>Ga0097691_1000587_pt1 | contig 30818 bp, 29 predicted proteins | sample NGESurdeep072012_8_FD_72858 | JGI IMG/M metagenome (GOLD analysis project Ga0097691, IMG submission 72858) | Arctic peat soil microbial communities from Barrow, Alaska - NGEE Surface sample 210-1 deep-072012 | ecosystem: Environmental > Terrestrial > Soil > Wetlands > Peat ... | reverse complement strand
GCCGCCGCGGCGCCGGTCCGATAAATCCAGAAACGAGCGCGGGCCGGCATGATCGATTTCCTGGCCGCGCTCGGACTGGTCTTTGTCATTGAAGGCCTGGTGTTCGCCGCCTTCCCGGCGCAGGCCAAGCGGGCGATGGCAAGCGTGCTGGAAACGCCGGAAACCTTGTTGCGCGTGATCGGCATCGGCTCCGCCGTCATCGGCCTGCTCGTGGTGTGGCTGGCGCGCGCGTAAACCATCGCTTTTACGGGCGAATCGGCCTCTCATGGTGTTGATGGCCGATGCCCTTGAATCGCCGTGAAGACGGCGGCACTGTCACCGCGAACGCCTTTTCTCAGGAGAATTGACGCCCATGGGCGCTATCTTTAATCGCAAGACGACGCCTGTCGGCCGCGCCGGCTTGCGCGCAGGTTTGGCGATTTTTGCCGCCGCCGCAATCTCTTGGCCGGCATTCACCGGGCCCGCCGCGGCCCGCGGGCCGGATGGCATCTCCGAAGTGGCGGAAGCCGTGATCGACGCCGTCGTCAACGTCTCGACCAAGCAGACCGTGGACATCAGCGCCAACGGCGCCATGCCGCAATTGCCGCCGGGTTCGCCGTTCGAGGAATTCTTCGAAGAGTTCTTCAAGAACAAGCGCGGCCAGGGCGGACCGGGCAGTCAGGGCCATCCGGGCGGTCAGAACGGCGCCACGCCGACGCCGCGCCGGGTCAACTCGCTCGGCTCCGGATTCATCATTGATGCCTCCGGCCTGATCGTCACCAACAACCACGTCATCTCCGACGCCGACGAGGTCAGCGTCATCCTCAACGATGGCACCACGTTGAAAGCCGAAGTCATCGGCCGCGATCAGAAGACCGATCTCGCGCTGCTCCAAGTCAAGCCGATCGCGCCGCTCAAGGCGGTGAAGTTCGGCGACAGCGACAAGCTGCGGCTGGGCGAATGGGTGATCGCGATCGGCAATCCGTTCAGTCTCGGCGGCACGGTGACCGCAGGCATCGTGTCGGCGCGCAACCGCGACATCAATTCCGGACCCTACGACAACTACATCCAGACCGACGCCGCCATCAATCGCGGCAATTCCGGCGGACCGCTGTTCAACCTCAATGGCGAGGTGATCGGCGTCAACACCGCGATCATCTCGCCGTCCGGCGGCTCGATCGGCATCGGCTTCGCGGTGCCGTCGAAAACCGCGCTGGCGGTGATCGAGCAGTTGCGCGAGTTCAAGGAGGTGCGCCGCGGTTGGCTCGGCGTGCGCATCCAGCAGGTGAGCGACGAAATCGCCGAAAGCCTGAGCATCAAGCCGGCGCGCGGCGCGCTGATCGCCGGCATCGACGACAAGGGTCCGGCCAAGCCCGCCGGCATCGAGCCCGGCGACGTGGTCGTCAAGTTCGACGGCAAGGACATCAAGGAGATGCGCGATCTGCCCAAGATCGTCGCCGAGACGTCGGTCGGCAAGGATGTCGAGGTGGTGATCATCCGCAAGGGCAAGGAAGAAAAGTTGACGGTCAAGCTCGGCCGTCTCGAGGATGGCGAGAAGCAGGCCGCCCTTGCCGCCAAGAAGGATGCCGGTCCTGACGACAAGTCGGTGGTGAAGAAGACGCTCGGGCTCGATCTTGCCAACATCACCGACGAGCTGCGCAAGAAGCACAAGATCAAGGACAAAGTGAAGGGCGTGCTGATCACCGGCGTCGATGCGAATTCGCCGGCGGCGGAAAAGCGCCTCGCCCCCGGCATGGTGATCGCCGAAGTGCAGCAGCAGCCGGTGGCCAACGCCGCCGAATTGCAGAGCCGCATCGACAGGCTCAAGAAGGACGGCAAGAAGGCGGTGGTGCTCCTGGTGGTCTCGCCCGACGGCGACCCCAGCTTCGTGGCGCTGAGTCTGCAATAGGCGGGCAGGAACCGGCACTGTCAGACAAAAAAATCCGCCGCATTGTTGCGGCGGTTTAAACTTGCGTAATTCGGACAGCGCCGAGTTACGACGTCATCGTGCCTCGAACGACGGCGCGCTTAAAGCCCGTACGCGCAGTATTCGAGCGTCGAAATTTGCGTGGCCGGCTGAGCCAGCATTCTTTTCAACGAGCGGATCAGGATCGACATGGCGACGTATCCATCTGTTTGACGCCGCCAACGTAACGTCGAAGTCGAAAGGATTGGTTTCGGGAAACGGTTAAGAAGTGCCTGCGTCTCACGATTAAAGCGGCGCAGGTAAGCTTCCGGTTGTGCCGCCGTCACACGACAGCTTGGCTAGGCCGCGGCGAATGCTTCTTTGCGATAGCCATGCACATACAGCAGCGCGGTGAGGTCGCCGTGCTCGATGTGCGCGACCGGCGCCCGCTGGAGGCGGCCGTTTACTCAATCCAGCACGTGATTGACCATGCCGTCGGCGAGCTTGGGCTCGAACCAGGTCGACTTCGGCGGCATGATGAGGCCTGCATCGGCCACCGCCATCAGGTCGGCCATCTGCGTCGGATAGAGCGCGAAGGCCACCGCCATCTCGCCGGACTTTACCCGCTTCTCAAGTCCGTCCAGGCCGCGCGCGCCGCCGATGAAATCGATGCGCTTGTCGGTGCGCGGGTCCTTGATGCCGAGCAGCGGCTCGATCACGTTGCGGGTGAGCACAGTGATCGGCAGCCGGCCGATCGGATCGTTCGGCACCAGATCGGGGCGGATCGTGAGCCGGTACCAGCGGCCGGCGAGATACATCCCATAGTCATGCGCGGACGCCGGACGCACCGGCTCAGCGGACGGGGCAACCGTGAAGCTCTTGGCCAGCGCGGCGAGCAACTCTTCGGCGTTGCGGCCGTTCAGATCCTTCACCACGCGATTGTAATCGAGGATGGTCATCTCGCGTTCGGGGAAGATCACCGACAGGAAATAGCTGTGTGAGCCTTCGCCTTTACGCTTGGCGGCGACACGCGCGGCAGCGGCCGAGCGGTGATGGCCGTCGGCGATGTAGATCGCCGGCAGGGCGTCGAAGGCGCGGCTGAGCTTGCCGATGGTCGCATCGTCGGCGATCACCCAGAGCTGGTGGCGCACGCCGTCGTCGGCGGTGACGTCGACTTGCCGCGCGCCGGCGGCGGCTTGCGCCAGCAGGGCGTCGATCGCCGGTGCATTCGGGTAGCCGATCATCACCGGGCCGGTCTGCGCGTTGACCGCCTCGATCTGGCGCACGCGGTCGTCTTCCTTCACCGGCGTGGTCAGCTCGTGCTTGCGGATGCGGTTGGTGGCGTAGTCGGCGAGCGAGGCAATGCACGCAAGCCCGGTCTGCGTGCGGCCGCGCCAGGTGAGCCGGTAGACGTAATAGCTGGCCTTGGCGTCGCGCGTCAGGACGCCGTCGGCGATCATCTTTGCGAGATTCTCGGTCGCCTTGGCGTAGACCGTCTTGTCGTAGGGGTCGGTCGCGGGGTCGAGGTCGATCTCCGGCTTCGAGATATGCAAAAAGCTCCACGGCTTGCCCGCGGCGCGCGCACGTGCCTCCGCGCTCGAGAGCACGTCGTAGGGCGGCGCCAATACCTCGGCGGCGCGTCCGGGCGCGGGGCGCAGGGCGCGGAAGGGTTTAATGAGCGGCAAGACGGTCTCCGGGGCGTCGGGTGATGGCGGTGCTTATTGCAGGCCCGGCCGCGAGCGGCAAGCGCGCGGCCAGCCCGGTTCGTTTTCCCGATTGATTTCGGCCGGCAATTCCTGCACCTCACAGGGCATGAGCGACGAAGCCGCAATTCTGGCCGCGAATGCGGCCTATTACCGCGCTTTCACGAGTGCTGATTTCGCGGCAATGAGCCGCCTCTGGGCGGATGACAACGTATCTTGCATTCACCCCGGATGGCCGGTTCTGCTCGGCCGGCAGGCGATCTTGGAATCCTACCGCGAAATTCTGCGCAATCCGGACCAAGAGCGGATCGACCCTCGCAACGAGACCGTGATGGTGGCAGGCGAGGAAGCCCGCGTATTTTGCGTGGAATTCGTCGGCGGGGCGGCGCTGGCCGCGACCAACTTGTTCCGGCGCGTCGATGGCGGGTGGCGGATGACGCATCATCAGGCCGGCCCGATCGCCGCGCTGGTCGAGGAACCGGTTTCGCAGCCGTCGTCGCGGCGGTTGAACTAGCGGCGGCCAAGCCAGGCCGCCCGCCTCGACCGCCATGCACAAACCCACCGCCATCCTGATCGCCGGCCCGACCGCCAGCGGCAAGTCGGCGCTGGCGCTCGCATTGGCCGAGAAAATCGGCGGCACCATCGTCAATGCCGATTCCATGCAGGTCTATCGCGATCTGCGCGTGATCACCGCGCGGCCGACACCGGCGGAAGAGGCGCGGGTGCCGCACCGGCTTTATGGCCATGTGGACGCAGGCGAAAATTATTCGGTCGGGCGCTGGTGCCGTGACGTCGGCACCGTGCTGGCGGAGATCGAGCGCCAAGGCCGCGTTGCGATCCTGGTCGGCGGCACCGGGCTTTATTTCAAGGCGCTGACCACGGGGCTCGCCGCCGTGCCGCCGATCCCGGCGGAAATTCGCGGCCAAGTGCGCGCGCGCATGGCCAGCGAAGGCGCGGCGGCGCTGCATGGTGAGCTTGCCCGCCTCGATCCCGTAACCGCGCAGCGCCTGATGCTGAACGACCGCTCGCGTATTGCGCGCGCGCTGGAAGTGGTGCTGGCGACCGGGCGCTCGCTCACCGACTGGCACCGCGAAGGCCTGCCGGCGCTGGTCGATTCCGCGCGGGCCGCGAAAATCTTCCTCACTTGCGAGCGCAAGCAACTGGTGGCGCGCATTGAGGCGCGTTTCGCCGCCATGTTAGAGGCCGGCGCGCTCGACGAGGTGAGGGCGCTTGAGCGGCGCCAGCTCGATCCATTATTGCCGGCCATGAAAGCGCATGGCGTGCCCTGGCTGATCCGGCACCTCCACGGCGAGATCTCCCTGGACGAGGCGGCCGCGGGCGCCATCATGGACACCCGCCGCTACGCCAAGCGCCAGCTCACCTGGTTCCGCAATCAGATGACGGATTGGCCTTGGGCGGCGCCGGAGGAGGCGCAAAAGGCCCTCGAAACCCAGCTTGCGGGGGTCTGATCTGCAATTTTAGGGCATAAATGCGCTTGACCGGGGCCGGGGCCCCTACTATAAAGCCGCGCAACGAAAGTTCGGGCAGACAAGGCAATGCGCAATATTATTACCGTAGTGGTAAAGGTTCGGACGCACCCCTAGCCCTGACCAAGGGCCGCGAGGGAAGCGTCCGGACATGGCCCTTCACGGGCCTTTTTTATTGCGCGGAAAGATCAGGCAAGGAAGACGACCATGACACGCGAAATGACCGGCGCCGAAATGGTGATGGAGGCGCTCGCCGACCAGGGCGTGAAGCATCTGTTCGGCTATCCGGGCGGCGCGGTGCTGCCGATCTACGACGCCCTGTTCGCGCAGAAAAAGGTGCAGCACATCCTGGTGCGGCACGAGCAGGGCGCGGTGCACGCGGCGGAAGGCTATGCGCGCTCGACCGGCAAGGTCGGCTGCGTGCTGGTCACCTCGGGGCCGGGCGCCACCAATGCGGTGACCGGCCTGACCGACGCGCTGTGCGACTCGATCCCGATCGTCTGCATCACCGGGCAAGTTCCTACTCACTTGATCGGCAACGACGCGTTCCAGGAATGCGACACCGTCGGCATCACTCGGCCGTGCACCAAGTACAATTACCTGGTCAAGCGCATCGAGGATCTGCCGCGCGTGCTGCACGAGGCGTTCCACATCGCCTCGAGCGGGCGGCCGGGGCCGGTGGTGGTCGATATCCCGAAGGATATCCAGTTTGCCAAGGGCGTCTATTCCAAGCCGAAAGATTTTGCGCACACTGGTTACAAGCCCAAGCTCAAGGGCGACATGGAGAAGATCAAGCAGGCGGTCGAACTGATGGCGCATGCCAAGCGGCCGCTGTTCTACACCGGCGGCGGCGTGATCAATTCCGGCAAGGCGGCGAGCGACCTGCTGCGCGAGTTGGTCAAGCTCTCAGGCTTTCCGATTACCTCGACGCTGATGGGGCTTGGCGCTTTTCCCTCCGCCGATCCGCAATGGATGGGCATGCTCGGCATGCACGGCACGCTGGAAGCCAACATGGCGATGCACGATTGCGACGTGATGATCTGCATCGGCGCACGCTTCGACGACCGCATCACCGGCCGCATCGACGCCTTCTCGCCCGGCTCGAAGAAGATCCATGTCGACATCGATCCGTCCTCGATCAACAAGAATGTCCACGTGGACATAGCCGTAGTCGGCGACTGCGCGCATGTGCTGGAAGACATGGTGCGGCTGTGGCGCACCAGTGCGATCCATCCCGAAAAGAAGACGCTCAGCGACTGGTGGAAACAGATCGACAAATGGCGCGCGCGCAAGTCGCTCGCCTACCGGAATTCGAACGAGGTGATCAAGCCGCAATACGCCATCCAGCGGCTCTATGAGCTGACCAAGGATCGCGACTGCTACATCACCACGGAAGTCGGCCAGCACCAGATGTGGGCGGCGCAGTTCTATGGCTTCCAGGAGCCCAACCGCTGGATGACCTCCGGCGGCCTCGGCACCATGGGCTACGGGTTGCCGTCCTCGGTCGGCGTGCAGCTCGCGCATCCGAAATCGCTGGTCATCGACATCGCCGGCGAGGCCTCGGTGCTGATGACCATGCAGGAGCTCTCGACCGCGGTGCAGTACCGGCTGCCGATCAAGATCTTCATCCTCAACAACCGCTACATGGGCATGGTGCGGCAGTGGCAGGAGTTGCTGCACGGCGGCCGCTATTCGGAGAGCTATTCCGAGGCGCTGCCGGATTTCGTCAAGCTGGCCGAGGCCTATCACGCGGTCGGCATCCGCTGCGAGAAACCGGGCGATCTCGACCACGCCATCAAGGAAATGATCGACGTCGACAAACCGGTGCTGTTCGACTGCGTGGTCGATCCGAAAGAAAACTGCTTCCCGATGATCCCGTCGGGACGCGCGCATAATGAAATGATCCTCGGCGATGCGGCGGAAAAGCTCGAAGACGCGATTACCGAACAAGGCAAGGTGATGGTCTGATGAAACTCGCCATCATCGGCGCCGGCAATGTCGGCGGCGCGCTCGGCACCGCCTGGGCGCAGAAGGCCGGCCACGAGATCTGCTTCGGCGTGCGCGACCCGAAGGCGGACAAGACGCAAGCGCTGCTGCGCGCGATCGGCGCGAAAGCACGCGCCGGTACGGCGGCGGAGGCCGCCGCTTTCGCCGACATCATCGTATTGGCGATGCCGTGGCCGGCGGCGGAAACCGCCATCCGTGCCATGGGAAGCCTCAAGGGCAAGGTCATTCTCGATGCCACGAACCCGCTGACGCGGGGGCCGGACGGCATCAGCCTGGAGATCGGGCACAGCATTTCCGCCGGCGAGAAAGTCCAGGGCTGGGCAGCGGGCGCCTCGGTGTTCAAGACGCTCAACACCACCGGCTTCGGCAATATGGCGAACCCGGTCTTCAACGGCGTGAAGTCGGTGATGTTCGTCGCCGGCGACGACGCGGCGAATAAGCCGAAGGTGATCGATCTGGTCGGCCAACTCGGCTTCGACGTGGTGGACGCCGGCCCGCTGCGCAACGCGCGCCTGCTGGAGGCGCACGCCATGCTGTGGATCGACCTTGCGCTTGCCCGCGGCCAGGGTCGCGATTTCGCCTTTGCAATCGTGAGACGTTAAGGACGCAGATCATGAACGCTCCCTCGACAAGCCACTATCCGGCGGCGCCGACGGCGCAGAAGTCGGAATCGCACACGCTCTCGGTGCTGGTCGACAACGAGCCCGGCGTGCTGGCGCGCGTCATCGGCCTGTTCTCCGGCCGTGGCTACAATATCGAGTCGCTGACGGTGTCGGAGACCGAGCACGCCAAGCACCTGTCGCTGATCACCGTGGTCACCACCGGCACGCCGATGGTGATCGAGCAGATCAAGAACCAGCTCGACCGCCTGGTGCCGGTGCACCGCGTGGTGGACATGACGCTCACTGGCCGCTCGATCGAGCGCGAGCTCGCCATGGTCAAGATCAAGGGCAAGGGCGAGCACCGGGTCGAGGCGCTGCGGCTGGCCGACGCCTTCCGCGCCCGGGTGATCGACGCCACCACCGAAAGCTTCATATTCGAGATCACCGGCAAGAGCGACAAGATCGAGCAGTTTGTGGCGCTGATGTTGCCGCTCGGGCTGGTCGAGGTCTCGCGCACCGGTATCGCGGCCATCGCGCGCGGGCCGGAGGGAATGTCGGCGCGTTGAGTCGGGCTTGTCCCGGCGGCACATTGAATCTAGAAGCAGCGCTACGAAGAACGAACGGCCCGACTGAGCGGCCCAAATAGGGGTTAAGTATCATGCGTGTTTATTACGATCGCGACGCCGACCTGAACCTGATCAAGGGCAAGAAGGTCGCCATCATCGGCTACGGCAGCCAGGGCCACGCCCACGCGCTGAACTTGCGCGACAGCGGCGTGAAGGAGGTCGCGGTGGGCTTACGCAAGACCTCCGGCGGCGTGAAAAAAGCCGAGGCCGAGAAATTCAAGGTCATGGAAGTGGCCGACGCCGCCAAATGGGCCGACGTCATGATGATGCTGACGCCGGACGAATTGCAGGGCGACATCTATCGCGATCATCTCGTCAAGAACATGAAGGAGGGCGCGGCGCTGATGTTCGCGCACGGGCTCAACGTACATTTCAACCTGATCGAGCCGCGCGCCGACCTCGACGTGATGATGATCGCGCCCAAGGGCCCCGGCCACACCGTGCGCTCGGAATATCAACGCGGCGCCGGCGTGCCCTGTCTGCTGGCGATCCATAAGGACATCTCCGGCAATGCACACGATCTCTGTCTCTCCTATGGCGCGGCGATCGGCGGCGGGCGGGCCGGCATCATCGAGACCACGTTCAAGGAGGAATGCGAGACCGACCTGTTCGGCGAGCAGACCGTGCTGTGCGGCGGCGTGGTCGAGCTGATGAAGGCCGGCTTCGAAACCCTGGTCGAGGCGGGCTACGCGCCCGAGATGGCTTATTTCGAATGCATCCACGAGATGAAGCTGATCGTCGACCTGATCTACGAGGGCGGCATCGCCAACATGAACTACTCGGTGTCGAACACCGCGGAATACGGCGAATACGTCTCCGGCCCGCGCGTGATCACGCAGGAGACGCGCGCCGAGATGAAGCGCATTTTGGCCGATATTCAGTCCGGCCGCTTCACGCGCGACTGGATGCTGGAGAACAAGGTCAACCAGACCTCGTTCAAGGCCACCCGCGCCAAGCTCGCCGAGCATCCCGCCGAGCAGGTCGGCGCCAAGCTGCGTGAGATGATGCCCTGGATCAAGCAGCGCGCGCTGGTCGACAAGACGAAGAATTAGTTTTTGTCATTCCGGGGCGCTCGCGAAAGCGAGCGAACCCGGAATCCAGATACGACATCAGTGCTTGGCTCTGGATTCCGGGTTTGCGCTGATGCGCGCCCCTGAATGACGGCTATCTTTTCCCGATCTCACCCGCCAACCAGCGCGCCACATCGTCGGGCGTCGTGCCGCCATCGGCGGCGCGGGCGTTGGCCGCGCGCATGGCAGCGACGGGAATGGTGCCAATCAGCGGCTTGAGCGCGGCAATCAGTTTCTCGTCGCCGACGCGGCGCGGTGACAGCAGCAGGATGGCGTCATAGGGCGGGATCGCGTGTCGGGGATCGTCCAGCACGACCAAGTCATATTTCGCGATCTGGCCGTCGCTGGTGTAGGCCGAGATCACGTCTACCTCGTTGTCGGCCGCAGCGCGGTACATGAAATCCGGCTGCATGGTGCGCTGTTCGCGGAAGGCCAGCCCGTAGGCCTTTGCGATCGCCTTCCATTCCGGGCGCGCGAAGAATTCGTAATCGCCGGCGATGGACAAATGCGGCGCGTGCGCGGCCAAGTCCACGATCGAGCGGATGCCGAGCGCTTCAGCCTTCTTGCGCGTCATTGCCAGCGCATAGGCATTCTCGAACCCGAGCGAGCCCAACATGCGGATACGGTATGTCGCGTTCAGCCAGCGAGCCACTTCGCCTAGCACCGCCTCGCGCGGCGGCGCGTCGGTACGACCCATGCGGTTGGCCCAAAGCGTGCCGGAATAATCCACATAGGCGTCGATGTCGCCGGCCACCAGCGCGTTGAAGATGACGGCGGAGCCGAGCCCGTCGCGACGCTGCGCCGACAAGCCGTTGGCGGCCAACCGCTGCTCGATCAGCGCGGCCAGCACATATTGCTCGGTAAACGGCTTGGCGCCGATCACGTAAGTGCCTTGTGCGCGGCCAAAACCCGGCGCATGGCCGGGCAAGAGCGCGGCCAGCACGACCAGCACCAACCCGGCGCCGCCGGCGGCGATTTGCAGTCGGCTGTGCGAGGCGACGCCGTGCTCCATCAGCGCCAGCAATTGATCGACCACCAGCGCCAGCGCCGCCGCGGCGACGCAGCCGAACAGCACGAACACCCAGTTCTGCGTCTGCAACCCGGCGAAGATGTAATTGCCGAGGCTGGTCTGGCCGATCGGCGTCGACAGCGTGGCGGTGCCGATCACCCACACCGCGGAGGTGCGGATGCCGGCCATGATCACCGGCATCGCCAGCGGCAGCTCGATATCTCGCATAAGCCGCCCCGGCGTCGCGCCGAACAGGCGCGCAGCCTCGCGCAACGATGGAGCGATGCCGTTAAGTCCAACCACGGTATTGCGCAGCACCGGCAGCATCGAATAGAGCGTCAGCGCCAGCACCGATGGAAGAAAGCCGAGGGCGGAGAAGCCTTTGCCGAACAGCCGCTCGGACAGGCCGGCGAGCGCGAGCAGCATCGGGTAGAACAGCGCCAGCAGCGCGAGCCCGGGAATGGTCTGGAACACGCTCGCCACCGCGAGCAGGGCGCCGCGCAGCACCGGGTGCTGCCGTGAGGCGATCGCCAGCGGCAGGCTGATGCCGAGCCCGATAGCGAGCGCCGTGATGCTCACCAGCACGTGGCTGCCGAGGTAATCGGGCAGCCGCGCCAACGCATCGGCAAGACGGGCGTCAGTGGTCATCGCGGCGATGATGGCATGCGGCCGGGGGCTAAGAAACCCGCCGCCGTAACCTCAATTTCAGTCCATGTCCTTGGTTTGCATCGCGAAAATAGCCGGCCGCGCCCGCTTTCTCTTGCAATGACAATTTGATTACAGTCTTATGACGGCGGGCCGTGCGCTGGGGGTAACAGCGTGCTCATTGCCGGGCATGGCCGTCCGCTGGCCATGCTGTCTGCTGCCTCCACTCTGCTCAATCGCCTCGCGTTTTCCGAGACGATTTCCCGTCGCGATATAGCGACGCTTGTCACTGTTGCGGGCCTTCATCTCGCCGCGCTCGTCATCATGGCGGCGACCGAAGTCGATCTGGTTGCGAAGATTGCCTTCCTGCTGGCCTGGGCGGCGTTGAATTGTGTGTGGCTCGCCGCGCTGCGGCGGCCGGCGATCGCGGCATTCATGTCGCTGGCGATGTTGGTCGCGCTCATCCTGTTTTCGCAATTCAAATACGACAAGCTGATGATGACGGTCAATTTCGTCGACCTGATGATCATCGATCGGGACACGTCCGCTTTCCTGTTCACGATCATGCCGAATTTGCGCTGGTCGGTCACGCTCAGCGCGCTCCTTGCTGCGCCGCTGATGGCGCTGATCTGGCATTTCGATACGTTCCGCATTCGCCGGCGCATAACGTCCACCGGCGGCGCATGTTGCCTGGGCGCACTGGTGGCGCTCTCGATGTCGGTTCCGAGCGATTTTTTTGACGAGTTCTTCAACCACAACTACGTATCGAAATTTTCCCGCTCGGGCGTGGAGTCGATCTACGAACTGGCGACGCACGGGCTCATGGAATCGGACGGTGCCATCGCCGAGCACTTGAAGTCGGCGCCCGCCGCCGCCTGCAATCCGGCGCGCAAGCTTCCGCACATCATCCTGCTGCACGATGAATCGAGCTTCGACATTACCGCCGCGCCCGGCATCAAAGTGCCGCCGGGCTATCACAAACATTTCCGGTCGTTCGACGGCGTGGCGCGCAAGCTTGTGGTCGAAGGCGCGGGCGGTCCGAGCTGGTTCACCGAATACAATGTGCTCACCGGACTGTCGGCGCGCTCCTATGGGCGGTTTGCTACCTCAGTGACGCGCATCGCCGCCGGCCGCGTCGCGCGCGGACTGCCGCATGCGCTGTCCCGTTGCGGTTACAAAACGTTCAGCCTTTATCCGTTCTACGGCGCTTTTCTCGGCTCGCGCGGCTTCCAGACCACAGCCGGCATCCAGCATTATATGGACATGACAGATCTGGGAACGCGCGGTTTCGAGGCGGACAGCTTCTACTTCGACCAGGCCGAAAAGATCATCGCGCGCGAGCGCCGCAACGGTCCGCTGTTCCTATATGTCTATACCGTCGCCAATCATTTCCCGTGGGATTCTCGCTTGCGCCCCGAGCTGACCCCGGATTGGCACAATCTTGGCAACGTGCCGAACATCGATGAATATATCCGGCGGCAGGGCATGACCGCGCATGACTATGGCGCGCTGCTGGAGCGTCTTAAGCGGGACTTTCCGACCGAGTCGTTCCTGATCGTGCGCTACGGGGATCACCAGCCCGAGTTCGGCTATCGCATCATCGATCCGACGCTCAACGAAGCCGCGATCGCGCGTCACTTGCTGGCGTTCGATCCGCGCTACTTTACGAGTTACTATGCGATCGATGCGGTGAATTTCCAGCCGGCCGATCTGTCCACCGCGCTTAAGACGCTCGACGCGCCGTATCTTCCGTTGGTGGTCCAGGAGGCCGCCGGCATGCCGCTCGATGCGTCCTTCGCCGAGCAGAAGGCGATCCTGCAACGCTGCCATGGCCTGTTCTATCGCTGCGCCGGCGGCGCCGAGGCGCGCCGTTTCAACCGGCTGCTGATCGCCGCCGGCCTGATCAAGGGCCTGTAGGCTTCGGGCTTTGCAAGCCGGGCATGTCCCGGATAGCTTGCCTTGATCGGGGTTAATCGCTCAGGGACATGCATGGCAGGCGGCGCGACAGCAACTGCGCAAGGCAACACGCAGGCTACGGCCATCGCTCTCAGCGAAGTCTCGGTTGCATTCCGCCTCGGCGGCGGCGGCCTCTATACCGCCGTCGAGCGCGCCACGCTCAATGTCGCCGACGGCGAATTCGTCGCCATCGTGGGGCCGACCGGCTGTGGCAAATCCACGCTGCTCAACATCGCCGCCGGGCTGATCGCGCCGTCGTCCGGCCGCGTCGATATCTTCGACAGCCCGCTGGCCGCGCTCAACCGTCAGGCCGGCTATCTGTTCCAGGCCGACGCGCTGTTTCCCTGGAAGACGGCACTGGAAAACGTCGCCATCGGGCTGGAAACGGCCGGCACGCCCACGGTGGAAGCGCGTGCGCGGGCGCAAAGCTGGCTCATGCGGGTGGGCTTGAGCGCGTTCGGCGACCGCTATCCGCACATGCTCTCGGGCGGCCAGCGCAAGCGGGTGGGGCTGGCGCAGGTGCTGATCCGCGATCCGAAAATCCTGCTGATGGACGAGCCGTTCGGCCCGCTCGACGCGCAGACCCGGCAGATCATGGGCAACCTGCTGCTCGACCTGTGGAGCGGCGATCGCAAGGCGGTGCTGTTCGTCACCCACGATCTGGAAGAGGCGATCGCGCTCAGCGACCGCGTGGTCATCATGTCGGCGGGGCCGGCGGCGCGCGTCATCGGCGACTGGCGGGTGAAGCTGGCGCGGCCGCGCGACATCGGCGAGATCAAGCTCGACCATGCCTTCCACGAATTGCACCGCGACATCTGGCACATGCTCAAGGCCGAGGTGATCAAGGGCTACGCGCAGACGGAGGGGGCGTGATGTCGCGCACGTGGCTCATCGTCCTGCAGGTGCTGGTCGCCGTCGTCTCGATCGCGCTCTGGCACGTGCTCACGACGTACCAGATCTTCGGCGCGGTGCTGTTGCCGCCGTTCTTCTTTTCCAATCCGCTGGATGTGGCCCAGCAGATCGTCGCTTGGTTCGCTTCGGGCGTGATCTGGAAGCATCTCTGGGTGACGTTAATCGAATCGATTCTCGCCTTCGTGCTCGGCTCGATCGGCGGCGTGCTGGTCGGCTTCTGGTTCGCGCGTCAGCCGCGCACCGCCGCGGTGTTCGATCCGTATGTGAAGATGGTCAACGCGCTGCCGCGCGTGGTGCTGGCGCCGATCTTCACGCTCTGGCTCGGGCTGGGCATCTGGTCGAAAGTGGCGCTCGGCGTCACGCTGGTGTTCTTCATCGTATTCTTCAACGTCTATCAGGGCGTCAAGGAAGTCAGCCCCACGGTGCTGGCGAATGCGCGCATGCTCGGCATGAGCGAGCGGCAGTTGATGCGCCACGTCTATTGGCCGTCGGCGCTGTCCTGGATGTTTTCCTCGCTGCACACCTCGGTCGGCTTTGCCGTGGTCGGCGCGGTGGTGGGCGAATATCTCGGTTCCGCGGCGGGCTTAGGCTATCTGATCCAGCAGGCGGAAGGCGTGTTCGACGTGGCCGGGGTGTTCGCCGGCATGTTCGTGCTGGCCGCCTTCGTGATCGTGATCGATACGCTGGTCACCATGGTCGAGCGCCGTCTGCTGGTCTGGCGGCCGCTGGTGGGCGACAGTAGGCCGTAAGCGAGCACTCGGCCGCCCTGCTCGCGTCGGCTGTAGCGATCTTGGATTTGCAGTATCGTCTTGTTAGCCGTTGCCAGCATCAGGCCATCCGGCAAATTGAATGCTCGGCCGGGGAGCACCGTTGCCATGAAATACTCCGCTCGAATCCGCTTGCGCGGTTATGCAATTGCGGCCGTGACCCTTGTTGCCGTCTTGGCCTATGCGCCCGAGGGCTGGTCGAGAACCCCGAGGCCGGCCGGGTGCCAGCAAATGACGGAAGCGCTGGCCAAGGCGCTGTTCGACGAATGGAACAAAGCGCTGCAACAGAACCCCGAGACGGTTGTGCGGACTTACACGCTGGACGCGGTCCTTCTGCCGACTTTCGAGAACGGACCGCTTATCGGCCGCGCCGAGATTCGCGGTTATTTCGACCATTTCCTCGAGCAGCATCCGGTCGGACGCATCGACACCCGGGCCATTATTCCCGCCGGTTGTAACACGGGCGTTGTCGCCGGGCTCTACACCTTCACGGTGAATGAGGGGACCGCGCGCGTGGACAAGCCGGCCCGCTATACCTTCGTCTACGTTTATGAGTCAGTACCCCGACGCTGGCTGATCGCACACCACCACTCGTCAGCGCGGCCACAGAAAGGCGCAGCGAAGTAACTCCGCCAGGCTGGCCACTATGGTCGAGAAGCGCCTGCGGGCGCGGCGGCCGGTGGTGCGCGATAGCAGGCCCTAGTCACGCCCGCCGCGCTGGCCTATCGTTTGGGTTGCAATGGCCTGCTGAAAGGCCAGTGGACCAGGGAGGATATCCATGCCCGCTCATCTCCGTCGGCTCGGCTTTGCGCTCGCCGCGCTCGTGCTGTCATCGGGTCTCGCGCTCGCGCAGACCAAAATCACGCTCGCCGTCGGCGGCGGCAGTTGCCTTTGTTATCTGCCGACGATCCTGGCCAAGCAACTCGGCGAGTTCGAGAAAGCCGGACTAGCCGTCGAAGTCGTGGACTTCAAGGGCGGCTCGGAGTCGCTCAAGGCCGTGATCGGCGGCAGCGCCGATGTGGTGTCCGGCTATTTCGACCACTGCGTCAATCTCGCCGCCAAGGGCCAGCACTTGCAGGCCTTCGTGGTCTATGACCGCTATCCCGGTTTCGCGCTGGTGGTCTCGCCCAAACACACCGCCGAAATCAATTCGATCAAGGATCTCGCCAACAAGAAGGTCGGCGTGAGCGCGCCCGGCTCCTCCACCGACTTCTTCCTGAAATACATGCTGAGCAAGAACGGCGTCGATCCAAATTCCGTCAGCGTGATCGGCGTCGGCCTCGGCGCTACCGCCGTTGCCGCCATGGAGCAGGGACAGATCGATGCCGCCATCATGCTCGATCCGGCGGTGACGCTGCTACAAGGAAAGAACAAGGATCTCAAGATCCTCAGCGACACCCGCACCCAGAAGGACACGCTGGCCGTGTTCGGCGGCGAATATCCGGGCGGCGCGCTCTACACCAAGGCCGACTGGATCGCCAGCCACGAGAAGGAAGTGCAGGGCATGACCACGGCCATCGTGGCGACGCTCAAGTGGATCCATTCGCACACGCCGGAAGAGATCATGGCCAAGATGCCGCCGGAAATGGTCGGCAAGGACAAGGATCTCTATCTCGCCGCGCTCAAGAACACGATCCCGATGTATTCGGAAACCGGCCGCATGGACCCGAAGGGTGCCGCCGCGGTGCTGGCGGTGTTCAGCCAGTCGTCGCCCGAGGTGGCCAAGGCCAATATCGACCTGTCGAAGACCTACACCAACAAGTACGTCGAGGCGGCCAACAAGAAGATGGGGATGAAGTAAGTTCCCGCCGCGCGGAATTCTAAAGACGGCCACACGGCGGGGGATTTCCCCGCCGTGTCTGTTATTGTCGACGCTATGAACCTGCTCTCGATCCAGTCCCACGTTGCCTATGGCCATGTCGGCAATTCCGCCGCGGTGTTTCCGCTGCAGCGCATGGGCGTGGAGGTGTGGCCGATCCACACCGTGCAGTTTTCCAACCACACCGGCTACGGCAACTGGCAGGGCCAGGTGTTCGACGCTCGAACGATCCGCGAGGTTATCGGCGGCATCGAGCAGCGCGGCGTGCTTGGTGAATGCGACGGCGTACTGTCGGGCTATATGGGCGGGGTCGATGTCGGCGCCGCCGTTCTCGACGCGGTGGCGACCGTCAAGCGCGCCAATCCGTCCGCGCGCTATGCTTGCGACCCGGTGATCGGCGACGCCGGGCGCGGCATCTTCGTCGCGCGCGGCATTCCGGAATTCATGAAAGAAAGGGCGGTGCCGGCCGCCGATATCATCACGCCCAACCAGTTTGAGCTCGATTACCTCGCCGGCCGCGAAAGCCGGACGCTGGCCGATGCGCTGGCGGCGGTGAAGGTCGTGCACGGGCTCGGACCGCGCGCGATCCTGGTCACCTCGCTGCATACCGAGGACACGCCGGAGGGGACAATCGACCTGCTTGCCTCGGACGCGACCGGTCGCTTCCGCCTGCGCACGCCGAAGCTGCCATTGGTGGTGAACGGAGCGGGCGACGCCATCGCCGCGCTGTTTTTTGCGCATTATCTGCGCAGCGGAAAGATCGACGAGGCGCTGTCGCGCGCCGGCTCCGCCATCTTCGGCGTGCTGACCAAGACCGCGCAGGCAGGCGCGAACGAAATCCAACTGGTTGCCGCGCAGGACGAGATTGTGCAGCCGAGTCGCGTGTTCGAGGCGGAAGAACTATGACGACGCCGCCATGAGCGAAGCGGTGTCCGTCGTCCACATCGACCGCCTGGAGCTGACTGTCGCGCTGAAACCATGGGCCTTTGCGGTCGAGCGGCGCGCCGAAATCGATGCCTGGTTCGCCGCGCAGCAACGCGAGAAGCCAGCCTTGTGGAACGGCCGCGTGCTGTTGTTGTATGAATACAGCATGGCCGACGGGGTGCTGCGCGGCGCCTATTTGGAAACCGACTTTGCGAGCTTCGCCGCCTGGCGCCATTGGGGGAGGCCGGCGGCGGGGGTGCACGACTGTTTCGGCGCGGCGGCGATCGTCGCGGCCGATGGCGCGTTTCTGCTCGGGGTCATGGGTCCGCACACCGCCAATTCCGGCCGCATCTATTTTCCTTGCGGCACGCCCGATCCGGACGACATCGTGGGGAGCCGCGTCGATCTCGATTTCAGCGTGCGGCGCGAGCTCAAGGAGGAAACCGGGCTAGACATCGCCGAGTTCACGGCCGAGCCGGGATGGACGACGGTATTCGATCTGCCGCTGATCGCGCATATCAAGGTGCTGCGCAGCGGCGAAAGTGCCGAGGCCTTGCGCGCGCGCGTGCTTGATCATCTGGCGCGTGAGCGGCAACCGGAACTTGCCGATATCCGCATCGTACGCGGCCCGGCCGATTCCGATCCCGCGATGCCGCGCTTCGTCACCGCGTTCCTGGCGCGGCAGTTCGCCATGCGATAGACTTTTGCCCATGAAGCTCTACAGCATTGCCAAACGCTTTCGCATCGACAGACCGGACAAGTTTCGCCTGTCCGGGCATGATCCTGCCGAGTGCTACGGTCTTACCGTTGACAAGAAAGAAGCCAAGGCCATGCTGGCCGAGGGCATCGAGCGGCTGGCCGAATTGCAGGAGCGGCTATACGCCAACGACCGTTGGTCGGTGCTGATTGTGCTGCAGGCGATGGACGCCGCCGGCAAGGACGGCATCATCAAGCACGTGATGAGCGGCATCAATCCGCAAGGCTGCGAGGTGCACTCCTTCAAGCAGCCGAGCGCGGAGGAGCTGCAACACGATTTTCTCTGGCGCGTGGCGCAGCGGCTGCCGACGAACGGACGCATCGGCATCTTCAATCGCTCGCATTACGAGGAAGTGCTGACCGTGCGCGTGCACAAGGAATTGCTGGCGCGCGAGAAGCTGCCGAAGAACCTGGTCGGCAAGGAACTCTGGCAGCAGCGTTTCGACGATATCCGCGCCTTCGAGCGTCATCTCGCGCGCAACGGCACGCTGATCCTGAAATTCTTCCTCAACGTGTCGAAGGACGAGCAGCGCCGCCGCTTCCTCGCGCGCATCGATGAGCCGGCCAAGCGCTGGAAATTCTCTTTTGCCGACGTTGCCGAGCGCAAGCTCTGGAACGAATACATGCACGCGTATGACGATCTGATCCGGCAGACCAGCCGTCCGGAGGCGCCCTGGTTCGTGGTGCCGGCCGACAACAAATGGTTCACGCGGCTGGTGGTGGTGGGGGCGATGGTGCAGGAACTCGGCGCGCTCGACCTCGATTTTCCGAAGGTCGAGGGCAAGGCGCTCAAGGAATTGAGAAAGGCGGAGAAGGCGCTGAAGCGGGAGAAGTCGTAGCGCCGGATCGCGGCGGCGCCTCGTTGCAGGCGCGCGGACAGCAATGCTGACCTATCTGACGCTTGCGCTGACCCAGACCTTTCCAGTAGAAGATGCCGTTGTTACGTGCGGTTAACGCGGACTTTACCTTGTTCCGCGACCTTAGCCGTCGAAGTCGAGGGATCTTCTAAGCCATGTCGGCGCGCCAAAATATCTGCGCGATCGAGCGGGCGGCCGGCAAGGCCGAACCCGCGGCCACCCTCATTCTGGGCACGCTCCTTCTCCTTATCCGCCCCTGAGGGCCGGCTGGGCTTTTTGTGCCTGGGCACTCGGGGGATCGACGGAATGAGCACCCCATAGAGCGCCCAAAAGCGGCGCATTCGACGAGAAGGATCAAGGCCATGACTTCCAAGACCCAGTCCGACAAGGACCGCGTCGTCATCTTCGACACGACGTTGCGCGACGGCGAGCAGTGTCCCGGCGCGACCATGACGCATGAAGAGAAACTCGCGGTGGCCGAGCTGCTCGACACCATGGGCGTGGACATCATCGAGGCCGGTTTCCCGATCGCCTCGGAAGGCGACTTTGCCGCCGTGCACGAGATCGCCAAGCGCTCCAAGAACGCCGTGATCTGCGGTCTCTCACGTGCGTCGCCGAAAGACATCGACCGCTGTGCGGAAGCGATCAAGCCGGCCCGGCGCAAGCGCATCCATACGTTTCTCTCCACCTCGCCGGTGCACATGAAGTGGAAGCTGCAGAAGGAGCCGCACGAGGTCTACGAGATGGTGATCGCGCAGGTCACCCGCGCGCGCAGCCACACCGACGACGTCGAATGGTCGGCCGAGGATGGCACTCGCACCGAGCAGGATTTCCTCTGCCGCTGCGTGGAAGCCGCCATCAATGCCGGCGCCACCACCATCAATATCCCCGACACCGTCGGCTATACGGTGCCGGAGGAATATTTCGCGCTGTTCAAGATGCTGCGCGAGCGCGTGCCCAATTCCGACAAGGCGCGCTTCTCCACCCATTGCCACAACGATCTCGGCATGGCGGTGGCCAATTCACTCGCCGGCGTGAAGGCGGGCGCGCGCCAGATCGAATGCACCATCAACGGCATCGGCGAGCGCGCCGGCAACGCCGCGCTGGAAGAAATCGTGATGGCGATCCGCACCCGCAACGACGTGTTGCCGTACATGACCGGCGTCGATGCCAGCATGCTGACGCGCGCATCCAAGCTGGTCGCGGCGGCGACCTCGTTCCCGGTGCAGTACAACAAGGCGATCGTCGGCCGTAATGCGTTTGCGCACGAGAGCGGCATCCACCAGGACGGCATGCTGAAGAACGCGCAGACCTACGAGATCATGACGCCGGAGTCGGTCGGCGTGAAGCAGACCTCGCTGGTCATGGGCAAGCATTCCGGGCGGCATGCGTTTGTGCACAAACTGGAGGAGCTAGGCTATCAATTGGCCGGCAATCAGCTCGAGGACGCCTTCGTGCGCTTCAAGGCGCTGGCTGACAAGAAGAAGCAGATCTACGACGAGGACATCGAGGCCCTGGTGGACGAGGAAATCGCCCACGCGCACGACCGCATCAAGATCATCTCGCTGACCGTGATCGCCGGCACCATGGGCCCGCAGTCGGCCACGCTCACCCTCGACATCGAGGGCAAGCACATCACGACGCAATCGACCGGCAACGGTCCGGTGGACGCGATCTTCAAGGCGATCCGCGAACTGGTTCCGCACGAGGCCAAGCTCGAGCTCTACCAGGTGCATGCGGTGACCGAGGGCACCGACGCGCAGGCGGAAGTCTCGGTGCGGCTGTCGGAAGACGGCCGCTCCTACACCGCCAAGGGCGCCGACCCCGATACGCTGGTGGCCTCGGCCAAGGCCTATCTCGGCGCGCTCAACAAGCTGACCAGCAAGCGCAATCGGACGCCGGGCGTTGAGAACCGTATCCACTCCACCGACGTCGGCTGAAAATTCTGCGACTAACGCGAAATGCCGCCTCGCAAGGGGCGGCATTATGCTTTTGGTTATTTGCTTTTGGTAAATGTTCCGCTTGGAACCCAAAAATCACATTTCGCCCTCATTTCGTTCGCTTTTGGGGCGGAATTGGCGGCTATCCACTGCTCACAACCTATACCAGACGTTGGGGATATTAACCGAATGAAGAAGACACTTTGCGCGGGCGTGTTCGCGCTCGCGGCGATTGGCTTGTTGTCGAATATCTCGGCCGCCAGCGCCGGTGAAATGGGGAACGGCTACGCGGCACAGGGGCAGATGTCGGCCTCGATCGATGTCGGACGCATCCGAAGCGTGCTCAGGCTGACGCAGGAGCAGGAGCGCTACTGGCGGCCGGTGGAGGCCGCCTTGCGCGACCTCGCACACCATCAGGAGCGGGTGGAATCGGATGGTTTCGTGCACCGGGTGAGCCGGCGGGTGATCTCGATCGTGCTCAATAGCGCAGCCGTCGAGCGGCTGGTGGTTGCCGCGCGTCCACTGATCGCCAAGCTCAATGACGAGCAGAAGCAGGCGGCCGGCCAGCTGGCGCAGGAAATGGGCTTAGGGTCGGTGGTGATGGCGGCGCTGAATTGAGCCGAATGGCGGCGCATCCCGCCGCCGTTGTCGCGCTCGATAAGCTGACCCGCAAGCGCAATCGGACGCCGGGGGTCGAGAACCGCATCCACTCCACCGACGTGGGCTGATCGACAAAATCGCAATGCCGCGCCCTGTCACGGGCGCGGCATTGGCGTTTTTGTGTCCAAATTCCCTTATTTATAGAGCAAAACGCGGCATCATGACGCCGCGGCAATCCGTTACCGGCCGCGGACCCGCGCCCACAACGGCAGCGCTGGCTTGCCGGAAAATCGAATAAATGCGACTTTAGTCGGCGGTTGACCGGCGTCAAAACAATCCGCGACGATATATGTTTGAGGACAATAACAAATCCGTGGAGGAACCCCTATGCGAAAAATGCTTCTTGCGATAGCAGCGGCCGCAATTTTTGCCGCCCCCAGCGCCGGCATGGCGCAGGCCCCGATTATCATCAAATTCAGCCACGTGGTGGCGCCCAACACGCCGAAGGGCAAGGGCTCGGAGAAATTCAAGGAACTCGCCGAGAAGTACACCAACGGCAAGGTCAAGGTTGAGGTGTACCCGAACTCGACGCTCTACAAGGACAAGGAAGAACTCGAGGCGCTGCAGCTCGGCGCCGTCCAGATGCTGGCGCCGTCGAACTCGAAGTTCGGCCCGATCGGCATCAAGGACTTCGAAGTGTTCGACCTGCCGTTCCTGCTGCCGAGCCTGGCGTCGCTGCGCAAGGTCACCGAAGGCCCGATCGGCAAGAAGATGCTGACGCTGCTCGACGCCAAGGGCATGATCGGGCTTGCCTACTGGGACAACGGCTTCAAGCAAATGAGCGCGAACAAGCCGCTGCACATGCCGGAAGACTACAAGGGGCTGAAATTCCGCATCCAGTCCTCGAAGGTGCTGGAAGCGCAGTTCCGCCTGCTCGGCGCGACCCCGCAGGTGATGGCGTTCTCCGAGGTCTATCAGGCGCTGCAGACCGGCGTCGTTGATGGCCAGGAAAACACGCCGGCGAACATGTACACCCAGAAAATGGACGAAGTGCAGAAGTACACGACGCTGACCAATCACGGCTACATCGGCTACGTGGTCGTCGTGAATAAGAAGTTCTGGGAAGGCTTGCCGGCCGATATCCGTGGCCAGCTCGAGAAGGCGATGGCGGAATCGACCGCATATGCCAACACGATCTCCGCGCAGGAGAACGACGACGCGCTCGCCTCGATGAAGAAATCCGGCAAGACCACGTTCATCGTTCCGACCGCGGCCGAAATGGCGGCCATGCAAAAAGTCATGGAGCCGCTCTACAACGACATGGCCAGCCGTGTCGGCAAGCAACTGATCGAGGACGTGCGCAGGACGGCGCAAGGCGCAACCAACTAACGAAACCATGGCGGGCCCCGGCAATGCTGTCGGGGCCCGTTTGTATCCAGGGTGGGAATTTCGACGACATCGATCTGGCGAAGCCTCGGCGGCTCTTGGGGCGTTGCGTGTTTCTAAATTCCAATCGTCATTGTCGCGATCACCGCGACCGGGGCGAATGTTCGCCCTGAGCCTACGAGGCACAGGTGTTCCTTCGCATTCTCGACCGGCTTGAAGAAATCATCATCGCGTGCCTGATCGGGGCGGCGACGCTGTTGATCTTTGTCGCGGTGGTGCAACGCTACTTGATCGGCGTGCCATTTCTCTATCCCTATTTCTACAACTTCAACATTACCTGGGCGCAGGAACTGTGCATCTACATGTTCGTGTGGATGGCCAAGTTCGGCGCGGCCTATGGTGTGCGCACCGGCATCCATGTCGGCGTCGATGTCATCGTCAACATGCTGCAGCCGAAGTACCGGACCAAGGTCATTATGTTCGGCTTGCTGGCCGGCGCTTTTTTTACCTTCGTCGTCGGCACCATGGGCGCCAAGTTCATCATCGAGCTCTACCCCACCGACCAGGTATCGCCCGATTTGGAGCTGCCGCGCTGGATCGTCTTCCTGTGCGTGCCGCTCGGCTCCTATCTGATGTGCTTCCGCTTCCTGCAGGTGGCCTGGGCATTCTGGCACACCGGCGAGCTGCCACATCATGACCCGGGCCATGTCGAGGGCGTGGTCGAAAGCACCGCCGCCGCCAAAGACCTGGCTGCGGAAGAACTTGCCAACAAGAGTGGCACGCGATGAACAGCGCCCTGATCTTTGGTCTGCTCATCGCGCTGATGCTCACCGGCATGCCGATCTCGATCGCGCTCGGCCTCACCGTTCTCAGCTTCCTCTATGTGATGACGCAGGTGCCGATCGAAGCGGTGGCGCTCAAGCTGTTCACCGGGATCGAGAGTTTCGAGATCATGGCGATCCCGTTCTTCATCCTGGCCGGCAATTTCCTGACGCATGGCGGCGTCGCCCGCCGCATGATCCGCTTTGCCACCACGATGGTCGGCCACTGGTATGGCGGGCTGGGCCTGGCGGCGGTGATGGCCTGCGCGCTGTTCGCCGCCATTTCCGGTTCCTCGCCGGCGACCGTGGTCGCCATTGGCTCGATCCTGCTGCCGGCGATGGTGCAGGCAGGCTATCCGAAGCGGTTCGGCGCCGGCGTCATCGCTACCTCCGGCGCGCTCGGCATTCTGATCCCGCCCTCGATTGTCATGGTGCTTTACTCCGTGGCGACCGGCGGCAGCGTGGCGATCGATCCGGAAGGCAATCGCGTGCTGTCGGCCTCGGTGGCGCAGTTGTTCATGGCCGGCGTTATCCCCGGGCTGATCCTCGCCTTCCTGCTCGGCATGACCACCTTCTATCGCGCCTGGAAGAACGATTATCCGCGCATGCCGAAGGCGACGTGGCTGGACGCTTTTATTGCGTTCCGCCAATCGATCTGGGGCCTGTTGCTGATCGTGATCGTGCTCGGCGGCATCTATGCCGGGCTGTTCACGCCGACCGAAGCCGCGGCGGTCAGCGCGGTCTATGCCTTCGTGGTCGCGGTGTTCGTCTACGGCGATCTGAAATTTTCGGACATACCGAGGGTGCTGCTGTCGTCCGCCAATATGAGCGCGATGATTCTCTACATCATCACCAACGCGGTGCTGTTCTCCTTCCTGATGACCAGCGAGCAGATTCCGCAGTCGATCACCGCCTGGGCCACCAGCGCCGGCATCGGGCAAGTCGGATTCCTGCTGTTCGTGAACATCCTGCTGCTGGTGGCCGGCAACGTGATGGAGCCGTCGTCGATCGTGCTGATCACCGCGCCGATTCTGTTCCCGGTCGCGGTCGGCCTGGGCGTCAACCCGATCCATCTCGGGATTCTGATGACGGTGAATATGGAGGTGGGAATGTGCCACCCGCCGGTTGGGCTTAATCTCTATGTCGCCTCCGGCATCGCCAGGATGGGCATCACCGAGCTCACCATTGCAGTATGGCCGTGGCTGCTGACCATGCTGGGATTCCTTTTCGTAGTGACCTACGTACCGGAATTATCGCTCTGGCTGCCGCGCGTGCTCGGGATGATGTAGAAGACCTTCGTGTTGAAAAACAAAATTAAATGAAGATTGCGCGCCGTTAATTTCCGCCCAGACTTTCGTTACCCCCGCCCCATGCTGCAATAGGTCTACTTGCCGGGAAATCGGTTTAATGCCACCCTAAACGGCGGAAAAACCAGCAAAAAGCCGGTATCCACGCTTGAAATCGGAGGAAAACGTCGATGCGCAAATGGCTTCTCGCGGCGGCAGCGGCCGCCATTTTCATGGCGCCTGGCACCGGCATGGCCCAGTCGCCGATCGTCATTAAATTCAGCCACGTCGTGGCGAATGATACGCCGAAAGGCAAGGGCGCGATCAAGTTCAAGGAACTCGCCGAAAAATACACCAACGGCAAAGTTAAGGTTGAGGTCTATCCCAACTCCTCCCTCTACAAGGACAAGGAAGAAATCGAGGCGCTGCAGCTTGGCTCGGTGCAGATGCTGGCGCCGTCCACCGCGAAGTTCGCGCCGCTCGGCGCCAAGGAATTCGAGGCGCTCGACCTGCCGAATTTGTTCGCCAGTGAAGAGGCCTATACGAAGGCGATGAAGGGCGAAGTCGGCAAGTGGCTGTTCAAGAAGCTCGAGCCGAAAGGCATCTCCGGCCTCGCCTTTTGGGACAACGGCTTCCACATGGTCTCGTCCAATCGTCCGCTGATAAATCCATCGGATTTCCAGGGGCTCAAGATCCGCATTTCCGGCTCCAAGATCGCCGACCGCTATTTCCGCGACGTCGGCGCGATCCCGCAGATCTTGGCGTTCTCGGAAGTCTACCAGGCGCTGCAAACCGGCGTGGTAGACGGCTGCGAAAACACGGCGTCGAATTATCTGACGCAGAAGTTCCACGAAGTGCAGAAGCACATCACCGTTTCCTACCATGCCCATCTGCAATACGCGGTGATCGTGAACACCAAGTTCTGGAGCGGGCTACCGGCCGACATCCGCACACAACTCGACAAGGCGATGGATGAAGCGACCGACTACACCAACTCGATCGCCGTCAAGGAAAACGAGGATGCGCTGGCCGAGATTAAGAAGTCCGGCAAAACCACGCTGCATTATCTGACTGACGATCAGAAAAAGGCCTGGCAGACCGCGATGGCGCCCACCTATCAATGGGCGAAGGGCCGTGTCGGCACCGAGGTGCTCGACCTGCTGTCGAAAGAGCTCAATATCAAGATGAACTGACGGCGGTCTGCTGCGCCAAGAATAATAAACGGCCGGGATTGATCGCGCTCCCGGCCGTTTCGGTTTGAGACCGGGGGATTCGCGTGCTCAAAAGGGTCAATCGCGCGCTCGACCATTTGGAAGAGCGGCTGATCGCCACGCTGATCGCGGCGGCGACCGCGCTGATCTTCGTCTCGGTGCTGCACCGGTACGGGACTGGCGTCTCAATCAACCTATCGAAATGGGCGGCCGCGCGCGGCGTGCCCTTCGTGCCCGAGATTCTCAAGGATATTTATTTGTGGCTCGCCGCCCTCGACCTTTCATGGGCGCAAGAACTTTGCATCTACATGTTCATCTGGATGGCCAAATTTGGCGCCGCCTATGGTGTGCGCACCGGTATCCATGTCGGCGTGGATCTTCTCGTCAACATGGTGCCGGCGCGTTCGCGCAAGCAGGTTATCCTGTTCAGCTTGCTGTGCGGCGCGTTTTTCACCGGCATGATCGCGACGTTCGGCGGCTCGTTCGTCGAGGAAATGTTCAAGACCGGCCAGCAGTCGAATGACCTCGAAGCGCCGATGTGGATTGTCTACCTCGCGATCCCGCTCGGCTCAGGTCTGATGTGCTTCCGCTTCCTGCAGGTCGCGTGGTTCTATTATTGGACTGGCGAACTTCCGCACCACAATGAGGCGAAAGTCGAGGGCATTGATACAAATGTCCCGGCGCTGCATCCCGCGTCGGCCTCTCCCGCGGAGGTCTCCAGGAGCAAGTCAAGCCCGCTGGGACTGATCCTAATCCTGGCGCCGATATTGATTCTGACGATCTGCCTTGGCGAGAAGGCCGGCATCATCGTGCTGCCGCAGGCCCTGCGCGCGGCCACGATCTTCCTGCTCCTGATCGCGCTGATGCTGACCGGTATACCGGTTTCGATCGCGCTTGGTCTCACCGTGCTCACGTTCCTGTTCACGCTGACAACGGTCCCGATTGAAGCGGTGTCGATGAAGCTGTTCACCGGCATCGAAAGCTTCGAGATTATGGCGATCCCCTTCTTCATCCTGGCCGGCAACTTCCTGACGCATGGCGGCGTCGCGCGGCGGATGATCAACTTCGCTACCTCCATTATCGGGCATTGGCACGGCGGACTGGGGCTCGCTGGAATCGTGGCATGCTCCATGTTTGCTTTGGTTTGCGGATCGAGCGTCGCGACTGTCGCCGCTGTCGGGGCGATCGTACTGCCCGAGATGGTGAGGAACGGCTATCCGATGCGATTTGGCGCGGGCATAATCACGGTTGCCGGCTCGCTCGGCATCCTGATGTTGCCGTCGATCCCGAAGATCATTTACGCGATCTCCACGAATACATCGATCGGCGCACTATTTGTCGCTGGGTTGCTGCCCGGCTCTCTGCTGACGGCCATGCTGTGTGTGGTGACCTGGTATTTAGCCAGAAAGCGAAACTATCCGCGAATGGAGAAAGCCAGTTGGCGCGAGAGCTGGCACGCATTTACGGAAAGCATCTGGGGCCTGATGCTCGTCGTTATCATCATTGGCGGCATCTATAGCGGCTTGTTCACCGCGACCGAAGCCGCCGCCATGGCAGCCGTCTATTCATTCTTCATATCGGTGTTCGTGTACAAGGCCCTTACGCTCAAAGATGTGCCGCGGGTGTTGCTGAGGGCAGCGAATACGAGCGCGATGCTTCTGTATATTGTTACCAACGCTGTTTTGTTTTCCTTTGTCCTCAGCAATGAGAATATTCCTTCTGCGCTTGCCGATTGGATATTGGCTCAGGATCTTGGGTGGTTTGGGTTCCTTCTGCTGGTTAACGTGCTGCTGCTGATGGCCGGCAATTTTATGGAGCCGACTTCTATCATCCTGATTATGGCGCCGATCCTGGCTCCAGCCGCGAAGAGACTCGGCATCGATTTGGTCCACTTCGGCATCGTGATCGACGTCAACATGGAAGTCGGTTTGTGCCACCCGCCGGTTGGCCTCAATCTTTACGTTGCTTCGATGATCGCCGGCATGCGCATCACCGATCTGGCTGTGGCCGTCTTGCCGTGGCTGCTCACCATGTTGGTATTCCTGGTGATCGTGACCTATTGGCCCGGTCTAACGCTATTTCTGCCGCGGCTGCTCGGAATGATGTAATTGCCACTCATTTGCACGTGGAGCAATCGTTGCGATGAACGCGCGTACATGAACATTGCATTGAATTAATCTCTGTCCAAACTTTAACTTGAAAAGGCGGCGCGGCATTCCATTATTGGCGTCATCAGAAATGCCATTGGAGGAATGCCATGTGGAAGACTGTTCTGGCCGGATCGACCGCGCTTGCGATCGCCGGCGCTACGCTCGCCTACGCGCAACAGGGTCCCGGCGGACGCGACAATGCGCCGCGCTGGCACCCGAGCGCGGAGGACATCAGCGCGTACGGCGACGCGCGGATCGCGGCTTTGCACGCCGGGCTCAAGCTTAACGCCGAGCAGGAGAAAAATTGGCCGGCGGTGGAAAGCGCGCTGCGCGATCTTGCCAAGCAGCGCTCCGAGCGGTTCGCCGCCCATGCCAGCGCCGATCGTCCGAAGGATCCGGTCGAACGGCTGACCTTGCGCGCCGACGCGATGACGCAGCGCGGCGCCGCGCTCAAGAAACTCGCCGACGCGGCCGGTCCGCTCTACAAGAGCCTGGACGAGGGCCAGCAGCATCGCTTCGACGCGCTCGCCCGGCTCGGCGGACACGAATTCGGCGGCGAACGCGGCGAGCGTGGCCAGCACGGGATGCGCGGCTGGATGCATCGCGGCTATAACGGGTCCGATCGCGGCCCGATGGGACCCGAAGGCGGCCCGCGGCAGCCGCAATAAAGCGTAGCGGGCGGCGGCCGCTGCGCTCTCCCTGACGCGTGACGCCGCCGTCTCCAGAAGCCGCCGGGTGCGCCCGGCGGCTTTTCCTTTGTTTGCTTTGACTTGGCGAGCCGGGCGCGGCTGGACACCCCGGCGCGCCTTTGCTAAGCGAACCTCGCCTGGCGGGGCTCCCCGCCGACGGCAATCCGGGCGCATAGCTCAGTTGGTAGAGCAGCTGACTCTTAATCAGCGGGTCACAGGTTCGAGCCCTGTTGCGCCCACCATTAAATCAAGCACTTAGCCGATTTTAGTTTGTCATTTCGACAAAATATCAGCGGCTCATTTCGACAAATTACCCCCTTTCGTTCTCTCATCAAGTCTCTTACGTGCCCCCGACCGGCGCTGCCGCATTGTGGCTTTCGTGTACAGCGCGGTCATGGCATCCGTCTTGTGACCACTCAAGGCGCGGAGTTGGGCATCGGTTAGATCAGCGTTGCCGCCTTCGGTATTGCCGCCGTGACGCAACCCCATGAACTTGGCATCAAAATCAATTCCGGCTGCGGCACGAATTGCTGCAAAGCGGTGGCGGAAATGATCTTCTTTCCAAGGGAGGTGTACTTTTCGGCGTCGGTCCAGCCGGTCACGGGTAACGATCAATGTGCCGTATCGGGTTGTTGCATCAAGTCGCTCGATCAATTCCGGCCAAAGTACTGTCCCGTCTTCGTCGTAGAGCGGAATATCGACAAGCTCCCCGGTCTTATGGTGGAAGATGCGAGCAACATCAGGGGCATCAACTGGGCGATAGTGGTTCCAACTGAGTCTGCCGATAATATCTTCCTCACGTTGCAGCCAGTAATAGGCAATCATCTCCGCAGTACCGAGTGAGCTTTCGCCCGCCTCATCAGCGGCTTTCACGAAGCGCAGAAGTTCATCGTGTGTAATTGGCCGAGTCGGTTTGGCCTTGTACGTGATTCCCATCTTAGCGAAGGGATTAAGGGTCGGAATCTCTTTCGGTTTATCCCGCAAGGCCACGTTCCAAGCCCGTTGACAGACTCTCATGGCAAGCAGCGCGGTTCGGGTCCGCTCGCCGCCATCACTTTTGATCTTAAGTTTCTCGAACAGGCGATCAGTCGCGCCCGGAGTAATGTTCCGAATGAGTATACTGCCGAAGGTGCGGCCATCCGTGAGCAAGTGCTTTGATACAAGGTTCAGCACTGCATCATAGGACTTGCGGGTCTTGGTTGGCTTTTTCGTGTACTTCGGATGCGTCTTGTAGATTGCTACCATCCAATCGAATGTCCCGGGCACTGCGTGATCGGATGGAACAGCGATCACTTCACGCTTGCGCCATGCATCAAGCTGCGGGTTCAGTAATTCGTCGCAACGCTTCTTGGCATCCGCATAGTCGGTTCCCAAAGCCTCACCCTTCAGAGTGCATCCATTTCGCTTCGCCCAAGTGGGGATGACCCAAAAAAAGGCTGTCGCACCTGATTTAAGACGACGCGGCACCATATAGCGCGGCCACCCTAATGGTTTGCGACGTGGCATCAGATTAATCCCGCTATATCTTCGGTGATGGCGACGTTATCGAATCGTAGTCCATGCAGACGAGCTATGTCACGATCAAGTTTAAGCCGATGCCATTTAGGCAAGCAGCCTCTTTCTCTTGATGGGGCGCAATAGATGCCTCGCTTTACTTTGGCGAGGAAGGCATCAACGCTCGGCTCGTCGCAATAAGCTGCCGCTGTCTCC
>Ga0097691_1000586_pt1 | contig 30818 bp, 22 predicted proteins | sample NGESurdeep072012_8_FD_72858 | JGI IMG/M metagenome (GOLD analysis project Ga0097691, IMG submission 72858) | Arctic peat soil microbial communities from Barrow, Alaska - NGEE Surface sample 210-1 deep-072012 | ecosystem: Environmental > Terrestrial > Soil > Wetlands > Peat ... | reverse complement strand
CAGATGAAGACGAGTACGAAGGATAAGATTAAAGGCAACTTTCATGAAGTGAAAGGCAAAGTCAAAGAGAAGGCAGGCCAAGCCACGAACAATCCTACCTTGAAGGCTAAAGGCAAAGCCGAAAACGTCGCCGGCAAAGTTGAAAAAAAGGTCGGGCAGATCGAAAAAGTGCTCGGGAAGTAAATTAGGTCGCGATCACGATGTGGCCCCGGCTGCCCTCAGCCGGGGCCACTCCGCTCCACTCGGACCCGCTCCCGCTATCGTTCCTGCAATACGAATTCGTACCCAAGCCAAACCCGGCCTTGGATTGGGGCGCCCACATTTTGGTTGTTCCAGCGGTCATAAGGTGGGGCCCCCGGCAGTTGAGAGTCTCCTATCCTTAGGTTCCGGACGCTCGGTAAGCCTCTTTGCTTGTGTCGATAGCTTCTGCGAGGTCTTCTTTCCCTCGGTTAGCCATATCCTTGACCTGAGCACGAACTTTTTTTCCGGCGGATACGACCTGGTCCAGTCCGCCCTTGAGTTTGCCAGTGAGTAATTCCTGGGTGTCTTTGCCCGACTGCGGGGCAACCATCAGACCCGCAACTGCGCCGACACCCAATCCGACACCCAATCCAGTTAGAAATGCCCATTCAGTTTTCATTTGTAAAACTCCTTAACTTGTAAAAGCCGGAGCCTCAGCCCGCCCCTGGCAGCGCAACCCAAGCGATGCTTCAGACGCGAAGCCCGGCAGCACTCTTCGTGGGAAAGACAACTCCCTAAAAGATCGCCGGTGGCAGTTGCCGCCGGCGACCAAAGTTCGGGACCATTACTCAACCCTCAGCCTAGGCAACTTCGCGTTTTACTGGCCTGTCGCTCTTGCCGTGGTCGGAGCTCGCTTCACCCGTCGAAGAAATATCTTGGGCGCCGGTGCGCTCCAGGATCTCCTTCGCCTTCTTCGTCCACTCAGAGTTGTCAGAATGGACGGAGAGGAGGATCCCACCGCCTTTGACGCGGCCTTCGTACCGTTTGGCTTCGTACTCCGGAATTCCCATTCCGATCAGGGCTCCCGCGATCCCGCCGACCGCGCCTCCCACTCCCGCTCCAGCCAGGGCCGCCACGATCGGGCCGGCAGCGATAAATGGTCCGAGACCGGGTATGGCCAGGGCGCCAATGCCGACTAACCATCCCAACCCGCCGCCCACCAATGCACCGGTCCCGGCGCCGGTCGAGGCGCCCTCCGGAGCTTTCGTGCCCTTCGAAACAGCAAAGTCCTTCGAGCCTTCATTTTCGGGAAATAGAACGGAAATGTCCGTGTTCCGGAATCCGTCCGTTTTCAGGACATCCACGGCGCTGTCCACGCTTCCCAGGGTCGGGTAGATGCCGAATACTGCTGTATTTTTGCCTGCCATTTTTGATTCTCCTTTTGCTTCGTCGGTTAGTTCTTGGGGATTGATTTCCAATTCGCTGGTGAGCTTCGATACAGCGTAGACGTGGAAAGAATGTCTCGGCTGTTCCACAATGCACAGTTTTGAAAATTCAATTCATTTTGGACGGATGGCCCGCCGGCCCACCGTGCGTGCGAAGCGCGTCCTTCCCTTTAGGAAGTGTCATCCTGAGCGAGGACGACCCTGAGTGCAGCGAAGGGGAGTCCGCAGGGTGGCCACCCTAGCCGACTTTGCTTTGGTGGGGCGAGGTCGGTGAAAAGGCGGGGTACCCGGCTCAAAGTGGTTCAATGTGACCAGACATCCATCTTCGCCACTTCTATGATGTTGCGTAGTGAAGAAGTGAGACGACCGTTACAAAGGCTAGTCCAGCTTCCTCTTTCAAGTGAGGTTTAAACATGGGAACCATATTGATTGTTCTTTTGGTGCTGTTCGTGCTCGGTGGCGGGGGCTGGGGATACTCTCGTTGGCGCAGTTAACGCGACTTGTTCTGGAACGGAAATAGGTGGCCACCCGCCTATTCAGCGTTCGGAATGACCCTTGGTGTGGGTGCCCACACGTCGCCGCTATTGCGATGTGTGGGAATTCGTAAGGCCAGGACTCTAGCGGAGCGGTCTCAATCCGCGTTCGCCAGTCCCCGAGTGGAACCTGGGGGCTTGGTATTGTGCGGCGTACTTACTGCAGTGTGATGGTGAAGTGGATCGGCATGTTGACGTTGCCGAAATTCGTGTTGCTGCGACGCCGCGCAACCGTCAACGCTGCGTCGGCGCTGACTGTGAATGGAGCATAGGGGACGTCGGCCGTTTCGGATGTGACCAGCCACGAGTTTGCGCTCGAACGCATCACCGCCAGCGCGGGATATTCGAGACTCCAGGTGCTGCCGCCCCAGTGGAACATCAGGTTTGTCCTGAGCTGTGCCGTGCTACCCACGCTCATGCCGGCGAAGGTCCCGTAATAGTTGTTCCCGTTGAGGTCGATCTCCGCGCCAAAGTACGACGGCAAGCCCGCCGTAGCCTTCGCCGCCTGCCATGCGGGAGCAGCCGAATCGAAGTTGAAATACAAACCGCGTCCGGAGTTGTATGTCATCACGACCAGGCCTTGCGAGCTGGTGATGTCCGCCTGGATGGAGTCGGCATTACTGTTTGCATAAGGCTGGCCGTCACCATTGACGCCGTATCCGGTGACCGTGAGGAAGTCGGCGATCAGCGGTGTGGTGGAACCCTTCGCGATGGCGCCGATGGCAACGGCGATGAGCAGGACCAGGACAAGAATGGCTCGACGGGACATAGGCTTTCCTCGTAAAAGTAATTCCAGGATTCCACACTAGGGCCTAACGACAGGGGTGTGGACGAATTGTACGCGTCGAGATGGAAATACGGTAGCCCCAACTCGATCGCACGATGCTGGTGGCCCCGGCTGCCCTCAGCCGGGGCCACCAGCTCTGCTCCCCGGCCCCGCAGGGCGTCCACACTTGGTTTGTTTGTGCGGTGACAAGGCGGGGCGCCCAATCAGCGCGCAGTAACCGTCGCTGGCTTGGCCCTTACCGGCGCACGGAATCCCTGAAGTGTTCCGAATTGCTCAGCCTTGCCGAGGTTGGTCGCGTACAAGGGGAAACCAGCGGGTCAAAACATATGGAGTCCCGCCTTAGGAGAGACATATGCAGCGACAATATTGGTTTCTAGGTTCGCTTCTGCTGGGTGCGGCCCTGATTGCGCCCGTGGGCATGCAGGCCCAAGCGAAGCGTCAAAACTGCCCCGACAAAGGCTACTACGACCGCAACCGTAAGGAATGCCACACTTGGGACGCCAACGAAGACCGTGCGTACCAAAGCTGGCAGACCGCTCAGCACAAATCCCAGCGGGATTTCGCCAAGCGGAGGGCGACTGAACAGTCGCAATACTGGAAGTGGCGCCACGATCATCCAGATACTGACAACAACCGCCACGAAAACCCACCTCACAACTGAATCAAGCTCAGGCGGGCGACCCGCCTGTTTACCTTCCGGAACAACCCTGATGTGGGTGTCCCACACATCGCGATGTTCGATGTGTGGGAATTCGCAAGTTCAGTACTCTAGGGGAGCGGATTTGATCCGCGTACGTTAGCGTTCATCCACAGACCGGGGTGCTGCCCCTTCCTGTCCTTGGACGACAGGCGCCTGGCAAGCAATCTTGTTGGGAATCATGTTCAGTGTCGGTTTGCACTTGCACGTCGGCCAGGTCGTGGTGCAGTTGGCTTGAATCTGGGCCGTAGGTTTTCTTATGAGCGAAATCGTTCTGGAAATCAAGGCTCTTACTCGCCGCTTCGGCGCATTTACGGCGGTCGACGCTCTAACCCTTTCGGTCAACGCCGGTGAGGTGTTCGGCTTGCTCGGCTCCAACGGGGCTGGCAAAACCACCACCATCAAGATGCTCACCACGCTATTGTCGCCCTCCTCGGGCGAGGCGCGCGTGGCTGGCTTCTCGATAACCACCCATGCGGTCGACGTTCGCCGCGCCATCGGTTATGTGCCGCAGGCGGTCTCCGTGGACGGATCGCTCACCGGTTACGAAAACCTGCTCATCTTCGCCAAACTGTACGACCTGCCACGCCGCGAGCAGCAGGCGCGCATCGGCGAGGCATTGGATTTCATGGGCCTGACCGCCGACGGTGGCCGCCTCGTGGGCGAATACTCCGGCGGCATGGTCCGCCGCCTGGAAATCGCCCAGTCCACGTTGCATCGACCGCAAGTGCTCTTCCTCGATGAGCCGACTGTCGGGCTGGATCCGATTGCTCGCGACGCCGTTTGGAAACATCTGGTTGATCTGCGGGCCAACTATGGCACGACCCTGTTCTTTACCACCCATTACCTGGAGGAGGCTGAGAGCTATTGTGATCGCATCGCGATCATGCACATGGGCAAAGTGGATGCGCTTGGCACCTGCAAAGAACTCGAGGCCTCGCTTGGTGGCAGCGGCCACACGCTGAATGAGGTCTTCGTCCACTATGCCGGCAGCGCCCTTGATTCCGGCGGCACCTTCCGCGACGTATCCGCCGAACGCGCTACGGCCCAGCGCCTTGGCTAGCCCGAACTCAAGGACCGCCGCTCTTATGCGCCCTTTAACCAGCTTCATCGAGAAGACGTTCGTCATCACCGAGTTTGAGTTGCGCAAGTTGCGCCACGATGTCACGGAACTCATCACCCGCGCCCTCCAGCCCGCGCTTTGGCTTGTGATCTTTGGGCAAGTTTTCTCACGCAGCGGGGCGATGCACACGGGCAACATCCCCTATCTCGACTTCATTGCTCCTGGCATCCTGGCGCAAAGCGTTCTCTTCGTGGCCATTTTTTACGGTATCAACGTCATCTGGGAGCGTGACCTCGGCATTGTCCAGAAATTCCTCGCCAGCCCAACTCCGCGCGGGGCACTTGTGCTCGGCAAGGGCTTCTCCGCTGGTATCCGCACTCTCTCGCAGACGGCCGTCGTTTACGGTCTTTCGCTGCTGCTCGGGGTGAAGCTGAATTGGCGCCCGCTCGCGCTCCTCAACGTGGTGGTCATCGTTGTCCTTGCCGCGACGCTGTTCTCGACCTTTTCGCTCATCATCGCGTGCATTGTAAAGACGCGCGAACGCTTCATGGGTGTGGGCCAGGTGCTTACCATGCCACTGTTTTTTGCGAGCAACGCGATTTATCCCACCGCCATCATGCCCGGCTGGTTGAAGACCATTTCTCACCTAAATCCGTTGACCTACGTCGTCGATGCCCTGCGCACATTCATGCTTGCCGGCAGCACGAGCAGCTTCGGCCTGAGTCACGACTACGCTGTGATCCTCCTGACTATGGTGATCCTGGTTTTTATTGGAGCGCGATTGTATCCCCGTCTTGCATCGTAGAACGACGCCCAGCGGCCTTGCGCAAACGCTGGGCCAACCTGCGTCGCCGACAATATAGCGTTACCATCAATCTCCCCAAGGTGACAACGTGGCGTGCCACCGAACGATTACTCGCTAGTAAAGTCTCCGAGCTTTTCGCCCTCATCTTCCGCGAGCAGCGCCCCACAGTGAGCTCCGGCGCCGATTCCCGCTAAAATCCCAGAAACACAGGGCCGGCCAACTCCAATCAGGCTGGGATTTTACCTGCCCCTCCCCGCCAGATCGCCGCATCGAAACGACTTACGGCCCCCAAGGGGCACCCCTCCCCCGAGTACACGCGCTCATTCCACCTGTGTACTCATAAGTAAACTCTCGGATTCGGGAATTCGACTCAACGCAACCCGCTCTCGTTTTCTATCCGCCATGAGCCATGAGCCGCATTTACACTGCTCGCCATGCCCGAACCCTCCACTCAATGGCCTCGGCGCGCGCTTGCGGTCGTGCTCGCCATTGCTGCGCTGCGCTTCGCCATCCTCATGCTCGGCGCGAACCGCTACGGATATTTCGGAGACGAGCTTTACTTCCTCGCCGCAGCCGATCACCTCGATTGGGGATACGTGGATTTTCCGCCGCTGATCGCACTTGTCGGATGGTTGCTCCGACACTCGACCGGAGTTTCGCTGATCGCCATCCACACGGTGGGAGCTCTTGCCGGCGCAGCGACCGTGTTTCTCACCGGCATGATCGCGCGCGAGCTTGGCGCGGGAGTTTACGGCATCGCGCTCGCCTGCACCGGCTTTATGGCCGCAGCCGCTTTTTGGGTCATGCAGCACCTCTTCAGCATGAACATGTTCGAGCCGCTGCTGTGGATGGCTCTCGCCTGCATCGTCCTCCGCCTGATCAACACCGGCAATCAGCGGCTTTGGCTGTGGTTTGGCGTGATCGCGGGCATCGGCATGGAGAACAAGTACTCCATCGCCATCTTCGGCTTCGCGCTGGTGGTTGCGCTGCTGTTCACGCCGCAACGGCGCGCGCTCGCCCAGCGCTGGATCTGGATTGGCGGAGCGATTGCGCTCGCGATCTGGCTGCCCAACGCGATCTAGCAGACGCAGCGCGGTTGGCCGTTCGCGGAGTTCATCCACAACGTCCACATGAGCGGACGCGACGTGAACCACAGCCCGCTCACCTACTTCGGCGCGCAGATCATGATGCTGGTTCCGACCACGTTTCCGCTGTGGTTCGGCGGACTGCTCTGGCTGTTGTGGAATCGCAAATACCGCCTGCTCGGCATCGCCTACCTGGTCGCGCTCGCGGTGATGATCGCGGACAAGGGCAAGGACTACTATCTTGCGCCGATCTATCCGCTGCTGTTCGCCGCGGGAGCAGTGGCGTTCGAGCGTTGGGCGCAGCAGCGCACGTGGGCGAAAGCGGCAGCGATCGTTATTCTCGCGGTCCCGACTGCGTTGCTGCTTCCGGTCGTGGTGCCTGTCCTGCCGATCGAGAGCTACGTTCGCTACCAGTCGAAGCTGCCCTTCAAGCTGCCGGTAACGGAGCGAGCGCACGCGCGCGCCGCGGTTCCGCACCACTATGCATGGGACTTTGGCTGGGAGGAGATGGTCGCGCAGGTCGCGAAGGCCTGGAACAGCCTGACTCCCGAAGAGCGCGCGAAAGCGGCGATTGTCGGGGAGAACTTCGGCGAAGCGGGAGCGATCGACCTGCTCGGAGCGAAGTACGGTCTTCCGCACGCGCTCAGCGGTCACCAGAACAACTGGTATTGGGGACCTCCGAATTGGGAGCCGGAGACGTACATCATCGTCGGCAGCGACGTCGAGGGCGAGCGCGAGCACTTCCAGGATGTCCAGGTCTTCGCCGAACTGTACAACCCGTATGGAGCAGTGTGGGAGAACGGACCGGTCCTCATCTGCCGTCATCGGACGTTCGCGAGCCTGAAGGACGTTTGGCCGATGATGAAGAAGTGGCAATAGGCTAATCGAGTGTCCAGCGCGTGGCTGATGTCGGGAAGTCCTTCTCGCGCCACGCCAGCACGACCTTCGGACGCGCGCGGTACATCACCGATTCGGGCATCATCGTCAGCAGCATGTTGTACTTCTTGTGGCTGAGCGCGTCGAGCCGCTGGCGGAGTTGCGGGTCGGTGAGCGGCAACTCCTCGATCGAGCACTCCAGGATGACGACATCGTCTCCGCTCTCGAGGTGGACGACGACGTTCGGATTACGCCCGATGTTCTTGGCTTTGAGCGTCGTGCGTCCGGTGCCGAACAGGACGTGGCCGTCGCACCGGAAGCCCCAAACCGGCATCGCGTGCGGACGACCGTCGGCGCGCGTGCTACAGATCCAGTAGTTGCGCGAGTCGGCAAGCTGCTTGCCGACATCGGGCCACTTCAACGTCCCTTTTTTCGCCTTGCCCAGGCCGTAGAGCGCGGGCATGATCGGACGTCCAGCCTTAGGTTCCTTCGTGGTGGACTTGGTCGCGGTCGCGGTTGCGGTTGTCATCCTCAACCTCCTCAGCGGGCGGGAATTCTAGCGCGACTTTCCGCGCTTCGCCACCCCATCCTTTACACTGCTGGCGTGAAGCGGCTGATCGTAAACGCGGACGATCTGGGACTCACGCCGGGCGTGAACCGCGCCATCCTGGAAGCGCATCGGCGGGGAATCGTCACGTCCGCAACCCTGATGGCGAACGGAGCCGCGCTCGACGATGCGGTTGCGCTCAGCCGGAATGCGCCGAAGCTCGCCATCGGCTGCCACGTGGATTTGATCCAGTTGTCGCCGGTACTTCCGCCGGAGAAGGTCCGCACCCTTACCGACAGCGGACACTTCCGCTCAGGATTCACGCGCTTTGCCGCCACCGCACTGCGCGGGCGCATCAGCGGGGCGGAAACCACGGCCGAAGCATCGGCGCAGATGCGCAAACTGCAAGCGGCGGGCGTGAAGCTCTCGCACTTCGATACGCACAAGCACACGCACGTCTTCCCGCCGGTGCTCAAGGCGCTGCTGCGCGCGGCGCGGGATTGCGGCGTAGGCGCGGTCAGAAACCCATTTGAGCCCCAGTCCGCGGTCGGATTTCGTCATGTTTACAGGCGCTGGGGATTGTTATCGCGATGGGCCGCGGTGCAGTCGCTGCGCACGCTCGCCAGCGATTTCCGCCGCGAGGTCGAGCGCGCCGGTATTGCCACTACGGATGGAACCCTCGGCATCGTGCTCACCGGGCACATGGACCAGCGGATGCTTTGCGACTTGCTCCAGCGCGTCCCGCAGGGAACGTGGGAGCTGGTGACGCATCCGGGATATTCCGATCCGGGTTTGGCCGCGCTGAGCAAACTGGCCGCATCGCGCGAAGAAGAGCTGCGCTGGCTGACGTCGCCGGAGACCCGCGAGGCGATCGAGCGGGCTGGAATCGAACTGATCTCCTACGCCGACTTAACCTAGCCGTTGCGCGGAGAAGGCGGGCGGAATAGGCTTTCCGGATGCGCAATCTTATATTTGTGGGACTGATCGTCGCGTGCGCCGTAACGTTTGCGGTAGCTGCGAATCCGCACCTGATCACCTTCGGTAAGCCATTGCCGGTGAAACTGTTTGCCGGTCCCAACGAAGAAAAATCCGTGGACATAAAAATCCGTTCGCTGTACGTGGACGGCAAGCTGAAAGAGTTCACCACCGGCGAACCGCACGACGTTACCGACCGCATCTTCGTCGTCCGGCGCGCTTACCGGCTGAACGACTGGCTGCCCGAGGACGAGGGCGCCAACCACAAGTGGAAGTGGCAGCGCGGCGGCTGGCTGATGGTGGACCGCGAGACCGGGCGCGTCAGCCAAATCAGCCTGCCGCTGTTCGATCCGTTTTACTCGGTGGCAAGCTGGTACCGTGACTACGTTGCCTACTGCGGACTCAACGACGATGCGACCAAGCTATATGCCGTCGTGGCGCAGATCGGGACCAGGAAGGCGATCGTGCGCAAGGAGATCGGGACGGCCAAGAACGGCGACTTGCCCGATTCCGAGTGCGGCGCGCCGGACTGGCAGCGCCAGCCAATCCGCGTGACCTTCGCGCCCGCCTTGGGACAGAAGCTGACGTTCGCGATCCGCGGGCACGCGGCGGATATCGCGACGGATGCGAGCGAGGAATAGAAGACGTAATTGGTAATTCGTAATTCGGAAACGACAACTCTGTCTCTGGAACGAATTACGAATTTCGCATTACGAACGGCAGTAAGAATGCACGCTCTCGATGAATATCTCCGCGAAGCCGAGATCGCCCACAGTCATCTGTGCGCCGGGCAGGTGCTGGGCGTGCGTATGGCGATGCTGGGCTTGGACAAGCTCGGCATCGAAGACCCGCGCGGCAAGGACCGCAAGCGCCTGGTGACGTTCGTCGAGATTGACCGCTGCGCGACGGACGCGATCGCGGTCGTGACCGGCTGCCGGCTGGGCAAGCGCGCGTTGAAATTCCGCGACTGGGGCAAAGTCGCGGCGACGTTCGTGGACGTCAGCAGCGGGCGTGCGTTTCGCATTGCGGCGCGGGAGTCGTCGAAGGCGCTGGCGAAGAGCATGCACCCGGAGATCGAGAATAAGAACCAGCAGCAGATGCGCGCCTACCGCGAGATGAGCGACGCGGACTTGTTCACGGTGCAGGAGGTGCGCGTCGAGTTGCCTCCCGAGGAGTTCCCGGGTTACCAGGGTGAGCGGACGGTGTGCGCCGAGTGCGGCGAGGGAATCAATTTCCGGCGCGAGGTGGTGCGTGAAGGGCGAACCCTGTGCCGGGCGTGCGCGGGAGAGAAGTACTACACAACAATTGGCAGTCGCCAGTAGCCGGTTGCCGGTTATTCACCACAAAGGACACGAAGGGACTTGACCTGCTCCCCAAGAATTAGTCCATGTGAAATGTGACTTCTCCGTTTAGGATGACCCGCCCAGGGTCAGAGGAGGAGTCGTGCGCAAGAGTCGATTCAGCGAAGAACAGATCATCGCCATCCTGAAGGAGTCGGAAGCCGGGGTGGAAACTGGCGAATTGTGCCGGCGGCACGGGATTACGCGGGCGAGTTTTTACCGCTGGAAGTCGAAGTACGGCGGCATGGACGTGAGCGACGCACGGCGGCTGAAGCAGGTAGAGGAGGAAAACCGGCAACTGAAACACATCGTGGCCGAGCAGGCGGTGGACATCCGGGCGTTGAAGGCGGTGCTGGCAAAAAAGTGGTAGGCCCGCAGATGCGGCGAGAGGGGGTGCTGGTGATGCAGGTGGAAGTGGAGTTGAGCCAGCGACGCGCCTGTGGGCTGATGGAACTGTATCGCGGGACGTGCCGGTATCGGCGGCGGCGAGCGGAAGACGGACGATTGCGGGTGCGGCTGCGCGAACTGGCCGAAGCACGGCGCCGGTTAGGCTACCGGCGTTTGCAGGTCCTGCTGGAGCGCGAAGGCTGGCAGGTGAACCACAAACGCGTGTACCGGCTGTACGTGGAGGAGAAGCTGTCGCTGCGCCGCAAGCGCGGCCGGAAACGCAGCGCGGTGCGCCAGCCGCTGCCGGAGCCGGTAGCAGCCAACCAGGTATGGTCGGTAGACTTCATGACCGACGCCCTCAGCTCGGGACGTAGGTTCCGGACCTTGAACATCGTGGACGATTACACGCGCGAGTGCCTGGCGATCGAGGTGGACACCTCGCTCGGTGGTGGGCGCGTGGTGCGCGTGCTGGAAGAGCTGAAGCAGCGACGCGGACTGCCGCTCAAGATCCGATCGGACAACGGGCCCGAGTTTGTCAGCCGCGCCGTCGATCAGTGGGCCTACGAACAGGGCCTTCACTGGCACACCATCCAACCCGGACGACCGATGGAGAATGGCTACGTGAAGAGTTTCAATGGACGCTTCCGTGACGAGTGCCTGAACGAGAACTGGTTCACCGACTTAGCCGATGCCAGGGAGAAGATCGCGGACTGGAAACAGGATTACAACGAAAGGCGTCCGCACAGCAGCTTGCAGTACCGTACACCGATGGAGTTCGCGGCGCTGTCAGCCGCGATCTTCTCCAGAACTGGAGTGCGGCAAGGGACCTCAAACCAGACTGTTACGAAACTCGTGCCGCCCTAACGGGACTCGCATCTTGTTCCACTCAGCACCCCGGCACTGACGTGCCGGGCTATGAACTGTCGCGCCTGCGGCGCTAAACACGGGCTTTCGTACCACTCGATCGAATGGTCAAACAGTTTCGTAACAGCCTGAAACGCCGGCCCCTTGCCCCACGCCCCCATCCCCGCTTCCCTCCCATGCTCCAGGGAACAGGGAAAGACCCAATCGGAGCATCAAAATCCGGAGAAAGTCTCATTATCCTTGGACTAAAGATGGGGGGCAGGTCCATCGGCTTTGATAAGCTGCTCACAGCAACCTAGCGCTTAGAAGCGGAGGAGAGATAGTGGAATGGAGTGGTAGTCCTTCAATAGTGGTGCAAAGCTGGGTAGCTTGGCCACGAATTCGCGTAGTTTGGGCAGTCAGTCCGATCGGAGCACCGCCGGCAGACGTCTTCCTTCTTCAGCCATGATGTCATTACGCCGTTGCCGCGCCCTCAGCTTGCGACGTCCCGCCGAGCAGACGCAGACATTCGCGTTTGACGATTGCCAGATGCCGCACGGCAGTTTCGGGTGCGAGATCACACAGGACGTGGGCGGCCCAGTCGCGGACCTCTTTCATTAGGGGGAATGATGTGTCATCTAACTGAATCGCGCCATTGCTAACCGCCAACCGGAGTATGTCGGCAATATTCAAGTACGTGAGCAGGCTCCTCCCATTGTCACCGGCCCGCTTGTACATTTGATCGACCTGCCTGAAGCGAATTCCTCCGAGCTTCTCTTCGAGATAGGCGCGCTCGTCGCGCGGCCGCAAGGAATCGAGCGCCAGGCGTTCCACCGCTTCCAGCATCACGTAGAACGTCCATTTCATCATCTGGTGATTGAGATCGGAGTAATGGACGTATCCGTCGATGCGCCTATTCGTCAGCACGAAGGAGAACTCTCGACCCTGCAGGACGTCCACCAAATCGAGAAGAGTCGTGCCATCGCTGATCAGATCACCGACCTCAATGACGCAAGTGCGCCGCGAATCGCGCTCGAAGTAGGCCGAGAGCACGCCCTTTCCCTTGATGGGGATGACGCTGAAGTCCGGGTGCGCGGCCGATACCGTCGGTGCCGTCTCGGCGTCGGGGGCCCAAGTCAGCCGCACCTCGGGCGTCATGATGTCCTTCACCGTGAACCTCGTCGTGAGATGCTTCAGGGCTTCAGTTAGGTTACTTGTCATCTGTTTGGTGCTCCTGCGGCATTCTGCTCATCTTCCTTTCGTTCGTTGGCCGAACTTCGTATGCGCAGCGATTTCAAGCAGTGACTCCACCTGCCCGGTAGCTCGCATGACCTGGTACACGTCAATCGCATCAATCGTGGTCTTTGTAATCACGTAATCGGACAGGTAGGTTTCCGACCTGGACTTCACTCCGTTGCGCGCGCACACGACATACGCAACCGATTCGGCCTCGAGCTCCATTTGCGATCGGTTCATCGAGGCGCGTTCCGGAATTCCGAGGTCCTTATCAGGTCCCAAGTGGCCGAGGAGGAGGTGCCCCAACTCGTGCGCAATCGTCGCGAACTGGACGGGAGGCTTGTGATTGCGATTGACGAGCATGCGGTAGAGCGTCTTCTCTTTCGGGTCGGCAGGCCGCTTGACGATTCGGATCGCTCCCGCACCGCCGTCCCCAGCGTCGATCATTTCGCATCGAATGTGTTTCCTGCTCATCAACCGAACAAACCAGTCGATGTGGCCCTCTTCCATGGCCCCTTCGGCCGTAAAACACGCTACATCTTTGGGGAGGTCTCGTCCCTCAGTGTCCAAGACGTCGTACACCAGCGCGACCGGGCCGAATGGCCATAGAATCAACAACGGCCTGGCGCCGTCCTTCGGCCGTCGGCAGAAGCGGTCGTGCCAATCCCGCGCCGAGGCGGCATAACTCAGCCCCGGCTTCTGGACGTGCAGGAGCATGGCGTTGAATGGCGCGAAGTTCCGCAAGCGAACAACGAAATCCAGTAGGTCTTTGTAATCTTTGCTCTGGGTGTAGAGCCGCGAGTCGGTCAGTAGTCGGTCGAGGAGGGATCGTGTTGCATCAGTTTCGAAGATGTCGAGCTGGTCGATGAGTGGAGGGGCTTCACTCATGTGCGCCGGCCTCGCGAGCGCGTTCCGCGGTCGCCCTGGCTTTCACGAGAGCCAGTTCAAGGGAAGCAGTGTCGGTCTGCCGGAGGATTTCGGCACGATACGCGGATGTGAGCGGCGTTTCGATGCCGCACCGGATCGCATCGGCAAGATAGGTGATCCCGTCCTTCCCCTCCTTTGCATCTGCGACACTGCGGATCGCATGTTCGGCTAACTGAGCCGCGCAGGGGCTTTCGATCTTTCCAGCGATGTTGAAATCGGTGTAGAGGACGGTTTCGACGCAGGCGTCATCGGCAAACGGTCGAACCAGAACACTGTCTGGTCCCGTACCCTCCATGTATTTCTCACCTGCATCGGTCTTTCCTGTTTCTCTGCGCCAGACCATGTCCTTGGCTTCTTCAATCACCACGTCTTCCGCCATGACGAAGATTTCTGCCGCCACAGGCGCTCCCTGCGGATGCGGGACGAGAGTCGGCGCAAGGCCTCGCCCCTTGCTGTACCGTCCATACTCCACGGGGAAAGGTGTCTTCGTCTTTATCCGCATTACTGTCTCTGCTTTGAGTTCCTCCCCGGGAGTGTGGATCAACGATCCGTAGGCGATAACACCGATCTTCTTTTTCGGGTGGCACAGGCTCAGATTGGCAGGAGCGGGGTCGAGCATAGTTTGGTACGACTCGCCAGTCTCGATGGCGCGCTGTATGCGGTCGTAGATATCGAGGATGACACGTTTGGTCCGGTACTCGCCGTGAGCCGCTTCATCGTCACCGCGAACAATGTGGAATGTGTCCATAATGTAGGCAACATCGTCGCGACAGATGCCGTACAGGTGGAACAAGCCTGCGTCCAGCTCGCTGCGAAGCAAGAATCGTCTCTGGGCATCCCAACGAAACGGCGGTCCGTCCCAATTCGTGTCAGGTGCAAACGGTTGCAGGTCCCAAGCGGTGTAGATCAACTCTACCGCGCGCTGCGCGACCCATTGCCGGGCGGTGGTCGTGCGATCCCAAGCGACTGGGCGATCCATAACGGCTGGCGGCAGAACCGGAACCTGGCGCATGGTGAAGTACTTCAGCGACGTACCACCTACTTTCTGTCTGGCGGCGTAGTCCAGAGCCAGAGAGTTGAGGATTGCGCAGAGAGGCGCACCGTCGGCAGCAAGTGCTGGGAACATGAGCAGGAACTTGTCTCCGACACCCGCACGTGGAATGACGGTTGCGATGACGGTTCGTTCATCGGTGCTACGACAGATGTCTCGCCACCCCAACAGCCAACCATGACTCCAGCGCTCCGCAAGCCGACCTTCAACTGCGTCCTCCGGAATCCAATAGCGAGCCTGCACGCCGTAGTCGGGATCAGCCCAGCGCGTTTCGGGAATCTCGGGTAACGCCGTACCCTCGTCGTCGAGTTCTTTGTCGGCATAATCTCCGTAGCGATGGTTGAACTGGTGCACCATTTTCGCTTCGTAGAGGCGCGAGTAACGTTCTTCGTCGCTTTCGTAGTTTTTGCCGACAGCATTCCACCCTTCCCCCTCAAGCTGTGCCGGCGTCCGAAATAGCGGGGAATCTCCGGACATGTGAAACATTGCTTGGAAGCTGACGCCCCAAGGATTCCCGAGTTCGGCTCTATTCTCATTCACCAATACGGGGACACGTCGATACAGCTGCTTCGTTACTTCCGCATCTCTCCTCGTTCGGAAAATGGGGCACGTACGGGTGTTTGGGTTCAGCAGCGCGATGTCGTCAGCAGTCAGTGCGAACTTCCGATTAGGGTCTTGCAGTTCGGGAAGAGAGCGGAGGAAGAACGCAAAGTCCATCGCTTTCGAGCTGTCACGCATCGCGGCAAGGGTTACGAGAGAAAACTTGAAGCGCGCATGGCCGATTGCGCTGAATAGGCCAGGCCCGCTTTGAAAGTCGTAGAGACTCACGAGCGAGTTCCGTTTCACTAAGTCCTGGAAGAAGAACTTTGTCGTATCGTCTGTCGCGATGCCGGTTGGCACGATGAACCCTGCACGGCCTTGGGGGCCCAGCAGGGTCCGGTTCAGTTCCGCGAAGATTGCGTACGTATTGATGTCACCACGGCCGCAAAGCGGATAACGCCCGGTCGAGCGTACCAGTGCGGCTTCGCCATCCGACTGGCGCAGGGCTTCACACCAGGCGGCCCACAGGCCCGGATCGTCGTCTTTTAGAGCTCGAATAATCCGCTTGCGCGCGGCGGCGTTCGGCGCCTCCGCGATATCAGGCCTGCGTTCCGCGAACCACTCTTTCTCTTGGATCTTGATCCGCTCCCATGGCGGATTACCAAGCACGACATCGAATCCGCCCGTCCATCCAGGCCCTTCGGGCAGTGCTTCATCGGGTGCGGGGACGTGGAACACTTCCGGAAATGCCAGATGCCAGTGAAAGAACTTATAATGTTTCGCTATCCGCCGGATGTCATTACGCACCGGTTCCGGTGCTGCCTTCGGGTTCCGCTCGATGATGCGGAACATGTCCTCCGTCAACGGCTCAGCATCGCGCGTCTTGGGCCACACGAAGGCGGCGCACCAGGTGTCCGTCCACAGGCAGCCGTACTCGTAGCTGGTAGACCTCACAAGCTCGGCGTAGCGTGATTCCATCTGGTGCACGCCTTCCAGCGTGGAATCATCGATCTCTTCCAACGCGGCGATACCTGTTGCTAGATCGCCGACTCTTTCCCACGGCTCAGCGTTCACCAGACTCTGGAAACCCTGCCGCTCGCGGCGGTTGAATCGCTTCAGATCACGGCATCGCTCGCTATCATCACCCTCAATCGGATCAAACGCCGCATCCGGAATGCCGCCGCGGAGAAGTGTCGGCGTGGCACCCAACAACGAGTTGCCGCATTGGATTCGTTGGTCGAGGAACGACAGCGGCCTGCCCGGTTCCAGCGCTTCCAGCCAGAGATTGACCTTGCATAGCTCGACCGCCATCTCGTTAACGTCTACTCCGTATAGGCAGTGGCCGATGACATCCCGCAACGCCCGTCGTACCGAGTCGGGTGACGCTTCCGCATCTCCAGTTCGAACCGCTGCCAATCGTCGAGCAATTCGGTGCGCCGCGGCAATCAGAAAGTGACCGCTGCCGCAAGCGGGGTCGCATACCTTCAGGTGGAGGATCGCGCGTTCGGGATCTGGGCCGTTTGCTGCCTCGTCCAGAACTGGTTCAAGCGCGGAGTCGAGCAGACAATCAACGAGACTTGTTGGCGTGTAGTAACTGCCAGTCTCTTTGCGTTCGTTGCCCGCAGCCTCGTTCAGGTCGAACCTTGCAGCCGTGTTGTTCAGGATGGGATGAAGCTCGAGGAGTGATTCGTAGACGCTACCAAGCTCTTCCGGCCCTAGATTCCGCCAATCGATTGGGCGCCGAATCCCGGCCGCCGAGCGGAATGCCAAAGCGCGGACCGCGTCCAAGAAATGTGTATTCGCAACTTGGCACTGATCGAGGTCTGGAGCAGCGGAGACGCTCCAAAGAAATGATCCGAGCGGCGGCAAGCCGAGCTCGGCAATACCATGCTCGGACGACAGCCCAGTAACAACAACTAACAGCGATTGCCAGAGATCACCGTGCGGTGTTCCTCGTCGTGTCGCGGCAAGCGCTCGTAGGCGGGCAATCGAGTAAAACCGGGTATAACGCTCCGCTGCGGGGCTGGCGGGGTCTGCGACAAGAAGAAGGTCGCGTGCTTCAGCAACGAACAGAAATATCAGGCGGTAAACAACGCGGAGCAGTTGCCGGTAGTAATCCTGACGATCAAGCGTCCCGGCGCGCAGCTTCTCCAGGAGTGGCTTGTTCCTCGGGTGTTTCAGGAAGCCGCGGCCCAGCGACTCAATGGCTTGTTTGACGCCATCTCGCAGTTCGTTAAGCGCACGTGTCCCTTGTTCACGCGCTTCCGTAGCCCACTTCTCCAGCCAGCACGGCTCCGGCGGCGCCGCTTCGACTCGAGACTGGTGGCACAACAGCCACAACAGGACGAAGTCAGAGAAGGCTTGGCCTTCCATCATTGCGACCAGGTCGAACTCGACGTACGCCTGACGCGTGAGACTGCGGTTGTCTCGCAATAGGCGGAGCTTCAAGCCATTCGAGACGAAGCCCCACTGCGACTCGTCGCGACGGTTGAGCAATTCTTGGAGCAGGCTGTGAGGGCTGGTGCGAGCGGCGCCGGCGACCCCTGCCGTCCTGCGGTCAAGATCGATGTTCCGTCCCACGAGGTGAATGGGAACGTGTTGCCACGCGTGCGACACGGGATAGCTGCGGCCGTTTACTTCAGCTGCCCGGGCTTGCTGTAGGCGGCCATAACCCAATTCCGCAAAAAGCGGCATTAACCACTTCTCACGAGTCGTGGTTGTTCCGGGATCGTTCGCAGGAACGCTGGTCCCGTAGAAGACACTCCAGATTCCAAGAAGTCGGTTCCACGCGCGGCTGGCCGCCTCGTTCAACTTTTCATGGCCGGCGAGGTGATATGACTCCGGTGTGAGACCGGGAATATTGGATGAAGCCCCTGTCAACCGCTGGAGAAAGTCGGGCGGGAACAGACCGCCCTCAGTCTGTACGGTTCTGAACGGTTGGCGGCTCATGCGACGGGGAGGTACAGGTAGACACCGAGCACGTCCACCGGAAGTTTGGGTTCGACTGTGAGACGCGCCGTACTTAACCGCGCAGCTTTACGCACGCGCCGATGTGCTTCGCGGATCTCTTCAGCGCGTTCGCGAGCAATGCGCGCTAGCTCCTCGTCGAGCGCAGGCAGACTTTGGACAATGCGCTCCAAGTGGGTCCGCGCAATGTCCGGGGCGATGTTCGCTTCGGGCCTGGCATCAAGCAGTGCCTCCGCTTCCTCGCGCGACAACCATTCCGGTTCGGAAGCAGCACCGCGGAACGCGACAATCTGCCAATCTTCGGCGAGTAGTTCCTGTGTGTGGTTCTGGCGGCCAGCTTCGATGCGGAATCGCTCCCGCAACAAAAGCAGTGTGGATCGTGCGGCCACTGATCCGGACCGAACAGCACCGCAGCGCCGAGCGACGGCGCGTACCGTCATCTGCTCATCGAGTGCACTGTCGAGCACGTATCCAGCCAGTCCTTGAACAACCGGCTGGGTACGATGGAGGTAGAGGACACCTTCTTTTACGGGCATCGAGAACCGCGCCTTCATCGGACCGCCTGTCCCGGTGAAGCCCATTGCATCGCGTACCGCGACAGGCGTCTCGTCTAGATACATCGCCGTCGCTTTAGTTCGTGACGTTTCCTCCTCTATCTGCGCACCGTGTTGGATCAGAACTTCTCGGACAAATCGCTCCACGTCGACCGCGGAGCCGATCGAGCGCCTAACAGCTTCGAGCTCGGCGGCCACTTCCGCCGGATCGACCGTGTAGTGCGAGAACAATGTGCGCGAGCGTTTCTCCCGGTCTGCCGCCTTTCCCCACTCGTCTTCAAGCGTCTCGCGGTCGTGGGAAGCAAAGTCGAGTGCGAGTTGGTTGCCATCGCCCCGCAGGAGAGCGCCATGTAAGAGGGCCGTCATGACTTTCTCGGTGTCCACTGGCACAGGGACTGAAATCCCAAGCGAGCTGCGAATCTTCTTGTGCTTCTTCAGCAGAACGTCGAGCACGATTCCATCAATCTGATTGTCAGTGCCGTAGTAGGTCACCACGCGAACTGTGGAACTCGGCTGGCCGTAGCGGTCAACGCGGCCCTCACGCTGCTCATGTCGCGTGGGATTCCAGGAGAGATCGTAGTGAACGACAGCGTCGAAAGATTCCTGCAGGTTTATGCCTTCGCTTAAGCAGTCCGTACAGACCAGCACACGCCGTTCTGATTTCCCAAGTTCCTGGACACGAGTTTCGCGGTCATCCGGCGGGAGCAGCCCGGTTACGGCTTCAACTGCGGTTCCTCGCGGGAGTTCTGCACGCAGTGCGGAGGCCACGTACTCTGCCGTGGGAATAAACCGGCAGAAGACAATCGGCTGGTACCCGTCGCGAAGCAGTGCTTTCACGATTGCGACAGCCTTCTTTAGCTTATTGTCCTTCGCACCTTGTAGTTGGTCCGCATCTGCCGCCATCGCGAGGAGTTCGCGGCGGTCCGCCCCGTCGGTGCTGTCCTCTGGCTCAGTGTCGCTTCCAGGCGCAACATCGCCTGCTTCCGCAGTTTCCTCATCAGTCGCATCGAGAATCGTGCGCCTCGCAATGTTGTCGATCGCCTCAACCGTCTCGGCCTCCAGGCCCGACGCCCGGCTCCTTAATGTTGCCGCGGCAGCCGCCGGGCTACTTGCAATCGACCGCAACAGCGCTAACGCAGACCACCACCGCACGCGCTGACGAATTTCTCCGCCTTCTTGATCGCGTACGAGACCTCGCGCGTAACTAATCGCGCGTTGCAGGAGCGCACGGTAGTCGGGATGGAGGTTGTAACTGTCCTCTTTCTCCTCGCGCTCTGGGAATGGTGTGTCCGAGTCCAGATAATGTTCAATATCGGCGCGGCGCCTCTGCACGAACTGTGCTGCCAGCCGCCGGCGATGGCGCTCGTTGTGCTCGCCTGACAGATCCATTGGAAGGCTGACGAACTCGGGGTCAAGCAGGCCAAGCAACGAGCGGAAGGCTTCTTCATTGCCACTGTGAGGCGTGGCAGTGACCAGGAGGAGATGCCGGCCAGTATCCGCTGCCAGTCCTGCCAGCAAAGAGTGCCGCTGATGGCGGGTGCCCCGCTGATCACTGGGCGCAGCGCATGTGTGGGCCTCGTCGACGATGACTAGCTCTGGGCACGCGCGCAGGAAATCCTCCCGCCGACGGTCGGACTTGATGTAGTCGGTGGAGACCACAACGAAGGGGTGAATGTCGAACAGCGATTCGTCGAGCCGACAGGGTGCTTCCAGCCGGCGTGCGGTGGACGGGAGCACTAGCTCGGCATCGATCGAGAACTTCTGGGACAATTCGCGCTGCCACTGCTCGGCCAAATGAGGAGGACAGAGCACAGCAATGCGACGCACCTCACCGCGGTCAAGTAGCTCCCTGGCGATGACGCAGGCCTCAATTGTTTTTCCGATGCCGACGTCATCTGCAATCAGCAGCCGGACTGGATCGAGCCGAAGCGCAAGGAGTAGCGGGACGAGCTGGTACGGCCTGGGCTCACACGCAATCCGACCGAATGACCGGAATGGCCCGGCGCTTGCGCGGAATCCCAGGCGAACTGCATCCCGTAACAGGCGAGCAGAACGGTAATCGCCAGGATCTGCGGGGTTCGGCGCCGCAAGTGAGGCAGGCTGCACCTGCTCAAGGGCGAGATGGATTCCCGTGACTTCCTCGTCGGTTCCTCCGAGTGGACGAACCATCAGGAAGTCGGACTGTGAGTCCGGAAGGACCACCCACTCCCGGCCTCTTGCAGTGACAAGCGAGCCGATTGCGAACGTCATTTCCCAGCCCCGAAAACCGACGGATATTTCAAGATGATCGGTTCCCATGCTTCTTCGGAGTCATCTTGGAAACGGACCACCAGATAGCCGAGTTGCTCAAGTTTTGCTTGCTTCGCCTGATCACGAGTGACGCGATCTGGAAATCTGTGGGGCGGGCCGTCGACATATACCGCCAGCATGTCGCCGTCGTAATAGAAATCTGGCCGAGTACCTGCCGCTTCGAACAGCTTGCCTGCTTCGCTGGGCAGTCGGTATCCACGCGCGGCAAGAAACCGCAACCACCTACGCTCAAGCTCCGAAGCCGCTTGACGCAGTAACTGTTCAAGGTGCTCGTCCCGCGATGTGGCTGCCGGCGAGACCTCGACGTGTGCTGACCGTAGTGCCAAGAGCAAATCGCGAATTGCGAACCGATCCAGGAGCTCGTGATCGGTTTGATTGGAATAACTCATGATGCAGTCGTAGCAAGCAGCTTCGCACCGCTCCTTCGCGCCGGGTGCACAGCCGCGATCTGCACCTGTATCCGGATCGAAGTGACACAATTCAAGAGCAGCACGCGCTACTTCGCCGAGGGCACCTGGGTCTTCAACAAGCCTGCGAAGCACGCCCGCGCCGCCTTCAGCAGCCTCGTACAACAACAGCGCGTTGCGTTCGTCCCTGTTCGGAAGAGGTTCGGCGGATAACTCACCATCCTCAAGTTGGGAATTAACCTGGATTGCGTGCTTGAGCGCCGCCTGCAATGACGCCATCACAATGGACCCGAGTGAGGTGTCCGGCTCGATGACGAGAGCGTTCCTCCGGTCTTCGACAAACGGAACAACGCGGCGGGTTAATGGGCCGACAGGGTCGCCGTTGCCATCATCGGGGTCTGCTTGCTTGTCACGTTCCCAATATCCGCGTTCGACGTCGAGGACAAAGCCGATTTCGCTGTCCCGGCGGCGACGTTTCCAGCCGCGGTTGATCCGCCAAATCGTTGACGCATGTCCGTATGCCAGTCTCGCCAGGGTTCCTCCGGGACCCTCCACAGTCGCGGTCTGGACAGCGGTGTGTCCATGCACGTCCGCGAATCGAATCGCTGTTTGAAGTTCGTAACCCTTGCGCTGCCGTTCCTCTTCATCCGAGTTTATGCGGTCGCGCCTGCGCGTGGTGACGTTCTGCATACGGAACAATTGCCGCATGACGGCGGGCAGAGCTGCGCCGCACCGCTGGCACAAATCCAGACCGTCTCCTTGCGTGACCGGATGGACGTACGCGCACCGAGCACAAATCTTGGCGGAGGTGGTATTGACGGTCCTACCGTTTGCGGGATCGGTCACTTCACTGACCGGTAAGATCACGCGGTTGATTACGTATCGCGATCCCTCGTGATAAACAAAGTTCCCAGGGCCGAATTCGCTGACCGCAAGGAAACGTGGTCGAGACAGGAATTCGTCGGTGCCAGTTACAAGCCGCCGGCCAGGAATAAAGGCCGAGATCGGCAGTCGTGGGAAGCTGTAGCCCGGCAGAAACCCTTCGCTCGCAAAGTAACGATACGCATAGAAGTCGGACTGGCTGGCTGACGCACTCGCGGCTGTCAGCAATTCCATCTGCGACTCTGCCTCGCGTCGGAGCTTCTTCGCCTCGTTCTTGTCCTGTGCAGACCTGGACGCATCAGCGATGACCCGGCTTTGCAGGAGGTACTGGGCAAGAGCAGCGCGGTACAGGTTCCGCCACCGATCACAGGCTGCGTCCAGGTTCAAGCCAACGGTACGAAATACGTCTCCCAGCCAGGTCGGAGTCCACCACGACGCATCGCGAAGATCGGCTTCTATGGAAGAGAGAACCCGCTTTGCACGCTCGACACCCCTCATCCGAGCATTCTGATCCTCAATGTCAGCCTTCTTGGAATCGAGTAGTTTAAGCGTCGGCGGTTCGCCCGATACATCCAACATATCCTTCAACGATCGACCGAGACTCATTCCTGTCTCCGCGAGCCAGACAGCATTGACGTGAGCGCGGACCAAGTCCTCATTAGCAAGGTCCAGGCGCGGCGGTGCCACTTGGCCGGACACCATCAAGTGCGGCCGCCTGTAGAAATACTGGTCATGCGGGCTGCCCGTAGAGCAGTAGGTGACTACCAGCGCTGGTTGTCCACTGCGGCCTGCGCGACCGCTACGCTGCGCGTAGTTCGCGGGCGTGGGTGGAACATTGCGCATGTTGACGACGTTCAGGCTGGCAATGTCGACACCCAGCTCCATAGTCGGAGAGCAGAACAGCACCGGCAAGGACGCCGTGCGAAAACGTCTCTCTCTCTCGATTCTCGCCTCATAGGGCACTTGGGCCGTATGCTCTCTTGCTTCAAGTCCCTGCCCGTCTGCAGCCGCCGTTCGATAGAAATCGAGAAAGAATCGGTTTGGCTTTCTGCCTTCCTCCGGCACCTTCGGGACCCGGATGGGGTCATGCAGAGCCTTGTTTCCATCTCCGCCAATCCAGCGAAGAGCAGACGCCGATACCTGGTACCCGGGAACGTCATCTTGGTCTTCCGGTTCACGAACGCGAACGACGAGTCCCGCGATACGAAGCGCCTCGAGCAGGTCACGGATGATCTCGGTCGTTTCATTCAGCGAGAGGGCTCGGGTAACTGCTGGAAACGTTCCACGCCGACGAAGGTACTGTCCGAAACCACTACGGGAACTCAGGTTCGTCCAGCCGCCATAGTCTCCCGTGCGTGCAGAACGTGGCACTGCAACCGAGGCGTGCTCCAGTTTCTCGTTTTCATCTATCGCCCAGGGTGATCGCAGGTGCTGGCTGGACGACTGGATGAGACGTTCCTGGAATGCCTGGTCGAGGTAATCGACTTTGACACACAATTCCCGGCGGAGATAATCCAGCAGGACCTTGGATACATTTGTCCGTACCTCGGCAGAGGCACCCGAGAGTACCTCGTGGCGCTGCGCCCACTCCTGTTCATCTGCGGCCAAATCTCGCAGGGATTCATAGTCAATGTGGAGCAGACCGGTCTGTTCAAGGTTGGGCGACATGATTCGCCAGCCCCGTCGTAGATCGAGATATACCCGGTAGCCAAGTACGTCTCGCAGCGCTTTTTGTGTCGCCGCCAGCGCTGCGTACTTCACAGTCGGGTCAAGCGCGAATAGGTCCATCGGAAGCGCAAGAGCTTCAAAAACGGACTGCGTGAGAACGTCATGCGTTAAGCCGATGTTACCCGCATGCTGAGTCGCCCTAAACAGCGCGGAGCGAAGTAGCCCGACCTCGACGAAGTCGTTGAAATGGCCCGCTTGAAGCGATGCGTCTTGCCGGTTGTCGGTGAATGACAGCAGCTTGCGCGATTCTGCGGCGATTCCTTCCTCGTGACGTAGGTGACGGACTGCAGACAGACTAAGAACGGTGGTAGCGGTGCTCCGGCCTTCGGAGCCAAGCGTAGCAAGCTTTGCGAAGTCAGCCCGTGCGCGACCGCCGTAAGCAACACCACACCTCAAACAGAATCGGAATGGAGCCGGGATGAAATGTGCAACAACCCCGTGATCGCTGCTCCGGCCCTCAGGAGTTATCCGCATCTCCCGAGGGATAGCGGCCCGGAGGTGGTACTTGACGCGAGGCGGCTCCCCGGGTTCCAGCCAATCATCCGGCAGGTCTTCTGGCTGGTATACCCAGGGACGTGCCGTGTGGATGTGGAGGTAACCCAAATCTCCTTCGCCGCCGTCCTCTGCCCTATCCTGCAGCGTCCTGGGTTCTATCCGCGATTCAGGTCCATCTTCAACGCGACGCACTGTGTAGTAGTCCTGCCCGCACTCTCTGCAAAACACCAGCGGCACTAAAAGCTTGGATCGATCGCCGGGAACGAACTTCTGAGGATTTAGAGTGAGGTAACGATCAGTCTCTGGCTCAAGGCTAGCGAAAACCGTTTCGCCACGGCTAATAAACTGGTGCAACCGAAAGGCGAAGACAGGGAATCCGGTTTCCGGATCCCGAACCTGAGACCCGACCAGCAACTGCTCTTCGATGCGTTTTGCACACAGAGAAGCGTCGGCCCCGGTGATCTCAGCCAACTCGGAAGCAGCACCACGGGAACCGCCAACTGGCCGCGGAGTAGCGCGTATTAGCCGTCGCGTGCCAGCTTCAGTCGTGACACCGTACGTACTTTCGATCCAGCGCGAAAGCGGATCCGCTACGAAGGCTTCGTAACTCGGGATTGACGCAGTCGCACGCGGACCGTCAGAAACGCGCTCCGAAAGCGAGCTGCGGAAATTCGAGTCACTCTGGTCTGGTTCAGCAGTGGCCCGTTCAAGGGTTTCTCCTATGACGTCTTGTGCTTCGACAGGCGCCCCGAAGAGTAGGGTGGCGACCCGTCCTACTTCCTTCCGCTGGTCGTCTGACGAGCCGGACGACGCCATAGTGGCCGAGGTTCCCACGTGTTGGAGCCGGGTCGCGTCGCACGCATCACGTGTGCGACGCACGAGGAGAGCCACGTCGGCGCCTTGCCGGCCGCGGTACGTATGCAACTCATCGAGCACAAGGAAACGAAGGCCGTTGGCCGCCTTTACCAGCGGCCTTTCCTCGGTGCGGGTCAGGATCAGCTCGAGCATCACGTAATTGGTGAGCAGAATGTCCGGCGGATTTGCGAGAATCTCGCCGCGCGCGGCGTCATCTTCCTGACCGGTGTATCGCCGGAACGTGACCGGCCCGCGACCGTCCGGATAGCCAAACTTGAGGAACTTTTCCAGTTCTTGCTCTTGGCTGTTCGCAAGCGCGTTCATTGGATAAACAACGATTGCCTTGATGCCCGGACGGCGAGGCTCCCGCAACACGGCGTTTACGATTGGAACGATGTAGGCGAGACTCTTTCCGGATCCCGTCCCTGTAGTCAGCACGTAATTGCGGCCGGCACCGGCCGCCCTGACGGCGTCTACCTGGTGGCGGTGCAGTCGCAGCCCCGAACCTGCATCGCCGGGTCCGCGCTTAATACGGAAGATCCGGCTGCATTCGTCGTGTAGAAGTCCCTGGCTAACCAGCTCGTCGATCCAAGCACCCTTCGCAAAGGCGGGATTCAAACCGATACTCGGCTCCGGCCAGAGAAATCCTTGTGCCAACTCCCTATCAACTTGTTCTTGGATTCGCCCATCGCTGATTGCGATGAAGCTAGTGACGTAATCGGCGTAATCGGCAACCAAGTGGTCGCGGAAATCGAAGATGTTCATAGGAGGACCAGCGAATTGTACGGCGATACCGGTTGCTCAGGACGACATTCGGTATTTGTTCCGAAATCGGAACAGAACTGCCGGTCGACGAAACTTCTACGACAGTGGCCTTGGTGGGCAACGTGTTTTACAAGACTTGTCGTGCCCTTGAGGGAGTCGGCCCTGGACTGGCGAAGGTCGATAATCAGGGGCACGGACGTGGTCGCACCAGGCGACATGGCCACGGCAGTGACTCCAGACATTAAAGAGAGCGGCTGATTATACCGTTACTACAGGCTGCTACAAGCGATCGTTCTGTCGCGCCCAACATCCGCACTGAGCCCGACGATACACTCATTACGAGCCCCCTGCACGATGTCGCTCCGCGCGAGTGTTTTCCAAACCCGATTCTTTTCTAACTGGTAAGCAACAAGAGAGTTAGAATAGCTCCATCAACTCACGGTCGAGGATTTCGTGACCGAGCCGGCTGCGCCGTCATTGGCGGAACAGATCGCATTTGCGCTCTTTAAGTTCGATGTAAGCTCATCGGCACTGTTGCGCCTCATTAAACCGGGTCCGAACGGACTGGAATGAAAGAGCGATTTGAACAGGACGGTCGCCCGCAGTTGATGGACGCGCTCAAGCGCCAGGAGTTCGTTGGTGGCAATGCGAACCTTGCCGATGCCCTGATCAAACATGGTCAACTCGTTGAGTATCAAAAGGGTGACAAACTCATCACTGAGGGGGGAGAAGATAACGATATCTATTTCCTTCTCACCGGGTCGGTCGCCGTGGTCGTCAAAGGAAACGACATAAATACGCGCAAGGCGGGCGAACATGTGGGAGAAATGGCCGCTATAGAACCCTCTCTAAAACGCTCCGCGACCATCGTGGCACACAACACCGTGGTTGCCTTAAAATTGAAAAGCTCCGATTTTAATTCCCTCGCGGAAAAATTCCCGCATGTGTGGCTACCCATCGCTCGGGAACTATCTCGGCGGCTGTTTCAACGCAATGATCTGATTCCTCCACCTAACGAATATCCGAAGCTTTTCATAATTTCTTCGACGGAGGCATTGGAAGTGGCTCACGAGATTCAGAGCCAATTGCAGCACGACGTTTTCAGCACCGTTTGGGACCAAGGCGTTTTCTTCGCCGGAGGTTATCCGCTTGAGGCATTAGAAAAGGCTGTGGGGGAGTCTGACTTTGCGGTTGCCGTTGCCCAACCAGACGACATAGTGGAAACGAGGGAAGTCAGGTATTCAACGCTGCGAGACAACGTACTCTTCGAACTGGGAATCTTCATGGGCCGATTGACCCGACACAGGGCGATACTTGTTCACCCTCGGGTCACCGGCTTGAAACTACCCTCTGACTTGCACGGCTTGACGTTGGTCTCATACAACCCCGGAAAGTCAGGCGAACTGCCAGCCCGATTAGGTCCAGCCTGCCACGAGATTTGCAAGCTCGTTAAGGACCTGGGCGTCCGTACCCTCAAAACCTGAAGACACCTCGCAACCATCTATAGAGCTTACGTTCCTTGCCGCTTTGGCTTGGGATTTCGGTTTCAATCGGAATGACCATCGGGCGTGCCGCCGGCCTGAACGCCGTGGCCGTGGCTTCGATTTGTTTTCGCTCTGAAAGTCTGGCCACCAGCAATACCAGGAAGTTGACACCAACCCCCGGATCACTAACCAACGAGTGCATCGTCTGGACGTCCGTGGAACTGGGTACTGGATCGAAGCTTGGGTGGGAGTGCCACTCGCCCAGGTAATTGAACTTGCTGTAATCCCTGGCAGTGCGGGCGAAGAACTCGTCGAGCTGTGTCTTGTGGCTCGCGGGATCACGAATAAAACAAGCTTCTGACCCTCCCGCGCGTTGGACAGATATGTCCACTACACGAAATACTTCGTCCCGTACATGCTCGCCCATCAACAGTCCGCCGATTTCCTTTCCTCCGGCGCGGCGGAGCTCACGTCGAAGGCGTTTCAGTATCTCGGGTGTCAGGAGAAGCTGCATTATTCTTTTCCAACAGCAAGTGAAATGTTCGTGCCAACTCTGCCGCAATCTCCTGCGGGTCTATCACTTCCTCTGCATGTCCGGCTGGCGGCCCACCTACATCAACAGGATACGTCTCAAAGGGATTATCGAAAATCCAGCCTTTCGCAAGCCCGATAAGGTAAACCGAATTTGGAAAGAAAGAAGGATCGCGCGGGATCAACATGTCTACGGCCATCCTGGCTGCGTGCGAGCCAATTACTGTCACGTCGGCATCATCGGCAACTAGTGGCGCGCCTTCGGCCCCTCCATAGTCAATCGCTACTTGCTCCTTTGGTTTACCGCGTTCCAGGCACCAGTTCTCAATGATACGACGCATGCGGGCGGGATCTGGTTCCATGAGCGGACGATATCTTGCGATCATGCCTCCGATTCCACCGCCAAACACCTCGGCCCATAGCAGCGGCTTCTTCGCAATACTCACCGCCGCACAAAGATAATTGAAAACGGCTGCCTCGGCCGTGCAATCCACAATAAGGTCACAAGCCGCAAGCCCTTCGATCAGAGACTCGATGCTCCCGCTGGCTTCCTGTCCACCAAGCCTGTGTCTGCGCTTCTCGCATACAGCCATAGGATTTACCAGTTGTATCTTGCGCGCGACGCCATCGACCTTGTGGGTCGCTATCTCCCGCCAGTCCAAGTCATGACGCACGAGATTGCCAGGCAGGAGAACGTCATCGTCTACTAGCAGGAACTTTTCCACGCCGGACCGTGCCAGCATCACAGCGACCTTGCTGCCGAGCGATCCGCATCCGACAATTGCGACCCTGCGCGCCGCGAGCTTGGTGTGATCCTCGTCGAGGCGCGCGCGCTGCTCCTCAGGAGCGATGACCGACATCTCAGTCACCGAATCGTTCTTCTCGTTCATATAAAAAGCATGGACAGTTGATTCCCGTACGATCAGAACGTACTTGCAGTCGGGCAGCGACAATCCGCCCTCCGTAACCGCGGCTCGGAATTTCGTCACGGACTCGGTGGAAGGCAGCTCGACATCTAAAGGCCAGCGCAACAACGCGGCACGCCTCTCTAACGTCTCGTAGACCAGCGAGGCGGGGAGCGTAGGGTCCGTCCATTTCTCTGATTCGTTCGCATCAATAGATGCAACCAGAAAAACCAACACTTCTTCGTGAAATGATCCGGCCAGTGTTGCCGACAGCACCAATCCATCGAGAAGGTTGCCGAGTTGCTCGGTGAATTCGGCCGTCATTAGGAGGCGCATCCACCGGCCCCGTAAGTCCTGTCCAACCGTGGTTCTGTGACGGGAAGCAACAATTGAACGCTCGTCCGCCGATGGTCCCTCGCCTTCCAGCAGTCGTTGCGCGCTTGCAACCATGTCAGCCCCAGTAAGGTCCTGGTGCCAGTTATCCGGGCCGTACTCAAGGCAGAGTTCGCCACCAGGCCCGTACTGGTGGGATGACCAGCGGGTCTGATCGCCGCGCGGCAATATGACCGGGGGAGAATGCGGAAAATGGTTCGGATAGCGCACCGAAACCGGAAACGAGCGTCCGCCGGCGTGGATATCGGCGTCCCATACGAGGCGCAGCGAATCGTCTATCCGCCATTGAAGAGGGGTAAGCCAGTCGACGCCCCCGGCCAAAGCCTCAAGCGCTTCCCGCTCCTGGCGATGTCGCCGATGGTTTTCGAGAAACCAGATCACGCAAACCCGTCAGGCTTGGAAGGGCCTGTGGGACGGTTAGGAAAACTGAAAGGTGTGCTCGGCGCAGTTGCTGGCTTTAGCAAGCCTGCTGAGGTCATGGACTTGGCGGCCTTCGCGGCCTTGTCGTTGGAGGCAGTGAGCTCGTCAAGCACGGTGTCGTAATCCAGTCCGGGACGTTTGCGTGTCGGCCCAAACAAAGCCCGGACGGCATCGCTTGCCTTTCCGTAGGCAATCGGACCGATGGCGGTTTCGTTGCCCTTGCACCGGCCTTGCTCATTCTCCGCCTCGAGCACGCCCCTGCTGACAGAACAGCGAATGAGCTCGCCTTTCATCCCCAGGCGCGTCACGTTCATTGGACCGTATTCGAACCCAATCTGAAGCCCCAGGCTCGAAGCATCCGTACCATTATCCTTTAGCTTCTGGAGTGCAAGGCTAAAACTGCTCCGCATTCCTCCAGCGCAGAGCGTCAGATTGCTGATCGTCTCCTTCTCGTCTGTGGTCTGAGCGGTACCTTCCACCGCTAAACCATGCACACAATCACCAATGAAACGCACTTTTCGGCCCGCGAAGTCCGTATGCAAAACTGCATCCAGCTCGCTGCGCAACACGTGCAGTGCCCGGACACTGTGTTTCGCTGAGCTATCGCTTGAAATATTGTTCGTTACATACGCCGTAAATCCATCAAGATCGGCGTAGATCGTGGCGGCATCCTGGCGGCGCGAGTTCTTCACCGAAAGTTCTTCTATATCAAGCGTGCTGAAGGGCGGAGTGTGCCCTTTGAACTCAAACGTTCCAATCGGATTACTTTCCAGATCCTCCTTCCATTCCTTGACGATCTCATCCACCGTCACGCCAAGTTTTGCCTTGTCCTGACAGTCTCTTATCTCCTGCGCACTGAGCGGGGTCACGTCTTCGTTCACGGCGTTCTTAAGCCCGAGTATTGTTCTTGCCTCATTCGTCAGAAAAATGCCCGTAGAACTGCCGCCGCATGCACGCTTTGCCGCATGATTGGCGGGGCGCCCGAGGAAAAGGGGCTCTCGGTGGCCCCGCCTTCCGTTACTGA
>Ga0097691_1000585_pt1 | contig 30826 bp, 25 predicted proteins | sample NGESurdeep072012_8_FD_72858 | JGI IMG/M metagenome (GOLD analysis project Ga0097691, IMG submission 72858) | Arctic peat soil microbial communities from Barrow, Alaska - NGEE Surface sample 210-1 deep-072012 | ecosystem: Environmental > Terrestrial > Soil > Wetlands > Peat ... | reverse complement strand
TCACGATGGCGCTCCACATAGTCGGCGGCTTCCGTCGCCAGCGCCGCCATCAGCATCCGCCGCGCTCCCACCCGCGCGATCTCATCCAGCGGCAACAGCTCGCCGCTCTCTTCCCCAGCAGGGCTCCTTTCCACTACCTTCAACATCGGTGGCGTCTCCTTCCACCCGGCTCCCACCGGGGTTCGCGTGGTCTACGCGGAAGGGTACGCCGCCTTTTTCATGCCGTCACGATCCACAACTTTCGGTAATAACTCGTATTTGCCACCTCAGATCTCATCGAAGCAGGATGGGACATAAGGGCTTGGAGCGAAATCGGAACGGCGATGTCTCATCCGTTCGGCGCTTACCGCGTCAACTACGCCGCGAGCCTTCAGAAGCTGAAGGCTCTTCTTCCACGACCGGCTACCGCCGTCCCAACGCATGGCTAGTCGCTGCGGAAAATGGCCGTGGGCTTTTTGCGGCGGAGCACTGCGCTGCCGACGCTATCAGCGCCGGTCAGGCGCTCGACATAGCGGACTTGTTAAGCTGCCGTGCTGGCGGGCGCTGAGAGTTGCGTTTTGGTGTGGACGTAGCGCATTACGCCGGTACGCGTGATCAGGCCAACCAGCTTGCCATCGTCCACGACCAGCAGCCGTCCAATATCCGCAGCCACCATCTGCCGGATTGCATCGATGACGCCGGCGCCGGGCGCTATTTCGATTGTCCCCTCTGCCGGCCGCATAACCTCGCTGATACACCTGCTCGCGCGCTCGGACGCGGGACAATCGCGCACCTGCGCAAGAGCCGCCACGCCAAGCCCTTTTCCATCCGCCGCGACCGGAAAGCCGCCGAAACCGTAGCGCAGGAAATAGTTCTCGATGGCATCGGCTACCGTTTCATCGGGGCCGAGCACGATCGGATCGCGCACCATAATATCGCCCACGCGCGCGCCGGACAGCGCCTGCTCGACGATCAGGTTCTGGTACCCCGACGACGCAGCGCTGCGCAGGAACAGCCCGATGAATATCAGCCACATCCCGCCGACCAGCGCGCCCGCGAAGATCTCCATCGCGCCGAACGCGATCAGTCCCCACGCGATCGTGTTGCCCCAATCGGCCGCCGCTGCCGTCGCGCGGCGCAGATCGCCCCATCGCATCCACAACGCGGCGCGCAGCAGGCGCCCTCCGTCGAGCGGAAATCCGGGCAGCAGGTTGAACAGTGCGAGCGCTAGATTGATGAAGGCGAGATAGGAGAAGACCGCTTTCCACAGCGCCGTCGCCGGAGCCGCGCCGACCCCGCGCGCGATCAGCCAGAAGATTCCCGCCATCACCAGCGAGCTGAGCGGACCCACCGCGGCGATCTTGAGCTCATCGATCCCGCTCCTGGGCTCGTGCTCCAGCTCCGCCATTCCGCCGAAGATGAACAGCGTGATCCGGTGCACTCCCTCGCCGAGCCGGTTCCCCATCGCGGCGTGGCACAGCTCGTGCGCGAGCACCGAGCCGAAGAACAGGATGGTCGCAACCAGTCCGACCAGCCAGTAAATCCCGGTCGAATAGCCGGGATACTGCCCGGGGAAATATCCCGAGGCCAGTGACCACAGGATCAGCGCGAAGATGACCAGCCAGGAATAGTCGATGGCGACCTGGATGCCGGCCACTTTGAAGATCTCGATCGCACCCTTGCGCTCCGCCGCCATTGGGACCTCCGCGCGTGACACCGCGAATCTACGCGACCCGAACGGAGATGGTAAGCGCTGGGCGATTGAAAGGCACGCGCGCAGCCGCTAATTCCGTGGCCGGCCCCTGCAAAGACGGTTTGGGTTTAGGTCTCCTCTGCGCTGCCTGTTATGCTTTCTGCGAAAGGTGCATGGGGTGGTCCCTGCAGACCCGGTTTGGGTTGCGGTTTCGGCCTAAAACCATGTAACCATCGGCGGGATAGTGCGTATTAATAAACAGTTATGTTGGGTCTCTCGGCGCGTGGCAGGGAACGGTGGAGATTGAGCGCCAAACCCGACGAGGAACTGATAGCCGAAGTCCTCGGCGGGGATAGCGGCGCCTTCACGGAGCTCGCGGGGCGGCATCGGCCGCGAGTGGAGCGTTTATGCCGGCGTTTTTTCTCGGACGAGGAGATGGCGCGAGACATCGCGCAGGAAAGTTTTATCCGCGCCTTCACCGCGCTGGCGACGTATCGGGCCGAGATGCCGTTTGGCGGATGGCTGCGCGCGATCGTGGTGAATCTATGTTACGACGAGCTGCGCCGGCGGCGGCGGCGTCCCGAGGAACTGGTCGGAGACTTTAGCGCGCCGGAAGTGCAATGGATGCAGACGGCGAATGTCGCGTCGCCAGAGGAGATCGTCGGTGAGGCCCAAGAGCGGCGCGAAGCTTACGATTTGGCGCATCGCCTGCTCGACACGCTCAAGCCCGAGGACCGAATGGTGATGGTGCTCAAAGAGAGCGAAGAGCTGAGCGTCAGCGAAATCGCCGAGACGCTTGGATGGAGTGAGGCCAAGGTAAAAATTCGCGCGTTCCGCGCCCGGCAGGCGCTTCGCAAGCAGGCGGAGCGGATGCTCGCGGCGGCCCGCAACAGGTAGCAATCATGAATTGTTTTGAAGCACGACAGGAATTTTCCGCGCTGTGGCGCAAGTCCGCTACGGCCGAGCGGCGGGCCGAGCTGCTGGCGCATCTGAAGGGATGCGGGAAATGCGATCATGCGTTTCGCGTCTTCGCGCTGACGGCGCCGGTGCTGCACGGCGAGGTGGAACGCGATACGGCCCGAGTATCGCGGCCGGCGCGGCGCGAGTTCTCGCTGGCAGACAGGCCGCGGCGATTCGCGTCGGTATCGCGCGAGGTTGCGTTGTCGCGGCAGCCTAATCGATGGCTGGCGATGTCGGCGGCGGCGGCGATCTTCGTATTCGCGAGCAGCGCGGCGTATCTTTCGACGCGGACGCCGAATGAGTCTTTGGGCGAGGCGCTATCGACACTCGAGGCGAGTATGAATTCCGAAACCGCAGGCGATCCATTGGCGCCCGAGATGCCGATGACAGAGAGCGACCTTGCCAGCTAAGTCGAATATCCTGTTCGGCTTGCTGGTGGGAGCCTCGTGCCTTCTGCTTGGTTTCGCGCTCAGCACGCTGGCGTATCGGTATCATTACTTGCGGGTGCCGGGGTCGTGGTTGATCGAGCGAATGAATCACGAGCTCAACCTGACGCCGGCGCAACGCGATCGCATCGGTAACATCCTGCGCGATACGCGGGTCAAAGTGATGCAGGCGCGGCAGGATTTTGAGCATCGGCGCCATCAGCTGTTCTTGGATGGACTCGGCCAGGTTCGCGGCGCGCTGACGCCCGAGCAGCAGAAGATATTCGATCGCGACTTCACGCAGCCGTGGGCGCATCGCCGCCACGGCGGCCACGGCGGCGATGGTGACTACCATATGCCGCTCGAAGAGGGCGCGCCGCCGCAGGCGCCTCCGCAGCCTCCGCCCGTACCGCAGAATTAAGAGCGGACGCAGCCAGCCTCATAGGAATCCGATCCGCGAGGGATCTCACGTCTCGCTAAACCCCCGTTTCAACATAGACGAACAGGTGTTCCTCTTTCAGCGCGGGCGGAGCGCCGTTGGTTGACCTGCTCGCAATATAAATGACATTCATAGTGTCAATATATGGGCGATCCCCAACTCTGATTCCGAGCGAGGCATCCTTTGAAGATCTTGAGAACTCCCGACCCGCGATTTTCCAATCTTCCCGACTTCGCATTCACCGCGCATTATTGCGAAGTCACGGACCCCGACGGGACCGCGGTGCGCATCCACTATCTTGACGAAGGTCCTCCCAGCGCCGGTCCCGTGCTGCTCATGCATGGCGAGCCGTCGTGGTCGTTCCTCTATCGCCGGATAATCGCGAGCCTCGCCGCGCGCGGCCATCGCGCGGTCGCGCCGGACCTGGTGGGCTTCGGCCGTTCGGACAAACCTGCCGATCAATCCGATTACACCTACGAACGGCACGTGCGATGGATGAGCGATTGGCTGGCTGCCACGCGCCTGTCGGGTATTACGCTTTTCTGCCAGGACTGGGGCGGCCTGATCGGGCTTCGGCTGGTGGCTGCGTTTCCAGAGAGATTCGCGCGCGTGGTGGTCGCCAATACCGGGCTGCCGACCGGCGAGGGATTCAGCGAAGGGTTCCAGCAATGGCTGGAACTCAGCCAGAGCATGCCCGTCTTGCCGATCGGGCAGATCGTGGGCATGGGATGCCGCCGTGCTCTGAGCGAAGCCGAGAAGGCCGCCTACGACGCGCCGTTCCCCGACGAATCCTTCAAGGCGGGTGCGCGCCGCTTTCCTGCCCTGGTCCCGATTACGCCGGAACACGGCTCGGTCGCCGAGAACAAGGCCGCGTGGAAAGTTCTCGAGCGGTTCACCAAGCCGTTTCTGACCGCGTTCAGCGATTCGGACCCGATTACGAAAGGAGGCGAGCTCCTCTTCCAGCAGCGCGTTCCAGGGACCAACGGGCAAAAGCATGTGACTATCACGGACGCGGGCCATTTTTTGCAGGAGGATAAGCCCGATGAGATCGCCGACTTGATCCACGAGTTTATCGCATCGACGAAATGAACTTCGGCCGCTCGCGCGGCCCTTGTCACAGCGCGCCCATCTGCTTGAGAGTTTTTTCAGCTTCCGATGCGACGGTGGGATTTTTGGCGCCGTCGCCCAGCGCAATCTTCAGATACTTGAGCGCTTCGTCGCGCCGGCCGGTCTGCGCGAGTAGTTCGCCGATTCTGAGCGCGGCGAAAGTGTTCCTGGGATCGAGCGCGTACCCCTTGCGATAATAGACCAGCGCGTCGTCGGCCCTGGGCGGGGAGAACGACATGTACGCCTCGCCGATATTCAGATAGGCGCCGACCTGATTGGGCTGATGCTTGATCAGCTTTTGATAAACCTTGACGACGTTGGTGAAGTCGGAGCGCGAGTTGTAGTAGAGACCGAGATAGACGTAGGCCTCGCCGAGAGTGGGATCGAGTTCGGTGGCCTGCCAGAGCAGCTTTACCGCGGCGTCGCTGTCGGTCATTTTGATTGCGGCATCGACGAGCCCGCGGGCCTTGGCCGCGTTGGCATCCTGGGCCCGCGCCGGGAAAGCAACGGACCCGAGCGCAAGCATCAGTGCGGCGACTAGCGTCAGTGCTTTCAGCGCGGTTCGATCTCGCATGGCTTCAGGTGTGAACTGGCAGCTAAATGGTGGCATGAAAGGCGCGCGCTTCAAAGGTATCATGGCTGCGCGGGTGGCAGCAGCTTCGAGATGAGAAAAAATATTCCGGGGGACCGATGAAGGCGCATCGTTTCATAGCCAACGGGCTCGCGCTGAATTGCCTTGATTACGGAGGCGAGGGCAAGCCGCCGATCCTGTTTCTGCATGGCGGTTCCGCGCACGCGCATTGGTGGGACTTTGTCGCGCCGGCGTTCGTCGGCGATTTTCACGTGTTGGCGCTCGATCAACGCGGGCACGGCGAGAGCCAATGGGCCGATGAATGGGCGTATGGCTCGCGTCATTACGTGTCGGATTTGGATCAAGTGATCCACGGGTGGGGATTCGGTGCGCCGATCCTGGTCGGCCACTCGATGGGCGCGCATAACGTGCTCGCCTACGCCGTCGAGCACAGCGAAACATTGCGCGCGATGGTGGCGATCGATCCTCCGCCCGACTACCCGGAGCGGGCGCTCGAATTCCTGAATTCGATCGCGCAAAAGCCCGCGCGCCGATTCGAATCGCTCGACGAGGCAGCGCGGAATTTCAGGGTCCTGCCGCGCGAGACGCTGGCGAAAAAGGAAATCCTCGAGCACGTCGCGCGCCGCAGCTTCAAGCAGCACGCCGACGGCGGATGGACGCACAAGCTCGATCGGCGCACGATGATCCGCGAACCGTCGCGGGTCTGGAAGTCGTTGCATCGCATCGCTTGCCCCGCGCTGATCGTGAAGATCACCAAGAGTCCGCTGCTGGATCTCGAGCTCGCAAAAAAAATGGTCGCGCAGCTTGCCAACGGGCGGCTGGCCGAGCTCGATGATTCGTATCATCACGTCATGCTGGACAATCCCGAGGCGCTGATCGAAATAATCCATGATTTTGTGGACGGTTTGAAATGACCGCCCCGCACAGCCATCTGCTCGAAGGCTCTCCGCGCCTCCATTACCTGGAGTGGAATCCGCACGCGCCGCGCACCATCATCCTGCTCCACGGCAACACTGCCAATGCCTGGTGGTGGGAACCGCTGGCGCGCGTGATTGCGGCCGAGTACCGCCTGCTCGCACTCGACCAGCGCGGCCACGGCGACAGCCAATGGGCGCGCCCGGCGGCCTATTCGCCGGTCGATTACGCAAACGACATCGCAAGGTTTGTCGCGCACGTGGCCGCCAACGCGGAAAAGCCCGTGGTCGCCGGTCACAGCATGGGCGGGCTGAACGTGCTCGCATTCGCGCGCGAGCATCCGGACGTCGCGCGCGGCGCGATCGCGATCGACATCCCGGTCACCTCGACTCGCGGGCGCGATCGATATCTCCAGCGGCTCAAATCACTTCCGGTGGTGACCTATCCCGATCTCGCAACCGCCAAGGCGCGCTTTCGGCTGATACCCAAAGAGGGCGCAGTCGCCGCCGATGTCCTTCATGAGATCGCCGAAAAAAGCCTGGCGCGTACCGATGAAGGCCGCTGGACGCTCAAGTTTGATCGCGAGTCTTTTTTCGGCGGCGACGGGATGGTGGTGCTCGATACCATCAGGGAAATCAGGATTCCCATGATGCTCGTGCGCGCCGGGCACAGTCGTATCATGACCGCCGAGGGCGCCGAGTATGCGCGCGCGGCGAATCCGAATGTGCGGGTGGTCACGATTGCCGACGCGCATCATCATGTGATTCTCGAGCGGCCCGAAGCGGTCGCGCGCGTAATCGAACAGTTCGCCGCCAGCCTGTAACTCTTTCACTGTTTCACTTTTTCACCGCGTAACGCCGCCAAATCCGCTTAGTCCGAATTTCCGGGCTTCGGGTGTCGATCGGTAGTATCGCCGCTCGACTGATAAGTGACGGATGGAAGGTGTCGGTAAAGATGACGCCTTCTTCGTAGCGCCGGTCCGCGAAGGTCGCAGGCCGGCGGAAAGGGACGGGCCGCTACTCGGCGGCCGTGGGCGACGGGCCGGCCGATTGATCGTTCTTATCGCTTGGATGCTTTGAGGCATTCATCGCCTCGACCCCCGGCCAATAGGGACTCTTTGCCAGTTGTGCGCGGAAGTCGCGCGCGAAAGCCTCTTTGCCGCCAATCTTCGGCGGCCACGCCTTGTCGAGAAACTTCCACGCGTCCCCGGCATTCCCCGAATAGATCAGATCGAGCATCATCGCCCATAGCTGCGGCGAAACCTCAGCGTCAGGCCACGCACTGCCTTTGGCGCTTGGCACGTAATTCCTGACCAATGCCGCTCGCGCTTCAAGGTCTTTGGCTGTCGGCGCCGAATCGCGCATCAGGTCGGGCGACACCCGGTATGCGTCGTCGCTGAAGCGCAGGACGACCTTTGGCGCGGGCGAGTCGGCGAAATCGGCGTGCCAGTTGGCAAAGCTCCAGTCCGAAATCTGAATCGCCATGCCCGTGGTCTGCAGGTTCTTGTCCAGACGGACGAAGTACGGGCCCGCCCCTGCGAACTTCGTGTCTATCGTGCCGAGTATTCTGAAGGTCGGGCCGATTTCGAAGATGTGCAGCACCAGGCAGCAATTCGTGCCGCCGGTCCACTCAGAGATCACCAGGTCGGGCTGCCGATCGCCGGTGATGTCCATCCCCATCTTGACCTGCGCCGCTTCGGGATCGTCCTTGGACATCGTGCCGATATAAAATTTCTCGCCCTTCTGTTTGGCCTTCTGCAGATAGACGGGTTTGCCATCCTTCAGAATCTCGTAGTAGGCGTCGCTGTCGTCCTTCGCCGCTGGATCGGAGTAAACGCGCGCCACGTAGGGCAGCAGGGTCTCCTCGCGATGAGGCAGCACGATAGAATTCGCGACCGGGGGACCGCATCGCGCCGGTGCCGCGATTGCCGCGATCAGAGCGACGATCAAAACAGGCATCAGCGCGTGGACGATGCGAGCGACGGATCTGCGCGAATCTGACACAGTGACAAAGCGAACCGGGATTTTCATTCTGAATCTTGATTCAGCATCGCACCTACACCAAGCGCTCCGCAAACGCGAAGTTCGAGCCCGGTGTTAAGCCCAACGGGCTTCCCAGCGATATTCCCGCGCACCGCGCCGTCGCGAGATGAATCCGGGAAGCGCCGTATAAACCAGACGCCCTGCCCGGCCACAATGGCCGGACAGGGCGCTATTCTATTGCGGCGGGATCGATCCCGCCCGATCGCTCCGCCTATGATCCCGTGCCGCCGAGGCTCACATTGTGCGGGCTGGCCCCGTCGCCAGCCGCGCTGACCCCAAGCGTGGCGCTCTCCGCTCCAACTATGCTCGGCGTGAACTTCAGCAGGTAGGTGCAATGCGCGCCCCCGCCTGCCAGCGTGCCGCTGCACGTCCCGCCCGTCACAGCAAAGTCGCCCGGATTGGTACCGCCGATGCTCTCGCTCAGCGAAACCGCCGCGCCGCCGTAGTTGTACACGGTGACCGTCTTGTTGGTCGAGGAATGGCCCCCCGCAATGGTGCCGAAAGCGAGGCTTGCCGGAAGCACCTTGAGTGGCGTCACCCCAGTTCCGCTCAGGCCGACTGCGGGCGGACCGCCATTGGGGTCTTCCGCGACTCCGATCGAAAGCGTGCCGCTCTCCGCCGTCTCAGTGCTGGGAGTAAACGTGATCGCGTAGGTGCAGCTCGACAAGGCCGCCAGCGACCCGCCGCAGCTGCCGCCTGTCACCGCGAAGTCGCCCGCATTGCCTCCGCCGACGCTCGCGCCGGTCAGCGTGATCGACCCGGTGGTGGCCTTGTTGGTCACCGTGATGCTCAGCGTCTTCGCGGCCGTCTGATAGACATTGCCGAAGAGCAGCTTCGTCGCCGACAGGGATTCCGGAATGGTTGCCGACGCGCTGAATGAAACCGGGTACGGACCCAGCGGATCGGGGCTGTCCGTAACCGTCATGATGGCCGATTCCGCACCCACCGCGGTCGGAGCGTAGGTAACGTACAGCGAACAAGCCCCTTTGGCCGCCAGCGTTGCGGCACAGGTGCCGCCAGTCACGCTGAAATCGCCAGCGTTCGGGCCGCTGAACCCTTCGCTCAGCGAGACCGGGTTGGTCTGATAATTGTGCACGATGATCGCCTTGACCGCCTTGGAGCCGTCCTTCACGCTGCCGAATCCGTAGCTGGCGGGTAAGACGGTCATTGTGATCGTGCCGGTTCTGGTCAACGCCACGTGCTGCGGGCTGGTCGGTGTGTTGTCGGAAACCGATAGCGTCGCGCTACGCACGCCGAGCGTGCTGGGGGTGAAGCCGATCGCGATCGTGCAGGTCAGGCCCGGCGCCAGTCCGCCCGGCGGGCAGGTCGTGGCTCCCGTGGCCGCGAATTCAGGATCGTTCGAGGTCACGCTGTAAATGAATAGCAAGTTCGTGCCGGTGTTCTTGACCGTCAGGTTCTTGGTCACCGTGTCGCTGACCGGCGAGTTGCCCATCGCGAGTGTTGTCGGCACGGTAATCGAGGTCGTCGGCGTCGCCGTAGGAGTGGCTGTAGCCGTCGCGGTCGCAGTCGCTGTGGCCGTCGCGGTCTGAGTAGCAGTAGACGTGTTCGTCGCGGTTGCGGTCGCCGTATTCGTCGCCGTGGCAGTCGCAGTCGGCGTGGTAGTCGCGGTCGGCGTCGCGGTAGCTGTCGCCGTCGCGGTCCGTGTGGCCATTGCCGTTGGAGTTGCCGATCCGGTCGCGGTCGCAGTCGGGGTAGCAGTCGCCGTCGCGGTAGCAGTCGCCGTGGGAGTTGCGGTCTTTGTCGCGGTCGCAGTCGCGGTAGCCGTCGCAGTCCGCGTCGCGGTCGTCGTCGCCGTGGCAGTCGCAGTCGCCGTGGCAGTCGCCGACGGCGCCGCGCCAGCGGCACCTAGCACCCAGACGTCGTTCAGTGCGGAGGAGGAACCATTAGTCCCTGCAAACATCGTCATCCGATTGGTAGCAACCCTCATAACTGCTACGTGAAACGCTCGCGGGCTCGGTGGGCCGCCGGTCGGGCTGAGCTGCGTCCAGGTAGACGTCCCCCCGAGCCCGTTTGCATTGGAGAGAACCCAGGTGTCGTTAACAAACCCTCCGGGAATAGTTCCGCCAAAGACCGTCATTTCGTTGGTGGTCTGGTTGTACACCGCGCTGTGCGCGTTTCGAGCGCTTGGCGGCCCACCAGTCGGGCTCAGCTGCGTCCAAGTTGGCGTCCCGCCTATTCCATTCGCATTGGAGAGAACCCAAGTGTCGTTAACGTAACCGCTAGCAGCGCCTCCGGCGAAGATGACCATACTATTCGTGATTGGATCGTAGACGGCACTGTGTCCGGTTCGAGCAGCGGGTGGGGTACCCGCGGGGCTGAGCTGGACCCAGCTCGGCGTGCCCCCGGTGCCATTGGCATTTTCAAGCACCCATACCTCGTTGTTGGAAGAGCCGCAGTCCTGACCTCCGCCGAACACGATCATCCGGTTGTTAGCCGAGTCGTACACGGCGCTGTGCAAACTTCTTGCGCTCGGCGGGCCGCCAGTCGGGCTAAGCTGTGTCCAAGTAGGTGTCCCTCCCAGCCCGTTGGCATTGGAGAGAACCCAAACGTCGTTGGCATCGTCATAACAATAGCCCATAGCCAGATCGCCCCCGAAAACAATGAGGCCGTTGCTCACGGGGTCATAGACTGAGGAGTCGGCGCCTCGACCGCTCGGTGGTCCGCCGGTCGGGTTGAGCTCAGCCCACGCGGGAGTCCCACCGAGCCCGTCGGCGTTCGAAAGCACCCACGTATCGTTCAGCATGGTGGGAACAAAGCTGATGTTACCGCCCCCTCCGCCGAAAATAATCATCCGGTCGTTCGCCTCGTCGTGGTCAGCGGGGAGTGCGTATCGCGGGCTCGGTGGCCCGCCGGCCGGGGAGAGCTGATTCCAAGTTGGCGAGGCGGTGAAAGCTTCGTTCGCGGCTGAGGCGGTTCCGCTACTTAACTGTCCCCCGATTGCGTAGATCGAGCCGCTGACGTCGACCGCCTCCGCAGACCCTCGCGCCGTCGTCATTGAAGGCTCTGAGGTCCAGGTATTGGTCGTCGGGTCGTAAGCCTCGACCGTCGATAGGGCGTTGCTACTGGCATCTAGTCCGCCGATTGCATAGAGCAGTCCGTTGTACGCCGCGACAGTGGGGCCGAACCGGGCTGTAGGCATCGACGCCATTGTCGTCCAGGCATTGGCGACCGGGTTGTAAGCCTCCAATGTCGAGACCGCACGGCTCGTGCTAGTGGCGCCGCCAACCGCATAAATGATGCCATTGATAGCCGCCGCACCGAGTCCCCTGCGCGGCGTTATCATCGTAGCCTCAGAGGCCCAGACGTTAGCGGCAGGAGCGTAAACTTCGACCGCCCCGAGCGTCGTCGTCCCCAAGTTGTTGATACCGCCGATCACGTAAAGTTCGGCGCCTGCCACCGCGCCCCGGCCTGGTCCCTCGCGGTCGGTATGGACGCCAGGAGCGACCAGCTATCGGTTGATGGATCGTAGGCGTTTAGAGTGTTGATCTCGACGCAGCAATTGGTACCGCCCGCCGCGTAGAGGGTGCCATTGATCACACCGGAGGCGGACGCGGTTTGAATGCCCGGCAGGGGATTTTTGAAAGTCCATGTATCGGTGACGGGATCGTACGCCTCAACATTCTTAAGATGGCCGCCCAACGCGTAGTTATAGCCACCTGCGACAATTATCGTCCCGTTTACCAATCCCGCGATTGATTGCCAGCGCGCAGTCGGCATCGACCTATGGGTGGCCCACACGCCTTGCGCGAAAATCCTCGCAACGATCAATCCCGAAATCAGCATAATGCTCGCGACGATCGCTAGGGGCGCGACTACGCCGCGTTGAAGCAGGCCGCTTTCCGATGCGAATTCGCGGAAATCTGCGTTCGCGCGCTTGGCGACGCGGGCTTGGCTGACCCTGCGCGTGGCCGACTCACTAGTGCGGAATGCGCGCGAAATCGCGGCTAGAATTCGTCGGTAACCTTCGTCCATCACGGGTAATCTCCTCCACTGCGCGTTTACATGCAGATTCGGCCGGCGGGGAACACGATTTCTCGTATTTCACCCGACTCGAACGCACCATTAATGATGCGCTCTCCCCCTTCTCGCTGTTTCCAGAAACAACCCGAGGCTGGACAAGTCGCAGACGCTGAGTGCTGGAGCTACTCTTGCGCTAACAATAAGTCAATTAAGTTGAGAGAGGAGAATAACTTATGGTTATCATGGCTGCCAAAGTATAGCTGAAGGTATTTCAGGCGATTCGCGGCCAGACACGGCACTCGTGGCGCGGACGGCGCTGGTATTTCACTTGGAAAACGGAAATCCGGACTTAGAGCTGAAACCGGGGCTGTGCTACGCTCCGCGCCATCGGCGCAAACGCGCAGGTGCGCGACAGCGATCGTCCCGGCGCGGTCTGTTATCGCATCACGCCGGAGTTGTATCTCGGATACGCGCGCGGCCGGATCGGGAATCCCGGGGGCAATGAGTCGGTTGTTTCAGGCGGATTGACTATTCGAGCACACGCCGCAGGGCTGGCGGCGTACGCGTTCACTTTCATTTCATGCGTAGTCAGTTGAGGCCGACTGACTATGTGAGAATTGCGCACGGAGGGCGGATTCCCGATGGCAAAGGCAAGCCGGAGAGCGATCGACGAGGAAATTCGCGAAGGCGCGAGGATGATCCTGGCGGCCCGGTATGCGATCGCGCTCACGGGCGCGGGGATGTCCGTCGAAAGCGGAATCCCGCCGTTTCGCGGGCCGGGTGGGCTGTGGACCAAGTACGGCGAGCCGCCGATGAACGGCTTTCAGCGCTTCATGGCCGATCCGAAAAAAGCGTGGGAAGAGCGGCTCAGCAAACGCAACGATGAACTTTTCAAGCCGCTTACGGTTGCCAGGCCCAATCCGGGCCATCTCGCGCTGGTAGAGATGGAAGAATTGGACGTGATCCGCTTCGTGATCACGCAGAACATCGATGACCTGCATCGGCAGGCCGGGCAGAAGGCGCTCGCGGAAATCCATGGCAACTGGACTTTGATTCGATGCCTCGATTGCACGACGCGGTTTCATCGCGACGCGATCGACCTGGAGAAGCTGCCGCCGGCGTGTCCGCGATGCGGAGGATTGTTGAAATCGGACACGGTTTCCTTTGGCGAGCCGATTCCGACCGACGTGCTGAACATGTGCGCGGAGCATTCGGCGAAGGCAGACCTGGTGATCGTGGCGGGGACCTCGGCGACGGTTTATCCGGCGGCGGGATTCGCGCTCGAAGTTAAGCAACGCGGCGGAATACTAATTGAAGTGAACCTCTACGAGTCGGAGATCACACAGTATTGCGACGTGAGCTTGCGCGGCGGATCGGCGGAGGTGCTGCCACGGCTGGCGAAAGCGGTCGCGGAGATGAGAAGAGAGGCGCTGTCGTAGAAGAGAAAAAAAGGGAGACACTTGATTGTATGCGAAACCCACCGTGGGTTTGCAGGGGTGACCCCTGCACCCAGTATTAAGGCCGCCCGCCGTTGGCGGGCGCGGCCCCTGCCAATGGCTTAATACTGCGGTGCCGTCGCCACGGCCAGGGGTGACCCCTGCACCCGATGCTAAGAAAAGATGCGGGCTTCGCCCTGTTAGAAGGGGTTGAGAGGAGTGAGTCTAGCGCTTGCTTGGATGTAGTCGCTGGAGGGTTTGGACGGCGGAGCCGGCGAACCCGCGCGCTGGTGGACCAGAAGCATTTCGTCGGTGCCGTCGAGCGAAGTCGGGTTGGAGACCATCACGATGTCGAAGCGGTCCCGCTTCGAGGCGGGGAGCGCGTTGAAGATAGCGCGCCAGGCGATCAGGTACTCGGGCATGCCGGGATTTCTATGCGAGACGATCGGAATTGTGCGGCGGCTGTAAAAGGCGACGTCGTAGTTGAGCGCGCCCAGATAGCCGACCGGACTGTCGCCCACGATTTTCATGGCATGATCGGTAAAGTCCCTCAGCGAGAGCGTGTTGGCGATGGCCGGTAGGACGACAACGTTGACCGTAACGGTGGTGAAAACCATCGCGGCCGCAATCGCGAGAACCATTCGTTCGATACGCGGACGGGTGAAGATCATAAAGACGCCGAGTGCGACGACCGCGAGTGGCATCGCGAGGTCCAGCACCCGATTCTCGGCAACAGCCGAGGTCAAGGCGCGTGGAAAGGCGGGTGCGCGAATGGCCGCCGCTTGCAGCAAATCGGCGAACGCCGCGGGTCTCGCGACGAGCATCGCGAGCGCAATCAAGTCGGCGCCGCCGAGGATCAGCATCGCGACACCGGACAATCGCGCGATCCAGCGGACATAGGCGCGTGCCGGCTCAGGACGCACGATGGTCTGCCGGACATAGATCGCGATCAGCGTGGCAAAAGCGGGATACATACACAGCAGGTACACGCCGCGCTTGCTCTGCGGGATGTTGTAAAAGATCAGCACCGCGGCGAACCAGATGCCGATGAATTTGAAGCGTGGATCGAGTGTGAGCGGCGCGCGCGCGGCCTCGACGCCGACGATCGGCAGCAGAATCGTCCACGGCATGAATCCGGCCAGAAGCGCGAGTTCCATATAGTAGAAGGGATGGATGTGGCCCTCGTGGAAATTGCCGCCGCCGGTGAAGCGGAGCAGGTTTTCGGCGAGGACCTGCTTGCGGAAAAAATCCGGGCCGCCTTCGATCAGCGCGGCGAGGTACCATCCTCCGGCAAGCACCAGCACGACGATCGCGCCGCGCACGAGACTCATCCGGCGCAGCAGGTTCCATCGTTTCTCGGCGGCGATCCAAATCAAGGCGACGAGGCCCGGAAGAATAAGCCCGATCGGGCCCTTGGTCAAAATGGCGAGCGCGATTGTCACGTAGAGCAGCATCCGCCGCCGCGTCAATCCCTCGGCCATGAGAATGAATTCGAAGAACGCGACCTCCATGAAGAAGGTCAGCGTCATATCGACGCGGGCGCCGGTCCCGGCTTGCAGGTACTGAAACGTGGAGGCGAGGATGAGCGCGGCGATGAGAGCGGTCACGTTGTCGAACAGGCGGCGCACATAGAAGTAGCAGACGATCACGCCGGCGATGGCGAGACCGGCGGATGGCAGGCGCACGGTGAATTCGTTTACGCCGCCGGCGACGAGAGAGACCAGCGCGGCCATCCAGTGCATCAGGAGCGGCTTGGAGGGAATTTCAACGCCGGCCCGCCGGGGCAAAATCACGCCGCCGCCGTGGACGATGTCGAAGACGGTGACGGCCTCGCGCGGTTCGCCCTTGGTGTAGAGCGGATAGCCGCCGAGATTTACGAGATAGAGAGCGACTCCGAAAATCAAAAGTATCGGCCATGCGTAGCGCGGCTCGGCTATATACTGGAGCCAATCCGGAGGAGTCGCCGCCGGCGCGCCGTATGCGGGTATCGGAGCAGGCTCGGGATGGTCGCGGGTAATCTCTTCAGGGAGTTTCAATTGGAATTTGCGTTACCGACACCGACGCCGGATTTTTCGTTGCCCGTCGAGATTCTTTGCTGCAGCAGCTTGCGCTCAGAATGACACAAGAGCGGAGGGGGACAATTAAACACTAATATTCGTTCTTGAGGCGAGCGCGGCCGATATCGTCGTAAACGTAAACGTCCGCGGGATTTTCGTCGCGCGTTTTCTTATGCGAGCCGTCGCAAAAGGGCTTGTTCTTCGAGAGTCCGCACGCGCAGATATAGACGGGCAACTCGGTGCCTTCCGCAACCTCGTAGGGCGCGTTCTTTTCGTGTCTGACAATTCGGGCCATGAAGAATTCCTCGCGTTGAATTTCTGTCTTCTGTTCGCGCGCAAGTTCGAGCGGCGGTATCTGTGGGTCACTTAAGACCAGCAGAGTCGTAGAGTCAAATGGCAGGGCCGGCGGACGCGGGGGAAGGGGAGAGCAAAAAGGGAGAACCTGATTGAATGTGAAACCCACCGTGGGTTTCACACTTCTTTGGGCAGGGGTGACCCCTGCACCCAGTGATAAGAGAAAAGAGAAGATGCGGCCTGACGGCCTGTTAGAAGGTTAAGGGAAAAGAGATGAGATGCGGCCGCTCGCTTTTTTTGTGTCATCCTCAGCGCAGGGAAGGGTCTCGCGCGCCAGCGCGTGTCGCTCCAGCACCAACCCAGGAGAGGAGGGGATCAGATCAGGGGTTCGTGGATTGCCTCGGCGGCTTCGGAAACAGGTTGCTTGCGATGCGGATCGGCGCCGAGGATGAGAGCCAGCACGCCGCTGACCGAAATGAGAATACCGACGACCTCGCGGATAGTCGCGCGCTCGCCGAGAAACATCACGGCGAACAGAATCGAAAGTATCGGGATTCCGGGCACGACCAGCGCCGTCACCCACGCCAATGAAAGCCGGTAGATGGCGCCGAACCAGGTGAGCGCGCTCAGAAAATAGATAAACAAGCCGGTCACGGCGATCACGCCGAGCGAAGTCAGGTCGGCGAGTTGCACGAGCGAATCGCGGCGGAACATCAGCAGCATCGCGGTCAGAACAATCGCCGCATAGAAAAATCGGCCGCCGGTGACCGAAAGCGGCGTCAACGGAGGCATCAGCTTCAGACCGATCACGTGCGACGTCTGCCAAAACAGAGGAGTCGTGAAGATGATGGCCGCGGCCCATAGCGGTGAAAATGAGCCGCCGCCGGCGAACACCGAACCGATGCCAACGAGGATGGTGGTGGTCGCGAGCAGCTGGCGCGCCGACGGGCGCTCGCCGACGAAGACCGTCGATAGAACCAGCGAATAGACCGGCTCGGTTTGCAGCAGCAGCACACCGGCAACCGCGCCGATGCGGGTGAGTCCGTAGGTGAGGGTGAGGCTTGTCATCACGGTTCCCGCCATCGACATCATGAACAACCGCGCGCGATAGCGCGGGTCCACGATCAATCTCAACTCGCCGCTGAATTGGAGAAGCGGGATCGTGCAAATCGAGGCGAACACCACCGCGCCGGTGCAGAAGAGCAGGGGATCGAGATGAACCGCACCCCATCGCGTGATCACGGGCTGGCCGGCGCCGATGATCGTGTTGATGATGCAGAGCGTTACGCCGACCTGAAAGGCTCGGGCGCGACGGGCTGTTTCGCTGGCTCCGGCGATCGAGGGTGCGGAACCTGCCGAGGTGTCGGTTGGCATCGACTACAACCGCGCCACGGCGACGGCGATGACAATCACGGCCAGCACGATTCGATAAATCGCGAAGGGCCGATAGCTGTGGGTTCGCAAGAATCTCAGCAGGCCGACGATTGCCAGAAAACCGAAGACGGTCGAGGCCGCAAAGCCCCATCCGAGCTGAGCGGCGAGGCCCGTATGGAAAAGCTTGTGCGCCTCGAGCATGCCGGCGCCGGCGATAATTGGCGTCGCCATCAGGAACGAAAAATTGGCGGCGTCGGCGCGGTCGATGCCGAGGATGCGGGCTGTCGTAATCGTGGCGCCCGAGCGCGAGACGCCGGGGATGATCGCGAGCGCCTGGCTTAGCCCGATGAAGAGGGCGTCGAGGAAAGTGAGGTGATCTATGGTGCGTTTTTTCGAGCCATACCAATCGGCAACCCATAAAAAAACCCCAAGAGTAGCCATGGTGGCCGCGATCAGCAGCGGCGAGCGGAAGATCGTCTCGGCTTGTTTCTCCAGCAGGACGCCGATGACGGCGCCGGGAACTGAGGCGACTATCAATAGGAATAGCAGGCGGCGCGGGAGGCGGTTGCCGACGGCCAGCGATAATCCCATATCGAGCCATTCGCGCCAGTAGAAGACTAACAGCGCCAACAGCGTTCCAAGATGAAGGGCTACATCGAAGGCAAGCCCCGGATCCTGCCATCGGAGCAGCCAGGGGACGAGTATAAGGTGGGCCGAACTGGAGACCGGCAGGAACTCGGTCAAGCCCTGGATCGCGCCGAGAACGATAGCCTGAAATATGGAAAACATAATATTTTCAGGCCCTTAGGAAAGGACCGGACTTTTCGCGCATAATTGTGCCGGTCGGGACCCATGACCACGAAACGCGCCGAGAGGTGAATACATTTCGAATTTGCTCCTTGACCGGTTCAATACATGGTCTAGAATCAATTGCGAGGAAAGTGGCCGGATGATGGTGAGCGTAGTTAGCAGGAGGTCCTGCTGTTTATGAATCGAGTTGCTAGAGGCAAAGTAATTCCTTTGCGGGAAATAAGCGTGGTCGACTCGGGCCGAGCGCCCGACCAATCTGCCGTTTGGGATAACATCAACCAGGGCGAACCGCATCCATTTCCGGTTGTTTCAACGCTGCCGCGCCTGCCGGTGATGATCCCGGACGAGATTCTGGACTACTACGGATGGGTCTTTTGCCAAGGCGGGTTTCTCAATCTCCAGATGACATTCGAGCAATTTTTGGCTGTGGTCGCGGCGGTAAGTCCGGCCGGCCTGAGCCCGGAATACGACGCGAGCGAGGTGTCCTTCCGTAACGACTGACCCGCCGCGATAGCGCGAGAGCATTGTTTCGATGCCTGCCCGGGCGCGCTTGGGCAGGCATTGATTTTTGTGGCAGTCGATTTTCATGCTTTGGTTTTTCGGTTTTTCGGACCCGGCGTGGACGCGCCCTGGGTTCAGTTGTCAGTTGGGGCTTCCTTTTTCGGCCCGCTCAGCAACGCGTTCCTGATCCAGACGCTGGGCAGATTGGCAGCGTCGGTGGGCGATTTGAGCCCGTTATCCTCCGCGATTTGCCGCCAGTTGTCCTCGTTGCCGGTCACCCGGCGGGCCAGAGCCTTCAAGTCCTCGTTGGGCAGCAGGGTGTAGTTGACGCCGCCCTCTTTGGGAGTGCCGCCGGAGGGAGGGAATTTCGCGGCGAGCTGATCGATTTTGCCGAACAGGTTCAGGCGCGTGCCGGCCTTGTACTTGTCGAGGTCCTGATCGGGGATGTCCTCGGTGCGGACATTGACGATTATTCGGGAGCTGCGATCGCCATTGGGCACGACGTCAATCTCGTAGCGATACTGCGGATGCACGCCGACGATACTGCCGAGGATGCCGGCGCCCGTATCGGCATCCTTCCACAGCGTGACGAGTTTGTCGTCGGGCTTGACCTCGAACAGAACCCCCTCACCGCGCAGCACATCCTGGGTCAGAAGGAACGAATCATTTACGTTGTACGGGACGTCGTGCTGCTCGCCCTCGGCCGTATCGGTGCCGCCGCCTGCGGCGCGGTTGGCGTAATATGGGGCGAAATAACATCCCGCGAAAAGCACTATCGAGGAGACGATCGCGATTTTTCGAAATTGCCCAAACACAGTCCGCGCCACACTCATCACACCCGGTAAGGAAACCATGAGAGTTTCATGCGCGCAAGACGAACTACCGGGACGCGCGGCCAAAGCGGCATTGTTTCCGGTTGAGGTTGCGTGACACGCTCGCAGACGGTAATTAAATACCCTTATGAATGTCGCAGGAGGCAATTAAGGGTCCTTATGACTGATGCAGCAAATGTTTCATCGCGCCACGTGATGGCCGTGATCGGGGGCGCGACCGCGGGTTCGGAAATCGCGCGGATCCTGGCGGGGTACGGCGCGCTGGTGATCGTGTTCGAGCAGAATCCGCGGCCGTACGGAAAAATCGAAGACGGGTTGCCGCGATGGCACGTCAAGCAGCGCCACGATGAGTACGAGGAGATCAACCAACGCCTCGACCATCCCAATATCGAATACGTGCCGATGACGGGGATGGGACGGGATATCGATTTCGAGGACCTGCGGACCCGCTGGGGAGTCAGTGGAATAGTGCTGACCAACGGCGCGTGGAAGGATCGCCCGCTTCCGATCGACGGCGCAGAGCAGTACATCGATCGCGGGCTGGTGTACCAGAACAAGCTGATCTATTGGTGGAATCACTATCCGGAAAAGTCCTACGACGGCCCGCGCTACGAGCTGCCTGCGGGCGCGCTGGTCGTCGGCGGCGGACTCGCGTCGATCGACGTGGTCAAAGTCGTGCAAATCGAGTACGCGCTTGCGGGGCTCAAGGCGCGTGGTATCCAGGGCGATATGCTCGAGCTCGAGCGCGAAGGGATCGAGCCGGTGCTGAATGCGAAAGGGCTGAAGTACGCCGACCTCGGCATCGCGCCATGCAGGTTGTATTATCGCCGGCGCGTAATCGACATGCCGCTGTCGGATATTCCCGCCGGCACGCCGGACAAGCGCGCGGACGCGCTCAGGCAGGCGCGGGTGAAGATCGTTGACAAGGCGCAGCGCAAATTCCTGTTCGAGTTCCACGAACTGCGCGCGCCGGGCAAAGTGATCGCAGAGAACGGCGCGATGGTCGGGATCAACTTCAGCCGCACCGAAGTCACGGGCAGTCAAGTGAAGACGGTCGAGGAGGGAGTCGAGGACGCGCGCGCGCCGCTGACGATCAGCTCGATCGGAAGCATCCCGCAGCCGATTCCCGGAATTCCGCAGAATGGCGAGACTTATATCTACGCCGATCAGAAGGTCGGCCTGCTGATGGAGGGCTCGACCGCGGTGTTTGCGGCCGGAAACGTGCTGACCGGCAAGGGCAACATCAAGGACTCGCTCGAGAGCGGAACCGAGATTGGAATGCGCGTGGCCGAGGCGTACCTGGGGCTGTCGAACGAGGAATTGAAGATCGCAGAGGGCGCGCGCAAGGAGGCGGCGGCGTCGGCCGAGAAGATCGCGGGCGCGATGAGCGTGCGGCCGAAACTTGCGCCGGAAGCCGTGGCGAGCCTTCTGCGCCGGGTGTGCGAACGCCAGCGTGCGGTCGGCTACCCGGGCAGTTTCCGCGCGTGGCTCGCCAAGGTGACGCCGCCCGATATGCCGTAGCCGGCTGTCGAAATATTTTTGTGTGCCGGCTGGCGGACGACTCCATCGCGAGTTGTCCGCCAGTTTTGCGTCGGTGCGTCCGCGCTTATAGGATCATTCGATGACGGCAATGGAGGTGCGGCGTGGACGAACTCAAGCGAACTGACCCGGAGATTTATCAGCTCATCAAGGATGAAGAGCGCTACGAGGTCGATTCGGTCCGGCTGATCGCGTCGGAGAACTACGTTTCGAAAGCGGTGCTTGAAGCGACCGGGTCGATTCTCACCAACAAATATTCCGAAGGCTACCCAGGACGCCGTTACTACGAGGGTCAACGCAACGTCGATCGGATCGAAACGATAGCGATAGAGCGCGCCAAGGCGCTGTTCAAAGTCGATCACGCAAACGTTCAGCCGTACTCGGGGTCGCCCGCAAATCTCGCGGTATATTTCGCGCTGCTCAAGCCGGGCGACACGATCATGGGCTTGTCGCTCCCGCACGGCGGGCATCTGACGCACGGATGGCAGGCGAGCATCACGGGCACGTTCTGGCGTTCGGCGCAGTACGTGGTGGATCGCGAGAGTCACGTCGTGGACTTCGACAAAATTCGCGAGATGGCGCGCGCGGAGCGGCCGAAAATCATCGTGACGGGAGGCACGGCGTATCCGCGGCTGTGGGACTTCAAGAGCTTCAGCGAGATCGCAAAGGAGGTCGGCGCTTTGCTGCTCGCCGACATTTCACATTTCGCGGGACTGATCGTCGGCGGCGTGCATCCGGATCCCGTGCCGTACGCCGACGTAATCACGACGACCACGCACAAGACGCTGCGCGGCCCGCGCGGTGCGATGATCATGTGCCGCAACGAATACGCCGAAGCGATCGACAAGGCGGTTTTCCCCGGCCTGCAGGGCGGTCCGCACAACCATACGACAGCAGCGATCGCCGTTGCGTTGAAGGAAGCATCGACGCCGGAGTTCAAGGCGTACGCAAAAAAAGTGGTGAGCAACGCCAAGACGCTTGCCGACGAACTGCTTGCGCGCGGCTTCAGCCTCGTCTCGGGCGGCACCGACAATCATCTGATCCTGATCGATTTGACGAACAAGAAAGTGATTGGCAAGAAGGGCGCGAAGGCGCTCGATGCGGCCGGAATCGTCTGCAACTGCAACACCGTCCCATACGATCCGCGCAAGCCGTTCAGCCCAAGCGGGATTCGGCTCGGCACGCCCGCGGTAACCTCGCGCGGGATGGGCGACGCGGAGATGCGGCAGATCGGAAAATTCATGGACGAGGCGATCGCGCACGCCAACGACGAGGCGGCGCTGAAGCGCATCGCGGCCGAAGTCACGGAGATGTGCCGCAGGTTCCCCGCGCCAGGAATCACGCTGAGCTAGCGGTCGCGGGTGCGCGCGAGACCGGCGACTCCGGATCGCGCGGCCGATCGCGGCCTCAGCCCGCCATGGTCAGGCCGCCGCTCACGCTGAGCACCTGGCCGGTGACGAAATCCGAATCGGAAGAAGCGAAGAATGCGACCGCGCCTGCCAGGTCGGCCGGTTGCCCGAGCCGGCGAAACGGGATGCCGCGCGCCATCGATTCGAGAACCTTCTCGCGCCCCGCCATCGCGTTCTTGAGCAGCGCGGTGTCGGTCGGGCCCGGGCAAACGACGTTGACATTGATGTGATTTGCGGCGAGTTCGCGCGCGAGTGTTTTGGAGAAACCGATGATGGCGGCCTTGCATCCCGCATATACCGCTTCGCCACTGGAGCCGACGCGAGCCGCGTCGGAAGAGATCGAGACGATTTTGCCTGCGCCGCGCGATTGCATCCGCGGCGCCACGGCCTTGCAGCAATTGAGCATGCCGCGAAAGTTAATCGCGATCACTTTATCCCAAAGATCGGGGGTGGACTCGACGAACGGCATCACCACGTCCCATCCGGCGTTGTTCACCAGGATGTCGATGGGGCCCAGCTCGCGTTCGACGCGGTCGGCGGCCGCGATTGCTTCGTCAAGTCTGGTGATGTCAAGCGCAACCGCTATTGCGGCCGCGCCGCCGGATCGGATTTCCGCCGCGGCATTCTCGGCGGAAGCGAACTGGATATCCGCCAGCGCGACCTTTGCGCCTTCGTCGGCGAGCCGCGACGCGATCGCGCGCCCGATTCCCTGGGCGGCGCCGGTTACGATTGCGACTTTGCCTGTCAGGCGACCCACGACGCTACCTTAGCGTGCGATCAAACCGCCGTCGATGATGGAGCCGGCGCCGAGTTGACGCCATGCGAATTACCGGACGGAGTCGCAGCCTACTGGCCGCGACCCCGTCCAAGTGGTGGGACGTTTTGCCGGATTATTTCCTACTCGGCCGGTGTTGAATCGCTGCCGCCTTGCGTCCACAGGGCCTTCATCTCGGCGTGAATCGCGTCGAGCTTGGCCTTGGTGGCGGAGATTTGCGCGAGCTGAGCCGGGGTCAGCACGTTGCGGATCGCGATGGCGTCCTGAATTCGCTCATTCATCATCTGACTCTGTAGCTGGGCGATCTGCGAAGCCGGAGCGGAGAAATCGCTGGCTGCCACCGCGCCGGTTGAGGTGAACTTGGCCGCGATTTGCTCCCTGGCGGCTTTGAGCTGCTGGTATTCAGCCTTCCGCGAATCGCGGCGGGCCTTGAAGATGGCATGAACCTGCTGCTTCTGCGCGTCAGTCAGATTGGCGGTTTTCAGCAAGAGCATAAGCGGGAAGCCGTGCCCTCTCATGCCGCCACGCATGCCGTGATGACCCATGGGACCGCCCATACCGCCTGAATTCGACGAGGCGACGTGTGCGACCGCAGCAACCAGAAGGACGGCCATAATTACGGGAACGATACCGCGGGAGAACTTCGAAACCATAAAAACACTCCTTGAATGCGTGTAGCGGCCACCTTCGTCGGCAGCGATCGCTCTTATTCTAAATGTACGTTAATCAAAAAAACCGGTTACGCGCTTTGTGTGCCATTGGCGACCAGGTTCGGCCGGGACCTCGATTGGTACGTGAAATCGCGCGATCAATGAAAATCATGCGACGGCGGAACCGCGCCGGGAAGCTTGATCTCCTCGAAACGCCGCGCGCGAATCGCGGTCACGCCGTCAACCGTTTGCAGCACGCCCTCGGCCAGGATAATTCCGGCACTGCGCAGCAGCAGGCGGTTTTTCTGGAACAGGCCGGGTGTGACGATCAGGTTGGCAATTCCGGTTTCGTCCTCGAGCGTGATGAACAGGAAGCCTTTGGCCGTGCCGGGGCGTTGGCGCACGATCACGACGCCGGCGGTCTTCACCCACGATTGATGTCTGGCGCGCGCGAGATCGCCGGCGCTGAGAATTCCGCGCGCGGTCAAGTTCCCGCGCAGATAAGTCATCAGATGAGGTCCGGTGGTGAGGCCGGTCGCGGCGTAGTCCGCGAGCGTTTCATCGATCGGCGCCATCGATGCGAGGGGAACCTCGCCATCGCGCGGTTTCGCGCCCGCCAGCAGGCTCGTGGGATCGCGCTCGACGGCGGCTGCGTTCCACATCGCGTCGCGCCGCGCCAGACCGAAGCCGGCGAACGCGCCCGCGTAGGCGAGCGCGTCGATCTCGCGGCGGTTCGGTCCGACGCGCGCGGTAAGGTCGGCAATCGAATCGAACTGCCGTCGCGCACGCTCGCTTTCGATTCGAAGTGCGATTTCCTCGCGGATGCCCGTGACGTATCGCAGTCCCATGCGAATCGCAGGCCGCCGATCCACAATCTCGATTGTGCATTTCCAGCTCGAGCGGGTCACATCGACCGGTAGCGCGACGACGCCGTGACGCGCGGCGTCCTTCACCAATGTCGAGGGATGATAGAAGCCGAGCGGGTAGCAATTCAGCATCGCGGCAACGAACGCCGCCGGATGGTAATGCTTCAGGTATGCCGACGCGTATGCGATCAGCGCGAAGCTGGCGGCGTGCGATTCGGGGAAGCCGTACAGCGCAAAGGATGTGATCGAGCGCACGATGTCGTCGGCGGCATCGCCTTGCAGGCCGTTGCGCAGCATCCCGGCGCGCAGCCGCGCTTCGATTTTCTCCATCCGCTCGGCAGAGCGCTTGAATCCCATCGCGCGGCGCAGCTCCTCGGCCTCGCCGCCGCTAAACCCGGCGACCGTCATCGCCATTCGGAGCAACTGCTCCTGAAAAAGCGGGACGCCCAGCGTGCGTTTCAGGATCGGCTCGAGCGAAGGATGCGGATACTCGACGGGCGCGCGATGATTGCGGCGATCGAGATAGGGATGCACCATTTTGCCGACGATGGGACCGGGGCGAATTATCGCGACCTCGACCACCAGGTCGTAAAACCGCTCCGGCTTCATCCGTGGCAGCGTCGCCATCTGCGCGCGGCTCTCGACCTGGAAGACGCCGACCGTGTCCGCGCGCCGGAGCATCGCGTACACGCCTGGGTCGTCGGGCGGAAGATGCGCGAGATCTATGTCGACTCCTTCGTGCGCGCGGATCAGCGGAATCGCCTCTTTCAGCGCGGCCAGCATCCCGAGTCCGAGCAGATCGATTTTGATAATGCCGAGATCGGCGCAGTCGTCCTTGTCCCATTGAATCACCACGCGGCCGGGCATCGAGGCCGGCTCGAGCGGGACGATTTCATCGAGCGGCTGCGCGGCGATCACCATGCCGCCGCTATGCTGCCCGAGATGGCGCGGCACGCTCTGAATCCTGCGCACGAAATCGACGAGCATCATGATTCGCGGCGCTTGCGCATCGACGCCGCCGCGCTTGAGGATCGCCACGAGATCGTCATGATGGTCGCGGAACTCGTACACCTGGTTGAGCTTGGCGAGGCGGTCAACCTGTTCGGGCGAAAAGCCCAGCGCCTTGCCGACTTCGCGCACCGCGCTTTTTGTTCGATAGGTGATCACGTTCGCGGTCATTGCGGCGCCGCGTTCGCCGTAGCGGCGATAGACGTATTGAATCGCCATCTCGCGATCGTCGCCGCTGGGCAGGTCGAGGTCGATGTCGGGCCATTCGCCGCGCTGCTCGGAAAGGAAGCGCTCGAACAGGAGTTCCATCTTGACCGCATCCACCGCGGTGATTCCGAGCGCGTAACACACCGCGCTGTTGGCCGCGGAGCCGCGCCCCTGCACCATGATCCGATTCTCGCGGCAGAACTGGACGATGTCCCATACGATCAGGAAGTAGCCGGCGAGCTTGAGCCGCTCGATGATCCCGAGCTCATGTTCGAGTTGGCGGCGTGTGCGATCGTCGATCGCGCCGCGCCATCGCTCTCGCGCACCCGCGTAAGTGAGCATTCGCAGATAGCTGTCGGGCGTTTCTCCAGGCGGGAGTGGGTAGTCGGGGAAGCGATAGCCCATGTCGGATAGCTGGAAAGCGCATCGCTCGGCAATCGCGCGCGAGGCGGCGACGGCGCCGGGCAGATCGCGAAACAGCGCGGCCATCTCGGCCGGCGATTTCAGATGGCGCTGGCTGTTGATCCACAGCGCGCGGCCGGCTTCCTCGAGCGTGGTCCTGAGCCGGATGCAGGTCAGCACGTCGAGCAGCATGCGATCCGAGCCGCCGTGGCACACGTCGTTGGTCGCGACCACCGGGATTCGCGCCGCGCCGGCAAGCGCGGCGAGTTTGCGATTGAGGCGTTCCTCGCCGGCGTCGAGATGACGCTGCAAATCGATGTAGAAATTTTCCGCGCCGAAAATCCCGCCGAGCCGCCGGCTCAGATCGCCGGGATCCTCGCCGCGAACGAGCATGCGTGACAACGGGCTCATCACCCCGCCGGCAAGGCAGATGAGCCCGCGGCCGTAGCGTTCGAGATCGTCGAGCGTAATGCGGCTCTCGCCCTTGGCGGGATAGACGGGCAAAGCGGCGGAGCCGTCGCGTGCGAGCGCGCCGGGATTCAGGACGCGCATCTTCGCGTCGGTGATCATGCGGCAGAGATTTTGGTAGCGCTTGCGATCCGGTGCGAGGACGTAGAGGCGCGAGTTGTCGTCCAGCGTCAGTTCCGCGCCGACGATTTGCCGGATTCCCGCGGACTTCGCGGCCTGGTAAAAGCGTGGCGCGCCGTAAAGTCCGTCGCGATCGCCAAGCGCCATCGCGTTGTAGCCGAGTTCCGCCGCGCGCGCGGCGAGATCCTCGGGCGTGCTCGCGCCTTCGAGAAAGCTGAACGCACTGCGCGCACGAAGTTCGATGTAGTCGGAGTTCATGGCGATTCGCCGCGATTAGTCAGTCGTAGGCGCCGTCGAGAAACCACTTGTGCGAGTTCAAGTCGCGGAAGATGCGGTAAACGCCGCCATCTTCGAGCGCGAGTTCGTAATAATCGCGGATGAAGCCGCATTTATCCCCGCCATTGAATCCAAGCCACCATTCGCCATCGCGCCGCCATGGCCCGGCGATCGAGATGACGCGCGCGCCAAGATTCTCGCCGCGGACGAACTCCGGAATCTCCCGCGAGCACATCACCTCGATTTCCCGCGCCGGACGAATCGCGCGTATCACCAGCTGCGTCACAGTCTTCGCCGCCGCATTTTCGGGGATCGGCGGCGCGGCAGGCGGTGCGAACGGATCGAGTCGCATCGCTTCGGGGCGATGCGAATTCTCCGCACTCAGCGTGCCGACGTTGCCGGGGCCGCATAGCGCTGCCAGCCGCGCAATCGTGGTCTGCAGCTTGTCCGGCGCGGGACTGGGAGGCAGAAACATATCGGTCTGCGCGGGACGCGGGACGCGCGGCGCGATCTCGATTCGAATCGATTCGACGGCGGCCTCGGGCGGCGCCGCTTCAAGGCTCAGGTTGATGAGCGTGAGAATCGCGCGGACGTCGTTCGACGGCGCCGCGACCGCGACCCGGCGATTGAAACTGCGATGACCGCTCATCCCGAACGCGAGCGCGACATCGCCGGCGACCAGCGCGCGCATCGAAAGCCGCTCGGCGAGCCGCTCGAGCATCGCACGCATGACGAATCCCAGCGGCGTCAAGTTCTCGATTCCGTATTCAAGCTCGACGGTTTCGACGAAAAACTCGGCGCGGCGGCGCGGCACCAGCGGCGCGTGACTTCCACCGCGTGCAAGGCGGACCAGCTCGACGCCGCGACGGCCCAGCCGCGTGCCGACAGCGTCGGGATTGAGGCGCGCCAGCTCGCCGAGCCGGCGCATCCCCCATCGGGCGAGCGTGGTCTCGAGGTCGTCGCCGCGATCCGATTTTCCCAAGCCAAGCATGTCGAGCGGCAGCCAGTTCAGGAACTCGCCCTCGCGCCCGGCTTCGATCACGCGCACGCCGCCGCATCGCGCGGCCAGATGCGCCAGTTCCTTGTTGGCCGCGACGCCGGCGGCGGGTTCCATCCCGACTCTGCGCACGCATCGCACCAGCTCGGCGGTGATTTCTTCTTCGCCGTTGTAGATGCGATGCAGGCCCGCGAGATCGAGCCACACGCATCCCGGCGCGCCCGACTCGACGACCGGCGAAACCGATTCGACCGCGTCAAGCAGGGCCGAATGCGCCGAGCTTTCCGCGGCGGATGAGCGATGGACCACGGCCAGATCGGAGGAGATCGCCCGCGCCTGCGCGATCGTCATCCCGGCGCGGATTCCAAGCTCGCGCGCGCGCGGCGAAACGGCGTCGAGCTCGGCGTGCGGCGCGAGGCTTCGGCCGATAGCCAGCACCTTGCCCTCGAACGCGGGATTCGAACGCACGAGAGCCGCAATGGGAAAATCGGCGACCATGATGCACGCGATACGAGCCATCGGGACACCGCGCTAGCTGCTTGCGGAAACTCGAACCTGCGGATGCGAGTCGGGCGGATTTGGAATCGGAACCGGATCGACGAGCGCGCGAACGCGAACGCGCCGCCCGGTCCCGCCCATCTTGTTCCGCGCGACCATCGCATCCACCGCAAGTCCGTCGAACATTGCCGGTGAGCCGGGAGCGAGCCGGCTGAACGACGTCTCGGCGCGGCTGGCAGCCAGGCTCAGCGCCGCGAACGTCCCGCACATCCGCCACGGTGCGATCGCGATCACGGCTGCGCCGCTGCGCTCGGCCGCGCGGGCGATTCGAAGCGCCGACGCGTGAGCGAGTGCGCGCGGCGCTTCGCCGAAATCGACGACGACCAGGCCGAAGCCGCCGGCCTCGAGCACGAGTTCCGCAGCTTTGACGATCGCGGATTGACGGCGCGCGAGCGGGCCGGCTGCGAAGCGGCTGTGCGGAAGAGTCGCACGCGCCATCCGCGCCGCCGTCGTCATCTCCATAGATGCCCACAGCATCCGGCCAAGCTCTACTCCGGCAGCCGCCATGCTCTCGGGATCGAAGGCGCTCGCCGCGTCGAGCCATGCGGCGACCTCGCCGCGGCGGGTGGCGAAGGCGGCGAACGATGCGGCAATCGAGGTCTTGCCCGAACCGGCGCGGCCAGTGATCTCGCTGATTCGCCCACGCGGAATTCCACCGTCTATCAGGGCGTCGAGCGGGGCGAGTCCAGAGCTTAGGCGGCGGTCCTTGCGGGTGAGTTCATGGCCGCGAAAAACCCCTGAAAATTCAAGTGGTTGTGGCTTTTCGACCGGGATATGAGACGGCAGTCTGACGGCCTGAATCGGGCTTGAAGGGTTGCTCCATGAGGGTTTTGGAAGTGCTGCCATCAGCACTGTTTTCGCTCTTTCTTCGCCTTATGTCAACCAAAATGGGGAAGTCAGGCTGCGACGGGCGCGATTCTGCACGATTCTGGCTGATCGAATCGGCTTGGAAATAGCAATTCATACCATATGTTGTGGTTTTGGGACGGCTCCACTCTATGCGTAGTTTCGTTCCGTCAAAAATTATTTCTGCTGCGAGCGGGCGGCGCCCGATTTCGGGCGAGCCTGGCGAGTACGGGGCATCGTGGCGGTTGTCCATAGCGTACGCATAGCACACCAAATCCGGCGCGGGCAGGCTGAATAGGTCATCCCCAAACCCGGCGTGAAAAACTAAAGTTGGACGCAGCGACTCAAAACCGGTACCGGCTTCGCTGGCGCGAAGCTGTCCGAGATCCTTCTCTGCGCTCGCGTTGCTCGCTTCGGTCAGGATGACAGAAATGACTGAACCGCGTTTACTGCTCGATCACGACGCGGGTGACGCCGCTGAGGAACGGATCGAATCGGCGCGCGAGCATCTCAGACTTTGCGGGAGATTTGGTCGTCGATCAACGCTGCCAAGCCGTCGCGGTACAATCGAGCGCAGCGAAGGATCGCGCGCGTCAGCGCCGTCCGTTCGACGGCCCAGGGAGGTCTCTTGCTCGACCCGAGGATGGCTGTTGAACCGTAAACGCGCAAGCGGCAGGGGGATTATCTCCGCTGACCCTGCCGCCGGTAACCGAATCCGCGCCAAGAAGTTACGGCCTGCGCGATTCGAACTCTGGGGCGGTCAGCGCCGCGAGCCTTCGCACTGACGAACGTGTGACATTGAGCAAGCCTTTGCTGGCGAAGCTCTTGCGCACCAGAAGGATCGGTAGCATCGCAAACCCGATGAAGGGAAGGAACATCACGTAAAGAGCACCCATCCCGAGCGCAAGCGGGATGAACAGCAAGGTCGGCACCTTCACGTACTTCTGCGTCGGATCACCGGGCAGCAGTCCCTCCTTGCCGTCGACGGTCACAAACTCCCGTCCCGCGATATTCCAATAGAAGCCGCCTTTTACGTTCGCTCCGCCCAAGTGCTTCGTACCTCCACTGCGGACCTTGCGCACGACGAGGCTCAGTACCATCGCGAACCCGATGAAGGGGAGGAACATCACGTAGAGAGCACTGTACCCCATCGCAAGCGGGATCAACGCCAACGCCGGCACCTTCAGGTAATTCTGCGTCGGACCACCGGGCAGCGGTCCATTCTTCCCGTCAACCGTCACAACTTCCAATTCTGCGGTATTCCAAT
>Ga0097691_1000583_pt1 | contig 30871 bp, 24 predicted proteins | sample NGESurdeep072012_8_FD_72858 | JGI IMG/M metagenome (GOLD analysis project Ga0097691, IMG submission 72858) | Arctic peat soil microbial communities from Barrow, Alaska - NGEE Surface sample 210-1 deep-072012 | ecosystem: Environmental > Terrestrial > Soil > Wetlands > Peat ... | reverse complement strand
CGTTGTGTCCCGCGTAAATCAGGACCGCGTCGGGATGTTGTTCCGCCACTTCCTTTGCCATGTCGAGCATGGCAAAGCTGTTGGTCGCCGCGATCCCCAAATTGACGACCTCCACGGAATCGCCAGGAAGCACGTCTCGAAGCACGTCCCTGAGAAGACGCGAGAAGGTCACGTTTCGCGGATACGGGAATCCGGCGGTAGCTGATTCTCCCAGCACAAAGACTCGAAAAGCCCGGGCCGGCTTCTCCTCGGAAAACATCTCCGGTGCTGGCGAAGGAGGGTTATCGATTCCGGCAAACCATCGCGCACCCACCACCTGGTTCGGAACGAGATAGCCACCATCGACCACCCGCGCCTCGACGAAGAGCGGCAGTCCACCCTCCCGGTGGACGAGCCGTAACGCTCCCTCGATGACACCGAGGACGAGGACCGGTATCATCAGGGTAACGGTCAGAAAAAGACCGTAGCGCCCCTTGGGGAGTTCCCCGCTCGTGATCGGGGGAGGCGCTGCGTTTTTTTTGCGGCGACTCAAGACGACGGTTTTCTCAAAGATCGGGATGACTGTTCATTTGACAACTTTTGCTGGCAGACGTAGTTGTATACGGTACACCGCCGCTCGAGAATGTCGAGTGCTACCGATTCCCTAACCTCCGCAGGTGACTATGCCTTTTCGTCATTTCCTCACAGCCGCCCTGGCGTCCACCGCGATTTCCGCGTGCGCTAGCACGCCAGTGGTGAACTCAGGTCCACAGACCGACAGCGACCGAACCGTGGCGGTGCTCGCCGCGGCAAGGCGCTGGACGGGGAGCTTCAATCCGACGCAATCGTTCAAGGGCGCCGCCGTTGCAAGTGAGCGCCAGAAGGCCTACGGCAGCGTAGAGCTGACTGTCTCGGCGAATAACCCCAGCCTTACGCATGTTCGTCTTTCCGTATCGGTCTCGATGGAACCTGGTTTGGACAATCTCGGTTGGGCGATTCACCCGGGCAATTGCGGCTCCGGCGACCCCCCAGTGATGGCGCCGGGCACGTTTCCACTGATGCAGCTAAACGCCAATGGACAGACGACGATCGACGTCGACATCCCCTTCACACTCCCGGAATCGGGCAGCTATCACGTGAACGCGTTTCGCGGCACCGGTACGCAGCTCACTGACGTGATGACGTGCGCCGATCTCCGGAGAAGGAGTTGATTCAGCCGCGACAAACGGAGAGCTGTCGCGGACATCCGGAATAGAACCTCAGGCCCGGAAACAAGTCGGGGCGAATCTCTGCGATCCGCCCCGACTTATTTCGTCCTACCCAAAGCTGACCGGTATCCAGTCAAGTCAGCGATGTTGAATCAGGAGCAGGGATTGCTTCCGCCAAAAGTGTAAATCGGCAGGGCCAGGGTCTCGAGCTCCTTAGCAGGAATCGGAAGCTGACAAACTGTTCCGGCCTGTATCGGTTGATCCGTTACAGCACGCCGCCAATACAGTGTAGTGCCGCTGGTGTTCGTGAGCTCGATGTCCCGCTCATAACTGATCATGCTGAGCAAAGCATCGGAGCCTTCAGACCCGGTTGCCGCCGGGAGACTCCCGCGATTGACACGTGTATTGTTAATCAGTGCGGCTGCCGTCGCGGGGTTTCCCCCGGACCGAATCAAGGCTTCGGCCCGGATCAGGTCGCTCTCCGCCGCGAGCATGTATGGGACGGGACCCGTGTACCCGCCCGGCTGAGATTCGGCGGTGAATTCGTAACGCTTGTGATAGAAAACGCTCTGCATGTAGATGCCGCGAGCGGGATCCCCGATTGGCGGTGGCTTGTAGCCAAAGTCCGTCGTGTATCGCGCGTCGGCAGATGACCCCTGCGGTGGAACCGTGCCGTTGTATTTCGCCGGTACGGCGGGGTTCATTCGATTGATTACGCGGTGGTCCATGCGGATCCAGTCCTGCTGGTCGCCGTAGGCGGCAACGTAGGACCACCATTCGTTGGCGTCCTCCTGCACCACTATGTCGAACGGAGCGCCGGCGGATCCGGTGCCAATGCCCTTATCGGCGAACGCCGCAACCGCTGCCCAGTCCACGGAAGCAGACTGCGAAGGAATACGCGGGCTATAGGCAAGCAGCATCGCCGCCATTGTGTTCGCAATACGGTTCAAGCGCGCGGATGTGAGCGCGCCGTCTGGCATCGGGAGGTCGGTCACCGAGTATGTGTAGTTCTTCGCCGCGCTGGCCGCGATCAGATCCTTCCACATCCTCAGCGTGGAGTCTCTGACCTCCGCGTAAGGTACCAAGCTCGGTGGGCTGGCGGGGACGTTATTCTCAGTGACGACGAAAGCCTTGTCAAACTCCATCGCCAAATAAGTGTACGACGCCGCCTGCGAGAACTGCGCCTCCTGCTTGTACTGTTCAGTGATGTCCGCGCTCCCGAGCGACAAACCGGTCTTGAGCGCACGAAGGACATCGTTGGTGGCGCCGATCGTCCCGTAGTTGTAATTCCACGGTGTTTCGGTAACCGCGCGATCGCCGCCGGCGCTGCTATTTCCGTAAGGGATGCGCGGCTCGAGGTTGTTGAACCGCATCCCGAAGTTTCCAAAGTTTCCCGTAGTGACGTCCGACGTCACCGACCCAAAATGGTACGGGGCCAGATCACCACCGTCATCCGGACCCGCCGAGACCGTCGTCATATACCACGAGCGCACGGTCGACTGGGCCAGCGATTTGACGTCGCCCGGAGAAGAAAGCGCGCGCGCGACGTCCGGGTTGTTAGGATTCGTGACATCTAGGTTGTTGCACGCGCCCGCGAAGAGCACGGCAGCCGCCCCGATAAGTGGGTATGCCTTTTTTATCTGCATAATTAGTTATAGCTCCATGTCAAAGTGGGGGTCAGAACGTCAACTCCACCTGACCAGTGATTGTCCTGAAGTTGGGATAACGGAACCCGTCAACGCGGAAGTTGAAGTCCCCGCCAGCCGTGACGTCCGGATCGAACCCGGTATACTTCGTCCACGTATACAGGTTCCGCCCGATCAAGGCGAGCTTCACGCCGTTCGCAATCCGGTTCAGACCGGCAAACTGCATCGCCCGCCCACCGAGAGTGTAGGAGAATGAAAGCTCGCGCAGCTTCACGTACGAACCGCTTTCCACAAAGTAGTCGCTCGCAACGAGCCCGTTGTACAGACTCTGCGTGAACACGGAGAACGGCACCTTCTGAGCAGCCGATTTGCCCGCCATGTCCATATCCCCACTGCGGAGATCCTGAAACATCCACTGCTTCGTGAAGTTGTAGATGTCTCCGCCGTGTTGCCCATCAAACAGCGCGTACAGTGAGAAGCTCTTCCAGCGGAAATTATTCGCCATACCCCAGTTGAACTTGGGGTTCACGTTTCCGATCACGAACTGGTTAGCCCCAGTGGCATCCACGTACTGTATGAGCGCACCCGGCGCGGCGGTCTTGACCAGGTAGCCGAGCGGATTAACCGAATAGTCAGTCGCCACGGCGGCTGAATTTTTCGGGTTCTCCTGCAGTTGCGCAAAACTGCGAACCCACTTCACGCCGTACATGATCCCCAATGGCTCACCTTCTTTGTAATAAAACATGTCCTGCCCTTGGCCGAGCCCGGGCACCCGGAACGGAGCGCGTCCGAGATGGTCGATGTTCTGCCTCGTGTGGTCACCGGTGAGCGTGAACGAGTAGCTCATGTCCGGACGGGTAAAGACATTAGTCTCGAGACTCAGCTCCGTCGTCCTGGCAGAGATGTCCGCTGCGTTCTGTACCTGGTTTGTGAAACCGCCAGATTGTGCCAGGGAGAGAGGAATGGCCAGGAACGCCCCGCGAGTAATGCGGTTTGCCTGAACCAGCTCGAGATTGAAGCGATTCATGAAGGCCAGGTTCAGCCCGAATTCGTCCTCGGTCGCGACGGCAGGCCGCAAATCCTTGTTACCGACCTGAGACTTGCTGATCGAGCCGCCGCTAACACTGTATGTCTCATACTGGTCGGCGAACGAAGGACGTAGCCCAGCGGTGCCGCGACCTGCACGCAACTTGAGCTCCTGAACACCCGGTATGTGGATGTCCTCGCTCACGCGCCAGGCGCCGGAAACACGGTAGAAATTTTTCCAGCGGTTATTTGAGCCGAATAGCGAAGACCCGTCACGACGCCACATCCCGTCGAGGATGTACCGGTCTTTGATGTCCAGGGTTTGAGATGCCAGATAGTTGACGTTGCGCTCGAGTTGGTCGAAGGATGTGATCGAGACCTGGGTCGGGTCCGCCGCGTCGAATTCGGGAACGTTCAAAATGTTCAACTTGGTGTCGGACGTCTGGAAGTAGCCTTCGCGCCGCTGCTCATAGATGGACGCGACACGGGTGGTCGAGTTGATCGCGTCGAAGAACCTGCCGATCGCGGTCGCCGCGATCTGACCGTTCCAGGCATCATTGTTGTCGCTGTTACGCAGGAGTGATCCGTTCCCGGGCGTTCCAGTGATGCTCTGGTAGCCCTTGGGATCGTAGCGCTTCTCGTTAGAGTTCAGTTTGTCAGTGCCGTAGTTGGCATCAAGGTTGAGCCAGCTGAAAGCATGATAGCGGGCCGACGCCGATCCGAGGAACCGATTGCGCTGCAGAACGTACCTCTCGTACGCAAGACTATACAGCGGGTTTCCACGTGAGCTTGGATCGATGGGCAGTTGGCGCCAGTAGAGTGTCGTGTCGCGGCCCGTTGGCTCGTTCCAGGGAGTCGCGAGGTTGACATCGGGCGGAGCCTGCAGCAAGGCAAACCAATCGTCCGGAGTGCCGGTGGTCGTGGTGTGCGTGTCGTTCTTGACTGTCGCATACGTCATGCTGAGCGACAAGTCCAGATTGTCGCCGACGCCCTGATCGACATTCACGCGCGCATTCTGCCGGTATTGCCCTTTACGAAGCGGAATTACGCCACTGTTGTGATCGGTTGTAAAGGAAGAGCCGAAATTCATGTTGCCGCGGCGCAGCCCTATCTGCGCATTGCTGCTGTAGTACGCGCCCTGCTGCATCCAGTCCTGAAGCTGATTTCGCCAGGCGGTCGGCCCCGTGGTGGGGTATGGCTGATCCATGTACTGGCTCGCAATCACCCGCCCGCCAGCGGCGTTCAGGAAGATGGTCCCGTCCGCGTTCAACTGGTAAGGAGTGTCTTTATTGAGCGAAACAAAGTGCTGGATCGACGCGTTCCCGTACTCATTCCGGGAAATGACCTGAACGGCGCCCTCGGGCAAGGTTTTGCCACGCTTGGTCGTGATGCTGATCACGCCGTTGGCGGCATTTGAGCCGTAGTAAGACGAAGCCGTAGCGCCCTTGAGGATCTCGATCGACGCGATGTCGTTGCCATCGATGTCGGAGATGCTCGAGTGGGTGACTATGCCGTCAACGATGAGGAGTGGCGCGCTTCCGCCGATAGCCAGATTCGTCGAGCCGCGGAGCCGGATAGCCGGGTCTGCGCCGGGGTTTCCCGTGCCGAGACTTACGTGGACTCCCGCGACCTTGCCGGCCAGAGCAGTCACCGGCGAGCTTGCCGGCACCTTACTGATCTGCTCCTCCGACACGTGCGCGACCGTGAACGGAAGCTTGCGCTGCTCTGTGCCGGTCGCGACTCCCGTCACGACGACCTCCGTGAGATTGAACGGATCAGCGACGAGAGAGAAATTCAGTGTCTGGGAGCCTGGGGTCAGACTGACATTACGCTGTGACCGCTGGAAGCCGATGAAGCGACCGATGACGATCACCGACTGGCCGGTGGCCCTCTCGGCCGGGACGGTAAACCGGTAGTCCCCGTTCGTGTCGGCCACGCCACCGATCCCTAATGTGGGAATCGAGACGCTTGCGCCCGAGATGGGCGTGCCTTGCTCATTGGTCACCCGACCTGTGACCACCACCTGCGCCGACGCTTTCTGAGCCGTGAAAAAACTCAGACACAAAGCGATTAGTGGAACTGTCATTCGCTTACATACGATTTTTTTCATACTCTAACCTCCTCGGTGCAACAGTGGAAAAAACCGAAACACCTCGGGTGCCAATCTCCTGCACAACAGCTGCGGGTTGACCTGGCATGCGGCTGCAGCAGAGTTGAGGTGACGCTCGGGATGCCACGAGGCCCGGGCAGGCCAGCTCGGGCTAAAACACTCGCTATAATGCGGGGCCACACAATACGACGCAAGAGGAATATAGTTTCATGCCCGCAAACGGATGCCTTGAAAGCGTTAGACGGATGCAACGGAGCTATCGTGAGATCACCTGCGCGCTGTCCTGCATGTCCCTGTTTCGCTGAAAGCGAAACGGGAGGTCCACAAGCTGCCTTACCGACTTTCCAGCGAGCCTGGCGGCGCGGAACACCGCCCCCTCGAGCGCGGAACGGACGGCCGACGCGAAATATGGGTGCGTAGCCGACGCGATCGTGAGTGTGCTGGGCTCGATGACACCCTTCTCGTCCACGACAAATTCGGCCACCACGCGCCCCGAGACCCCGGCCTCCCAAAGTGAGTCCGGGTAGGCAGGCGAAGCGATTGCGCCCACGTCGAGAACGGCTGGCTCGTCCACCTGATCGGCTGTATACACTTTCTGCTCGGCAATCAAGCGCTCCACCTCGGCCCGCGAAATGAGCTGCTGCCGTCGTGCCCTGGGGCGGAAGGGGCGGGACCAGACCGCTATCACGCCGCAGCCGTCTCCTCCCCGAGCACTCGAGAATTCAGGCGGTATGCTCCCCATGTCGGAATAAACCTCGATCCCCTCGACACCGGAGAGATCGATCATGTCGAGGTCCATGACACCGGCGGTGGCGGGAAAGCCATCGATGAAAACTACGGGAGCACACCGGGCGCCTCGCAGTGACACCGTGACCACACCGCCGCGAAGAGTCCGCATCTCCACGCCGGGTATCGAGCGGAGCGCGTCGATGAAGCGCGAAGAGCTCATGAGGTCGAGCTTTTCACGGGTCACGAAATGGCCGACGTGCTTTCTCTTTCGCTCGTTGAACCCGGCCAGTCTCGAATCGTACACCTCGGCCTTTCGTCGCACTTCCACTGGCGGCAGCCGCTCGGCGAGAGGAGAAAGCTTCAAGTCCATCTGCGCCTCCGCGCCCGTCTCAATCCTGACAGTCGCCGACACAGGCACGTAACCCAGCCGTCGTACTTTTACGAGCGCTTCTCCGGAAGGAAGCCTGGGGAAACGAAACGCGCCGTTGGAGTCGGTCAATGTCTGGGTTGTCGACCCGTCGATCGCCACGTGCGCGTTGCTCACTACGCCGCCGAGGGAATCGCGGACAACACCTCGAAGGGCGCCGACAGGCTGCGCCACAGCCAAGCACGGAACGAGGATCGCGCTGAGCATGAGCGCGCCGAGCCGCGGAAATTCACCGCTCCGCCCTGAACCTAAAGCCCGCGCGCGGGACAGCCGATCGCCCATCAGAGCCCTCATCAAGTACTTCATTACCACTACTATAGGTTCTGTCAAGTAAATGCTAGCGCGATGTAAGAGTTGTAAGACGAAGAAAAGCCCGCTCGATGGCGGGCTTTCCTGTCCTTCATCCGTTTATCGCGGAGGCGCGGGAGGCGCGGAAGGTTTCGAGAAATCAACCGTTGGCACCACGTTCGAGCTCGCCGGCGCATCGTAGTACACCCTCGGCTTTGCCCCCGTGACGCTCGCCGTGATCTTCTGCGGGAATGTCCGGATGTAGGAGTTATAGGCATTTACCGCCGCGTTGTAATCACTGCGCGCGACGGCAATTCGATTCTCCGTTCCCGATAGCTCGTCCTGAAGTCTCAGAAACGTCTGGTCTGCCTTGAGCTGCGGATACGCTTCGGAGATTGCGAGGAGCCGTCCGAGCGCGCCCGTGAGCTGCGCGTCGGCCGCCGCCTGCTGCTGCGGATCGCCGCTGCGGATTGCACCTGTGAGCCCGGTGCGCGCGGTCGCCACCTGGCTGAAGACCGCCTCCTCGTGCGCGGCGTATCCCTTGACGGTATTCACCAGGTTCGGCACCAGGTCGGCCCGGCGCTGAAGCTGCACCTCTATCTGTTGCTTTGCCTGCGCTGCCTGCTCGTCGAGTGTCTGGATGCGATTGTAACCGCAGCCGGACAGTGCGAGCGGAACGACGAGAGCGAGTAAGCGGCGTTTCATGGATGTAATGCCTCGGTGTGGATGAGTCGGGCTTCCTTACGGAATATGCGCCCAAAAGTTCACGCGGTGAAGCGATCCAGATATGCGGCGAGCGCCTCCATGCCCGCCAGATAACCGCCCAGCACGCTCCGCGCACCTTTTCGCGGAAGTTTTTCTTCTCCGCGAACATGCCGTACCACGCGCTCGAACGGCGCAGCGTCGAAGGCCGCCTTTGCCGCCACCCTCCGGCTCAGCTCGGCGTAATCCTGCGGTGGCACCTCGCCGTGCAGACGGAGCACGCCGCGAAATACGACCATCAGCGTGCTCAGGCTCGCCTCCAACAGGACGAGCTCCGCCTTTTCGTCAACGCCTGCGGCCATTGCTCCGCGCCGGAGGTGGAGCAGCTTGCCGAGTGCCTGCTGCTCCACCTGAAGCCGGAGATCGCTCCGCGCCACCGTGATGCCCTCGCATGGATCCGCGCCGTAGAGCACACGATGCCGCTCGAGAATGTCGGCATACTCCATTGGGAAAACATCCGCCGAGGATTTCCATTCGGCGGCGGTAAACATCATTGGAGGCGGGTTGCCGCTGTCGCCCCACGCTCTGAGCGCGGCGCCCACCGCTGCCAGCCTGTCGAGGGGCACCGCATCGAGCACGATGAGAATGTTGTAGTCCGATTTCTTCTCGATGTGCTCGCCGGCCACGGCAGACCCGTACAGCACCACCGATCGCAGGGTCGGCCCGTAAGCGTTCTTCAGCTGGCCAACCAGATCATCCAGTGTCATCGCCATGTCGTTGCTCCCGCAGCGGACATCATGGTGCGGCGAGCCACGGAAAATCCGCGCTCTTCACGTGCACCAATTCTACCAATTCGAGCCACCACCACCACCGCTGAACCCGCCGCCGCCACCAAACCCTCCGAAGCCGCCACCGCCTCCAAAGCCGCCGCCGAATCCTCCGCCGCCCCGCGACCCGCCGCCCGACGGCATCGATAGAAGCAGCGGCCAGAGACACCCGCCGCAGCCGGTCTGCCTGCCTTTCGCCTGCGCCCGCCGCCCGATGCTGCTGAGCACGGACATCACGGCGAAGAAGATGAGGATAAAAACGAACGGAGGAATTCGCGGACCCCGCTGCGGTGTGGAATACACAATCGGCTCGGGCGCCGCGAGCGACGAGTCGAGCGAAAAATGGAACTCGCCGGCGAACCGTTGCGCTGTGCGCAGCGTCACCAGCTCGAGGCCGGTCGCATAGTCGCGCGCAGCAAACGCCGGGGTAGCCTCACGGCAGATGTCCCCGGCACTCGCATCGGTGATGAAGCCTTCGGTGCCCTGCCCGGTGACGACGAAGCAGTGCCCACGGCCGTCGGAGCTGGTTTCCTTGGGCACCAGAAGAATCACCGCGCCGGCGTTTCGCGTGGGATCGCCGGGATTGCCGATCTTACCCACCTTCCACTGCCGGCCGATCTGAAGCGCCACGTCGGCCGGAGCCCGCTGGCCGATATCGCTCAACGTAACCACCGCAATCTCGCCGCGCGATTTGGTCCGCACGTCCTCGGCAATGCGCGTGATCCTGTCGAATGTCGCCTGGTCGAGGACGTGGGCGAAATCGTTGACGACGCCCGTGGGTGGCGGAATCGTCAGCTGCGACTGGCTCGCTGCGGAGGGGGCAAATGCCAGCGTCGCGACGAGGAACGCGATAGCCGGCCCGAAGGCCGCGCGACCCGCGCGGGCCGCCATCATCTGTGTTGCCGTGGTGCTGATTATCTTGCCTCCACCCTTGATTTCAAAGCTATCTCCGGCACCTATTTACGTGACCATGCCAAACAAAGTCAATTTCAGTGCCGCGCTCGGCGCGGCCCTCGCGATTCTCGCCTGCAGCCCATCTGGTTCAGCGCCTCCGGCAAGCGATGCCGGCCGGTCTGCCGCTTCTGCGACGAGTGCTCCTGCCGCCTCGGCGGCCGCCGACCCGCTTCTTGCCGCGGCCGACCACGGCCGCATCGAAGGCGATGCCAACGCAAAGACGTGGCTCATCGTTGCGAGCGACTTCCAATGTCCTTTCTGCAAGCAGTGGCACGACGAGAGCTACAAGATCGTGTACGATGAATATGTACGGCCCGGCAAGATCAAAGTTGCGTATGTCAACTTTCCGCTGGGCCAGCACCAGAATGCGATGCCCACTGCCGAAGCAGCGATGTGTGCGTCGGCGCAGGGGAAATTCTGGCCGTATCACGAGGCACTCTTCGCCACCCAGCATCAATGGGAAGATCTGCCGTCGCCGGCGGCGTTTCTCGATTCGCTCGCCGGCACTGTCGGTCTCGACAAGGCAGCGTGGCAGCAATGCGTGAAGTCCGGACGGATGAAGCCGCTGGTCATGGCCGATCATGATCGCGTCGCGGCAGCCGGAGTGCAGTCGACGCCGAGCTTCCTGATCGGGGACAAGGTTCTGGCCGGCGCGCAGCCAATCGAGACGCTGCGCGCCGCACTCGACGCCGAGATCGCAAAGAGCGGCGCCGCGGCGCACTGACCCGCCCGGGCGCTACGCTCTGGCTGCGCCCGATGAACCGGATCGCGAGAATCCCATATTCGGCCGTCGGCGCCCTCGCCCGTGCCGCAGCCGCGATCACGCCCGGGGGCAGCTCAAAAACTGCGCGCGCACTATCCGGCCGCCGTCGCATCGGCCGCCGGTATGCCGAATGGGCTGAGAAGAATCGCGATCCCGCCAGACCACTGTTGTGGGTGCACGCCCCTTCGGTAGGTGAGGGACTTCAGGCGCTGCCGGTGATCCAGCTGTTTCGCGCTCGCAATCCCGACGCGCAGCTCGCCTATACCTTTTATTCGCCAAGCGCCGAGGCGTTCGCCAGAACCACCGGCGCGGATTTTTGCGATTACCTCCCCTTCGACACCGCGCACGACGCGAGAGTCGTGCTCGATGCCCTCCGTCCAACGGCGCTGTTCTTCAGCAAGCTCGACGTCTGGCCGGTGCTCGTCGAGGCCGCCAGCCGCCGCGCCGTGAAGTTGGGCATGTTGAGCGCCACGATGCCTGAGTCATCGAAACGCCGGTCGAGTGTTGCCCGGCTTGCGCTCGCGAATGCTTACGCAGCGCTGGACGCAGTGGGCGCGATATCGGAGGGCGACGCGCGCCGCCTGGTAGAAGCGGGGGTGCGTGGCGACCGCATCACCCTTACCGGTGATACGCGATACGACCAGGCGTGGCTCCGTGCGCAAACGAATTCCAGCGAGCGGAGCGCCTTGCTCCAACCGCTTCGCGCGCCGCGCTTCACAATGGTGGCGGGGTCCACCTGGCCGAGCGATGAGGAGCGGCTGCTGCCGGCGTGGCTGTTGGCGAAAGCGGTGCAGCCGGAGCTGCGCCTCGTCATAGCGCCGCACGAGCTGTCGGGAAAACATCTCGACGCAATCGAATCATGGGCGCGGAAGAACAATCTCTCCTCCGCGCGATTGAGTGGTGATTTGGTTTCCCGCGCCGACATCATTGTAGTCGACCGTTACGGAGTCCTCGGCGATCTCTATGCGCTTGCGGACATTGCCTATGTCGGGGGAGGTTTCAGGGACGCGGGACTGCACTCGCTGCTCGAGCCGGCGGCATTCGGCGCGCCGGTCGTTATTGGCCCGCGCCATCCCGACAACAGAGACGCGCGGCTGCTGATGGCCGCGGGCGGCGCGGTTCGCTGCACTGACGCCGCATCGATTGCCAACCAGATCCGCCGCTGGCTCGACGCCCCCGACAGTCTCGCCCACGCTCGCTCCGCTGCCCGAGAGGTGGTCTTCGCCGGTCTCGGCGCCGCCGATCTCTCCGTCTACCTTATCGAGAAATTGATGTTCGGGTAGACGGTGTCGTTTCGTTCCCGCAAGGAGTAGCCCGGGCCTATGGGGAGGCGACCATAGATGCACGCTACGGCCAGTGATCAGGAAACGGTCAGCGTCTCCGCCGGTGGCGACACCGGATCGGGGGCAGGCGGATGCAGGAAGAATCCCTGCACGAGATGCACGCCGAGCTGCTTCACCGATTCGTATTCCTCGGCCCGCTCCACTCCTTCGGCAATCACCTTGGCGCCCTGGTCGTTTGCGAAGCGCACCATCGTCTGCACCAGATTCTGCTTGATGAAGTTTTCGTCAATGCAGTTGATCAATGAAATATCGAGCTTGATGAAATCCGGCTCGAGGTTGGCGATGGAGCCAAGTCCGGCGTAGCCGCTGCCGGCATCATCCACGGCGAAGCGGTAGCCGCGATCGCGGAAATCCTTGAGACGGCCGCGAAACTTCGGGTAGTCCTTGATCGCCGTGCGCTCCGTTATCTCGAGAACGACTTTCGAGGGATCGGGGACGTCGAGGTCCATCTCGGTAAAGGCGGGATCGGTGAAATCGTGCGGGTCGACGTTGATGAAAAGAAGCTGACCTTTCTCGAGACGGTCTTTCATCCCGCGAATTGCGGTGTTGCGGCAGAGCCGGCTCAACTCCCAGATCATGTCTGATTGCGCGGCAATCTCGAACATCACCTCGGGACGTCGCATGCTGCGCATCGTTCCGCGAGCGAGCGCTTCGTACCCGAAGATCTCCTGTGTGTCGGCGACCACGATCGGGTGATAGTCGATGTACAGCGCGCCGGTGCGAAGCGTCTCCCGCAGGTCGGCGCTCTTGCGGTCGAGCTCGCGCTGCTCGACGCTGTTCGACGACAGTGCCGCCTCGCGGATGCCGCGATAGATCTGGCGCTCGAGGCGAATCTTGGGATCGTAGTAGATGTGAGCACGCCCGACGTAGGTGTCGAACAGCGCGGCGATGGATTCGCCATGCTGCTCCTCTACTCGCGTGGTGATGAACTGGTGAAGCCGGATTGTGAGGTCAGTGATTTCTTCGTCGCTTGGCCCCGGCTTTTCGGGCTCGGGAACGTGGAAGAGAATGAAGTCGTCGTCGTTGGTGAAGCTCACCATGAGCTGCGACGCCGCGAACGGTCCGTCGCGGAAGAAATCGCGCATTGCCTGCGTCGTCGTCTCGAGGATGTCGTCCAGCTTTTCCCAGCCGTAGATCTCCTCGATCTTCTGGTATCGGTCGAAGTTGAAATAGAGGATTACAAGCTCGCCGCGCTCCTGAATCGGCTTGCGCAGCACTTCGAGCGTAGCCGAAACGGTTGGGACCTTCTCCTGCGCCGAGCGAAAGAGCTGCCGGTAGCTCGGCAAAGTCAGCTCGTTGGAGCGAGCCGGGCCGCGTTTCGCTCCACGACCTTCACGAGTGCGGCGAGCTCGAACGGCTTCTCGACGAAGTCGTCGGCGCCCGTTTCCAGCGCCTGTCGCTTGTTCATCCAGTCCTGGAGGGCGGTCACCATGATGACGCGTATGGATGAGCCAAGCGTCGGGTGATCCTTCATCTCGCGGCACACCTGCCAGCCGTCGCGCCCCGGCATCATGACGTCCAGAAGGATGAGCGAAGGCTTTTCACGCTCGAAGGCGTCCATGGCCTGGTCGCCGTCATAGGCAACCGTGATCGGATACCCCCGCGCCTCGAGGTAATCTCTGATTATGTGCGCGTTGTCCTGATTGTCGTCAACAACAAGAATCGAAGGAAGTTTGGGATCGGACATTCTTCTTACTTTGGGGTGAGAGACGCTCCATGGCAAGTGCAAGGGCCCTGCCTAGCCCGAAGTTTGCGGCACTTCACCGTACCAGGCTTGACAAGCCCTGTCACCCGCGACAGAGTGAAATGCGGATTGCCGGGGGAGGCGCCAATGCATTCGCGGCTGATGTTGCTCGTTACGAACGGGCTTATCTGTGCCGTCGTCTTATTTTGCGGCGTGTGCGAGCTGCGGGCACAGTCCCCGGCGACTTACGCAGTCGGCGGCAGCGTGACGGATCACAACCACGCCCCGATTTCCAACGCTGAGCTCATCCTCACGCGCAGAGGCCAGCGGCCCAGAGAAGCGCGCACCGGCAATGACGGGCGCTTCGCGTTCGCCGACGTTGGGGCCGGGGTGGCTTCCGTCACTGCACGCAGACTCGGGTACAAGGCGCTCACGATCGATTTAGACATCGGTGCGCTCACCGGCGCGACTCCTGTGGATTTCGCTCTCGAAGTTGTGCCAACCGAGCTCGACCCGGTGGCGATCAGTATGACATCCAACCGGATGCGCGACTTCAATCTCCACAAGGCAAATCCCAGCTTCGGGAGATTCTTCGAGCAGGCAGAGATAGAGAAGCGACGCCCGGCTTATGTGAGCGATCTTTTCCGCACCGTCCCTGGTGTATCGCTAACGGCCGCCGGAATTGGAAACGGCGTTCGGCTGCGCGGGTGCAAACCGACTGTCTGGATAGATGGCATCCGCCTGCCTGGCGCCGAACTCGATGAGGTCGCCAGCGCCGCGGATATCGCTGGAATCGAGCTCTACACCTCCTGGGCCGGCCTTCCCGCCGAGTACAAGGATCAGGAGACGCGGGCTTGCGGGGTGATCGTACTCTGGAGCAAGTCTCGGTAGATCGCAACGTAACCGGAGCCTGACTTCCAACGACTGCGGACTGGGTTTGGTCCGAGGCCGGCAGTCCGCACAAAAAAGCCCCCCGATCTCTCGGGGGGCTTTTCCTGTGCGCTGCTCTGGAAATTTCAGGAGCAGGTCGGTGCTGCGGATGGTGACTTGTCCCAGTACATCCGTGTCGCAAACGTGTCGGGACCCTGGCGGTTGATGGCCGCCTGGAGGTTGTCAGGATTGACGGAGTACTCAGTGGTCGAGTACTGGAACCTGCGAGGAACGTAGGCCACGACAGCACCCGGTCCCGGGGCGATTGCGGACGGCTGGCAGGTGCGACGCCATTCGGCCCACGACTGTGCGCCATCGGTGACGAGCGCGACCCACTTCTGTATTGCGATCTGCTTCAGGCCTTCCACGCCGCCCTTGTAGGCGATGGCCGGCTGCGCGAGAAAATTATTGATGGCCGTCTGGTCGGTAACGCCCCACTGCGCCATCGACGCCTTGATTCCGTTCTGGTAGTACGTAGCTGCCGAACCCGCTGCTAAACCACCCAGTCCACGCTCCGCCGCCTCTGCCTGAATGAACGACATCTCGGCGTAAGTCATGAAATACGACGGGTTCTTCTTGTTTGCGGAGCTTCCGATCGTTCCCGCCGTCGTGGCGCCTGGGAAGAAGATCGCCCCCGGACGTGACGAGGTCAGGAAGTAGGTACCGGCGGGCGCCGCGTTCAGACCGTTAGGCATTCCGGCGTACTTCGTCGCATCTGCCAGTGTGGGCTGCATCAGGATCGGTGTACGCGGATCGTTGTTGCCAACAAGGATGTTGGAGAACGTGTTCGAAACGCGATGGTCGTCGCGGGTGATGAAGTTGTCGGTGATCGGATTGTTGTAGACGTTGTCACCCGGCCACGCGAACTGCGCATTGTCGGCATTGGACGCGAACACGCCACCCGGTGCCGCGAACGCTGCCTTGAGTTGTGCATCTGCCGTCGTCTTGTCCACATTGACCAGCCTCATCGCCAGACGGGCGCGAAGCGAGTTCGAGAACTTCTCCCACTTCGCGACGCTGCCGCCGTACATCGGATCCGCGCTGCCGAACCCACCCGCATTCGGAAGCGTCGCCATATCCGTGGTCGCTTTGGTGAGGGTCGCCAGCAGGCCCGTGTAGATGTCCTTCTGGGCATCGTACACCGGGCTGAAGTTGGGTGACGCCGAGTCGCCGGCCAGCGCCATGGAATAGGGAATATCGCCCCAGGTGTCGGTCAGATACTCATAGTCCCAGGCAAGGAGCACCGACGCCGGTCCATAGACCGCCGGGTTTGTTGCGGCCAGCCCGCCTTTGGCGACGTTCTTCAGGTCCTCGATTTCCGAGACGTAGGCTCCGTTGAACGTGCCCTGAACGTCAGCCGGCCCAAGGCGCGCGTAGCGATCCTCGTCCGGATACTGGACCTCGGCCCAGTGTTGCGCCACAAACTCTGTCTGGCGCAGCGCGAAACCGTTACCGATGAATCTCGACGCTGAGAGACGCACGGCCTGGGTGAAGACGGGGCCCGGAGGGGCGCTCGTCGGATTGTTGGGGTTCTGATTCAGATTCGTGATCGTATCGTTGTTACACGCCAGCGCCCCCGCGGCGAGTAACACCCCCGCCGCGATCGCTGTGAATTTATTAGGCATTAGTGTCTGGTCTCCTGGTAGGTTACGGCGTGATCCGCACATTGAACCCGAGGCTCCGCGTGGTGGGGAGCGCCGCGAACTCCGCGCCCTGGTAGTTCCCGGTCTGATAGGAGAACTCAGGGTCGATGTTGGGTACGTTCGAGTGTGTCCAGAGATTCCGACCCACCAGAGCGATGTTTAGCGCCGAGATGCGAAGTCTGCTCGTAAATGACGCCGGCAGTTCCACACCGACACGCAGCTCGCGCAGTTTTACCCAGCTGTCATCGTAGATGAAAGCTTCGTGGATCTCGAACAGGTTCTGGAAGTAGTCCTCCGCGGTCACGTTGATCGTGTTGGGCTTACCTGTCTGCTGATCGATTCCCTGAATCACGAGTCCCGGATTGTTCCAGTCGACCTCGCGTCCTTTCAGCGACTCAGCGAATACGCCGGCGTACTGGCCGAACATGTTGCTCACGCTGAAGATCTGCCCGCCCTTGTGGACGTCGATCAACGCGCTGGCGGTGAAAGGTCCGAAGCTGACGGTGTTGTTCCAGCCACCCACCCACGTCGGGTTGATGTTGCCGAGAACCCGACGATTGGGATCCTTAATCGGGAAACCGCCGCTCGTCAAAAGCTGGCCAGTTGCCGAGTCACGCAGGAACCCGTTGCCAAAGAGCGAACCGTAGGGCTGACCCACGCGCGCTTCAGTGTTGAGTGTCCACGTGCTGCCAAGAACGATTGTCTGCAGCCCGGGGGCAAGAGCAACGAGCGTGTTCTTGTTGGCCGCGTAGTTGATCGTCGAGGTCCACTCGAAGCCGCCTGACGTTCTGATCGGTACAATGTTCAACAGCGCCTCGAAGCCCTTGTTCTGCATCTTTCCGGCGTTGACGGCCGCACTTGTAAAGCCGCTGGCCGGCGAAACCGTCACGTTCACGATCTCGTTGGTGGTGGTCTTGTTATAGACCGACGCGTCGAGAGTGATACGGTTGTCGAAGAAGCCCACTTCGACGCCTGCCTCAGAGCTCTTTGTCTGCTCGGGCTTGAGGTTCACGTTGGCTACCTGATCGTTCAACGTGTACTGCGGCAGCGAGCCGAACTTGTTGGCGTTGCCGACATACACCGTCTGCAACTGGTACGGCTCCGCGTCGTTACCAACCTCCGCGATCGAGCCACGCAGCTTGAGATACGACAGGAAGTTGCCCTTGACACTGGGCAACATGTCGGTCACTACGAGCGAGGAGCTGATCGAGGGATAGAAATACGAGTTGTTGCCCTTTGGAAGAGTTGAAGACCAGTCGTTGCGTCCTGTTACTTCCACGGTCCAGAAGTCACTCCACGTGAACGACCCCGTGCCGTAAACGCTGTTCGTCGCGCGGCGCTCGTCATAGAGACCGATTGTTGGCGACACCGCCGAGTTCGACGGGTTGTAGATGTCCGCCGCGAGAATTGAGCTGCTTGCCGTCGTGTTGTAGCGGTAAGCCGCATAGCGATGATTCCCTCCCGCCGTCGCGTTGAGCTGCAGCCGGCTGCCCACGCCCTTGTTCGCCGTGAAAAGAAGCTGCGTGTTGTTCTGGCTGCTGTAGTCGTTTCGGTAATAAAACCCGCCCTGGAACGCGAGGTTGGTGAAGTTGATGTTCCCCGGCGCGTAGTTCTGGTTGATGTTGTAGCGGTAGAAGTCAGTGCCCGACCGCAGTGATGCGTTCAACCAGTCCGCGACCTTGTAGGTCGCGCTGCCGCCAGCGATGATGTGATCGCGCTGGTCGAGCTCAGGGTTGGCGTACTGCAGGTAGAACGGATTGTTGTGGTAGTTGTAGTTCCAGTTGAAGAGCTGGCCATTGTCCGTGTAGTAGTTGCGAAGGGCGTTCATGTCCACCTGACGTCCGAACCAGATGAACTGCTCGAGAATGCCGGTGTTGTAACCGACGCCCGCGCGGTTGTGGCCGTTGTTCGCCACGTACTGGACATTGGCAGTCGCCGACAAGCGGCTGCTGACGTTCATGTCCGCCGAAAGAAGGCCCGTGAACTTCTGGAACGTGTTGTTCGGAATGATGCCGCCGACGGCCTCGCTTCCGATTGATGCACGCGCGTTGGCCCTGTCGGTGCCGCCGCTGAACGAGACGTTGTTGACGATCGTGCGGCCTGTATTGAAGAAGCTCGACACGTTATCCGGGTGCGCTATCCACGGCTGCTGCGGTCCGGTGAACTGGTCGATCAGACGCCCGTCGAGCTTCGGTCCATAGCTCTGGTCGTTGCCGTCCTGAACTCCGCCGCCCTTGCCGTTGACGAACTTGAACTGGCCGCCGGCGCCCTGACCGTACTGATTCTGGTACGTGGGGAGGATGCTCGGCTGCTCCCAGGTAACGCCGCTCGTGGCCTGCGTTCTGATCCCGCCCGAGCGCTGTCCGCGCCTGGTGGTGATCAGGACGACGCCGTTTGCCGCACGCGAACCGTAGATCGCGGCTGCGTTCGGCCCCTTCAGCACCGAGATGTTCGCCACATCCTCGGGGTTGATGTCGTTGATGACGCTGCCGAAATCCAGACCGCGACCGCTTCCGTTCGCGTCGCTGCCGATGGCGTTGTTCGAAACTGCGGTGCCGTCGACGATGAACAGCGGCTGGTTGTTGCCCGTGATCGAGTTGGCTCCGCGAATCAGGATCCGGCTCGAGCCTCCCTGCGTTCCGGAGGCGTTGATCGTCACACCGGAAACCTTGCCCTCGAGCTGGTTCACGACGTTGAGGTCGTGAGTCGTGTTCAGCTCGGCGTTGTCCACCTGCTGCACCGCTGTTCCGAGCTGGCTCTTCTTGCGCTCGATTCCGAGAGCCGTGACCACCACCTCATTGAGGGCGGTCGCTGCTTGCGTCAGACGGAAATCGGTAACGATACCCGTGCCGGTGAGAGTCGCCGCCACCGAGTGGGGCTCATAGCCAAGGCGCCGGGCCATGATGGTGACCGCCTGCCCACGAACACTTGTGGCCGGCACCGTAAAACTGTAGCGCCCGTCAGCGCCAGTCAGTGCTCCGAGTGAAAGCTCGGGGATCCTGACCGAGGCAGAGGCGAGCGGTGCTCCGCTTTCTCCAGTGACTCGTCCGCTCAGCGTGGTGCCCTGTGCCGCTGCGAGTGCCGGGATCAACCCGGACAGCAACAGCCCAGCGGCCAACCGCTGAAGTCGACCAGGTACTTTCATGTGGTACCTCCTTTTGCGAGAAAAACGTAGGAGCGTTGAGCGGGTCCCATTTTGCTCCCCTCTGCTGCCGGGCCTGCTCGGGGCGCATGGCAAAACGATGCGAATCCCCGACACCGGGATTATAATTTCTTGACATTGGGGATGGCCGCCGGAAGCGTCAAGAGTCAATTCCCTGTACGGCTTGTAGTCTATTCCCCTACATAGAGGTGAAAGCGAAACCGCGAGTCAGAAAGACCAAAAAAAAACAGCCCCCACGAATGAGGGCTGCTCGAAGCGTGATCAGGTTCTCCGGGCTACGCCACCGCAGCCCGCTCCGTTACCACCCGAACAATGTTGTCGACAACCTGAAGGAAGCCGCCCTCGATGTTGAAACGGCGGTCAGATCCGGAGCCACCGAGCCGGAGCGCGCCTTTACCGAGCAGGGTGACCATGGGGGCATGGTTCTCCAGAATCCCCACCTCTCCGTCGAACGCGGGCGCAACAACAGACTGCGCCTCGCCCTCGAACAGCACCGCTTCGGGTGAGATCACCGATACCTTGAGCACTGCTACTCCTTCGCCATCTTGTTGGCCTGCTCCACCACGTCATCAATCGAGCCAGCCATAAAAAACGCCTGCTCGGGCAACTGGTCGAACTCGCCCGCCACGAGCCGCTCGAACGACGAGATCGTATCCTCGAGCTTCACGTACTTTCCGGTAATCCCCGTGAACTGTTCGGCCACCGCAAACGGCTGCGACATGAACCGCTGCAGTCTGCGCGCGCGACCCACAACGAGCTTGTCCTCTTCCGACAGCTCATCCATGCCGAGAATCGCGATGATGTCCTGCAGCTCCTTGTAACGCTGCAGAATTCTTTGAACGTCCGTCGCGACCTTGTAGTGACGGTCGCCGATGAACTGGGCGTCGAGAATTCTCGACGACGACGCCAGCGGATCGACGGCCGGATAGATCCCGAGCTCGGTGATCGCGCGCGAAAGCACGACCGTCGCGTCGAGGTGGGCGAACGCCGTCGCCGGCGCGGGATCGGTGATGTCGTCGGCGGGAACGTAGATCGCCTGCACCGACGTGATCGACCCCGTCTTCGTCGAGGTGATGCGCTCCTGAAGGTCGCCCATCTCCGTTGCCAGTGTCGGCTGATATCCCACCGCACTTGGCATTCTGCCAAGCAGCGCGGACACCTCAGAGCCGGCCTGGGTGAAGCGGAAGATGTTGTCGATGAAAACCAGAACGTCCTGGTTCTCGACGTCGCGGAAATACTCGGCGACGGTGAGACCGGTCAGTCCCACACGCAGACGCGCGCCCGGCGGCTCGTTCATCTGACCGTAGATGAGCGCCGTCGCCTTGAGTACGCCCGACTCCTTCATCTCGAGATACAGATCGTTCCCTTCGCGCGTCCGCTCGCCCACGCCGCAGAATACGGAGCGCCCGCCGTGCCCCTTCTGAACGTTGTTGATAAGCTCCATGATCACGACCGTCTTTCCAACCCCGGCGCCGCCGAAGAGTCCGATCTTTCCGCCCTTCACGAACGGAGCGATGAGATCCACGACCTTGATTCCGGTCTCGAAGATCTCCGTCTTCGGCTCGAGGTTCGCGAACTTCGGCGGCATGCGGTGAATCGGCCACCGTTCGACGCTGTCCGGAATCGGCGGACCGTCGTCCACCGGCTGACCGAGCACGTTGAGGATGCGGCCGAGGGCCGCCTCGCCCACCGGCACGGTGATTGACGATCCGGTGTCCACGACTTCCATGCCCCGCACCACACCGTCCGTGGCCGACATTGCCACGGCACGAACCTGGTTGCGGCCGATGTGCTGCTGCACCTCGGAAGTCACGTCGATGTCCGTTCCCGAATCAGACTTCGCGGTGATGCGAAGAGCGTTGTAGATCTCCGGCAGATGCTCGGTCTCGAACTCGACGTCGAGCACCGGTCCGATTACCTGAACGACTTTTCCGATGTTGCGGGTGGTCGGTGCGGGCGAGACTGCAGTTGCCATTGTTATCCCTCGAGGGCCGCGGAGCCGCCGACAATCTCGGCGATCTCCTGCGTGATCTGCGCCTGACGGGCGCGGTTATATGTGCGGCGAAGCACGTTCAGCATGTCGCCGGCGTTGTCGGTTGCATTTTTCATTGCTGTCCGGCGCGCGCCCTGCTCGGCGGCGACGGTCTCAACGAGCGCGCGATACACCGAATTGCGCACGTACGACGGGAGAAGCTCCGCCAGAATCTCCTCGGCGGACGGAAAGAGCAGGTAGTCGTGCTGGAATGCGGCCTTGCCGCCATGCGTCTTCTTTTTCTCCGGCGGCGTCACTGGAAGAATCGTCTGCGTCGTCGGCGGTGTGGAAAGCGGAGAGTTGAACTTCGCATAAACCACGTACACGGCATCGATTTCGCCAGTCTCGAACTGACGAATGAAATCATCGGCCAGCTCGCTCGCGTTCACAGCCGTCGGCCGATCGGTGATGTCAGTGCGACTCGACTCCATCTTCCGGCCAATGTACTTGAAGTAGCCGACGCCCTTTCGTCCCACCACTCGGAGCTGCGTCTCGGTGCCGTCCTTGTCGAGGCGGACGAGAAGATTCCTCGCTTCCTTGATGAGGTTGGCGTTGAACGCGCCGGCAAGGCCGCGGTTCGACGTCAGCAGAATCAGCGCTGCCCTCTTTACCTTGGCGGGCTGACGCAGGAGCGGAAAACGCTCCGCCAGCTCCGGCGAATAGAGACTGGAAATGACCTCGGCGAGCGAGTTCGCGTACGGACGCGCCGCAACGACGCGATCCTGTGCGCGCTTCATCTTCGATGTGGCGACCATCTCCATCGTGCGCGTGATCTTGCGCGTGTTTTCGACGGTCTTGATTCGCCCCTTGACCTCGCGACCCTTGGCCATCGGCTAGGCCGCCACCTTCCCGCTTCCGCGACTGGCGTTGAACGCCTCGATTCCGCGCCGCAAATCGGCTTCGGTCTCCTTCGAGAGGACCTTCTCCTTTCGAATTGCTTCCGTCACCTGCGGATACTTTGCGCTGACAAACTCGAGGAACCCGCGCTCCCATTCCTTGATCTCGGCAACCGGCACTGTGTCGAGAAACCCGTTCGTGACCGCGAAGATCACGACCACCTGCTGCTCCACCGGCATCGGACGGAACTGCGGTTGCTTGAGGATCTCGACCGTTCGTGCGCCGCGGTCGAGCTGCTTCTTGGTGGCGGCATCGAGGTCCGAGGCAAACGAGGCAAACGCCTCGAGCTCACGGTACTGGGCGAGGTCGAGACGGAGACGGCCGGCGACGGATTTCATCGCCTTGATCTGGGCGTTCCCACCAACGCGTGAGACCGAGATGCCCACGTTCACCGCGGGACGCACGCCGGCGTAGAAGAGATCCGCCTCGAGGAAGATCTGTCCGTCGGTGATGGAGATGACGTTGGTCGGGATGTACGCCGAGACGTCACCCGCCTGGGTCTCGATGATCGGAAGCGCGGTGAGCGATCCGCCGGGCTTCAGGATGTTGACGCCGTCCACGACGTCGGGATCGTTGCGCAGCTTGGCCGCGCGCTCGAGGAGGCGCGAGTGGAGATAGAACACGTCACCGGGGAATGCTTCCCGGCCCGGGGGACGGCGGAGAACCAGCGAGAGCTGGCGGTACGCCGCGGCCTGCTTGGAGAGATCGTCGTAAACGCAGAGAGTCGGCTTGCCCTCGTTGTACATGAAGTACTCGGCCATCGCGCAGCCGGAGTAGGGGGCGATGTACTGCATCGGGGCCGGGTCGGCCGCGCTGGCAACGACGACGACCGTGAATTCCATTGCGCCGGCCAGGCGCAGCTTCTCGACGACGGAGGCGACGGTCGAATTCTTCTGGCCGATGGCGATGTAAACGCAGATGACGCCGGTGCCCTTCTGGTTGATGATCGTGTCGACCGCGATGGCCGTCTTCCCCGTGCCGCGATCGCCGATGATCAGCTCTCTCTGTCCGCGTCCGATCGGGATCATCGAGTCGATCGCCTTGATGCCCGTCTGGAGCGGCTCGTTCACCGGCTGACGGACGATGATTCCCGGAGCCTTGGAGTCCACCTTGCGGGTGTACCCGGCGTTGACCGGGCCGCGCTCGTCGAGTGGTCTGCCGAGGGGATCGACGACGCGCCCGATCAGCTCCGGACCGACGGGGACCTCGAGCACGCGAGAGGTACGGCGGACTTCGTCGCCCTCCTTGAGCTGGAGGTAGTCACCGAGGATGACGGCGCCGATGTTGTCCTCTTCGAGGTTGAGGGCGAGGGCGGTGATCTTCTCGCCGGTCTCGGAGGACGTGACTTCGAGCATCTCACCGGACATGGCCTTGGCGAGGCCGTAGATGCGGGCGATACCGTCCTTGACTTCGAGAACCGAGCCGACCTCTTCGACGTCGAGGTCGCGGAGGTCAGCGGCCTCGATCTCACGGAGGAGGATATCCTTGATTTCGCCCGGGCGAAGAGACGTTGCGGTAGCCATAGGTTATGGAATCGTGGGGAAGATTTTCGGGAGCATGCGAAGGGGTCGTTTTCGCTTGTGAAATTTATCACAAGCCCTGACCGGGAGCAAGTTGGGCCTCCCGACTGATGCCACAGAAACACAGAAACACTGAAGGCCACAAGATGGTGCCGAGAGCCCGGCCCCGGACTAATGTTTTTCTTCCTTGATTGCTAACCGCACCAGCACCTTCGCCAAGACGTACTGAGAACGCGTGCTGTTGCAGTTGCCGTTAACAAAAGAAAGGGAACAAACCTGCCCTCTCTTATGACTATTCGCCGCGCCATGTAGCCTTCTGTGTTTCTGTGGTTCTGTGGCGTGCTAACCCCTACCCTCGGCTTCTGGTCCGTCCCTGAACGAACCTCTCAATGAGATCGACGGTCCGGAGCCGCGACAAGGAAGCCGGTCGTGTGCCGATCACCCGTTGAGCAGTCACCGCAAGGTGCGATGACGACGCGAAGCCGAGGATTCTGGCGATGTCCAGGATGTCGAGTCCAGGATTCTTGGCCAGCTCCGCGGCGCTGAGCATCCTCACGAGATCGATCACGCGCTTGAGGTTGGGTGCGCCGGGAACAGAAAAATTCCGGCTCAGATGCTCCCGGCTCACTCCGGCGGCTTTCGCAAGTGCGCTCGTGCGCACCGGCCGGCCACCGCAGGATACGATTGCGCGCCAGGTAGCGAGCTGCATTGGCGCATCCAGCCGGAGCGCCGGCGGAGGATCGGCGAGGGCGGCGTAGAATCTCGCCGAGAAGGTTTGTGGGGCGACGAGGTCGCGCGCCACCGGCTCATCCATTCCGTCCGCGATTACGTCGCAGAATTCCATCGCCGCGCATCGGGCGACGGCTGGCGCATCGGTGGCCCGGAGGGGACTGATGGCAAAAAAAGGAGCGCTCGGGAATTCCAGCGCCAGCGCCGCTACTTTCCAGGTCTCGTCGTTTGTCGTGCCGTTGGCCGGCGTGGGCAGGGTTCCCTCGCCTGCCGCGCTGCCGGAAGCAGCCGACATTCCCGCGAGTGCGACCGGCGACCCGATATCCACCAGGGCCGCGTCCACCAGCACCCGATGGAGCACTGAGGAGAACTCGGCGGCGTCGCGCGCGGCGATGATGCGCCATTTGCGCTTGGGGAACGAGGTGCGCACGAGGGCGCGGGCGCGCTCACGGGACGCGAATGTGAGGATGGTCGGGAGCTCCGCGCCATCCATCACCGTGGCTTTAGACACCGGCGGTCGCCATGTCGAGGCTGGGACGTCCCTCGATGAACTGGCGAACGATGGGGTCCGTGGTATGCTTGATCTCCTCGACCGTGCCCACCTGGCGGACCTTTCCCTCGTACAGCATCGCAATCCGCGACCCGACGGTGTAGGCGCTTCGCATGTCGTGGGTGATGACGATGCTCGTGACGCCGAGCTTCTCGCGCGTCCGCACCATGAGTTGGTCAATCACGGCACTGGTGACGGGATCGAGCCCGGTGGTGGGCTCATCATACAGTATGTACTTGGGGCGCCGGGCGATGCCGCGGGCAATGCCCACCCGCTTCCGCATTCCTCCCGAGAGCTCGGCCGGCATTTTCGTCTCGACGCCGGGGAGGTCGACGAGTGCCAGCGATTCCGTCACCCGGGCGGCAATCTCCTTCTCGCTGAGCTTGTGCTCTTTTCGCAGTCCCATGGCGACGTTGTCGCCGATGCTCATCGAGTCGAACAACGCAGCGAACTGGAACACGTATCCGACCTGCGAGCGAAGTGCGTAGAGGTCGGTGCGGTTCAGCTTTGGGACTTCCTTGTTGTCCACGAACACGGTGCCGGAATCGGGCTCGAGCAGGCCGACGATGTGCTTGATGGCGACGGATTTGCCCGACCCCGAGTAGCCGATGATCGCCATCGTCTCGCCTTCTGCGATGTCGAGCGAGAATCCTTCGAGGACTTTTTTCTCTCCGAACGACTTGTAGATGTCAACGATCCGGATCATGTGGCTAATCTAACGGGGAAGTCCGACTTTGGTTGCCGACGTCGAGCCGCTGGTTGAAATGAAAAACCCGGATGCATTCGTCATGCACCCGGGCTCCGCTTTCCATTGAAATCGATTGTTACGCGGCGAAGCTTCCCAGCGCTCGGCCCACATCGCCTTCGCGGAGGCGTTTGAGTGCCCGGTCGCGGAGCTGGCGGACTCGCTCGCGGGTGACGCCGAGCATCGAGCCGATCTCTTCGAGGGTGTGCTCGCGTCCGCCTTCGAGTCCGAAATAGAGGCGCAGTACCTTTGCATCCCGGGGAGGCAATGTCGCTAGTGCAGTCTCGATCTCGTCATTGAGGAAGCGGTTCATTGCCTCCTCCTCAGTGTCGGGCATTTCGTCAGCGACGAAGCGCTCGATGAGTGACCGGTCGCCTTCGGGGTCCATGGGCGCATCGAGTCGAACGTCGCCAGTATTCAGAGCGGCGAGCGACTGAACGACGTCCACCGAAAGTCCTGTAAGGTGCGACAGCTCTTCCGGTGTGGGTTCCCGCCGCATTTTCTGACGAAGGATTTCCGACGCCTTGATGATACGTGACAGGTCAGCCGTGCGGTTGAGTGGAACGCGAACCGTGCGGCCCTGGCGTGCAAGCGAGCTCAGGATGGCCTGGCGGATCCACCACACGGCGTAGGAGATGAATTTTACGCCCTGATCGGGGTCGAACTTCCGGGCAGCCGTGAGCAGGCCGACGTTCCCCTCGCCGATCAGGTCGATCAGCGGGAGTCCGCGGTTCTGGTACTTCTTTGCCACGGAGATGACGAAGCGCAGATTGCGCTTTACCAGCTCCTGGAGCGCGTCCTGGTCACCCGCGCGAATTTTCCGGGCAACCTCGATCTCTTCGTTTCCCTTGAGGAGCGGATAAGTGCTCACCTCATAGAGATACTGATCGAGGATGTCGCGCTCGGGTTCGGACGGCGCGATTCCCGGAGCCGCCGCACGGCGGCGGCGTTTTACTTCAGCCATTGTTGAACACCTCTAGGTCCTTAGCCAGAATTTCTATCTATTAGACGCGGCTTGTGGGCCGAGTGCAGCGAAATTGGCGCGTCAGGTGTCAAAAAGCCGCCTGACGCGGGTGCAGCATGTCAATACTGCCTCAAAACATCTGTGATGCGAACGAATTGTTTGTTGGTGCATTGGGCGCTGCAAGATACTGGCCGCAGTGAAGAACGTGAAGGCATTTTCTTGACTTCGCTTCTACCCTCGAATATCCTTCGCGGTTCCTCCCGCTTTGCTCGTTGCGAGAGGAAAATGCCGGGGGTGTAGCTCAGTTGGGAGAGCGCTTGAATGGCATTCAAGAGGTCAGGGGTTCGATTCCCCTCACCTCCATCCCGGAACCGGACGCGTCGAAAATGGCGGGCCTGGAGAGAAAGGGGCCGGCTTTATTGACAGCGGTGTGCCGGTTCGGCGGAAAGCTCATAGTTGTTAGATTGCGTGAGTCGCTCGAAGGTTTTCCCTGGGATTTGCGGGAATAGCTCAGTTGGTAGAGCACAACCTTGCCAAGGTTGGGGTCGCGGGTTCGAGTCCCGTTTCCCGCTTTTGAAGGTTTTTTGGGACTTTTTTGAAGGGCGGTTAGCTCAGTTGGTTAGAGCGCCACGTTGACATCGTGGAGGTCACAAGTTCGAGTCTTGTACCGCCCATGCGTGTTTGGTAGCTGAAGAGATCGGCATGGGCGCCCGTAGCTCAATTGGATAGAGCATCTGACTACGGATCAGAAGGTTGGGGATTCGAGTTCCTCCGGGCGCATAGTCTAAGTCCTTTACCCTCAGTCGTTTAGGCGATCGAGGGTTTTTTGTTACGTCGCATCATTGCCCGTTTGATTACCCGTTTGGCGGGAAAATCACCTCGAAACCGCCTTCTCCATCACCTTTCTTGGTTCCGACATGACCGCGAGGATCGTGTCGTTGTCTGCCTGGGTGTAGCACCTGAGAAGTGTGCTCATCCGATGCGAAGGGTCTTACAACAACGCGGGCGCCATGGTCAGCCTCCATGCCAGGTTGCGCCAAGACTGAGGAGTGTCGATTTAGCTGTCCGTTCGGAGAGATGCCTGGTTGAGAAAAACGCCGAGGAACGGTCCTCCTGGATTTGCGCGGGCGCGAGGACTCAGTTCCTGCGCTGAAGCTCGCGATGCCAGGGACAGGATCAGAGCAACTGTAATGCTGAACCTCGCTGGTGACGCAGTCTGTATTCGCATCTCCACCTCGGATGGAAGAGGTACTCACGTAAGACGCGACTCAGTGTAGCGGGAGGTTGAGGCGCCGGACATACGTCAAACCACGTAGAAGTGCGCCCGCGAGTATCTTGCATCAGCTGCCAAGAACCGGATGGAGGAATGAATGTTGAACCTGACTTGTGTGCGCTGGACCCTCATTCCCGTAGTACTCGCAGCCCTCGCCTGTTCCGACCCCAGTGGGCCGGGCACCATCACCGCTCTTCCGCGTCAGCTCTCGGCCGCAGAGCTGAAGCTCGTCACCGGAAGCAACGCCTTTGCCTTCGACCTTCTCCGCCAGATCAACATCGATCAGCGTGCGACCAACGTATTCGTCTCACCGCTCAGCGCTTCAATGGCGCTCGGGATGACCGCCAACGGCGCCGCGGGCACGACCTACGATGCGATGCGCAACACGCTGCGCCTGGGCGACGCGAGCAGGCAGGAAGTCAATGAGGGTTACAAATCACTCATTGCCCTGCTGCGCGGCCTCGACAAGTCCACCGATTTCCGGATCGCAAACTCGATCTGGTACGACGCGTCGTTTCCCTTTAACGACGTCTTCCTCGCCGACAGCAAGTCGTTCTTCGACGCCGAGGTGAAAGGACTCGATTTCAGGAATCCGTCCTCGCTCGCAACGATCAACTCGTGGGTCAATCAGAGCACTGCCGGAAAGATTCCGGCAATTCTCGATGGGATCGATCCCGCCGAGGTGATGTTCCTGATCAACGCCATCTACTTCAAAGGATCGTGGCAACAGCAGTTCGACAAATCGCAAACGGCCGACGCGCCCTTCCTTGCGCTGGATAAAACGTCGTCAACCGTACCGTTGATGCACCAGTCGGCCACGCTCAGAATCGCTCACACGCCGAGCTACGCGGCAGTCGATCTCCTTTACGGCAACTCTGCGTTCACGATGACGGTGGTTCTGCCCAATCCGAATGTCGACATCAACACGCTTGCCGAATCGCTGACCGAAGAAAGCTGGAAATCGCTGGAGGAGTCGTTCACCGAGGAGAAGTCAGATCTCTATCTTCCCCGCTTTCAGCTCACCTGGACGCGTGAGCTGAATCCGGACCTCACGGCGCTTGGGATGGGCGTGGCTTTCCGTGAGGGGGCCGATTTCACCCCGATGTCGCCGCGCGGCCGCGAGCTGGTGATCACCAGGGTCATCCAGAAAACCTTCGTGGACGTGAACGAGGAAGGGACCGAAGCGGCGGCCGCCACGAGCGTGGGGATCGGACTTACTTCCTTGCCGCCTTCGATCAGGGTGGACCGGCCATTCCTGTTCGTGATCCGGGAACGTTTCTCAGGCACGATCCTCTTCATGGGAAAGATCGTGAAGCTTCCCGCGTAGTGGGTCAACTCGCTCGATCAGGCTGCCTCTGAGAACCACCAAGATGCGGGGGCGGCTCGGCGCACGAGGGCCTCCCGCGCGTCACGGCCCTCCGGGCGCATCAGTTAACTCGTTTCCCCTGTGCTGCTCGACCGTCAACTTTCTTGAGCTAGGGTGATTTGGGGCTCGGACTCGGGACATCGGAGCTGTACATATCGCGAGCGACGCGCCAGTTGCCGGCGGCCTGACGCCGCCAGATCTCCAGGTACTTGCCGGAGTCAGGTTTTGAGCCGCCACCCCACGACCACCATCGGCCGCGCACGTAGGCAAGATCGTGATAGCCCTCGATCTCCACCGGCTGACAGCGCTCCTTATATCCCACGGCATTCTCCTCAGAATCCGCTGACTCGTAAGCCGCGATGGCTGCCCGGCCGACGAGGGGAGGGTGATTGGTGGGCATGGAGACGGCATCCTCCATGTAATACGAACGGGCGTAGGCGACAAAATCCTTTGGCGTTGCGTTGATTATTGCCAGGGTAGAGTCCACCGTGCTTTTGATCGCGGCGCGGTCGGCGTCTGACAATGCAGCTGGCTGCGAGCGCACGCAGCCGGTGCAGATAACGAGCGCGAGTACTGCCGACACTCGATGCGCGCGAGTCATGTTTGCCTTTCCGAATAAATAAGGGGACTGCGATCCGACCGCAAAAGTTCACTTCCACGACCTCGATTGGATTTCCTTCTATCCCGGTCGCATTACATATTCGCCAATTTGTGACGCTCCATGGGTGAAACCGATGCGCCCGGAAGGGGCTGAACTCGCAACCTTCTGATGCCCACAGAAACACATCTCCAACTCAGCTTGGTATTTGTTGTTCAGCCCGACGGTATTGACGCCCCTTCGGAAGACACGCAACGTTTGGGGCCTTCGTTGCTGATAGGTCGATAGGTCGCGACGGGTTTCGAATTGCGCGGGTCCCAAGCGGTTGCGCGAACGCCAATCAGCCGGGAGATACTGATGCAATTTCGCCAATGGAGTAAGGTCGCAGCTTCGGCGGCCGCGATCCTTCTCTTTCAGCAGGCGTGTGGCGGGGACACGACTAGCCCGGTAGTTGCGACGAAGCTTTCCCTTGCGACTGCGCCCAGTGCCACCGCAGCAAGTAGATCAACGTTCGCAACTCAGCCCGTAATCCAGCTTCAGGACGCCAGCGGCAATGCGGTGGCGCAAGCCGGGATCGTCATCTCGACCTCGATCACGGCGGGTGGCGGCGCTTTGGCAGGAACCCCAACCGCGATGACTGGCAGCAACGGCGCAGCGACATTCTCGAATCTCTCAATCAGCGGGATTGTCGGTCCCCAAACGCTGAGCTTCTCCGCTCCTGGACTTACCAGCGTAAGTGCAACAGTAACCCTTACCCCCGGCACGGCTACGACCG
>Ga0097691_1000582_pt1 | contig 30876 bp, 25 predicted proteins | sample NGESurdeep072012_8_FD_72858 | JGI IMG/M metagenome (GOLD analysis project Ga0097691, IMG submission 72858) | Arctic peat soil microbial communities from Barrow, Alaska - NGEE Surface sample 210-1 deep-072012 | ecosystem: Environmental > Terrestrial > Soil > Wetlands > Peat ... | reverse complement strand
GCGCGGTGCGGCTGCTTCGTGTCGATGTCCACCGACGGGAGGCCGTCCCGGAGCGTCGAGATCGGCTTCTGGTAGATCGTGGCGAGAAGGTCCTCGCCGTTCGTGATGCCACCCTCGAGGCCGCCCGCGCGGTTCGACGTACGCGAGAAGCCGCGCGCCGCGTCGTACGCGATCGGGTCGTGCGCGGCCGAACCGCGTCGGAACGCGTTCGCGACTCCTTCTCCGAGCGACACGGCCTTCACGGACGGGATCGACATCAGGGCGCGGGCGATCCGTCCGTCGAGCTTGTCCTCCCACGAAACGTGCGAGCCGAGGCCGGTCGGAACGCCGCGCGCGCCGACGAGAATCGTCCCGCCCAGCGTGTCGCCCGCCTTCGCCGCCGCGTCGACCGCGTCCATCATGGCCGTCTCGACGCTTCGGTCCACGAGCCGAAACGGCGACGCTTCGTCGACCTTCTCGAGATCCTCGAATCCGCGTGGCCCCTCCGGCACCGCGACCTCGCCGATCGAAAGGACGCCGCTCCGGACGCGCACAAAGAGCGCGAGCAGCAGTTGCCGGCAAAGCGCGCCGGCCGCCACGCGCGCCGCGGATTCGCGCGCGCTCGCGCGCTCGAGGATGTCGCGCAGGTCGCGACGGCCGTACTTGAGTCCGCCCGCGAGATCCGCGTGCCCGGGGCGCGGCGACGTGAGCCGGCGTTTCGCCGCCGCCTCGGGCTCGACGTCCAGGGGACCCATGACCTTCTCCCAGACTCCGTGGTCGCGGTTCGCGATCTCGAAGGCAATCGGGCCGCCCAGCGTCTCGCCGCCGCGGAGACCCCCCGTGAAGCGCGCCTCGTCCCTTTCGATCTTCATGCGGCCGCCGCGTCCGTAGCCGTGCTGCCGCCGCGCGAGGTCGGCGTTCAGCGCGGCGATGTCGATCTTCAGGCCGGCCGGCAGCCCGGTGACGAGGCCCGTCAGGAGCGGGCCGTGGGATTCGCCGGCGGTCTGGAGCGTGAGGCGCGGCATGAGGGCGAAGTGTAGCTTCTGCGGGCGGGACCCGCCCTCTTCCGTAGACTCCGCCCTGATGATCGAAGTCGAAGGCCTCGTCAAGGCGTACCAGAGCGTCACGGCCGTGGACGGCCTGAGCTTCCGCGTCGCGCGGGGAGAAGTCCTCGGGCTCGTGGGCCCGAACGGCGCCGGGAAGACGACGACACTGCGCTGCCTCGCGGGAATCCTGCCGCCGAACGCGGGCAAGATCCGTCTCGGCGGGTTCGACCTCATCACGCAGCCCGTGGAATCGCGGCACTGCCTCGCGTTCATGCCGGACGAGCCGCGCCTCTTCGAGTACCTGACCGTCGAGGACCACCTCGCCTTCACCGCGCGGATGTACGGAGTGGCGGACGCCGCGGCTCGAGCGCGCGTCCTCCTCGACGAGTTGGAGCTGGCGGGCAAGGAGCGCGCGCTGCCGGCCGAGCTGTCGCGGGGAATGAAACAGAAGCTCGTCGTGGCCTGTGGCCTGCTTCACGATCCCGAAGTCCTCATCTTCGACGAGCCCCTGACGGGAATCGACCCCGGCGGCATCCGGAAGATGAAGCAGACGATCGTCCGCCGCGCTGCCGCGGGCGCCGCCGTCATCGTGTCGTCGCATCTGCTGCCGCTCGTGGAGGAGATCTGCTCCCGCGTCCTCGTCCTCTCGCGCGGGAAGGCCGTGCTCCTCGGCACGCTCGACGAGATCCGGGCGAGCGCGGGCGGGGACGCGTCGCTCGAGGAGATCTTCCTGCGCGTCACGGGCGGGTCGTGAGCGTATCGCCCTCGCCCCTCCCGCTCGTGTTTTTCACCGCGAAAAGGATGCTGAGAAACGCCTCGCGAAGAAAGCTCGGGCGGCTGCGCGAACCGCGGTACATGATCGGCTTCCTCGTCGGCGCCGCGTACTTCGCGATGCTCTTCATGAGGCCCGGCCGCGCGGGCCGGACGCCGACTCCGCCACGCTTCCCGGGGCACATGAACGAGATCCTCCTCGTCGCCGGCGCGGCCGCGCTCGCCGCCGCCGCTCTCCTGACATGGCTCTTCCGGAAAGGCGAGCCATCACTCGGGCTGTCGGAGGCCGAGATCCAGTTCCTCTTTCCGGCTCCCATTTCCCGGCGCGCTCTCCTGCATTACGCCCTCCTGAAGGCGCAGTTTCCCGTCCTCCTGAGCGCGTTCATCCTCACGATCGTGTCAGGGCGTCGCGGAAACGGCGCCGCGATTCTCACCGGCTTAGGACTCTGGCTGCTGCTGACGGCCGTCCACTTCCACAATCTCGCTCTCGCCTTTACGAAGGCGCGCTGGAACGAGCTTCCGCCGGCCTCCCGCCGGGCCACGAAAATCGTGGCCTTCGCCGTGGCGGGGAGCGCCCTCGGAATGCTCGTCGTGACTTTCGGGGCGGGCGTTCTCGCCGCCGCGTCAGGCCCGGGCAAGGAGCGGTTCGCCTCGCTCGGCGGTTTGGTCGCCGCGCTCCAATCCGGGCCCTTCGGCCCGGCGCCACTCGCGCTCCTCGCCCCGTTCCGCTGGATTCTCGCCCCGCTTCTGGCTCCGACCGCCCGCGCGTTCTCTCTCGCGCTGCCGCCCGCTCTCGGCCTCGTGGGCGTCCTCTATGCGTGCGTCGCTCTCACGGCCGTCCGCTTCGAGGAAGCCACGCTCTCCCAGGCCTCGCGGCGCGCCGCGCTTCGGGCCCGCCGCGGCGCGGGTCGCCTCGAAGCCCTCCCGTCCGAGAAGCGCCGCGGCACCGTGCCGTTCCGACTCGCGCCACGAGGCCGGCCCGAGTTCGCAATCGTGTGGAAGAACCTCCTCGCCTGGAATCGCACGAGCCTTCGCCGGCAGGCCGCGATCGTGGCCTCCCTCGCAGCCGCGCTCTTTTCGGCGTCCGCCCTCCTGGCGACGCCCTCGGCCGACGCCGCGGCCGCCATCGGAAGCGCGGCGTGCCTCGCCCTGACCGCTCTCCTCGCTCTCCTCACGCCTCTCGGCGCCCGCATCGACCTACGCGGCGATCTCGAGTACGCCGCGCTTCTCAGGACATGGCCGCTCCCGGCCGAGCGTCTCGTCCTCGCCGAGCTTGGCGCGCCGGCGGCCGTCGCGGTGCTCTACGGCTGGGGAGGAATCGCGATCGCCCTCGCGATCGCGTCGGGTCGCGCGGCACGGGCAGCATTTCTGGGAATGGTCGTCACGGCGCCCTCCTCGGCCTCTTTCCTGCGGTTCGAGGTGCTCGTGCCCGTCGCCCTGACGGTGGCCGTCTTCCTGCCCAGCCTCGTCGCGCTCGCCCTCGTGGTCCAGAACGCGTCCGTCCTCGCTTTCCCGGCCTGGTTCCCCGCGGGCCGCAAACGCGCCGTCGGCCTCGAGCAGTCGGGCCTCCGCATGCTGTCGTTTTTCGGCACGTCTCTCGTTCTCGGTCTCGCCCTGATCCCGGCGGCGCTCCTCGCCGGGCCCCTGATCTTCTTCACCTTCAGGCCCCTCGGCTTCTGGTCCTTGCCCATCGCCGCTGTTTTCGCGGCCCTGCCGGTCCTCGCCGAAGCGGCCGGAGGAGTCTTCCTGCTTGCCCGCCTGTTCGAGCGATTCGATCCGGCTCGGGACCTCGGTTCCTGAAGGCCCGTTTTCTGACAGAATACGAGTCCATGCCGAGTCCGCTTTCCTTGCCCGTGCGAGATGCCCTCGAACTCATCGCGGAATCGAAGGCCCCCGCCTACGGGATGGATCGCCACGACCGCATCGTCTACTGGAACGAGGGGGCCGAGAAGGCTCTCGGCTGGCCCCCCGAGGACGTCCTCGGAAAGATGTGCTTCGACGTCCTCGCCGGGCGAGACGTCTTCGGCAACCTCTACTGCACGAAAGAGTGCCCCATCGTCGTGTCCGCCATCGCGGGGGACGACGTGCGGCCCTACCTTCTCGACGTGAAGAAGAAGGGGTCGGCTTCCGTGAAGCTCATCGTCCGCGCCGTGCCGCTGCCCGCGGCAGGCCCCTCGTTCGCGGTGCTCATGCACTTCCTCGAGACCGAGGGGCAGGCTCTCGACAGCCTCATCGCCGCGCTGCGCTCGGCCGTGCGCGCGCCGTCCGGCCTCCCTCCCGTCGATCCTCCGATTTCCGTTTCCCCTCTCAGCGGGCGCGAGAGAGAGATCGTGATGCTGCTCTCGAACGGCTACGCGGCGCTCAACATCGCGGCGAAGCTGAACCTCTCGCACGCGACGGTGCGAAACCATATCCAGAACGTCCTCCGAAAGCTCGAGGTGCACAGCCAGGTCGAGGCCGTGGCGCTCGCGTTCCGGCGCGGCTGGATCTGACCTCCGGACCCCGCCGGTTCTTCAGCTCCCCGGGCGGATCCCCGTTTGAAGGACCTCCAGGACGCCGGCACGCGTGAACGCGCGGGAGTCTTCCCTCTTTTCGAGACTCATGCTTCCCCGGACCTCGTCCAGCGAGGAATGGCCGTGGGCCTCGAGCCACCGCTCGATCTCCTCGCGCACGACCTTCAAGTGGCCGGGACCGTTCTGGAGAAGAGCCGAGACCATCTGAACGACATCCGCTCCGGCGAGAATCGCCTTCAGCGCGTCGGCGCCCGTATGGACGCCGCCCGTCACGGCGAGCGACAGGTCCACGCGGCCGGAGAGCATGGCGATCCAGTAGAGGCGCGACAGCAGCTCGGTCGAGCTCGAGAGGCGCAAGTCCGGCTTCACTTCCAGTGTCTCGAGGTCGATGTCCGGCTGGTAGCTCCGGTTGAAGAGAACGAGCCCGTTCACGCCGATCTCCTCGAACTGCCGCGCAAGCGACGCGATCGAGGAGAAATACGGAAAGATCTTCACGGCGACCGGGATCGAGACGAGCGAGCGTACGGTCCGAACCGTGTCGAGCGTGTAGGCCTCGAGCGTCGCGCCGCTCGTCCAGAGATTCGTGGACAGGTGGTAGAGGTTCAGCTCGAGGGCGTCGGCCCCGGCCTGCTCGACGAGTCCCGCGAACGAGGTCCAGCCTTCGTCGGTCGTCCCGTTGAGCGACGCAATGACCGGAATGTGAACGGATTCCTTGACCCGGTTCACGTGCTCGAGATAGCCGACGGGATCCGAGGGTGAGCGCTCGGTGCGAAGGGGATCGGCCGCGATCTGCTCTTCGAAGAGCGAGTGGAGCACGATGGCCGGCGCCCCCGCATCCTCGAGCCGCAGGATCGAATCGAGCTCGGCGGTGAGGGGACACGCTCCCGGAACGAGCGGGTGCGCCAGCTTGAGCCCGAGGTACGAGGTCGTGAGATCCACAGCATCCCAAGAGTGGCGCCTGTCGATTCACACTCCCATGATGCACATGTTTCAAAGCGGAGCGATCACTTCACGCCGAGGTCCGCGAGCACCTTTGGATTCGTCTCATCCTGCGCGAGCAGGGAGTGGCAGGCGTCGCACTCGGCCGAGATGACACGCCCGTCGGCCGCCTTGTGGCTGCCGTCGTGACAGCGGAAGCAACCCGGGAAGTCCTCGTGGCCGAGGTGGTTCGGGTGCGTTCCCCAGGTGATCTTCATGTTGGGCCAGACGTTTCGGCCGTAGATCTTCTGAACCTCGCGCACCGCGATCTCGACGGTGGCGAGCCGGGCCTGGTAGACGTCCGGATACTTCGTCTTGTAGAACTCCGTGAGGTCCCTGTCCATGCGCGCGAAGGCTTCCTCGCGGGTCGGATACATAATTTTGAGCAGCTCGATTGATTTCTTGTGGATGAACGGCAGATCGGGATTGATGCGGCCTAAGGCCATCGCCTCGTTCACCGCGCGCTCGGGAAGCTGGAAGGCGTGCGTCGGCCGGTTGTGGCAATCGATGCAGTCCATCGTGCGCCGCTCGGCCTTAAGCGCCGCCGGCGCGGCCTTCGCGTCTTTCTGGACCTCGGTCGACGCGTATTCCACCGAGTTCCCGTCGTCCCCGATGTACGTCACCGAATCGATGACCTCGCGGCGCGGGCTCGAAGTGAGGTACGAGATTCGCTCCTTGTCGTCGAAGTGCCGTCCGTGGATGCCGACCGCCCGGGATCCCATGCGGCCGCCGAGCTTGAGCAGAAGGACGGTCTTCGTCGGTGTGTTCTTTTCGTCGTCGCCGAATTTCGAGATGATCTTGAGCCGGTCCCCCGTGAATTTCTGCGGCCAGTGGCACTGCTCGCAGGTGGCTCGCGCGGGACGAAGCGTGTGCACCGGAGACGGGATCGGGCGCGCGTAGGTTCCGAAGGTGACCGCGATGACCTGCCGCACGCCGTCGATCTTCGCCTTGACGACCCAGGGGGCGCCGGGGCCGATGTGACAGCTCGCGCATGCGATCCGCGAGTGCGGCGAGTCGAGGTAGGCCGTGTACTCGGGCGCCATCACCGTGTGGCACGTCAGGCCGCAGAAACGGGCGGAGTCCATGTACTCGACCCCCACGAAGGCCGAGAGACTCAGGATCACAACGTTGACCACCGTCAGGCCGGCGATGAAGACGACCGTGCGGCGGAGGTTCACGTCCCCGAGGTCCACCTTCGGATATTCCGCGGGAAGCGTTCCCTCCCGGCGGAGCCGGCGACGCTCGAAGAAGATCCCGACGGGGATGAGAAGAAGACCCAGGAGGAAGAAGAACGGCAGGACGAGAATGAAGACGATGCCCGAGTACGGATGGACGGGCTTCGAGTCCATCGTCTCGAAGAGCCAGAATCCGACCAGCGTCACCGCGGCGCTCGTCGTGAGTCCGACGCCGATTTGCGAAATGCGGTTCCGCCCCAGGTAGAAAAGTGGCCTCAGCCACCCCACGAGGGGGCCGGATTTCGCCTCGGTCATGTGGTTCCTCCGCGATGAATGATCAGGACAAAAGAGCGTACAGCGTCAGGGTCACGAGGAGAAGTCCGAGCAGCACCGCCGTCGTGCCGACGATCCGCCCGCGCTTCAGGATCTCCGGGTCGGGCGCCGGCGCCGCGATCCGCTCGAGCTCGCCGTCCGCGACGAGGCGGGCATATTCGGCGGGACGCTCGTGCCGGACCTCGTCCAGGGGCAGGACGCCCGTGAAAATCACCGTGTCCATCGGGAACTTCTCGGGCCGGAGGTGCCCGTTGAAGAAGTGAATCGTGAAGATGAAAACGGTGGCGAGAAGCGCTTCCTCGCCGTGAATGAGGAGCGTCACGTTGAAGAGATCGCCGGGCAGGAAGTGAGCCCAGAACCTCGGGAACCAGAGGATGAGGCCCGAACCGCCGATGATCCCCATTCCCCAGAACACGGCCCAGTAGTCGAATTTTTCCCAGTAGGTGAAGCGGTCGAACTCGGGCCGCGGGCCCCTGCCGACGAACCAGCGGACGTGCCCGATGAGCTGCTTGAGATCCTCGGGCCGCGGCACCATCGAGCGCGGACCCCAGAGGATGCCGTAGTCGCGGTCGCCGAAGATCCTCTTCAGGAGGCGCGCGAGGTGCAGGCCGAACGTGAGCAGCATGCACGCGGCGAAGACGCGATGAAGGAAGCCCGCCGCCTGGAAGCCTCCCACGACGCGCGAGAGCCTCGCGGCCCACGCGCGCTCGGAGAAGAGGAGCGGGAGCCCCGTGAAGGAGAGCCCGAGGAAGCTCGCCATGAGGAGGACGTGGAGCGAGCGGTCGTACCCGTCGAACCGCCGGACCCAGCCGGTCGCCGCCGCCTCAGCGGTCGGAGCCGCGGGAGACTCTTCGGACATCATGCTTCTCCGTTCTTCTTCGCGTCCGTATCCCGGCGCGCCTTCACCGAGCGCGGGAACCAGAGCACGGTGTGGACCCCGAAGAAGGCGAAGACGCCTACGAGCAGGATCTTCATGAAGAGCGAGGTCGCCCAGAGCAGCTGGCTCCGGCCCCGGTCATGCGTGTCGGCGTGCGGGTCGTATTTCGCGAAGCTCGCCCCGACTCCGGGATGACACTTCTGGCAGGTCGCGAGTCGCTTCGCGGGACCCACGGACGAGCGCGCGTCGCCGGCCGGGTGGATCTCATGCGCCGTGTGGCAGTCCGCGCAAGTCGCCACGCGAGAGAAGCCCATGGCGCTGACCTGGCCGTGATAGGTGTCGCGATAGGTCTTGAGGTGGCTCTCGTGACAGCCGCCGCACTCATGGAGGATCTGGAGGCGCCGAACCTCGGGAGCCGCGGTGATCGCGTGCGCGGTATGGCAGTCGGCGCAGACGGGCACCTTTTGGTTGCCCTTCGCAAGTTGCTCGCCGTGGATCGAGGCCGAGTACTCGTCGAGGATCTTCGAGTGGCATGAACCGCACGTCGCGGGGACCTTCGACCGGAACACCAGGCTCTCGGGATCCGTCCTCGGATCGCGGATGGCATGCGCCCCATGGCAGTTCGCGCAGTTCGGCGCGACCTTGAGGCCGCTCTTCTCGAGCGCCTTGCCGTGAATGCTGTCGTGGAAGAGGGCCGGCTGGTTCACCGCCGGCCCGCCCGCGCCCGGCACGACCGCGATGTTCGCGTGGCACCTGAGGCAGGTCGTCGGGAGGTTGAAGTGATTCGTCCGGGACGCGGGGTCCTTGGACGGCAGGATGTCGTGGATCCCGTGGCAGTCCGTGCAGGTCGCCGCCTTGCTGGCCTTCGACTTGCCTCGCTCGGAAGCGTGCACGCTCTTGCGGTACTCCTCGACCTCTGCCGCGTGGCACGCCGCGCAGTCGACCGGGGCGAGCTTTTCGGGATGGGGAAAATCCGTCGTCTTCGCGAGATCCTGGTGGCAGTCGACGCAGGACGCGCCGGCGGCTCCGTGGACGGAATCGCCGAAAGCCTTCTTGTTCACGAAAAGAGAAGACCCGTTCGCTCTCTTGGCGGACGGGTCCTCGTGGCACGTGAGACAGTCGTCGTTGGCGGGAGGCTTCGGAGGCGCGGGAGCCGCCGCCCGGAGGGGGGCGGCCGTGAAAAGTAACGCGGCGAGTACGCCCCCGAGCCTCATCCGCACTATTTTACTTCGACGCGGGATCGCCGGGGTTCGTCCCCTTCTTGAGCTCGTCGAGGTTCGACACGCCGTCTCCGTCGCTGTCCATCTTCTCGAGCGCGACGAAGTCGTACTTGCCGTCCTTGCCCTTGACCTTGTTGACGTCGACGCCGAACTTGTTCACGTCGGCCTCGCCCTTCTTGGGCATCGCCTTCGTGTGGCAGGAGCCGCACTTGATCTTGGAATCGGGGTACTTCTTCAGAACCTCCTTCTGGAGATCCATCGTGGCGAGCGCGGTCCCTGCGACGAGCGCGACCGCCGAGGCGAGGGAGACCACTGCGAGACGTGTCTTTTTCATGTCGCTATTCCCTTCAGGGGCGCCACTTGAGGTAGACGCCGATCCGATTCGCGCGGAAGCTGGAAGTCGAGATCTGATAGTCGAGATACCGGTCGACCGACCATTCGCCGATGAGTCCGAGGTGTTGGGTGGCGTCGAAGTCGACGCGCGCGCCGCCGCGATAGAGACGGTACGCGTAGGTGCCCTCGTTCGCGAAGCGGGTCCAGAAGCCGTCGATGGCGAGCTTGTCGAACTTCAGGCCCAGGCCGGCTTCCCAGAGCTCGCCGTCTTCCTTGTCGACGGAGTCGAACACGGTGAAGTCCTGCGGGGCGCGGACGGGAATCGTGTTGTCGGCCTGCATCTTGCCGTAAGCCGCGTGGAGCCGCAGCATCTTGACCGGCGTGATCGTGACGTCGCCCGTGTACTGGCGCGAGGTGCCCTTGGAAGCGTTTGAGCTCTGCTTGGTGGCATCGGCAGCAATACCGATCGCATCGTTCTTCTGGTCGATCCAGAGACCGGTCGCGCCGAGCGTGAGCCACGGGAAGCCCTTCCACGTGGCGCGCACGCGCTCGCGGTTGCGGCTCGTGAAGTCGGTCCTGAGAACCGCCGTGTCCGCGTCGTCCCACGACGCCTCGCCCGCGACGAAGAGACCGCCCGCGGCAAACGTGAGGGCGCCCTCGTAACGGTTGATGGTGCGGTTGAAGTTCCCGCCCTGTCCGCCGGGGACGATGATCTCGGAGGGATCCTGCGTGACGATGAGGTTCTGCTGAGTCTGCGAGTAACCGGCGCGGATGCCGAAGGGCCCGAAGGCCTTCGCGGCCGCCTGGACGTCGTAGACGTCTTCGGTGCGCTCGATCGAGTTCTTCGCGTTCAGCAGCGTCTGAATGTCTGCCAGCGTGAAGCCCGTGTAGGTCGTGGTGCCGCTGAAAAGGCTACTCACTATGTCCTGGCCGTCCCAGGTGGCGTGACGACGGACAAAACCGCCCGTCACGTCGACGCCCTCGAGGGCGTGCCATTCGACGCGCGCGCCGGCGCGCCAGACCGTGTTCTGGACGCGGGACGACGCGCTCTCGGTGAGGCCGTTGAAGAAGCGCGCGAGGGGGAACGACACGAGGGAGCCGGAAGCGCTCGCGTTTTCCGCGTCGTCGCCGGACGCGCTGGACTTGACGTAGAGGCCGATCAGTTGAAGGGAATCGGTCGCGAAACCGCGCACGAACACCGACGTCGTCGGGGTGTTGATGTCGGTGACGCTCGAACGCGAGTAGGAAGATAGGTTCAGGCTCTTGTCGAGCACGGTACCCGGGTTGTTGCCGGCGCCCGCCCCATCGAGGAGGCTGAGCTTCTCGGTTTCGCGGTAGCGGCGCCAGCCCTGGAGGAACTCGCCCGACACCGGTCCGGCGTGGAATCCGGCGCCGACGCGAAACTCCTGGTCGTGGACCTTGAGATCCTGACCGAGGCGGAATTCGTCCTGGCCCAGGGTCGTCGTCGAGTAGCCCGGACCGACCAGCTGGTTGGACGTATACCCGAGAAGAGGTGTGACGACGGCTCCGGGCAGAAGCTCGAGGTTGATGTCCACCATGTCCCGGGTGCGATCCCAGGTCTGCTGACCGACCACCGCGCCGAGCGGATTGGCGAAGCCGGAGAGCGCGCTGAACTGATCGAGGTGGCGATAGGAGGCGCGGAGGCGATAGGCGCCCGTGAGGCCCGCATCGAGCCTCAGGGAACCGGCGGGGCCGGCCCCGAGATCGGAGCCGTCGATCCGAAGGTAATCGAGGACCGGGAAACCACTGGTCTTCCCGTCCTCACCGATGTGGATGCTGCGCACGAGAAACCCTTCGCGCTCGTTGATCTGAGAGCGATAGGACTCCTCGCTGCCGCTGAGAGTGAGAAAGCGGTAGCCCACCTCGATGTCGAACGGAATCGCCTGGGCACGGGCGACGCCGGCCGAACCGAGAGTGAAGACAAGAACCGAGGCGAGAACGGCGGCTCGGAAGGCGGAGCGGAATGTTCGCATCGGCCTGTCCTTACTTCAGCAGCTGCGGCGAACGCTGGGAACCGTGCACGGCGACGTGGCAGGTCGTGCAGTTCCGGTAGCGCGGCAGCGAGATGTTGTGGAAAGAAGGCGGCTGCGAGCCCAGAGTCCCCACCCCGAGCGTCGAGTGACACTCGAGACACTGCGAGGCGATCGTGGCCCTCTGCAGCTGGTGGGGGTACGAGGAGCCATGCGGAATGTGGCAGCTCGTGCAATCGCCGGCGACACCGTTGACGTGCGGATAGACGAAGGGACCGCGCACTTCCGCGTGACAGGAGACGCAGCCGGGCTCACCCGCCCGGGTCTCTTTCACCGCGTGCCTGGCCGAGCGGCCGTGCGGGTCGTGGCAGGACACGCACGAGAGCGCGCCCTCTTTCAGCCTGTGCGCGTACGGAAGCGTCCGGAAGGAGGACGCCGCGTCCTGATGGCAGGTCGCGCACAGCTGGGTCGGCTCGGACACGAGCAGGTTCGCCTGCTTCGGGTTCGACTTGTGGATGGCGTGACAGGAGAGGCAGTTGACCGCCTCGGACGGCGCGTGCACGCCCGTCTTGAATGACGAGCGCTCCGCGGACTGCTTGTGGCAGGTCGCGCACGTCTCGGCGCCGGTACGGCCATGGAGCGTCCGGATGAGGGTCTTGTCCCCTCCGGCCTCCATGTGTTTCGTCCCGTCGCCGTGACACGTGGCGCAGACCTCATTGCTCGCGGCGCCCTTGTGGGCGGCGCCGTAGGCACGCGTGTGGGGATTACCCGCGAAGATCTTGGCCTCGTCGTGGCAGTCGGCGCACGCGGGGCCGGCCTCCACCTTCGCGGGAGCCGGACTGGCTGGAGCCTGGGCCGTCGCCACCCCCGCCGTGAGTACGGCGAGGGCGGCGGCGGCGAAGGCTCCGGGCGAGAGGTGTTTCACGGCCTGGCCTCGTTACCGCGCGTGAACTTTCGCGACGTCGTAATCGGTTCCGGTGCCGTGGCAGGTTCCGCAGGCCTCGGCAGGTGTGGTCGGGTCTTTCGGGAAGTACGCCGTGTTGAGGTACGCGTGGGCGGCGACGTCGCGGCTGTCATGGCAGCCCGTGCAGGCGGCTGTCGCCGAGCCGCGCGGCGAGAAGAAGTCGCGATCCGTGACGACCGGCTGGTTCGTGATCGGGAGCGGGAGCGCGTAGCTGGCAGCGTTCACGTGGCAGGCGAGGCAGTTCCGGCGGTCGCCGGGGTACGTGACCTCGTTGAAGGTCGCGGCGCTGCCGCCGTAGCCGTAGATCGTGTAGTCCTGGGTCAGATTGTCGCCCGTGTGGATCCGGTGGATCATGCGGGCGAACTCGATGGACTCGGGCGGATTCTGCGAGCCGTCCGTCGGACGGCGGCCGCCGTCGTTGGCCTGCGGGTTGTGGCAGATGACGCAGTGCTCGATCGTGATGCGCTGGTTGCCGTGGGAGAACGTGACGTTGAGGTCCTGGTGGCACGCGTTGCACTTCGTGAGCTGGACGACCGTCCGGCGCGGAACGACGGTCGTACCCGTCACGGCGACGTTGAACACCTGGTTCGGGGCGCCCTCGTTGACCGTCGCCGGTCCCTTCGTCGGCGCCGGGTTCAGCGTGATGGCGCGCCGCGTCTCGATCGAGAACGTGTACGTGCCCTTGGCGGTCGCTGGGATCGCTTCCGTGAACGTGTAGACCGCGGTGCCGTCGGCGGCGTTGTACGTAGCCGTCTGCGCGGCTTCACGGAAGGGCTGGCCGGCCGCGAGCTCGCCGGGGTTCGTGTAGTCGCTCGTGGGGCCGCCGAGGATGATGTTGAGCGAGCCGTTCGCCGCGACCTTGAAGTAGCCCGGGTCGACCGGCGTGTTGTCGCCGTTCTGCAGCTTGAACGTAACGACGGGCTTCTGGCCCGGCTTGGCGTTCGTAACGGAGACGATCGAGGCTTTGAAGCCCTTCAGCTGGGCCGAGTGGAGGGGAACGACGTGGGCGTTCTTGATGCCGGCGTCCCACTCCGCGTTGCCCTGAGGCTGGTGGCAGGTCGCGCACGTGCCGTCCGCCGCCGGGCCGGCGACGTGGTTCGCGCCCGTCGTGAAGTTCACGTCCTTGTGGCAGGAACCGCAGGCCGCGATGGCCGGGTATGTGTACCAGCTTCCGCCGCCGGCCGAGGCCGGGTCGTGGCAGGTCGCGCAGTTGCGGATGTCCTGCGGGTAGGTAATGGTGCCGATCGACGAGTCCGTGCTCTGGTGGAGAGCGTGGAAGAAGATCTCGCCGTCGAAGTGCGTGTTCGTGCCCGTCATGTTGTTCGGGTTATGGCAGAGCACGCAGGTCTTGATGTCGCGGTAGTTGCCGCCGTGCGGCGCGATCGGGTCGTGGCACTGGTTGCAGCGGGCGACCGTCATCGCGTTGAACGTCGCGGCCGTCCCGCCCGTCGCCGGGATGAAGTCCTTGTACTGCGGAACCGCGTAGTAGTTCTTCCCGATGATGTCGGTCGTGTTGCGCGAGCCCATGACGGCCAGCGTGTGGGGCTTCGTCGCGTCCATCGTCGCCGGGAGGGCATTGAAGAACGTGTACTTGTAGTGGCCAACCTCGAGGTCCTGCCACGTGCCCGTGTTGTCACGGCCGGGGTTCGCGTTGAGGCTGGGGGTCGCGTTGAACCCGATGTAGTTCGTGTACCTTCTCGTCGCCGGGTCCCAGACCGCGGGGATGAAGCGGAGCGAGATGACGCCGGGCGTCACGAGGCCGTTGCGGTCCAAGGGCCCCTTCAGGTCGTCGGTCAGGTAGATCTCGACGACAGGCTTCTGGCCCGCCGCGAAGTTCGTGACCGAGGCGATCGTGATGTTCAGGCCCGGCCGGATGTACGTGAGCTGGTCCGGCGCGAGGAAAGCCTCCTTTTGGGTCGAGGCGTAAGCCACCGGGACATCGGCAGCCGCCGGAGCGTTGGGGCTGGTGTGCGTCACGGGCGTCATGGGTACCGCGACGAGACCAGCGAGGAGCGTGAGAGCCGTACGTGATACCAGTGACATCGTCAGCCTCCTTGCCGGAAAAGAATCTGCAAATCGTCAACGAACAGACGTTCGAAGGAAGTGGCCGTTTTCATCCGTTGGTCAGAGTAGGAGCAAGGCCCTGCCGAAGCTTTGATTCAGTTGCATCAAATTACTGCGAAGTACAAGCTTAGAGGCCGCCCGGCCCCCAATGCACGAAAAGAGGCAGGCTTCTCGGGACAAGATGTCCCATTCTCGGACCTCTCGTCGGGGCACGTTATGCGGCGTTTCCGCAACGCGTTACTCGCCCGGAAGGTCGTGGAGGAAGGCGCTCCGGTTCGTCAACCGCCGGCCGTCAGGCCGAAGGCCTCTCTCAGCCCGGCTTCGTGCGCCTTCACGGTGGCCGCGACGTCGCGGGCCGTGTGCGCGGTCGAGACGAACATCGCCTCGAACTGCGCCGGAGCCACGAAGACGCCGCTCCTGAGCAGCGTGTGGAACCAGCGCTTGAAGGCCTCGAGGTCGGACTTCTTCGCGTCGTCGAAGTTCGTGACGGGCCCCTTCGTGAAGAACGGCGTCAGGATCGACCCCACGCGGTTGATCACCACGCGGTCCTGGACGCCGAGCTTCTTCGCGGAGGCGTTCAGCCCGCGTTCGAGCTCCTTCGCGGTCTTCTCGAGCTTCGCGTAGACGGCGGGCGTCAGCGAATCGAGCATCGCCTTCCCCGCCGCCATGGCGAGCGGGTTCCCGGAGAGCGTTCCGGCCTGGTACACGGGGCCGTCCGGCGCGATCTGCGCCATGAGGTCCGCGCGGCCGCCGTAGGCGCCGACGGGCAGTCCCCCGCCGAGGATCTTGCCGAGGCACGTCAGGTCGGGCCGGATTCCGTACAACTCCTGCGCTCCGCCCTTCGCCACCCTAAAGCCGCTGATGACCTCGTCGAAGAGCAGCGCCGCTCCCTCGCGGTCCGCGATGCGGCGGAGGCCCTCGAGAAAGCCGGCGGCCGGCGCCACGACGCCCATGTTGGCGGCGATTGGCTCGACGGCGATGACGGCGATGCGCTTCGGGTGCGCCGCGCAGAGGGCCTCCACCGAGGCGAGGTCGTTGTAACGCGCGGTCAGCGTGAGGCCGGCGAGAGAATTCGGGACGCCGGGCGAGCCCGGAATGCCGAGCGTCGCGAGGCCCGAGCCCGCCGAAACGAGAAACGAGTCGGCGTGTCCGTGGTAGCAGCCCGCGAACTTCAGGACGAGGTCGCGGCCCGTGGCGCCGCGCGCGAGGCGCACCGCGCTCATCGCGGCCTCCGTTCCCGAAGACACGAATCGCACCTTCTCCATCGACGGGAAGGCCTTCGTGACGCGCTCGGCGAGCTCGACCTCGCCCTTCGAGGGCGCGCCGTAGGACGTGCCGCGCGGCAACGCCCTGCGGATGGCCGACAGGACCGGCCCGTGCGCGTGCCCGAACACGAGCGGCCCGTATGACATGACCCAGTCGACGTACCGGTTCCCGTCCGCGTCGATCAGGGTCGCGCCGCGACCCTTCTTCACGAAGAACGGCGTCCCGCCGACGGCCGCGAACGAGCGCACCGGCGAGCTGACGCCGCCCGGCATGCGTTTCTTGGCCCGCTCGAAAAGGGCTTCGGATTGAAGAGTTCTGCGAGGACGCTTTCGCATCACGCCAGCCACTCCGCCGCCTCCTTCGCGTGGTACGTCAGGATGAGGTCCGCGCCTGCGCGCCTCATCGACGTCAGGATCTCGAGCGTGACGCGCGGGCCGTCGATCCAGCCGTTCGCCGCCGCGGCCTTCACCATCGCGTACTCTCCGGAGACGTTGTAGCAGGCGACGGGCACGTTCGTGGCTTCCTTCGCCGCGCGGATGACGTCGAGGTACGCGAGCGCGGGCTTGACCATCACGAGGTCGGCGCCCTCCTCGACGTCCGAGAGAATCTCCTTCACGCCTTCGCGCACATTCGCCGGATCCATCTGGTAGGAGCGCCGGTCGCCGAAGGAGGGCGTCGACCCGGCGGCCTCGCGGAACGGGCCGTAGAACCCCGACGCGTACTTCGCGGCGTACGCGAGGAGAGCGACGCCCTCGAATCCCCCGCCGTCGAGCTTCGCGCGAATCGCCCCGACGCGCCCGTCCATCATGTCGGACGGCGCGACGACGTCCGCGCCCGCCTGCGCGTGCGCAAGCGCCTGCGCCGCCAGGAGGGGCAGGGTCGCGTCGTTGTCCACGGTGCCCTCGGCGAGCGCCCCGCAGTGACCGTGGTCGGTGTACTCGCAGAGGCAGACGTCCGTCATGACGACCGTGGCCGGGCTCTCGGCCTTGATCGCCCGCACGGCCTGGCAGACCGGGCCCTCGGGATCGGCGCCCGACGTGCCCATCGCATCCTTGTGCTCGGGAATTCCGAAAAGGATCACGGAGAGGACGCCGAGAGAGGCGAGGGCCTTCGCGTCTTTCGCGGCCAGGTCGGCCGAAACCCGGTCGACCCCCGGCATCGACGGCACCGGCTGCCGCAGGCCGCGTCCCGGCACGACGAAGAGCGGCGCGATGAAGTGCGACGGAGCGAGAGACGTCTCCCTGACGAGCGTCCGGAGGCTCTCGGAGCGCCGCAGGCGGCGGTAGCGGTGGAGGGGAAAGCTCATCGTATTTCCTTCCGGAGGAGGTCGAGGAGTTCGGAGAGGCGCGCGTGAACGGGAATGGAAGGCGGAGGCAGCCCCCGGGCCGTGACGGCCTTCGCGGTCTCAGGCCCGAGCACGCCCCATCTTAAAGGCGGGAGAGACGCGACCGGCACGTCCAGGGCTGCGAGCAGCGCGTCGAGGCCCGCCGTCGAGCCCACGGCCACGGCGGCGAACCGGCCGGCACGGAAGTCGGAGAGGATCGAAGGATTCAGCTCGGAAAGAGAAAGAGGATGTTTTTCGTAGACCACGGGGGCGACGAGCCGGATGCCGAGCGCGCGAATCTGTTCCAGCGGTTCGAGCGCCGCGTCGGAGCCGTGCGGCCAGAGGACGCGCACGTCAGAGGGAGCAGAAGATTTTCTTAGAAACTCCAGGACACCCGCCGCTCCGGGTATCTCGGGAACGACGACCGGCGCCTCTCCGGCCGCCACCCTTCTCAGCAAATCCCCGGTGCTCTCGCCGACAGCGAGCATCCGCGCGAAGGGAGCGCGAAAGAGAGGGAGCAGAAACCTGATCGTCTCCTTCGACGAGACGACGAGCGTCGCGTCCCGGGCGTCGAACGCGAGCGCCTCGGCGATCCCCTCGGGGCGCGGCGCGACGGCGTGCGTGTGAAGAACGGTCACGTCTCCCGGAGGGGCGTCTTCGGATCCGGCGGCGCTGGAGCGCAGGAGAAGGATCCTCACGGCGCGACGACACCCAGTCGCGAGCGCGTCATGGAGTCGTGGCTCGCGCCGCGTCGATGAGCCGCGCGGCGCCGCGCGCGAGAAGGCGCTCGGCGAGGGTACGGCCGAGGAAGATTTTCTTGGAAAGTAAATCCGCCAGGGGCACGCTCATCTCGTCTTCGAGGCACTCACGGCCGTCCAGCGAGAGAACGCGGCCGGTGAGCTTCAAAGTCTGGCGGCCTTCTTCACCTTCTAAGAATCCTCGGGCGCCGACAGGCGCCCGACAGCCCCCTCTAAGGAATTGGAGAAGCTCGCGCTCGGCCTCTACGGCGACTCGCGTGGGCCGGTGCTCCATCGTCTTCAGCGCCGCGAGCGTCTCGGCGTCGTCCTCCCGGCAGCCGACGCCGAGCGCTCCCTGCGCCGGCGCGCCGAGCATCTCGTCCCGCTCCAGCCGGCGCGTGATGACGCCTCCCCTGCCGAGGCGGTCGAGGCCCGCGCACGCGAGGATGAGCGCGTCGGCGCGGCCCTCCTCGAGGCGCTGGAGGCGCGTGTCGACGTTGCCGGCCATCGCGACCGTCACGAGGTCGGGCCGGATCCTGAGGAGCTGCGACACGCGCCGGGGCGACGACGTGGCGACGCGCGCCCCGGACGGAAGCGCGCTCACCGTCGTCACGCCCGCGTGACGCGATGCGACGACGAACGCGTCGCGCGCGTCCGCGCGCTCCGGCACGGCGGCGAGCCGGACGCCCGCGGCCACGACCGTGGGAACGTCCTTGAGGGAGTGGACCGCGAAATCGATCTCGTTCGCGAGGAGCGCCTCGTCGAGCGCGCGCACGAAGACGCCGGCGGCATCGCCTCCGGGAGGGGCCTTGCCCTCGCTGGAGAGCTGGTCACCCTGGGTGCGGATGATGACCGTCTCAACGGGGCGGCCCGAGACCTTCGACAGCTCGGCCGCGAAGGCTCCCGACTGTGTGCGGGCGAGCGCGCTGGCGCGCGTGCCCATCCGGAGCGGGCGCGTGGAGGCGGCCGCGGCCGTCGTCATTTGGTGCTTTCGTCGAGGCGGAACAGGGCGCGCACGGCCGCGGCGCGCTCCAGGCGCTCCGAGCCGTCGCCTTCTTTCAAGCCCACCGTCGGATCGTGGAGGATGTGGGCGACGAGCGTCTCCGTGAGCCGCTCGACCGCGGCCCGGTCGGGCGCGCTCAGCGCGGCGAGCTTGCCGGCGTGCTTCTCGAGCTCGACGCGCCGGATGCTTTCGAGCTTCTCGCGAAGAGAGCGCACGACATCGGCCTGCAGGAGGCCGCTGCGCCATTCCTGAAATTTCAGGACGCACTCCTCGACGATGGCCTCCGCGCGCGGGATTTCGCTCGCGCGGGCCCGCGCGTTTATGTCCGCCATCTCCTGCAGCGCGTCGAGGTCGTAGCGGTAGACGTCGGAAAGCTCGCCGACCTCGGTTTCGACGTCGCGTGGCACGGCCAGGTCGAGGACGAGAAGCGGCCCGCGGCGCGGCGCCGCGTGCAGCGCGGTGCGGAGCGCCCCGGCCGTCAGGACGGGCTCGGTCGCATTCGTGGCGGAGAGCACGAGGTCCACGCCCGCCGCCGCCCGGGCGCGGTCTTCCCACCGCACGGCGCGCCCCCGGTTGGCCGCGGCGAGAGCCTCGCCCTTCTCGTGCGAGCGGTTCGTCACGAGGATCTCCGAGACGCCGTCGTCCGCGAGGAGGCGGGCCGTGAGCTCGGCGGTCTCGCCTGCCCCGATGAGGAGGACCTTGCGCCCCTTGAGCGACTCGAAGATGCGCGCCGCGAGACCGAGCGCGAGCCCGGCGACGGACGTGGGCTTCTGCCCGAGCGCCGTCTCCGCCCTCACGCGCTTGCCGCATTCGAGAGCGCTCATGAACAGCCGGTGCGTCACGGTGCGAACCGTTCCGGCCGCCGTCGCGAGGCGGTGCGCCTCGCGGATCTGCCCGAGGATCTGCGCCTCACCGACGACCATGGAGTCGAGACCCGCCGCGACGCGGAAGAGATGGCGCGCCGTGGCGTCGCCGCGGCCCGAGAGCGCCGTCTGCCGGAGGACGGTGTCGTCCACGCTGTGGAACCGCGAGAAGAATCCCGTGAGCGCGTCGAGGCTGTCCTCGCGCGCGGCGATTCCGTAGACCTCGGCGCGGTTGCAGGTGGACACGATCGCGCCTTCCGACAGGATGTGTTCCGCGAAGAGGCCGTCGAGCGCCTCGCGCGCCTCCTCGGGCGTGAAGGCGAGTCTCTCTCTCAGGTCGAGAGGCGCCGCGCGATGGTCCCAACCGACGAAGAGGAGGTTCATGACGTGAAGTCGTGCAGCTTGCTGACGAGGAGGTTGACGGCCGTATAGGAGAGCAGGACGAGCACGAATCCGGCGATCGAGAGCCGGGCCGTCGAGACGGGCGCGGCGCCGCGATGCGCCCGCACGAGAACGAACACGTAGAACGCGAGGGTCGCGAGCGCGAACCAGACCTTCGGGTCGAGCGCCCACAGCGGATGCTCGCCCTTCCACATGCGCGACGCCCAGAAGAGTCCGAGGAAGAGCCCGATCGAAAGGGCCAGGACGCCGAGCGAGAGCGACGTGCGGTTCGCGCGCTCGAGGTACGACAGGCTCGGGAGCCGCGAGGCCGGCCCCGAGAAGGCGCGCTTTTTCAGCGATCGACCGACCCAGAGATACAGGAGCGACAGCGCGCACGCGACCGCGAACGCGGCGTACGCGAGCATGTTCAGCGTGACGTGCAGCGCGAAGACCGGGCCCTTCAGCTCGGGCGCGTCCGCGTGGACGGGCGACGTCAGGGACACGGACAGGAGCAGGAACGCGAGGGCCGCGGGCATCAGGAAGGGGCCCAAGGACCGGTCCCGGTGCCGCAACTCGAGGACGATGTTCAGGACCGCGAGGAAGAAGCCGAAGAGCTTCATCGAGCCGAGGAGGTCGCGGTACGGAACGGTGTGGAGCGCGACCGACCTCGCGTAAAGCGTGCCGAAGTTGGAAAGGGCTCCCACGATCGCGAACGCGGTCGCCGCCCGGCCGATCGCCGGGTGCGTCCGGAAGAGCGACGTCGTATAGAGAATCGCCGACAGCGCATAGGCTACGAGGGCCGCCCAGCCCAGTGTCGTCGCGATCTGCGCGGCATCCGTCACGAAGGCGATTATAGGAACCCCGTGAGAACAGCGATTCGGTGCGGATGCATCAGGCGCCCGCGCACCGATTCGTCCAGCCCGATGCTAACCTCCCGCGCGATGTCCGAAACCGCCAAGGGTCCGTCCCGCCAGCGTTTCCTCGATGCCGCCTTCGGACGTCCGACGGACGTTCCGCCGGTCTGGCTCATGCGCCAGGCCGGCCGCTACTTGCCCGAATATCGCGAGGTCCGCAAGCGACTCAAGTTCCTCGAGCTGTGCGCCGACGTGCCGGCTGCCATCGAAGTGACGCTTCAGCCGTTCCGGCGTTTCGGCATGGACGGCATCGTCTTCTTCTCCGACATCCTCATCCCGCTGCCGCCGATGGGCATCGAGGTCCAGCTCGACGAGGGAGGCCCAAAGCTCCCGAGCCCGATCCGCACCGCTGCGGACGTCGCGAGGCTCCGCGACTTCGATCCACACGTCGAGACGGCGTTCGTGATGGAGATCCACCGCGGCCTCAAGCGCATCGTCCACGACAAGGCGGCCACGATCGGATTCTGCGGGGCGCCGTGGACTCTTGCGACGTACGCGATCGAGGGCGGCTCCTCGAAGTCGTTCACGACGGTCAAGACCATGATGCATCGCGAGCCGAAGGTGCTCGAGGACCTGCTCGCGAAGCTGGCCGACGCGTGCGGCCGGTACCTCGCGGCGCAGATCGAGTCGGGCGCGGACCTCGTCCAGATCTTCGACTCGTGGGCCGGCGAGCTCTCGCGCGCCGACTACGACCGCTTCGCGCGCCCCGCGACCGAGCGGCTCCTGTCGCACCTGCCGCGGCGCGGGCAGGTGCCCGTCGTCCACTTCGCCTCGGGCTCGTCGCACCTCATCGACTCGTTCGCCCGGATGCCGGTCGACGTCCTCTCCATCGACTGGAAGCTTCCGCTTGACGAGGCGCGGAGGCGCGCGAACGGCAAGGCGCTGCAAGGCAACGTCGACCCCGGCCTCCTCCTCGGAACGCCGGAGGGCGTCCGGGAAGCCGTCTACGCCGCGCGGCGCCTCGCGGGCCCGGTAGGCCACATCGTCAATCTCGGCCACGGCATCCTGCCGCCCACGCCGATCGAGAACGTCGCCGCCTTCGTCGCGGCGGCGCGCGCCCCGCTGCCCGCCTGATCCGGTTCGTCCCGTTGAAAGGACGATTCGTCCCTGCCGGTCCGGCACCATCCGTGCGTTAGATCTCACGAAACCGGAGGCTCCGATGAAGAACTCAACGGTCGCCGCCTTGGCCCTCCTCCTCGCCGCTTCGGTGCAGGCGCAGACCCCCGACGCCCCCCGCCCCGTGAAGGGCTCCGTCGAGACCGTCGCTGCCGAGGTCGAAGTCCTCGTCGTCGACAAGAAGGGCACGCCGGTCGACGGCCTCACGAGGGACGACTTCAGGCTCTTCGTGAACGGCAAGGAAATGCCGCTCGACTGGTTCGAGGCGCCGCCGGCCCCGGGCGCCTCCGCGATGGCATCCGTTCCCGTCGCTCCCGCCGCGACCGCGGCTCCGCCGGTAACGGCATCGACGCCTTCGAGTCGCGCACACAGCACGGTCTTCGTCATCTCATCCCTCCATGTCGACGTGGGCGCCCAAAAAGCAGGCCTCGATGCTCTGCGCGCGTACGCGGACCGCCTGCCGGACGGTGAACAGGCCTCCGTCTATCTCCTCGACAACGGCGCTCGCCGCCTCGTGGGCTTCACGAGTGACCGCAAGGAACTGAAGAAGGCGATCGACCGGCCGAGACGAATCCTTCCGTCGGCGTACGCCTTCGAAGCGCGGAACGACGAGTGGGTCGGCCGCTCGCGCCAGATGCTTCGAAACCTCGGGACCGTTCTCGACAGCCTCGCGAGCCGGCCCGAGCCCAAGACGGTCGTCATGCTCACGGGCCCGCTTTGGCCCACGGGAAATATCACCCCGGTCGAGGGCGCCGTCGTTCAGAGAGCGGGTATGGGCGGTGCCCCCAGGACATCGGCCAGTCCTATCTCCGCGACCGATACCATCACGCATTACAACAACCCGGTCGCGACGCGCGGCGAGCGCCAATGGAATTTCCTGGGGGAAGCCAAAGACCTCGAGAACCAGGCTTTCCTCGCGCGCGCAACGATCGTGGCGCTCGACCCGAGCGGCATCCTCGCACCGGGCGGGCAGGCCGACACGAAAACACTCGACGACCGGGATCTCATCGCGGCGGGCGATTCGTGGGAGTTTCGGAACGACACATTCGCGTTGATCGCGGAGGCGACGGGCGGCGTCCGCCTCGGGTTCTCGAACAAGCCCGTCGACCTCATCCTCGACGCGTCGCGCCTCCTCGCGAAGCGCTACCGCCTCGGCTTCACGCCGCCGGACGGGACGTCCGCGCGGCGGGACGTCCGCGTGGAAATGACGCGCCCTGGTCTCGTCGTGCACACGGCGAGCGGCCAGCGCTCCCTGACGGCCGAGACCGCCGCACGCGCGCGCTTCGCGGGACTCCTCCTTTCAGCGGAAGCGCCCCGGGGCGACTTCACGATCGCCGTCGAAATGAAGTCCCCGACTTCGAAACGCACGGACGACGCGCTCCCCTTCGACATCCTCGTACCCGTCTCCGCCGTCTACGCCGAGGAGAGGGGCGAGAACAAGCGGGCAAAGCTGGAGCTCCTCGTCTCCGCGGTAGACGACGAGGGCCGCGCTTCGGAGCCGATCGTCATCCCGTTCTCCGTCGAGCTTGCAAAGGCGACGGCCCGGGATGGCACCTTTTTCCGCAAGGACTCGAGCTTCAGCATTGACAAGCGCTGGAAGGGGCGCCTGTTCGTCGGCGTGCGCGACACGGCCACGAACCGCCTCGGGGCAGTCGCGATGCTCATCGGAGGCTGATGATGCGCGCCGACGCCGCCGCGTGATCTCCTTCGTCACCCTCCTCCTCGGGATCGCCCTCGGGGTAAGACCCATCGAGGTGCAGGCGGACCCCGTCGTCAAGGCCGTGGAGTTCCGGCTCGACGGCCGGCTCCTCACGGTCCTCTCGGCTCCGCCGTGGAAGATGCTCGTCGACTTCGGCGCCCCGGTACCGCACGAGCTCGTCGCGGTTGCCCGGAACGGTGAAGGCGCCGAGATCGGCCGGGCCGTGCAGCGCATTAACGTCCCCCGTTCGCTTTCGCTCGCAGAGGCGACGCTCACGCTCCTGCCTGGGACGGGCGGACGCGGCCGGGCCGCGCGTCTCGCGTGGGCGAGCGCCCTGAGCGCAAAGCCCGAGCGCGTCGAGCTGACCATGGACGGCCAGGCGCTCGCGGCGGACGACCTCGAAAGGATCGCCCTCCTGGACTTCCGGCCGGCCGACGTCCACGTTCTCAGGGCCGTCCTCGACTTCAAGGAGGGAACCAGGGCGACGGCGGAGCTTCTCGTCGGCGGCGTGAGGCGTGAGTCGTCGAACGGTCCCGAGACGGTGCGCGGCGAGACGCAGGCCGAGCTGACGGCCGTGCCCGTCGTCTTCGGGGGCCGCGCGCCGAAAGAGTCCGAGCTGGACGGCTGGTTCCTCGCGGACGGGCAGCCTGTTCATGTGGAGGCGGTCGAGGAGAGCCCGGGCGAGATCGTCGTCGTGAAGGACGAGCGGGCGGGCTCGTGGCTGGCCGAGCTCGAGGGCCGACGCTGGTATTTGACGCCGCTCCGGAAGGGACAGCGCCTGCGCTTCTGCTGGCCGGGAATCCTCGGGCCGGGAGACGCGGCGCCCGGCTACGACGTGTTCCTGCGTTCGTCCGACTACGTCGCGCCCCAGAACGTGAGCAACCTTCTCATCGTCGTCTGGCCGCCCGAGTTCCACGGGCCCACGCGCCTCGCCGACGCCGTTGCCGTGGCCGCTCTTTCGGCGGCCGCAGGGAATCGTCCCAGAGCGGTGGTTCTTCTCGTGGCGGGGCCCGACGACGAGAGCGACATGCCGGTCGAGTGGGTACGCGGATACCTCCGCGCGCTCCGCGTTCCGCTCTTCGTGTGGGCGAAGAACAAGAAGATCGCCTCCTCGTGGGGCAAGGTCGACGTCCTGACGAACGTCGGCGACCTCGATGGCGCGGCGTCGCGTCTCACGAAGGCCGTGGAGCGCCAGCGGATCGTCTGGCTCGAGGGCGGTCATCTTCCCCAGGCGATCTCGCTCTCCCCGAAGGCGCGCAAGGTTACGCTCGTCGAGTGAGCGCTCCTGCACCGACGGCCTGATGCATCTGCAAGTGTGAGACGCCGTCGCGACGGGTGCTAACCTCGCGCCCGTGAGCGCCATTCCGATCCGTCTCGGCGGCGAGACGCTCCCGATGACCACGGAGCTGCTCGAGAAGTACAACGTCCAGGGTCCCCGCTACACGTCCTATCCGACGGCGCCCGAGTGGACCGACAAGGCCCCCGGGGACGCCGAGGCCGCGTGCGCGCGGGCGAACGCGAAGAAGTCGCCGGTCTCCCTGTACGTCCATCTCCCCTTCTGCGACGAGCAGTGCTGGTTCTGCGGCTGCTTCATGAAGGTCGTCCCGAAGCCCGATCGCGCCGGCGAGTCGCGCGACGAGATCGAGCCGTATCTCGCGGACCTCCACCGGGAGATCGACGTCCTCGCCTCGCGCATCGACCGCTCGCGCCCCGTCAAGCAGATCCACTGGGGCGGCGGCACCCCCACCTACCTCACGCCGAAGCAGGCGGAAGGCCTCGCCACGCATCTCCTCGAGACGTTCCGGCCCGCCGCGGACGCCGAGGTTTCGGTCGAGGTGGACCCGCGCGTGACGTCCAGAGAGCACCTCGCGGTCCTTAGGAGCCGCGGCTTCAACCGTGTGTCGATGGGGGTGCAGGACTTCGACCCCGAGGTGCAGGAGCTCGTGAACCGCGTCCAGCCCTTCGACATGACGAAGGCCCTCGTCGACGCGGCGCGCGAGCTCGGCTACAGCTCCGTGAACCTCGACATGATCTACGGCCTCCCCGGCCAGACGCGCGCCGGGTTCGAGAAGAGCGTCGAGCAGATCCTCTCGCTGCGCCCGGACCGCGTCGCGATGTACTCCTACGCCCACGTCCCGTGGCTCAAGCGGCCGCAGCGCGTCCTCGCGGCGCATCTGCCGGAAGGCACCGAGAAGTTCGCGATTTTCGTCTCCGGCATCGAGCGCTTCGTCGCGGCGGGCTACGTCTACATCGGCATGGACCACTTCGCGCTGCCCCACGACGAGATCGTGAAGGCGCAGCGGGACCGCACGCTCCACCGCAACTTCCAGGGCTACACGACGCACGCGGGATGCGACCTCTACGGGATCGGCGTCTCGGCGATCGGCTCGATCGACGACATGTACGTCCAGAACACGAAGGACTACGCCGACTACCACCGGGCGATGGAGGAGGCGCGTTTCTCGACCGTCAAGGGCCACCGGTTGACACCGGCCGATTTCCTGAGGCGGGACGTCATCACGCGGCTCCTCTGCCACTGTGTCATCGACAAGCGGGAAATCGAGCGTGCCTGGGGACTCTCCTCGTTCGACGAGACGTTCGCCTCGGCCGTGGCGCGGCTCCCCGAGTTCGTCCTCGACGGGATGGTCGCGCTGACGCCCGATGAAATCCGCGTGACGAGTCTCGGGCGGATCTTCATCCGGAACGTCGCCATGCTCTTCGACGAATACTTCGAGAAGAAGGCCCCGACGGCCCCGAAAATCTTCTCGCGGACTCTGTGAGCACCCCGGGCCGGCTCGGCGTCCTCCTCGTCCAGCTCGGAGGGCCCGAGAGCCGCGAGCAGTTGAAACCCTTCCTGTACGAGCTCTTCGTGGACCCCGAGATCCTCGGCATTCCGTTCGCGCCCCTCCGCAAGCTCGTCGCCTGGACGATCGCGACGACCCGCGTGCCGAAGTCGAGAGAGATCTACGAGCGCATCGGATGGTCGCCGATCCGCCGCTGGTCCGAGGCGCAGGCGCGCCTCCTGGAAGAGATTCTCGCCACGCGAACGATGCCCGCAATGCCCGGCGCCCCGTCGCCCGCCGTCCGCGTCGGTATGACGTGTTCGGCCCCGTTCGTCGAGACCGCCCTCGAGGGGCTGCGGGCGGCCGGCGCCACGCGCCTCCTCGTCCTGCCGCTCTATCCCCAGTACTCCGTGACGACGACGCGCGGGTCGTTCAACCGGGTCACGCACGCCCTCGCGAGGATGGGCTGGGCACCGGAGCGCCGCAACGCGCCCGACGCGTGGTACGAGGAGCCCGGCTTCGTCGCCGCGCACGTCGCCCGCATCCGCGCGGCGGCGGCCACGCTGCCGGACCCTGATCCCGCGCGGACCGTCGTGCTCTATTCCGCGCATTCGCTGCCGGTGAAAACGGTCGAGCGACAGAAAGACCCGTACCCGCGCCACATCGAGGAAACCGTCCGGATCCTCGACGCGGCGCTCGAGGGCCGGTACCGCTCGCGCCTCGGCTATCAGTCGAAGGTCGGCCCGGTGGAATGGCTCGGACCGTCGACGCCCGAAGTCCTCGCGGAGCTCGCGAAGGCCGGCGAGAAGCAGGTGCTCGTTGTGCCGATCGCCTTCGTGTCCGACCACGTCGAAACGCTCTACGAGATCCGCCTGCTCTTCGGGGGCGAGGCGGCGCGTCTCGGAATCCCCCACTATGTCGTCGCCGAAGGGCTCAACGACCATCCCGAGTTCATCCGGGGTCTCGCGGACGTCGTCGAGAAGGTGGCTCCGTGACGCGCGTCGTCGTCCTCGGGGCCGGGATCGCCGGCCTCACGGCCGCGTTCCGGCGCGCGAGCACCGGCGAGACGATCGTCCTCGAGGCCGGACCCCGCGCGGGCGGCTCGATCCGGACGATTCGGGAGGACGGGTTCACGCTCGAGTGCGGACCGAACACGCTGCGAACGACGGAGGCCGCCGAACGCCTCCTCGCCGACCTCGGCATCGAGAGGGAGGCCGTCGCCGCCGACAGCAAGGCCCCGCGCTGGATCGTGCGCGGCGGCTCGCCCCGCGCGGTCGTGCCAGGGCCGGCGGCGCTGTTCAACAAGGTCTTCTCGACGAAAGGAAAGCTGCGCCTCCTCAAGGAGCCGTTCGTCGCTCCGAGGCCCGCGTCTCTCGAAGACGAGAGCGTCCACTCGTTCTTCGCGCGCCGCTTTGGCGAGGAGGCCGCCCTCTATGGCGCGGGACCGATGGTCTCCGGCGTCTACGCGGGCGACCCGCGCGCGCTCTCGATACGCTCCGCGTTCCCACGCCTTTGGGAAGCGGAAGGGGCAGCAGGAAGCGTCGTAAGGGGACTTCTTAGAAGAAAGGAAAAAAAGGGCGGTGCCGCGGCGTCCGCCCGCCATCGGGCCCGGACGCTCACGTTCGACACGGGCCTCTTCACCCTCATAGAAGCTCTTCTGAGCCGCCTGAGCGAGCGACCCGGCTTCCGTTTGGAGACGAACGCGGCCGTCGTAGCGGTCGAGGGGCCACGCGCGGACTCCGCGCCGGGCCGCCGCTGGACCGTCCGCACGGCCGACGGCCGCGCCTTCGACGCTGACGTCCTCGTCTCGACGCTTTCGGCTCCCGCGACCGCGCGGCTCTTCGGCAACGTCCTGCCGCGTTCCGCTGCCGCCCTCGCCGCCGTGCCGTCCTCGCCAGTGACGGTGGTCCTGCAGGCTTATCGGGCTCCGGCGTCGCCCGCCGACGCGCCGCGCGGCTTCGGCGGACTCATCCCGCAGGTGGAGGGGTTCCGCTCCCTCGGCATCCTCTATCCCGCGTCGCTTTTCACGGGCCGGGCGCCCGAGGGCTTCGTGCTGACGACGTCGTTCCTCGGCGGCGCGCTCGACCGCGCGTTCGCGGGCGCGCCGGACGCCGATCTCCTCGCGGTGGCGGGTTCCGAAGTGGCCCGCTTTTTCCCGCGCCTCGGTCCGCCTTTACGCTCGTGGATCGTGAGGTGGCCCGAGGCGATCCCGCAGATGCCGCTCGGTCATCACCGCTCGCTCGCGGCTCTGGACGCGGATCTCGCTGCCCTCGAGGCCGTGGCTCCCGGCGCCCTCCACGTGACGGGGGGCTTCCGCGACGGGATCGCACTGGGCGAGCGCATCGCGTGCGGCGAAGCCGTCGGGAAGGCGCTCTAAAATCGCGGACATGACGGACCGGTTCCGGCTCGTGGGCTCGCTTGCGCTCGCGGCTCTCGTCGCGGGAGGCGTCTATCTGAGCGAGCAGCGACCGCAAGCGACCCTCCAGGTCCCGGATCCGTTTCTGCCGGTCACCGCCGCCGGCCGCGTCCCTGTCCAACCGCAGGACGCCTACTCCGGCTTCCGGTGCTGTGTGCCCAGCATGGCGTCGAGAACGTAATCGAGACCGCTGGACTTGGGCTTGACCAGCGGTGCGGCCGGACGCCGGCTCCAGATCGTCTCCGGGCGGCACTGCAGCAAGAGCACGTTGTCTGGGAACGGCAGCACTTCGTCGATCGCCCATTCGATGTCCCGGGCCGAACCGCAGGTCACTTCCAGAGCCTTGCCCAGACTGGCCAGCTCGACCACCTCCTCGTCGGTCAGGCAGGGAGCCGCCTGCGCGGCCTCGGGAACGTCCACGATGGAGACGCCGCCGCCGGCTAGGTCGGGAACGTACTTGATCGCCTTGTGGCAGATGTTGCGCCGGATCACCGTAAGAGTGACCTTGTCCACCCAGTAGTCGTCGGGCGTCACCTCACCGCCGACAACGCTCAAGCCGAGGCCCCAGCTGGCTTCGATCACGATCTTCGAGGGGTCGCCATTGAGCGGGTTGAGGGTGAACATGACGCCCGCCACGCGGGCGTCCACCATGCGCTGGACGCCGACGCTCATGGAGATTGATTCGAGCGGAAAGTCCATCCGAGCGCGGTAGGTGATCGCCTGTGGGGTGAACAGACTCGACCAGCAGCGCAATGCATGGTAGTCGAGCGATTCCGCTCCCTGGATCCACAGGTAGGTCTCCTGCTGGCCGGCGAAGCTGGCGCCCTCCATATCCTCGGCGGTGGCGCTGGAGCGGACCGCGACCGGCGGCGTCGGCGTGCGTGACTCCTCGGCAAGGACGGCGTAGGACTGCCGGAGCTCCTCCGCCACCGAGTGCGGCAGGGTGGCGCTCTCGATCTGCGCGCGAAGCTCCCGGCTGATCTCCTCCACCGCTGCCGTGTCCTCGGGGTCGAGCCCGCCGAGCGCGGCATGGATTCGCGGCCGCAGCCCGGCGTGCTCGATGAACGCGTCGTAGGCGAGGGTGGTGAGGGCAAACCCCGAAGGTACCCTCAACCCTCCTCGCATCATCTCGCCCAGGCTCGCGTTCTTGCCCCCAATCAGAGGCCTGGCCTCGGGGACGAAGTCCCGGAACCAGATGATGTGCGATGCCTGGGATGCCATTGCTTGCTCTATCCGCTCCTCAGTCGAGGAACGTCACGACTCCGGTATTGCCGTCAACCCGAAGCCGCTGTCCGGTCTTGATCTTGGTCGTTGCCCAGCCGGTGCCCACCACGGCGGGGAGCCCGTACTCGCGGGACACGATGGCGGCGTGGGACATCATTCCGCCGATGTCGGAGACCGCCGCCCGGATCTTGTTGAAGACGGGCGTCCAGCTCGGGGAGGTGATCGTGCAGACCAGGATCTCGCCCTCCTGGATCGAGCTGATGTCCTCGACCTTGAGGACTACCCGGGCCGGGCCTTCGGCGACCCCACCCGAGCCGGCGAAGCCCGAAAGCGTTTTGGAGTCGTGCCCGCCGGAGGGATTCAGCCACTCCTCGACGCGCTCGGTCGTGATGCCCCAGAGCATGACCGTGAAGGGCTCGGTGATGACCTCCGGGGGCGGCCCCAGCGCGGGCGGTGGGGTCCAGTTGTAGAGGCTCTCGATGATTTTCTTGCGCTTCTTGATGATGGGGCGCCAGTACTTCGGGCCGCGCGCCGGTGTGCCCACCGCCCAGCTCGCGATGCAGTCATAGAGCGCGTCATAGACCTCCCGGCGGTGAAGATAGAAGAGGTCGTCGACCTCGTCGAAGAAGTCAGCATCCTTGAGCACCTGTGAGAACTCCCGGATCTTGTTCCAGAAGATCGTGTGGTGCCAGTGCTCGACGTAGAAGTTGTGGTTCTCCACATAGGGGAAGACCGTCCGGGCCAGGCCAAGCTGATCGTCGAACGCCTTGCGGTCTTCGTCGGTCTTGAAGAGGGCCCGGTACTCGGCCGTGATCCGGTCGCGCTCGGCCTGGACCTGCAGCATCGGGCGGGCGATGTCCTCCCCTCGCTGGAGCTGGCCGATATAGCTGCGGATGGTGCTGAAGG
>Ga0097691_1000581_pt1 | contig 30934 bp, 40 predicted proteins | sample NGESurdeep072012_8_FD_72858 | JGI IMG/M metagenome (GOLD analysis project Ga0097691, IMG submission 72858) | Arctic peat soil microbial communities from Barrow, Alaska - NGEE Surface sample 210-1 deep-072012 | ecosystem: Environmental > Terrestrial > Soil > Wetlands > Peat ... | reverse complement strand
TGCCTGCAGGTGGACATCGATCCGGGCCAGGTCCCGGCGTTGCTCCCGCACGACGAGTCGGCTGCCCGCCTCGGCGACGACGGCTTCGGCCGCCTCGCGCAGCCCGCGCGGCAGCAGGAGCCGGTCGAGCGACTCGCCGTAGCAGCGAAGGAAGCGCGGCGTCTTCCAGGTCGAAAGGCGCAGCCGCTCCTTCTCGTAGTAGGCGGGGTTGTGGAGCGAGGCCAGGTGTTTGAGCGCTGCGAGCAGCGCTGGGGGGAGGCCGATCCGGTCGATCGAGAGCATCGCTTCGGCATCGGCCACGATCGTCGGCGGCGCCTTCGGCGCCTCGCGGCCATGGGGCGGGCGATAGGTGGGCTCCAGCGGACCAGCGGCGACCTGGCGGACGGACTCGGCCATCGACTCGATCGCCTCGGGCGAGCTGCGACCGAGGGCCGAGAGGTACGCCCACTGGTCGTCGAACGGCCGGAGCGTGGCGGGCTCGAGGAAGACGGTCGTGCCACGGCGCCGACACGCCCCCTGGAGCGGCAGCGCGATCAGGTTGCCAAACGACCCCTTCGGCATGAAGTCCTGGGCCGGGAAGAGCCGGTCATAGCTCGCGAGATCGATCTCGGCTCGCACGGTCATGGCTTCGCGCAGGAGGTAGGCACCGACCCGCCGTGCGGCAGATGCCGCAACCGGCGCGCTGAAGAACATCCAGACGTGGGCGCCCTCGCCCGATCGCGAGCGTTCCAGGGCCACCGGGATCCCCGCAGCCTGGGCCGCGTCGACGAACGCGCCCGCATCGAGGGGCCAGGTCGGGCCGTCGAAGTCACATGCCAGGAGCCGGCAGGTGTCGTCGCGCAGCAGCGGGTATACCCCCACATGCACCCGACCCGTCAGGTGCGCCTCGATGATCCCGTCGCCCAGCGGCAGGTACGCACGATCTGGTCTCCGAGCGTTGGCCGGACCGCCGACGACGGCGGGGCTCCATCCCGACTTCCCGCTGCGCGCGTTCTCCCACCAGGCGGCGTAGACGTCGTCGCGTCCGGCGAACAGCGACCGGAAGAGCGCGACCTTGGCCTCCGGTGACGACTGGCCGTCCACGGGAGCACGGCCGGTCGACACGGATGGATCGCGGAAGAGCGTGGGCTCCCAGGCGGGCGTCGGCGGCGGTGCGGCGGTCGGCCCTTCGGGGACATCCAACCCAAGCAGCGACCGCAGTCGCCGGTTCTCGGCGCGGAGGCCCTCCACCTCGAGGCGCAGCTGATCAGGCGTGGAGGTATCGCGCTCACTCATGGCTGCCGTCCGCTCCTTCGGCCGTGGGTCGCCTGGGACCCCGCCATCGCTAGGCGTCGGCGATCCCCTTCTCATCCTCGGGCTGCCCGAGGCCGGCCGACGCATCGAGCCATTCAGGGCTGACCCTGACGATCGCGACGAACGATGGGACGGAGCGTTCCAGGAGCGCGAGGACTCCGTCCGGCGACAAGGAGGGCCTCTTCGTGTGCAAGGCCATCTCCACAAGGGCATCGGCCACGGCCGTTGCTCTCAGGTACCACTGGTCAACGAGGAAGTCGTCAGGACCCTCAACGAGGATCCCAAGCTCGGCCAAGTCTGGCCCGGAGAAGTGGCGGATGTTCGCCGTGACGATCACATCGGCTCGAGCAGCCAGGGCCGCCGCAACCACGTGCCGGTCATGTTCGGGCACGCTGCTGGGTACAGCCGCCATCCGAGCACGAACCTGAGCATCGGACACTTCCGCGTCCTCGAACGCGAACTTCATCGCGGCGATCCGCTTCGAGATGCGCTCCTCACCTATCTCTGGGCGAACCCGAAGGATGCTGCGCTTCGTCTCCTCCAGGATCTGGCCGCTCCAGACCGGCCGGAAGAGCCCGTGCTCGGCGATCAGGAGATGTAGGTGACACAGCGCCCACGGATGGAGCACGCAGGCATCGAGCAGCGCGCTGTACACCGGTCAGTCTTGGTAGATGCCGAGATCCTGAGCCTCCGGAGTGAGGTCCTCAAGGATCTTGCGGCGCATCGCAGACCGCTTGCTTCGGTACTGCACGACGTCCTCGAAGCGGATCCTGCGATGCGTGCCAACCATCGAGAATGGGATCTCGGATCTCTCGAGCAGCCTGATGAGATGCGGACGGGACACGTTCAGGATGTCGGCCGCCTGTTGCGTAGTCAGTTCGTGGCTTGTGGGCACGATCGTGACCGCCTTGCCCTGACGCAGGGCCTTCGCCGCCTCCACGAGGACCTCATAGAGTGGTTCCGGGATCTCGATGGCTGTGCCATCAGCTCCCACCAAACGCGCCTGCGACCGACTGAAGACCTGCTCTATCAGCTTCAATCTGCGGCGTTCGTCTGCATCTGCGGTGATCGGACGCTCTGCCAGCATCTCTTGCCTCCTGCGAGGATCCTAACACTATTCGCAACAAACGAAACGGGCAATTCGGGGAGGCGAGGCAAGGAGCCCACTGGGCGAACCACTCGGCGTCTGGGCACGCGGTGAACGGTGCGCTTCAGGCAGACCCGGCCAACGAGTACAAGGGATGCCGATATTCGGTCGTGAATGTCTGCTGACCCAGACCGGGCACAGCGAGCGCCCAGACCCGCAGGTCGCTCTTGGGCTGACTCACGCATTCTTCGTCCGGTTCTGCATACGACCGCACTCGCGGACGCGCGCCTACAGTCTGTCGCCTGGGCTCAGCCGCTTGCCCACCTCAGTGGCCCGCTCAGTGGCGGCCGACGCCGCGTAGCGCGAGACCATCGTCCGCGAGCGCCAGCCCGCGAGCGTCATCAGGTCGGTCTCGTTCATCCCCCCAGCCAGCATCTTGTGGGCATAGGTCCGGCGAAACATGTGGGGGTGGACGTGATCACCGAGGCCTGCGGCAAGGCCACGCTCGTGGATCATCTGACCGATCCCGGAGTCCGTGTAGGCGCCTTTGGGCCCGAGCCACAGGTTGGGCAGGTGGGCGGAGTGGTGCGGCGGCAGGGACTTGCCGTACCGCGTTCCGCCGTTGCGGTAGCGCAGGTAGCGGTCGAGCGCCTTGACCGCCTCTCGCCCGATCACCACCAGGCGCTCCCGTCGGCCCTTTCCGAGCACCCGCAGCTGGCGGTCATCGAGGTCCACGTCGTTGGTGTCCGGGTTGCCAGGCGTCCAGCGGAGCGCGGCGATCTCGGACCGGCGGGCGCCGCTGTCGAGCAACACCCGGATGATCGCCTCGTCGCGGCGGCCCGCGAGCGTCCGGTCCTCGGCACAGACGTTGAGCAGTGCCCGGATCTGGTCGTCACTCAGCATGGGCGGGAGCTGCTCCCCGACGATCGGTGGCCTCATCCGCACCATCGGCGAGGTCTCGATCATCTCCTCCTCGACCGCCCACTTGAAGAACGCCTGGAGGCTGCGGTAGCGGTTGTGCGCGGTCGTGGCCTTGTAGTGGCCGAGCTGGTCGGCGATGAACGCTTCGACGTGCTCTCGCCGGATGTACGGAAGGGCAGCGGGCAGGTCCGCGCGGGCGAGGAAGGCATCGAACAAGACCGCGGCGTCGATGTACGTCCGCTCGGTCTTGAGGGACAGGTTCCGGGCCGCCAGATGGCGGCGGAAGCTGGCGATGTCGGACGCGAGCGCGGTCGTTGCCGAGGCGGCCGGGGGCGGTGTAGGATTCGAGCCGCTCGGTCGGGCACGTTGCATGGGTGGCGGCCTTGCTGGGTTGGATGGTCCTTCGCGCAGAAACCATCCTACTCAGTTTTCGGCTCTGGCATCGGTGCGACAGGCCTCGCCGAAAGGCAAACGCTCTCCGCGAGCGTGATCCGAGCGGGAGTAACTCAGCTGGCAGAGTGTCTGCTTCCCAAGCAGAATGTCGCGGGTTCGAATCCCGTCTCCCGCTCCATCTTCCCCCGCTGGCCCACCGTGCCCTCGTGGAGAGGCGGCTACGCCCCGAGGCCCTCCGCGATGCCGTAGGCCCACAGGTCGAGGGCGTCAAGGTCGATCGCGTCGATCCCGTTGGTCGCGAGGGCCCCCGCGATCTGTGCTCGATGTTCGGTCGCGTGGTGGATCGCCTGGCCGAGGATCGTCAAGCGCGCGCGGCGCCTCGGACGGGACCCGATCTGGACCGTGCCCTCCGAGACCGCACCTACTGCCCGGAGCCTGGAGTCGTACGAGGCGCAGGCGGCAGCGAGCGCCGCGACCTCGGCGACCGTTGCGGGTGGCGTGCTGGCCGGCGGGAACGCTCCGCCGTCAAGGTGGCCCGCATACTCGGCGGCGGCATCGACGATGTGGGCGACGATCATTGCCACGCTCCATTCGTTGCGTGGCGCCGCGAGCGCGAGCGCCGCTTCCGGCAGCTCGACGAGGCGGGCGAAGAGCGTGGCGTTCGCCCACTCCATGTGGCGGAGAAGTCGGTCGAGCGTCGGGTCCGCGGTCAGCTTGCTCATCACCCGGTCGGGGCCTCCATCATCGTGCGATCTGCTGTTCTCATCGCGAGGCCGTGTGGATGGGCGCGGGGCATCCGTCGGGCGCCCTCTCGGGTTCGGGCGTCCCTTGGGCCCGCTGCGACGCTCGCCAGTCGTTGATCGCAGCGACGACTTCCTCCGGTCGGGTCATGGTGGGGACATGCCCGGCACCAGGTATCACCACCAGCTTGGATTCGGGGATGGTCCGGGCGGTCGTCTCCGCGACCGCGAGCGGGATGATGGCGTCAAGCTCACCGTGAATGATGAGCGTGGGCACCCGGATGGCCGAGAGATCGGGAGCCACGTTGGCTTCAGCGTGGCATTCGAGCAGCCTCGCGGCCGCCTCGGGCTCGGCCCGGAGCAGGATCTGGCGCCCCCAGCGACGAAGATGCTCGGAATCGGGCTCCGGGATGCAGCGATCGACGAACCCATGCACCGTGCCAGGGAAGTTGGATCGGGACCCGGCGATGAGCGGGTTGTCCATCTTCACCCCGTGGCCCGCGTCGACGAGGACCAGTCCGGCGAACCGGGAGGGGTCTCGTAGAACGGCTATGACGCAGGTCAGGGCGCCGAGCGACTCGCCGGCGAGGATGCACTGCTCGACGCCGAAGCCGTCGAGCACCGTGAACAGATCGTCCACGAGCGCCTCGGGTGTGATCGCACTGGCGGGTGCCGTGGACGCTCCGGAACCGCGGTGGTCGTAGCCGATGCAGCGCCAACGATCCTGCATCAGCTGGAACGGTTGCTGCCACAGCTCCCAGCTCCCGACCCAGCCTCCGTGGGCCACGAAGGTGTCGGGCCCAGTGCCGAATTCAACGGTGTTGAGAAGGTAGCCGCCCGCAGGCACGAACATCCGTCAGACCTGCACGGCGTGTGGCACGCCGAGATACGGGAACTCTTCGAGCAGGTCAGCGTGCGGGCCGACCCCGTCGCCGGTGACCCGGCACAGGTCGGCGATGTCGGTCCGCGGATCGGGCGCGTCCCCGTGATCAGACATCGTCTTCCTCCACCGGTGTACCGGGTACCCCAGGGGCCCTGGCTGGGACGCCCGCCCGCTCGGAGGCGGCGAGTATGGGCGTGGGCGTGCCGCTTGTCTTTCCGGGGTCAGCCGGACCGCGACCGTGCAGGCCGACCAGCAGCGAGGCCAAGGCCCAGGGTGACAGCGGAGCCCTACGACGTGGGCATTGACCTCCGCGAAGCGGGTCGAACACGACACAATTGCTATCGGTTATTCGCTCGACCTCTCCAGCTCGTGCTGCTGCGATCACGAGGTCCGGACCTCCCAAGCAGAATAGGGCGATGACGTACGGCGAGCGGGTCGTCCTCGAGCACGAGAACTGGATCGCCTACCTGACGGGTGTCGTGACCTGCACCGGCCGGGCCAAGGTGACGCGCACCGGCGGGACGGTGGCTATCCTGACCGGTCTGCCGATGGACTGGTTCAACCAGGTCCTGATCGAACGAGAGGAGGCGACGCCGGCCGGCGTCCTCGCCGGCGTGGCCCGGGCGCGCGAGCGAGGAGACCCCTTCGTCGTTCGCCTGCGTCAGGGCATCGATGATCGCTTCATCCCGACCTTGACCCAGGCAGGACTGGCGCCCGCGGGGGAGGAGACCTCGACACCCGGCATGGTCGCGTTTCCGATCGACCACGACGCCATCGGCCGACATGCCGCTCCCGAGCTCGACATCCGCCGGGTGACCGACGCCGCCGGCATCGACGTCCATCGCCGGGTCGTGACCACGGGGTTCGGCTCGGATCCGGCGGTCGCGCTGGGAACGGCTTGCCCGGATCTCCTCGACCGGTCTGGGTGTGTCGTCTATGTGGGCTACGCGGACGGTGACCCCGTCGTCTCCGGGCTTGGCTGGCGGACCGGCCTAACCATCGGGGTCTACAGCATCGCAACGGTCGCGTCGGCGCGCCGACGTGGCTACGGGGCGGCGATGACGGCGCGGGTGGTGGCGGACGGCGTGGCCGACGGCTGCGACGTCGCGGCGCTCCAGGCGAGCGAGATGGGGCGCCCGATCTACGAACGCCTGGGCTTCCGAACCGTCGTCAGATACGCGGCGTACGTCGATCCGGTACTTGGGGCATGACCGCTCGTGTCAGCCGACCGAGTTGACTTCTGGCCTTGACGCCCTCGACTGGCACAGGTGAGATGGTTCAGGTCGTCAGGGCCGATCCGGCCGACGACCGCGTTCTCGAGGCAGCCCGCGCGTTTGACGCAGACGTGATCGTGAGCGGCGATCGGCACCTCCTGGACCTGGAGGCTTTGAGCGAGATCGAGATCGTCTCGCCCGCGGAGTTCATCGCCCGCTGGAGTGGCTGAGCAGGCAGGCAAGGCCCCGCCCGCGGCCGATCGGAACTCCCAGGCTTGGCCGGCGTTCCTGGCGGGTTATACTCGCGGTATGAAGACCGCTGTCTCCGTGCCTGACGACCTCTTCGCCCAGGTCGACCGTCTTGCCCAACGCTCCCGCAGGTCGCGCAGCGAGGTCTACAGCGCCGCGCTGCGGGAGTATGTCGCCCGGCACGCGCCCGACGAGGTGACGGCGGGGCTGGACCGCGTCATCGCGGAGGCCGGCCAGCCAGACGGTGACCGGTTCGCCGCGGCGGCCGCCCACGGCACCCTTGGCTCGGCCGAGTGGTGATCGCCCAGGGCGAGGTCTGGTGGGCCGATCTCGGGGAGCCGGCGGGGTCGGAGCCCGGGTTCCGCCGGCCGGTGGTCGTCGTCCAGGGTGACGCCTTCAACCGCAGCTCGCTCCGCACGGTCGTATGCGTCAGCCTGACGAGCAACGTCCGCTGGGCGGATGCTCCCGGCAACGTGCTCCTTCCCGCCCGCGCAACGGGGCTGCAGAGGGATTCGGTGGCCAATGTGTCGCAGCTCGTGACGGTTGACCGGGACGCCCTCACCGAGCGCGTCGGCGCGCTGTCGGCGTCGAGCCTGGAGCTCGTGTTGGCCGGGATCGACGTGGTGCTCGGGCGTTCCTGATCACCGCGGCACCCTGACGATCGGTGATTTGCTCGCCCTTCCCCGCTCGTGCTCCTGCGCTCACGAGGTCAGGACTTCCCAGGCAGAACGCTCACGAACGGCGTCGACGCCGGCCGGGCCTTGGCCTCAATGACGGCTCGGTCGTCGCCTGAGCACGTCGTCGCACCCGCCCGCTGCATCGCTCCAGCTATCGCGACGTCCTGGCGTTCGATACGCGCAGCCTCGGTCGCGACCCCGCTCGGAACGCTGCGCCGGCGGCGGGCGTGCCTCAGGTTTCGGAGCGGCGCCGCTCGGGTGCGAGGGCCAGCACGTCCTTGCGCGCGAAGATGCCCAGGAAGCGAACGCCACACAGAAAGAGCGCCAGACCGAGCCCGCTGTAGAAGAAGGCGATCATCCAGTCCGGCACCAGGTGCGAGAGGCGGAGCGCCATGCCGCCGCCCATCATCACCGCCATCACCGCCCACGACGAGGCGTTGAAGAAGTGCCAGAAGGGGAGCCGATCCTCCGCGCGCGCGCGGATTCGACCCGTGTGCTTCCGGACGAGCCGGGAGAAGACGAAGAAGTAGAACGCGAGGAAGATCACCCCGGCGAGCGGGAAGAGGATCAGGTGCGAGGGCGCCAGCCCGAGCTCCAGCGGCAGCCCGATGATGCACACCATCGCGCCCGCCGCGCACCAGACCAGGCCGGCGATGAGCACCAGGTAGTTCTTGGGAATGTGGACGACGCGCACGCGCTCACTCCTGGCCCACGGGACGCCGGCGACCCGGATCGACCGGCGAGCCGGCCGGGGCCTCCCGAAGCCGTGCCGCCCGTGATCCCTCCCCCAACCTGAACATCCCGTCGACGCTGGTGCGATTGTACCCGCCGGCCGCCGGGCGCTCCGACCGAAACGACCGGCAGGCGGCGCGGACGCGACCCTAGAACCAGCGCCGACTCACTCGCCTTCGTGCGCCGGTTCGCCGAGCTCCACGATGCGACCCTCGATCCGTCCGGCGTCCGGGTACTCCTCGACGTGCGCGAGGCCAGCCTGGGACAGTCCGAGCGCGGTTCCCGCAGGGTTGGTCACGAACAGGTAGGGACGGAAGCCGATCCGCTCTCGAATGGTGTTCTTCAGCAGTCGGTGCGCCACCGTCACGGCCGAGCCGAGCAGGTCGCTGCCGGACCCGACCCTCTGGCGCACCGCGTAGCCCCGATGGAGCACCGCCTTGAGGTCGAGGTGCGCGACGGCAGGGCAGGCCGTGCAGATGTGGTCGGTCGCGGGAAGGGCTCGGGTGCGACTCTCGACGAACGCCCGGTAGGTCGCCCCGAGCTTGGCAAGGACCCGATCACCCTGGCCGTCGAGACTCGCCGCCGGCGCGACGGCGAAGACCGCATCGCCCTCGAGCTTGACCAGCGCGAAATCGGGCGCCAGGCCCTCGATGACCGCGTCGAGGAGGGCACCGAGCACGGAGTAGGCTGCCGGGATCCCCGCGCCGAAATCGATCCCGTGCTCCAGCTCGACACCGGCCATGAAGCCCGTGTACCCGGAGATGTCGGCGAGGAGCAGGTACCACTCGCCCGTGGGCGCAAATGGCCCGGTCGCTGACCCGGATCGCTCTGCTCGCTCCAACGTGCTCCCCCTCCCCGTCCTCGCCATGGCTGGCGGTCCCGCGGTGAGCGGGATGGTACTGGAGTGACGACGGCCGCATGTTTCCTCGGTCCGGCAGGGTGGCGAGAACGCCGCTGCCGGGGCGCGCTGAGCCGCCTGCGTGGACGACCGGTTCCCGGGTGGCTCACTCATCCGCTGGCCCGGTTTGGTCAGGAACTCCCAGGCCACCTGCGGCGGCACCTTCGTGGGCACCGACACGGTCAGGACGGATTCCTCCGGGGTGACGAAGACGCGCCCTCACCCGTGTCCGGGCCCAGGCGCGGACAGGCAGTACAGCTGCCGCGCCCCGGAGACGCCCTTCAGTTCGTGCGTCCCGGCGTCGACGAACGTCAGTCCCGAGTCGGCGACGAGCTCCCGGGTCGTTGCCGACACGTAGACCTGGCTCGGGCCGGCGAGCGCCATGACGCGCGCGGCGACGTGGACCGCCAGCCCGCGGACGTCGCCCGCTGCGATCTCGACCTCGCCCGTGTGGATCCCGGCCCGGATCGCCAGGCCAAGCGACTTCGCCGCGAGGCAGATCGCCGCCGCCGCGCGGACGGCACGCTCGGAGCTGTCGAACAGGGCGAGCACGCCGTCGCCGGTCGTCTTCACGAGCCGCCCGCGGAAGCGGTCGAGCTCGAACTGGATGCGTTCGTTGTGCATCCCGACGAGCTCCCGCCAGCGCGCCGGACCGACCGACTCGGCGAGGGCGGTCGAATCGACGATGTCGGTGAAGAGCACGGCCCCGAGCACGCGCTGCGTGCTCTCGTCGACCCGGGCGAACGAGCGGACCCCGGCGACGTCGTAGGCGACGAAGGCCTCGTCACCGATGACCCAGCCGTCGTGACCGGGCGGGATCTCGTAGACCATGCCGGGGCCGATCTCGTTGGTCGTGCCGTCCTCCAGTCGATTACCCAGCCGGCCCGAGATGCAGACGCCGACATGGTGGTACTGGCAGAGGCTGGTGCCGGCGATCGGTCGGACGTGCTCCATCCAGTGCCAGCCGGGTTCGAAGACCATCCTGCCGATCACGAGGTCGTCGAGGTTGTAGATGTCGATCCGCCCGAACGGAGTCGGACGGACCTCGTCGGGATTCTCGAGCGACTTCGCCTGGAGTCGGGCCATGTGTTTGTCCCCCCTCAGCCCTTCGGCTGGACGACCGCCAGCACGTTCCGGCTGGGGTCGATGAACCAGGCCGCCCAGGAATGGCCCATGTCCGCAACGCCGTCCACGGTCACCGGATCGGGCGCCTCGTACTCCTCGATCCGCACGCCGCGCGCCCGGAGATCGGCAAGCGCCGCCCCGATGTCCGGCACGCGCCAGGCCATCTGGGTCTGGGTGTCCGACGTGCCGATCGTGCTCCTGGTGACGACCAGCTGCGTCCCGCCGCCGCCGCGGAAGACGATCCGGTCATCCGCGTCCTCGCGGAGTATCTCCAGCCCGAGCGTGTGGTGGTAGAAGGTCCGGCTTGCCGCCAGGTCGGTCGAGAGCAGGATCGGGAACACCGGGTGATCGCTGAGCATGTGGAGCCCCCCTTGCCTTGTGCCCATCGGGTCGGCCCACATTCTGCCGCACCGAGCGGCTGACCTGGGTGAGTCGGGCCATGCGGATGGTCGCACGACCTCGCCCAATGCCCGGGCCTCCGCCCGGCCGGCTACCCGCTTCTCGATCGACGTGCGAACCGGAGCCCCGACCAGGTCTGGTCGATCGACGCGATCTTGAAGTCGACGAGACCCCTGCCGAGCCCGAACGACCGCACGCCGGCCTCGGACAGGTCGGTCGCGACCCCGGACGTCCGCTTCGGCCAGGCGACCCAGAGCGTGCCCTTGTCGTCCAGGGACGCGGCCGCTCGGGCGAAGGCTGCCTCGAGGTCAGCGACGCTCCGCGCGAACAGGATCGCGACCCGTGCCGTGCCCGCGATGGCGCCCGCCGGTGCGCGCGAGACGCTCGCTCGATCCGGGAGGGGCGCCAGGGCCGCCTCGAACCCCAAAGGCGCGTCGAACAGGAGCACCCGGGTCCCGGGCCCTATTCCGAGCTTGCGCGGAAGCGGCGTCCCCGCATACGCGTCCATCGTGCCGGGCACGACTCAGCCATCGGGCTCGACGATCCGGTACCCGACGCCGGGCTCGGTCCGGATGACCTGGTCGATCCCGGCTCCCGGTGCCGGGGCGGCGAGCTTGCGGCGGAGGCGGTTCACGTAGACGTGGAGGTACTGGCTTTCGCCGGCATAGGCGAGGCCCCAGACCTCGCGCAGCAGCCGGCCCTTCGTGACGACCCGCCCGCGGTGGGAGAGCAGCACGCGGAGCAGCTCGAACTCGCGGGGGGTCAGCGCAACCGGCTGGCCAGCGACCCTGACCTCGCGGCGGAGCGCGTCGAACTCGATCGGACCGACCCGGACGCGGCCGTCGGGCGTGGCGTCGGGTCCCGCCGCGCGGCGGAGCACGGCGCGGATCCGGGCATTGAGCTCCTCGATCGCGAACGGCTTCGCGACGTAGTCGTCGGCGCCGGCCTCGAGCGCATCGACCTTGTCGCGCTCGTCGTCGCGGCCCGACAGGATGATGATCGGGGTGGACCCCTCGCGGCGGATCCTCCGCACGACCTGCACGCCGTCGAGGTCCGGCAGACCCAGGTCGAGCACGACGAGATCCGCGCGGCGCTGGTCCCACGCCCGGAACGCCTCGTGCGCCGAACCTGCCTGGTCGACGCGATAGCCGCGTCGATCGAGATACGCGGCCAGGGCCTGCCGCGCCGCTTCGTCGTCCTCGACGAGCAGGAGGATCGGGCCGCTCGCCGTCACCCGTCCGCCTCGTCGACCGCTGGCCGGGGCGCCGCGCGGAGCGCCACCGCGACCGCCAGGCCGCCGAGCTCGCTCGGCCGCGCCTCGACGTCACCGCCCATCGCCAGCGCGAGACCGGCAACCACGGTGAGCCCGATCCCCATTGCCGACCGCGAAGGCTGCGCTCCCGGGACGCGGTAGAACTTCTCGAACAGCCGCGGCAGAGCGGAGGTCGGGACCCCTGCGCCATCGTCCTCGATGAGCACCTCGACCATGCCGTCGGCACGTGCGAAACCGCCGATCCGGATGCGGTTGCCGCCGTACCGGGTCGCGTTCTCGAGCAGGTTCAGGACGATCTGGCCAAGGTAGACCTCGTCGACGAGGACGGCGGGCAGGTCTCGAGGCAGGTCGACGTCGATCTGCTTCCTTCCCCATGCGCGCGCCAGCTGGATCGGGCCTTCGAGTGCCTCGTCCAGGTCGTGCGCCTCGAGCTCCGGGCGCAGCGCGCCTCCCTCGATCCGGCTCATGTCCAGCAGGTTCCGCACCAGCCGGTTCATCCGGTCGGCCTGGGAATCGATCGTCCGGAGCGTGGCTTCCTGGTCCTCGCGCGACCAGTGGACGGATGGGTCGAGGAGGCTGCCGGCGGCGGCCCGTATGGTCGCGAGCGGGGTCCGCAGGTCGTGCGACACCGAGTCGAGGAGGGCCGTCTTGAGGGCCTCGCTCCGGCGAACGATCTCCGCGTTGGTGCTCTCCTGCGCCATCCGGTCGCGGACCACGGCCTGGGCGAGCTGCTCCGCCGCGGCGGCCAGGATCCACGTCTCGACGCGATCCGGGTCCGGCTGGCCGTGCGCCCGGAGCGCCCAGATCGAGCCGAGCTGCTCGCTCCCGACCTCCACCTTGACCCGGTGGACGGTCGTCCCGCGCCCGGGCCCTCGTCGACGGGGGTCCCCGACCGGTGGCAGGTGCGTGTGGACCCAACGATTCGGCTCGCCGCCGGGTCCCCGCTGGAGCACGACATGGCGGGTCGGCACGGGCAGGGGCTCGCCCGGTGCGGTGTCCGCCGCGGTGCGCTCGTCGGTGGGAGAAGGCCCGAGCGCGAGCCACGCGCGATCCATCTCGGTCGCCTCGGCGAGTCGCGCGAGCACGACCTCGGCAACCTCCGCGACGGTCCGCCCGCCGGCGAGCGCGGTGCTCACGTCGAACAGTGCCTGCGCCTCGCGCGCCTGCTCCGCGGCTTCCTCCGCGCGCCGCGCGAGCAGCGCGACAAGGCGACCGACCACGACCGAGACGACGAGGAGCAGGAGGAGGTTGAGCCATTCGTCCGGGCTGCTGATCGTGAACGTGTACAGGGGCTGGACGAACAGGTAGTCGTAGAGGAGGAAGGACGCGACCGACGTCACGACGGCCGGCATGGTCCCGTACAGGCTCCCGACGGCGAGCACGGCGAGCAGGTAGACGGGCGCCGCGTACGAGGCGTGCGCGAGCTGCTCGATCGCCGCCACCGCAGCCGTCGAGGCAGCCAGGGCAGCCGCCGTGACGATGGCAATCTGCAGCGGCCGGGGAAGTCCGGCAAGCGGCGAGCGGCGCCGGAGCGCACGGCTCGGGCGAGCGGGCAGGTTCATGCCGGTCTCACTCCGCCGGACCGCGGAGCTGTGGAAACACCGTGACGAGCGACCTGTACGGGGAGGACGTGACCTCTAGAGCGTATGCCGGCCGCCAAGAGGAAGACGGGACCGCCACCGACGCCCGCGTCAAGAGAGTCTAAACGCCGCGACGCCTCACGCGGGCCTGGCGCGACATGTTTAGGGCCCGTTTAGGGGCGGCGCGGGCCCGGCCGCCCAATCTCTCTTGGGGGCGCGGCGAGACTCGAGGCATGAACGGCGGGACGAGAGCACCGAGCGCCATCGACGAGACACGGCGCCAGATCACGTTCGAAGTGCGAAACGTGACGGGCGCGATCGCTCTCGTCGCGTCCGGTGGGGCAACCCGGGTCACGGTGGCCGGCCTCCGGTTCGGCGAGCAGGTCGTCGCGCAGCTCCAGGCTGAGGCCTTGTCCGCGGGCGTTCGCCTCGAGCCCGTCTACTGGGACGACGACGCAGGCTGCGACGTGATTGCGCGGAAGACCGACGATGCCTGAGCGCCGGAGCGCACGGGTCCTCCTGGTCGAGGACGACCTGCCCCTGGCGCGAATCGTTGCTGGACACCTCAGGGCGCGAGGCCACGAGGCTCGCGTTGCGCCGTCGGTCGAGGCGGCCGAGAGCGAGATCGCAGGCGGCTTCCGCCCGACCATCGTGCTGCTGGACATCAACCTGCCGGACACGACGGGCTGGTCACTGCTTCGTTCGGGGAGTCTCGAGCGCGCCGGCTCCCCGCCCGTCTACATCGTGAGCGCGACCGCGATCCCTGCCTCGCGGCTGCGGGAGTTCGCGGTTGCCGGGTACCTGCCGAAGCCGTTCGCCCTGCCCACGCTCATCGAGCTCGTCGAGCGCGGCGGTGACGACGCGGAACGCGCCGAGCCCTAGCCCAACCGAGGAGCCGTCAGTGTTCTCTGATCTCGCCCTGCTCGTCGTCATGGCCGCCTGGCTGCTCGTCTTCCTCGGGTTCATCGTGCTCTGTGACAGGCTCGCCCGATGAACGGCCAGGACCTGGCCGGCGGCATCATCGTGCTGCTCCTCGGCTGCTACCTGCTCTACACGCTGCTCCGCGCGGAGCGCTTCTAGTGGTTCCCCCGGCCCCGGCGCTCCTCGAGGCACTGAGCCTGCTCGTCGTCGCGATCCTGCTTGCCCGCCCGCTGGGTGGCTACATCGCGAGGGTCATGGAAGGCGAACGGACGATCCTCTCGCCGGTGGTGCGCCCCGTGGAGCGCGGCATCTATCGCGTGATGCGGATCGACGAGACGGCAGAGCAGCGCTGGACCGCATACGCGGTCTCCGTGATCGTGTTCAGCTTCGTCTGCATCGTCGCCCTGTATCTCCAGCAGCGGCTCCAGTCCGTGCTGCCGCTCAACCAGGGCGGCCTGCCCGCCGTTGGCCCGGACCTCGCGTACAACACCGCGGTCAGCTTCGACACGAACACGAACTGGCAGAACTACGCGGGCGAGTCGACGCTGACCTATCTCACCCAGATGACAGGGCTCGCCGTCCGCAACTTCGTGTCGGCCGCCTCGGGGATCGCCGTCGCGATCGCCCTGACGCGCGGCCTCGTCCGCCGCTCGAGCCCGACCATCGGCAGCTTCTGGGTGGACCTGACGCGCAGCACGCTCTATCTCCTGCTGCCGATCGCCTTCGTCGCGGCACTCGTCCTGGTCTCGCAGGGTGTCGTCCAGACGTTTTCGGGCGCGATCAACGCGGCCACGCTCCAGGGTGCCCACCAGGCAATCTCCGTCGGCCCCGTCGCCTCGCAGGAGGCAATCAAGGAGCTCGGCACGAACGGCGGAGGCTTCTTCAACGCCAACTCGGCCCATCCGTTCGAGAACCCCAACGCGCTCACGAACTGGCTCGAGATGCTGCTCATCCTGCTCATCCCGTTCGCCCTCGCGAACACGTTCGGGCGGATGGCCGGCGATCGGCGCCAGGGCCGTGCGCTCCTCGCCGTGATGGTCGTCGTCCTCGTCGCCGGGGCGTGGGTGTCGATGAGCAGCGAGGTCGGGGGCAATCAGTCGATCCCGGCAACGGTCGCTGCCCACCTGGACCAGGGCCTCGGCAACATGGAGGGCAAGGAGGTCCGCTTCGGCGCGGCGGCGAGCGCCCTGTTCGCGACCGTGACGACCGGCACGAGCACGGGCGCCGTCAACTCGATGCACGACAGCTTCCTGCCGGTCGGCGGCCTGGTCCCGCTCTTCAACATCGAGCTGGGCGAGATCACGCCGGGCGGCGTCGGCTCCGGCCTCTACGGCATCCTCGTCTTCGCCGTCCTCGCCGTCTTCATCGCCGGGCTGATGGTGGGTCGGACACCGGAGTTCCTCGGCAAGAAGGTCGAGGCCTACGAGATGAAGATGGCAATGCTGGTCGTCCTGGTCCTCGCCGGCAGCATCCTCGTGTTCACGGCGATCGCCACCGTGGCGCCCGCCGGCCTGGCCGGGCCGCTCAACGCCGGGCCGCACGGCTTCAGCGAGATCCTCTACGCGTATTCGAGCCAGGCGGGCAACAACGGCTCGGCGTTCGCCGGCCTGTCGGGCAACACGCTCTTCTACAACCTGACCGGCTCGTTCGCCATGCTGCTTGGACGGTACGCGATGATCGTGCCGATCCTGGCGATCGCCGGCTCGATGGCCGCCAAGCGGCGCGTCGCCCCATCCCTGGGCACGTTCCCGACGACCGGACCGATCTGGATTGGCCTGCTCCTGGGTGTGATCGTCATCGTCGGCGCGCTGACGTTCTTCCCCGCGCTCGCGCTGGGACCGATCGTCGAGCAGCTTCTCAACAACGCGGGGAGGCTCTTCTGATGGCGCTCGCACGGGGCCGCGCGCTCCTCGCCGTCGTCGACACCCAGCGCGGGACGAAGCGCGCCGCGCGCGAGGACCGCCGGGCGCAGGCCGACGGCCGCGCGCCGCGCAATCGCGGCATCTTCGACCCGGCGCTCCTGCGTGGCGCGCTCGGCCCGGCCCTCCGCAAGCTCGACCCGCGCCAGCTGCTGCACAACCCCGTGATGTTCGTGGTCGAGGTGACCGCGGCACTGGTGACGGTGGTCTTCGCGACGGACCTGGTCGGCATCACCCGGGGGGCGCCGCGCGAGGTCGGCCGCTCGCCCGGCTTCGAGCTGCAGATCGCCACCTGGCTCTGGTTCACCGTCCTCTTCGCGACGTACGCCGAGGCACTCGCGGAGGCGCGCGGCAAGGCGCAGGCGGCGACGCTCCGCGAGACTCGCTCCGCGACCGTCGCCCACCGCCGCCGTCTCGACGGCGTGCTCGAGGAGGTCGGCTCGTCGGACCTCCGGTCGGGAGACGTGGTCGTGATCCGGGAGGGCGAGACCATCCCCGGCGACGGCGACGTCATCGAGGGCGTGGCGTACGTGAACGAGGCCGTGATCACCGGCGAGTCCGCGCCGGTCCTCAAGGAGCCAGGCACCGACATCCGGAGCTCGGTCACGGGCGGGACGACGGTGACGAGCGACACGCTCACGGTTCGCATCACGGCCAACCCGGGCGAGACGTTCCTCGACCGGATGATTGCCCTCGTCGAGGGTGCGAAGCGCCAGAGAACGCCCAACGAGATCGCCCTGTCGATCCTCCTGTCCGGCCTGACGCTCGTCTTCCTCCTCGCGACCGTCACGCTCCGCCCGTTCGGCCTGTATGCGAACGCGCCGCTGGGAATCGTCGTGCTGGTCGCGCTCCTCGTGTGCCTGATCCCGACGACCATCGGCGGGCTCCTGTCCGCGATCGGGATCGCCGGCATGGATCGCGTGGCACGGTTCAACGTGCTGGCCATGAGCGGCCGCGCGGTCGAGGCGGCAGGCGACGTGGACGTCATCCTGCTCGACAAGACGGGCACGATCACGTTCGGCAACCGGCTGGCGTCGCGGATCGTGCCGCTCGCCGGTGTCTCGGAGCGCGACGCCCTCGACGCGGCGCTGCTCACCTCACTCCGCGACGAGACGCCGGAGGGCCGCTCGGTGGTCGAGCTCGCCCGGCGCCGGCTCCAGGAGCTCGGAGGGGATGACGCGCCAGGTGGGGCGCCGGAGGACGGCGTCGTCGCCGAGGTCGTGCCGTTCTCGGCGGAATCGCGGACGAGCGGCGTGATCCTCGTCGACGGCACGGTGGTGCTCAAGGGTGCCGTGGACGCGATCGAGGCGGCGCTCGACGAGGCCGCGCCGGCGGAGCTGAAGACGCTCAGCGACGAGATCGCCGGGCTCGGCGCGACGCCGCTGGCGATCCGCAGGAACGGGACGGTCCTGGGCGTCATCGAGCTCAAGGACACGGTCAAGCCCGGACTCCGGGCGCGCTTCGACGAGCTCCGGCGCATGGGTATCCGGACCATCATGGTGACCGGCGACAACCCGTTGACCGCGCGGACCATCGCCGCGGAGGCCGGCGTGGACGACTTCATGGCCCAGGCGAAGCCCGAGGACAAGATCGCCCGGATCCGGGCGGAGCAGGCCGAAGGCCACCTGGTGGCGATGACGGGAGACGGCACCAACGACGCCCCGGCGGTGGCCCAGGCAGACGTCGGGCTCGCCATGAACAGCGGGACGTCGGCCTGCAAGGAGGCCGCCAACATGGTCGACCTCGACTCCGACCCGACCAAGCTGATCGAGGTCATCGCGATCGGCAAGCAGCTCCTCATCACCCGCGGCGCGATCACGACGTTCTCGATCGCGAACGATGTCGCCAAGTACTTCGCAATCCTGCCCGCGATGTTCGCGGTCGCCTACCCGGAGCTTCGCTCACTGAACATCATGGGTCTCGGCACGCCGGAGAGCGCCATCCTGTCGGCGGTGATCTTCAACGCCCTGGTCATCATCGCCCTGGTCCCGCTCTCGCTGCGCGGCGTCGCGTACCGGGCGGCACCGGCCGCCGAGCTGTTGCAGCGCAACCTCCTGATCTACGGCGTCGGCGGCATCCTCGCGCCGTTCCTCGGGATCAAGCTGATCGACATGCTCGTCACCGCCATCCACCTGGCGTAGAGGTCTCCAATGCGTTCTTTCGTCCGTCACCAGCTCTGGCCCGCGGTGGCCAGCCTGGCACTCCTCACCCTCATCACCGGCTTCGTCTACCCGGCCGCCGTCACGGCGGTCGCGCAGGCCATCTTCCCGAGCCAGGCAAACGGCTCGTTCCTCGTCGTGAACGGGACGGCAGTCGGCTCGAGCCTGATCGGCCAGGCTTTCAACGACCCGAAGTACTTCTGGGGCCGACCCTCGGCCGCCGGCGTGACGGCCTCGAACCCGGCGGGGTACGACGGGACGGCGTCCGGCGGGTCGAACCTGGGCCCGACCTCGAAGGCGCTGATCGACACCGTGACGCAGCGCGTTGATGCCTTGCGCGCGGCGAACGGGAACGCCCCGATCCCGGTGGACCTCGTGACGACCTCGGCCTCCGGGCTCGATCCGGACATCAGCCCGGCCGCCGCCGAGTACCAGGTTGCCCGCGTCGCGCAGGCACGCGGCATGACCGCCGACCAGGTCCGGGCGCTCGTCGCGAAGCACACGAGCCAGCCGATCCTCGGCTTCCTGGGCGCGGCGACCGTGAACGTGCTCCAGCTCAACCTGGACCTCGACGGGCTGCTCCGATGAGCGCGGGCATGGACGAGCACGAACGGCCGAGCGGGGACCAGATGCTCGCCCGCGTCCAGGCGGACCAGAGGCCGGCACGTGGCCGGCTGCGGATCTACATGGGCATGGCGCCGGGCGTCGGCAAGACGTACAAGATGCTGGAGGAGGCCCACCGGCGGCACGACCGCGGCACGGACGTGGTGATCGGTTTCGTGGAGACCTACGGGCGGCGCCACACGGCCGCGCTGATGGACGGGCTCGAGATCGTCCCGCGGCGGCACATCGAGTACCGCGGCGTCGTCGTCGAGGAGATGGACACGGAGGGCGTCATCGCGCGCCACCCCGCGGTCGCCCTGGTCGACGAGCTGGCCCACACGAACGCCCCCGGGTCCGAGCGCGAGAAGCGCTGGCAGGAGGTCGAGCTCCTGCGGGATGCGGGCATCGAGGTCATCAGCACCTGCAACGTCCAGCACGTGGAGTCCGTGGCGGACGCCGTCCAGACGATCCTTGGGGTACCGGTCCGCGAGCGGGTCCCCGAGGAGGTGGTCCGCGCCGCCGACGAGATCGAGCTCGTCGACATGAGCCCGCACGCGCTGCGCCAGCGGATGCGCCACGGCAACGTGTACCCCCCGGATCGCGCCGCGATCGCGCTCGAACGCTTCTTCACCGAGCCCAACCTGACCGCCCTGCGCGACCTGAGCCTCCGCTTCGTCGCCGGCCAGGTGGACCTCCAGCTGGAGGAGATCGTCGAGGACCAGGGCCTGCACATGGGCTCCCTGACCGACCGGGTCATGGCGCTCGTGGACGAGTCGGTCGCGTGCCGCCGGGCGCTCCGGCGGGCTGCAGCCCTGGCGAGCGCGCTGCATGCACCGCTGCTGGCCGTCGCCGTCGAGACGCCCGGTGTCAGCCTCTCGCAAGATCGTCGCCAGGACCTCCAGGCGAACGTCGACTACGCGGTGGACCTGGGCGCCGAGATCATCCGTGGAGAGACGGCCGATCTCGGGAAGGGGCTCGAAGAGGTCATCCGCGAACGCCGCGTCACCCACGTCGTCATGGCGCATCATCCACGACGGGGCCTGGACCGGCTGGCCCGCACATCGCCCGCGGAGGCGATCCTCGAGCGCATCCCGGGACTCGAGGTGCACCTCGTCGGTGAGCCGGAGCAGCACAGCAAGGAGGATCGACGTCGATGATCGTGTGCGTGCCGGTGACGCCGGCCGGGGAGATCGACCCACGCTGGGGCCGCGCCGCGCGTGTCGCTGTTGCCGATCTCCGGGACGGGGGGATCGCCCGCTGGGAGGAGATCGAGGTCGGCTGGGACACCGCCCACGACATGGGCACCGAGGGCAGCCACCACGCGCGGGTCGCCCGGTTCCTGCAGGAGCATGCCGCGGAGATCGTGGTCGCGCACCACATGGGCGACCCGATGGTGCACATGCTCGAATCGATGGGCGTGCAGGTCCGGCTCGGGGCCCACGGTGACGCGCGCCGCGCCGTGCTGGTCGCTCCCGCGGCGCCCGCTGGCTAGTCCGACGGCGCAGACGCCGCGGCTCGAGATCCAGGTGGCTCCCGGCCTGCCGGCCTGACCCGGCGCCCGGCGGCCCGCCGCGAGGAGCCCGGTTCTCAGCGATTCTTCAGGATCCACCCCCATACTTGGCCGCCGGGGAGCAGCGCGCCCGATCGGGCGCGTCCCAACCTGGCCGAAAGACGGACCGGAGCTCACGCTGTCGATGACGGACACGACCACCGAGACGTCCCCTTCGGAGGCCGTGCCGTCACAACTGCCGCAGCGTCCCGGGGCTCGGGTCCGGAGGCTTGGCCTGTTCGGCGGCGGAGTGCTGGCCGCCTTCGTCGCCATCCTGCTCTACGGCGCGCTGTTCCCCGCCGCCACCCCCCTGACCCAGCAGAACGTCACCGACAGCATCGCGAGCGCGCTCGCATCGCAGACGCCGGGACCGGCGTTCTCGGAGCTCGCCTACGCGGCCATCCAGCCGTCCGTGGTGCTCATCGAGACCGGGCTCGCCGACACCTCGACGGGCACGACGAGCGGGCTCGGGAGCGGGGTGATCGTGGACGTTGCGGGTGACATCCTCACTGCCCTCCACGTCGTCGCGAATGCCACGACGATCAAGGTGGTCTTCGCCGACGGCAGCACCTCGACTGCCTCGGTCGCAGTGAGGCAGCCGGACCAGGACATCGCGGTCCTCCACGCCGCCCAGATGCCGGCGGCGTTCGTGCCCGCAACGCTGGGCAATCCGCGGTCGGTGGGAGTGGGCAGCGAAGCCTATGTCGTGGGCAACCCGTACGGCCTCTCCGGCTCGATCACCGCCGGCGTCGTCTCCGGGCTCAACCGCACGTTCCAGCTGCCGGATGGCGGGCCGACCCTCCACGGGCTCATCCAGGTCGACGCGGCGGTCAATCCGGGCAACTCGGGCGGTCCGCTGGTCAACCGCGCCGGCGAGGTCATCGGCATCGTCACCGGCCTCGTGAACCCGACCAAGCAGGACGTCTTCATCGGGATCGGGCTCGCCGTTCCCATCAACGTGGCGGGTGGCGCAGCGGGCCTGCCGCTGTACTAGGCCGCTCGTCCAGGCCGCGGGTCCCGGCGCACGTCCGGGCCCGCGGATACTCAGCTCAAGGAGGTGATGCCAGTGGATCACGAGGTGGATACGGCACCCACGCGGCCCATGGAGCGGGTGCTGTACGAGGTCAAGAAGGTCATCGTCGGCCAGGACCACCTGCTGGAGCGGCTCGCGGTGGCCCTCCTCGCGCGCGGGCATCTCCTTGTCGAAGGCGTGCCCGGGCTGGCCAAGACGATGGCCATCAAGACGCTCGCCTCGTCGATCGGCGGCGAGTTCAAGCGGATCCAGTTCACCCCGGACCTGGTCCCGGCCGACCTGGTGGGCACCCGCATCTACAACCAGAAGACCGGCGACTTCAGCACCTCCCTCGGCCCGGTCTTCACGAACCTGCTCCTCGCCGACGAGATCAACCGCGCGCCGGCGAAGGTCCAGAGCGCCCTGCTCGAGGTGATGCAGGAGCACCAGGTCACGATCGGGCGCGAGACGTTCAAGGTTCCCGACCCGTTCCTGGTCCTGGCCACCCAGAACCCGATCGAGACCGAGGGCACGTATGCCCTGCCCGAGGCCCAGGTCGACCGGTTCATGCTCAAGGTCCTCGTCGGCTATCCGACCGCGACCGAGGAGTTCGTCATCGTCGAGCGGATGACCGGCCAGCTCGACGCGGTGGCGCAGGTGCTCTCAACCGACGACCTGCTGGGGCTGCAGCGCGAGGCCGACCAGGTCTACGTGGACCCGTCGCTCATCAGCTACGCGGTGGACCTTGCGACGGCCACCCGGAACCCGAAGGCCCACGGGATGCCCGACCTGGAGCGCTACATCACGTTCGGGGCCAGCCCGCGCGCCTCGATCAACCTGATCCTCACGGCCCGAGCCCTCGCCTTCATCCGCGGGCGGACGTACGCGATCCCCCAGGACGTGCTGGACATGGCCCGGGACGTGATGCGCCACCGGCTGGTGCTCTCGTTCGAGGCGCTCTCCGACAACGTGACGAGCGACGACGTTCTGACGACGGTCCTCCGGCGAGTCAAGGCGCCGGCGGTCCCCACGAGGGAGATCCCGAACGTACACGTCAGCGCCTGAACGCATCCTCCAGCGGCTCGACTGGCAGGTCATCCGCCGGCTCGACGGGCTGCTCCAGGGCGACTACCGGAGCCTGTTCTACGGCGCCGGGGTCGACCTGGCGAACGTGCGCGAGTACCAGCCAGGCGACGACGTCCGGTACATCGACTGGAACGTGACCGCGCGGATGGACAGCCCCTACGTCCGCCAGTACGCCGAGGACCGCGAGATCAACGCCTGGTTCCTGCTCGACCTCAGCCCGTCGGTGGACTTCGGGACGGTCGCGACGGACCGCGAGAAGCGGACCGTCCTCGTGGACTTCGTGACGACGCTGACCCGCCTGCTGACGCGACGGGGCAATCGCGTGGGTGCGGTCTTCTACGGCAGCCGCGTCGAGCACACGATCCCGGCCCGGGGCGGCCGGGTCCAGGTCCTCCGCCTCGTCAACGACCTGCTTGCCCATCCCCGCCTGGCGAGCGCCCCGTTCACGGACCTCGGCCCGCTGCTGACGGCCGGGCACCAGGCGATCAAGCGGCGGTCCATGGTCTTCGTCATCTCCGACTTCATCAGCGTCCCGGGCTGGGAGCGGCCGCTCAACCTCCTCAACCAGCGCCACGAGGTCCTGGCCGTGCGCCTGGTGGACCCGCGCGAGATCGCGCTGCCCGACGTCGGCCCGCTCATCATGGAAGACGCCGAGACCGGCGAGAAGCTCTACGTGGACACCCGCGACCGGGGCTTTCGCGCTCGCTTCGAGGCCGCCGCGCAGACCCGCGAGGCCGCCATCGGCGACGCGTTCAAGCGGGCAGGGGTGGAGGCACTCTCGCTCTCGACCGACGAGGACCTGGTCCGGGCCATCGTGCGCATGGCGCGACTCCGCCGCCAGCGCAGGAGATAGGCCGTGACCTTTGCCTGGCCCCTGGCGCTCCTGCTCCTCGTCCTGGTCCCGCTCGGCCTCCTGGCCGCCCGGGTGGTCGAGCGACGGCGCCGACGCCGGATCGCCGCGTTCGGTGGGCTGGGCCTGGCCCGGCCGGCCGCCCGTGGCAATCGGCTGCGCGGCCGGGTCGCGTCGGTGCTGCTGCTGGTCGGGCTGACGATCATGCTGGTGGCCCTGGCCCGCCCGCAGGGTGTCGTGGACATCCCGCGGGTGGAGGGCACGGTCATCCTGGCCTTCGACGTGTCGGGCAGCATGGCCGCGACAGACCTGGTGCCCACGCGGATGGAGGCTGCCAGGGTGGCGGCGAAGGCCTTCGTGGAGCGCCAGCCGGCCAGCGTCGTGATCGGCATCGTCGCGTTCAGCGACGCGGGTGTCGCCGTCCAGCCGCCGACGAACGACCAGGCGACGGTCCTCGCCGCGATCGACCGCCTCGCCCCGCAGCGTGGGACATCGGTGGGCGGCGGCATCCTCGCGTCCCTCAACGCGATCGCCGTCGCCGACGCCGGACCCACGGTCAACTACTACAGCAACCGGTCCCCCGCCCCGACGCTCTCCCCCACTCCGGTCCCGGCGGGCACCCATGCCCCGGCGGTCATCGTCCTGCTGACCGACGGGGAGAACAACGAGTCGCCCGACCCCCTCGCTGCGGCGCAGCAGGCCGCGGACCAGGGGGTCCGGATCTACACGGTGGGGATCGGGAGCGCTGCCGGAACGACGCTGGACGTCGGCGGGTTCAAGGTCCACACCCAGCTGGACGCGGCGACGCTCCAGCAGATCGCCACGACCACCAACGGCGCCTACTACGCCGCCAGCGACGCCGGGAGCCTCGCCTCGATCTACGCGAACCTCGACACGCGCCTGATCGTGCGGCCCGAAGCGATCGAGCTCACCGCCGTCTTCGCGGGTGCGGGCCTCCTGGTCCTCGCCGTGGGCGCCGTCCTCGCCCTCGCCTGGCTGGGGCGCCTGCCGTGAGAGCCCGGGCGGTCGTCGCGCGAACGGCGCGAAGCGCGCGAGCCGCGCGACCCGCGCGAACCCGGGAGGGACGCTAGATGGAGTTCCTGTGGCCGTGGCTCCTCGTCGCGCTCGCGTTCGTGCCGGTCCTCGTCGCCGTCTACGCGTGGAGTCTCCGCCGGGGGCGTCCCGCGGCGCTCCGCTACTCGAGCCTCAGCCTCATCCGCGAGGCGCAGCCCGGCTCCGGACGCTGGCGGCGCCACCTTCCGTTCGCGCTGTTCGCCGTCGCCCTGGCCGCCTTCGCTGTTGCCCTGGCCCGGCCGGTCGCGATCGCCAGCATCCCGGCCAACCAGACGACCATCATCCTGACGATCGACGTCTCCGGAAGCATGTGCTCCAACGACATCGCGCCCACGCGGCTGCAGGCTGCCGAATCCGCAGCCGCGGCGTTCATCCAGCACCAGGGATCCACGACCCAGATCGGGATCGTGGCCTTCAGCAGCTTCGCTCAGGTCGTCCAGGCGCCGACCAACGACCAGCAGGCACTCCTCGCCGCGCTCGGAAGCCTGACCACGGGACGGAGGACGGCCATCGGGAGCGGCATCCTCGCCTCGATCGACGCCATCTCGGAGGTCGATCCGTCCGTGCCGGCGACCACCGGGTTCGGCCAGCCCGGGGTCGAGCCGGCGCCCGTCCCGAAGGGCGACTACGCCCCGGACATCGTGGTGCTCCTCACCGACGGGGCCAGCAACACGGGCCCGCAGCCCCTGGACGCGGCCCAGGAAGCTGCCACGCGCGGCGTTCGCGTCTACACGATCGGGTTCGGGACCGCCGCGGGCGGCGGGCTCGACCCGGCCTGCGCGCGCCAGATGGCCGGACGGGAGTTCCAGGGAGGACAGGGGTTCGGGGGCGGTGGGGGCGGTGGCTTCGGCGGCGGCGGTGGGGGCGGCTTCCGCCGCGGGATCGACGACCAGGCGCTCATGCAGATCGCCGACCTGACCGGCGCGAAGTACTACCCGGCCGAGAGCGCGAGCCAGCTCGAGAGCGTCTTCGCGAGCCTGCCGACCAGCCTCATCATGAAGCACGAAGTCGTGGAGCTCAGCGTCGGGTTCGTCGGCCTCGGGGTGCTCCTCGCCGGCATCGCGCTGCTTCTCGGGAGAGCCTGGCGCCCGCTGCCCTGACGTCGTCGCGACCAGCGGAACCGGCTGGCACTCACGACCATCGAGTTCGAGCGACCCTCCACTCCCGGCAACCGCCCTTGACAACTTCGGCGTACCCGGTATCGTGAGCTATAACGAAGTTGGAGTGCCAGACGTGGAGTTCAGCAAGTCGTTCTACTCGCCCCACGAGGTGGCCGCGATAGCCGGCGTCCATCCGTCCACCATCCTGAACTACATCGCATCGGGTCGCCTGTATGCGGTCAAGCTCTCGGAGCGCACGTACAGGATCCCCGTCCGGGCGGTCGTCGGCCTCCTCGAGCCCGAGCGGCTTGCGCCGTCGTCCATCACGGTCGAACCGGAGGCCGACGTCGAGCAAGAGCTCACGCAGGAGCACGAAGTCGAGACGGTCAGCGCGTGAGGCCACTGTCTTCGCACGCGTTCAATCAGCGTCGCGATGACCTCTTCAGCCGGCTCGATCGCCTCGGGCGGGTCGACCTTCGGGACCTGGGCTCGAACAAGCGGGTTCGCAAGATCGTCGCCGGCCTGGTCATCCCGGGCCAGGTGAGCGAGCCGGGACTTCTCGACGAAGTCCGCTTCCATTACCAGGAGTGGTGGCGACCGTCGGCCCTCGGTTGGCTCCGCGTCCGCTACGACTACGACTACTTCGACCTCCTCAACGGCGGCCGCCGAGGCTATCACCTCCATCCGCTCAAGGGTCGTGAAGCAGTCCCGCACGCCGTGTGCGTGCTGATCGACGGGTCGGGTGAGGGTCGCCACTACTTCGCCCATGAGATGGACATCCTGGCTGTCCACGAGGAATTCGAGGGCCAGTACGCTGCAGGTCGGCCGGTCGAGTGCCGCGGCCTGCGAGCGATCGACTGAACCAGCTGGACGTCGTGGAGAGGCCCCAGGCCCTCTCGTAGGTCCCCGGACGCTCGCGTCGGCCGCTCCGCGGCCTCCGACGAGCCGTCGCTAGGGGGCGCCGAAGATCGCGCGACCCCCGATGCGACGCCACCGGATCGCCGTTTCGCCCTCGATCTCGATCCACTCGAAGGTGGCGCGACCGTCGGGTCCGGCGAAGCTCCAGGTCATCTCCCAGACGCCGGGCGCACCTTCGACATCCTTCACCCGGAGGGACGCCGACCAGGGCGACGACGGGTGAGTTCGGCGTCGCTCGCAGGCCGGATGGAAGCGCCTGCTGACAACCTCCTGGAACGTCGCGCGCTCGTCCTTCGAGAGTCGTGCCCAGTCGCCCTCGAATGCGGGGGTGACCTGGACCTTCAACGCGTCGACTCAGGAAGTGAGCGAGGTGTCGAGGTGCGCGAACAGTGCGTCGGGAGCATCGACGACGGTGACGCGCCCCGCGGCCACGTGCTCGTCGACCTCGCGCTCCATCGCCTGCCACCGTTCTGTCCAGAACCAGCGCTGATCCGCCGGGATGGGCAGCACCGGCCGCAGCTGCGCAAGGAACGCGGCCGGCGTCCGAACCGGGAACCGGTCGGCCAGGACCGTGAGGTGTGCGTCGCCCGACACGAGCACGGCCCGCTCAGCTGCCGCCAGGGCGAGCAGATAGTCGTCGTTCGGACCGACGGCGTGGACGGGCGGCTCGCCTTCCGGGTCCACGGCGAGCACACCCGACCGGCGGATCCACGCCACGAAGGCGTCCGCGTCGGCCGCCGGGACAAGCCGCTCGAGCTTGGGATATGCGAGCGCCCGGCGCAGCTCCGCGAGAAGCCAGGGCGAGATGACCAGATCAAACTCCCCGGCCTGCCACGCGTGCAGGAGCCGGGCGGGTGTCCCGCGGGGCGACAGGATCGCCGAGATCAGGACATTGGCGTCGAGGACGGCCCGCACCGGACGGATGGTCAGCCGCGGGTGCGGTGCTGGGCCTCGGTCGCAAGCGCGAGCGCCTCGGCCTCGTCCAGGTTGTTGGCCGCCCACAGCCGGTCGAGCAGGTCGAGGCCGAGGTCGCGGCGCAGGGCGTCCTCGATGACGTCGCCGTCACCTTTGCCCAAACGAGCCGCCCGGACCTTTACTGCCCGGAGGACCTCGGGGTCGATCGTCAGCGTCGTGCGCACCTTCGTCATCGCCGCATCATAGCATCATGATACGGCGCCCGGGGATGCCGTGATCGGGCGGCGGCATGCGCCCCCGGGCCGACCGACCGACCGCCCGTTCACGTCCTGAACGAGCAGCATGATCGTGCATACGATTGTCGCAGCTGGCGGGAGATTCGATCGATGTCCGTGGATGATGGAATCGCGTACCAGGCGACGGACCTGGCGCGGAATCACCGCGAGGTGATCGACGCGGCCCGCCGGGGCTCCGCCCTGATCCGGGAGAAGGATGGACTGGCCCTCGTCATGGCGCCGGCCAAGGAGACTCGGCGCACGCGGGAGATCGGTGACCTCGCCCTCGACCTCGTGCGCGCTGCCAGCGTGATGCTCCCCGGCGGGGCAGCGCGGACTGCGGCCGCGTACGGCGGGATGGCCTGGCGGGGTCAGCTACACCGCGACGATCGCGACTCGATCGGCTGCCTGGGCGGCATCCACGAGTGCCTTGATGTCGTCGGGGTCCGACGTGACGATGACCGCTGGCAAGGCAACAACCGCTTCTGCCACGACGATGGCATCGACGACGCTGAGGACGTCGGACTTGGCGCGAAGCACGCCTGCCTGCTTCGCCCTTTCGGGCGTTGTCTCGATCTGCATGTCGACTGCGTTGATGACCCGATCGATCCGGGCGTGGTCCTGCCGTCCGGTGTAGACCTCGGTCAGGACCGGCGCTGGGATGACGACGAGGCGGCCTTCACGTCTAGCACGAACAACCACCGCGCGTGCCCGAGCGTTGCCCTCCGCGAGAGCTGAGACACCACCTGAATCGAGGATCACGCGGCCCGCTTGTGCGGTCGTCAACGCGGCCATTGCAGCAAGTCAACGTGCTGCTGGACCCCAGGTGGAATCGGGCCGAATTCGCCTTCAAGCTGCTGCTCGAGATCCGCCAACCGATCGAACTGGAGTTGCCGAGCGAGTGCCTCGTCGAGGTAGCGGGAGAAGCCGCGCTCCCCCACCCGCGCCTTGGCCTCCGCGACTCGCTCTTCCGTCAACGTCGTTGAGACCTTGGTTGTGCTCATGCCGTTATCCTACACAAGGTAGGATAGCCGTCAACCCACAGCTGGCAGCCTCCTCCAGCCGATGACCGGGAGCCAGGCAACGACGCGGCGTCGGCCTACGCCACGCCGGTCCGCTTGGCCGGATCAGGACGGAGCCCGCGGTGCGACGATGTGATAGGTCGTCTTACCTAGCAATGACGAGTAGGACGCGATATTCTTTAGTCACACGCAGGGAGACCGACATGGACGTCCTGGATCGTCCCATCGAGGCGGAGGCTCGCCTCCGGCAGAAGAACCAGCTCACGATTCCCGAGCCGATCGTCCGTGCGCTCGACGCGGCCCCGGACGACATCCTCGTCTTCGAGGTCGACCCGGCCGAGCCAGGTGTCGCTCACGTCCGCGTCATGCCCCGCGACTTCGCCGGCAGTCTCACCGGCGTCTTCGGGACGAGCGAGGAGGTCCTAAAATTCGTCCGCGGCGAGCGGGCCGCCTGGGGCGAATAGGCGGCCCGTGTCCGAGTCGTCGCTGCGCACGACAATCGCCGAGGGCGATCGCCTGCTCCTCGATACGACCGTGCTCGCCGCGTTCCTCGACGCGACCGACGCGACGCATCCGGTGGCTCGCTTTGTCCTGCGTGAGCTCGTGGAGTCAGGCCGAAACCCAGCGGTCGTCTCCATGGTCACTGTCATGGAGATCCTCGTCCGGCCCATGCGGACCATGCCGCCAGGTCACCACACGGTGCTCGCGTTCCTGCGAACGCATCCGAACCTGATCTGCGCGCCTATCGACCTCCAGGTCGCCCAGGATGCCGCCCACCTTCGCGCCGATAAGAAGTTCGCGCCGCCCGATGCGTTGATCGTGGGGACAGGACTCGCGACCCAAGTCCGGCACCTCGTCACGAACGACCACAACTGGTCGACGAGGCTCGCGAGCATGTCCGCGCGGATCTCCGTCGTCCAGATGTCAGCGCACCTTCCGTTCCCGTAGCCGCGATCAGCGCCAACGCACGATGTGCGGCCTCGAACGTGTCCGGGCCTGACTACTTCTCAGGGTGCCAGGCCCCCTCGAGGCGGACTCTACGCGGGCTCCATTGCCTGCCGCTTGCGTCCCCTGCTCACGATCGCCTGGAGCGAAGCAGGCCGGCAGCTGCGACCGCGATGATCGCCCCGGCTGCGTCGATGCCGACGTCCACCGCCGACTCGTGGCGCCCTGCCACGAACCCCTGGTGGAACTCGTCGGTGGCCGCGTAGAGGACCGCGAGCGCCAGCGCCCACGCCCACGGCCGGCGCCACGCGGTCGTGCCCGCGAGGGCGCGCCAGAGCAGCAGCGCGAGGATGCCAAAGACGCCCATGTGGCCGGCCTTGCGGACCACGAAGTCCAGGCCCGCGTCCGGCACGAAGCGCAGGTTCGGCTGGGCGGAGAACGCGAAGATCAGCGCGGCCCAGCCGATGACCGGGAGCCACGCCGCCAGCCTGCCGCCGGGGCGCAACAGCGCGCGCCCTCGATCGCTCACGCAAGAAAGGATACCGGGGCCGTGATGGCGAGCCGTGAACAAGTTCTGCAGGTAATCGGGATCAAACCGGCCACCTTGAGCCTGATTATCCGAATCGGTATCGTCGGGCTTGGCTGGCGGAGGCGGCGGCTCTCAGTGCCGGAGCGAGCGGGCACGACTACCATCTGCGGGATGCGAACCGAACGCACGCCGGTCGCCGAGGGCGTGGAGCTCGCGACGGACCAGTGGACGGCCGCGGACGCCCACGGGGCGGGGCCCGCCTACGCGGTCGGGGCCGCCGACGCGGCGCCGTTCCTCCTCGTCCACGGGCTCGCCTCGAACGCACGCACCTGGGACGGCGTCGCCGCCAGCCTCGTCGCGACCGGCCATCCAGTGGTCAGCGTGGATCTCCGGGGGCACGGCCGGTCATCGAAGCCGGACGGCCCGTACGACGTGCCCACCGTGGCCGATGACCTCGCAGTGCTCATCGAGCGCCTGGGGATCGACCGCCCGGTCGTGGCCGGGCAATCCTGGGGCGGCAACGTGGTCCTGGAGCTCGCGGCCCGCCACCCCGACGCCGCCCGCGGGATCGTCTGCGTCGACGGCGGCTGGCT
>Ga0097691_1000580_pt1 | contig 30939 bp, 30 predicted proteins | sample NGESurdeep072012_8_FD_72858 | JGI IMG/M metagenome (GOLD analysis project Ga0097691, IMG submission 72858) | Arctic peat soil microbial communities from Barrow, Alaska - NGEE Surface sample 210-1 deep-072012 | ecosystem: Environmental > Terrestrial > Soil > Wetlands > Peat ... | reverse complement strand
CGATGACGACACGCCGTAAGTACTGGCTACATATATCAAGCACCAACCAAGCAACATCGCAGGTCAACACGGCATCCAGCCCTCAAACCGCCCGTAACTTCGGCCTAGAGCACCTGGTCGGGCCGCAAGCCCAGCCGCCCTGCCTGAGACAGTAGCGCGCGGCTGCGCCGGCCGGAAGGTGCCCGGCCGTGCTGCACGCGTGTACCACGGCCTGTCGCCGGGCTCCGCCTGCGCCCCGGCCGCCGCGGCCGTCCCCCGCCAGGAGGCCTCGCCCGGCCACGCAGGACTGCTCTCGCCGCAAGCCCTGCGCGAGCCACCGACTCGTTGAGCACGCTCCAAGGGTCCCAAGGAGCCGACTTGCAGTGCGTTGTCCGGCAACGAAACCCGCCGCCGGCTAGTCGAGCGAGCACCAACGGGGACGAAGATGTCCAGGACCCGCCCTGCCGCCGGATTGGCTGACACCGGCCTGTGCAGCACCGATTGCCCATGTCCGACCACGATGGCGCCAGTTCGCACGCGCTGAAGACCGATTCCATGCCATTGATCCACACGGACGTGGCTGTGAACCGGGGTGTTGGCTTGTCGTGGGCTCGTGAACCCGGCGCCGGTTCGCCCTTGCTCATCGACGGGCGGCGGCGGCGCGGCCGAGCTGGGGGTTGGCATGTGGTGGGTGGGCCGGACGGACTCCCCCCGTTGCTGCCTGTGCAGCCGAGACCGCCTCGACCAAGCTCAGACTCGCTCGCCGAAGTGGCAGTGTCTGCAGTGCCTGGGTCAGCGACGTCAGCTGGCGCCCCAGATCGCGGGCGGTCGCGGTAGCGCCGGTGGTCTGCTCAGGTCGGACCAGGACGATCCTGCGGTTGGCCACGTCCGAGGTGCGCACGCCACCTGGGCGCTCAACCCCTGCGCGGTTGGCGACCGGATCCATGGCCGCGAGCAGTCGAGCGGGTGCCTGGAGCTGCCCGGCGCGGGCCAGCTCACGGGGCAGCTCGGCGAACCGTTCGGCACGAGCGCCGCCTGCTCCGAGCGCATCACGGAGTAGGCCACTGACCTCGCCGAGGTGAACCCGCTGGGCGATCAGGGCCGGCGTTGCCCAGCCGTTACCCTCTCGGGTGATCTCGTCGAGGGCCTGGTGCAGCTGGGCGCTGGCCTCCACACCGACCAGAGCCGGTGGCGCGGGTGTGGTCATCTGCGCCGGCCAGCTCGCGGCGACATCGCCCCACCCGAGGTGAGCGTCGGCCAGCCTGGGGCGGATCTGGGCGGTGAAGCCGTCAGGGTCGATGACGCCCGCCTCGGCGGCCGCGTTCAGGATGACCGTGGTGTGCATCAGCAAGGCTTGTTCGGCATGGGCCACGCCGGCCAGGTCTCGCACCGACGGCGGACTGGCGTGCAGAACGCGCAGCGCGGCGACCTCCCACCCGGCCAGGACGTGGGGCAGCCGGTCGGGATCAACGAAGTGCTCGCCGCCGGCGCGCGGCGCCTGCCCGGGCGTCCCAGTGAGGTAGTGGGTTGCTTGGGCCTGCAGGGTGTCCAGCTCGCAGGCCAGACGACGACTCTGGGCCAGGGTCGCGCCGGCCACCGCAAGGCGCACCCCAGGTTGGTCGAACGCGATGCCCGGGAGCGCGCGTCGCAGGCGGGTCGCGTGTTCGTGTAACCCCAAGGCGGTGGCGTGGGCCCCGATGAGCAGGCACTCGGCGATGCGCCGGCGCGCCAGGTTGGCATCGCGGGCGGCCTCAGCCGACTTTGGCGCTGTGGCGTGCCGTTGCAGCAGGTCAGCCACCGCTGCCAGCGCCTCGCCCGCTGCCCGCAGGTGGGGGTCCGGTTGCGCACCCACCTGCGGCCCCCACCGGTTGGGACGAGACCGGGGTCCCTGCGTGCGGCCGGCAAGCAGCTGGGCGGCCAGGTCCGGGCGTGGCACTGCCGCCAGGGCGGCCCCGGCCTGGGCGGCGAACGCGGGCCATGCTGCGGCCAGCGCTGGACCATCCAGGGCGGTGATGTCCCACATGATCGAGCGGACCTCACGGGAGCAGTCGTGCAGCAGCTCCTGCACCGTGGGGGCATTCATGAACAAGACCGTCCCTGCACTTCGTGATCGGCCTGAGCCAGGTGGAACAGGGCCAGCGACAGTCCGGCTGGTTCGTGGCCCGCAGGGATGCTCGCCAGCTGCCTGGCCGCCGCCCGGACCAGCTCTGAGCAGGTCCGCTCCAGCGGCGGGTCGACACCGCGGCGTGCCGGTGCGGCCGGGTGGATGGCCTCCAGGGCGTCGCGGGCCCGCAGGATGGCGTTGGCCGCCAGGAGCCACAGCCCGTGGCCCGCCTGCTCGGCGCCGGTCTGTCGGGCCAGGTGCTCGCCGCGGTCAAGAAGCTCCCAGGCGCGCGCGAGACACCCGTCGGCCTGATCGTTGCGCGACGTCTGCATGGGATCGATCTGCATGGGACTGACCTTCCGTTTCTCCTCGTGTCTGAACCAGACGCCAGGTCGGTGCCGATGGTCCACTTCGGCCAGGACGCCTGTGGATGAAGGCTTCACAGCGCGCCAGGATGTGGGCAGCTCGCCGCTGCCGCGCTGGAGCGCCTCGACGCCCTAGAGCACATCGACGTACCCTCTGTGCCCGGTGGTGGCGCCCGAGTCCTGGAATGCAGCTTGCGCCAAGCCCGCACCCGGGCGCCCGGCCTGCGACTACGCTGGCCCCGGTAGCGCCGCGGCGGGTGGCCCACCCGGATCCGGGCCGGCTGGCTCGGCGCCAGCCCGGAATTCTTGAGCCGCCCGGGCTGATCCCCGCAGGGCGCGGGCCTCAGCGACGCTCAGGTCGCACAGGATGGCAGCGCCGCCGGCCGTGACGCCCTCGGCGATGATCGCCTGCAGTGCGCGGCCCGCGCGGACCTCCGCAGCCCGGACCTGACCCCATCGCGCCTCACGTTCGCCCAGGGCCAGGATGGCTACCTCGGCTGCGGCCGCCACCCGCTGGTCGCGTGCGACCCGCTCGTGCTCCACAGCGATCCGGCGCACCCGGGCCGTCAGTCGCCCCTGCTGCTGCGCCGATGCGGACATCCCCATAGCCAGTGCCCTCCCGCTCGCCGAACCGTGACCCGTCAATGCTGTAAGCACCACGACTGCGCCGCCGTGGTCATCCCGACGCGACCCGCCCCGATGACCTCTGACGGACTCCGGTGTCCCTCTCGCCACCGCGTCGCCGTCGCGACGACCTCGCGGCGCCCTGGCGCTCGCGGCCAACACCTGGCTGCCCCCACCACCTCGGGATGGCACGGACCCGTCTTGGATGTCTCTTGCCCCCTGTCCGCCAGGAGAAGCCTGCGGCGCTTACCGGGCTGTGATGTCACTACACAAACTCACCCCTGGCGACGGCTACACGTACCTGAGCCGGCAGGTGGCGGCTGCGGACGCGACCCACAAGGGCCACGCCAGCCTGGGCGACTTCTACGCCGCCAAAGGCGAGTCCCCGGGCGTCTGGGCCGGCTCCGGGTTGTCCGGGCTGGACGGCGTCGACGCCGGCCAGCCCGTGTCGGCCGCACAGCTGAAGGCGCTCTTCGGTGAGGGCAGGCACCCGAACGCGGACGCCATCGGTTCGGCGATGATCGCCGCCGGACACTCGCCCGCCCAGGCCCTGGCCTCCTCGAAGCTGGGGCTAGCCTTCTTCACCTACGACCAGAAGGCGCCGTTGCGGGTCGAGGTCGCCGGGCGCCTCGCCAGGCACAACAAGAGCGTCGGGGCGCCCAGGAACGCCCCGATCGCCGCCGACGTGCGCGCCCGGATCCGGACCGACGCCGGCGCTGAGATGTTCGTGGACTGGCACGGGCGCCCGCCGGCGGACCTGCGGGAGCTGTCCGGGTTCATCGCCGGATCCTCCCGCAGGGCCCGGACCGCCGTGGCCGGCTACGACCTGACGTTCTCTCCGGTCAAGAGCGTGTCGGCCCTGTGGGCGATCGCCCCACCGGAGGTCGCCGCCCAGATCCAGGAGGCCCACCAGGGCGCGGTCGCCAACACGGTGGGCTGGCTCGAACGGGAGGCGGCCTTCACCCGTGCCTGCACCGCCCATAGGGTCCGCGAGATCGACGTCACCGGCCTCATCACAGCCGCATTCACCCACCGCGACGCGCGCTCCGGAGACCCCGACCTGCACACCCATGTGGCAGTCTCAAACAAGGTCCAGACCCTTGATGGGCTCTGGCTGGCCTTGCGCGGGCGGGTACTGTTCAAAGCCGCCAGCGCCGCCAGCGAGCGGTACGACACCCGTGTCGAGGCTGAGCTGATCGCCCGCCTGGGGGTCCACTTCGAAGCCCGCGCCGCCACCGACACCTTTATGCGTCCCGTGCGTGAGGTGGTCGGCGTCGATCCGGCCCTGAATGCTTCCTGGTCGTCGCGCCGGGCCGACATCGTGGCCCGCCGCGACGTGTTGTCAGCGGCGTTCCAGGTCAACCACGGCCGCTGCCCGACCATCAACGAGCTCCGGCGCCTGGCCCGACATGCCACCTTGCAGACCCGAGCGGCCAAGCACAGCCCGCGCTCCTATGCCGATCAGCGGGCTACCTGGCGGGACCAGGCGCAAGAGGTTCTGGGCGGCGGCGGCGCCGTCGAGGCGATGATCGCGGCTGCCATCGGGAGGCGCCAGCGGGGCCAGTCGCCAGCCGGGCCCTCGCCCGCCGGACAGTGGGTGGGCCAGACGGCAGCCGCCGTCGTGGCGAAGGTCTCGCAATCCCGTCCGGCCTGGCAGGTGTGGCATGTGCGCGCCGAAGCCGAGTGGGCAGCCCGGTCCGCCGGGGTCGCGCTGGCCGACGTTGACGTCGCCGTCGACCAGGTTGTGGCCTGTGCCCTGTCTGGCGCACACTGCGTTCCCCTGGGCATGCCCGAGCCCGCGGCCGATCCGGTCGCGCGCCGCCGGGACGGCTCCAGTGTCTACACCGTGCCCGGCGCCGCACGGTTCACCTCCCGGACCGCGGGCGATGGCGAGGCGCACCTGCTCACCGTCGCCCGCCGCCCCGACGGGCCGGCGCCGGTGGTCCAGGTAGCCCTGGCCGGGCCAGACATATCGGGGGTCGCCGCCGGCCCGGTCCCGCCGCAGCGGGCAGCAGAGACCACGGCCTCTGGTGCCCGCCCGCAGCTGGGGCCATCGCCGCGACCGGGTCGGGCAAGACCTCGGCCGCGATGACCGAAAGCGACCACGAGCCCTCCCGCAAGAGAGCCGCCGATGACGGGGCGCAGGACGAGGCACTGTTCCACGCCGCACGCCGCCGTGAGTGTTCGCCCGCCCCGGACCTGGACGAGCTCGACACGGAGCGAGCGCTGGTCGAGGCGAACAGGTGGGACCAGGCACCGGTCCAGCGGGCGCGGCTGCTCGAGCTCAACGAGCTGGCCGCCGGCTTCTTCACCGCCGGCTACGCGAACTCCTGGGGACCGCAGTACGTCAACAGCCGGCTCGGTACCGACCTGGCCGATCACGGCGGCTTCCGGCCCGGGTACGCCCCCGCCGGGTGGACCACCCTGACCGAACATCTGCGCCATCTGGGTGCAGGCGACCAGGAGATCCTCGCCGCCGGACTCGGACGGGTAGCCAGTACCGGCGCCATCATCGACCTGTTCCGCGAACGCCTCGTCCTGCCCATCCGCAACGGGCGGGAGATCCACGGGTTCATCGGACGGCGCCAGCCCGCCCCGGCCGACCGCGGCAAAGCCGGGCCCAAGTACCTCAACACCCCTGCGACCGACCTGTTCGACAAGAGCGCCCAGCTCTTCGGACTCTCCGAGGGGCGGGCTGCTTTGGACGCAGGTGCCACCCCGGTCCTGGTCGAGGGGTTCTTCGACGCCATCGCCGTCACTCTTGCCGCAGACGGCCGCCAGGTCGGCCTCGCCCCCCTGGGCACGTCATTGACGGCGTCCCAGGCCAACCAGCTGCGCCCCTATGTCGGGGCGCGGCGCCCGGGGGTCACCGTCGCCACCGACGCCGACCTGGCAGGTGAGATCGCCGCCCAGCGTGCCTTCTGGATGCTTGCCGCGCGCGGTCACGCCCCGCGCCACGTGCTCCTTCCCCACGGCCAGGACCCCGCAGAGGTCCTGGCCCGCGGCGGGCCCATGGCGCTGCGGGCGTGCCTGCAGGACGCGCACCCTCTGGCCAGGCACCTGCTCGACGAACGCCGCAACCACCTGGGCGAGGGCCCGCAGCTGCTGGCTGAATGCGCCGCCATCATCGCCGCAGCGCCGCCGCACACCTGGGTGGAACAGATCGACTACGCCGGCGCGGGCACCAACTTCGGACCCGGCGCCCTGCGAGCGGCGGTGGCCGGCGCAGCCCGGCGATGGACCCTCGACCCACTCGGTAGCGCCCAAGCTCAGATCGGTGACCTCCGGCTGGTCCGGACCCGGCTGCAACGAGCCGGCGAAATACGCCTGCCAGCCGCTGGGCCATCAGAGCTCGTCTGGGGTGCGGACCTCGCGGCCAAGGCACTCCCTCACAGGACGCAGTCGGGGCAACCAGACTTAGGCGGCGTAACGGCATCCGTGGGCGGTGCGACGCAGGAACCGTCGCCACTGAAGTCGTCGCCACTGAAGTCGTCGCCGCTGGAGTCGTGGCGCGAGCTGGCGCACTCCATCGACCCCCGGCTCACGACCGGCCAGGACTGGCCCACGCTCTCCCGCGCGATCCAGGAGGCCGACGCTGCCGGCTTCGATGTGGCTCATGAGCTCGCTGTGCTGGCAGCCGGGGGGAAGGTCACGACCCGGCACGCGGCAACCGAGCTGGCATACCTGCTGCGAGATGCGACCCAGACCACCAGCGACACAACCCCAACACTGGGTTCGGACCCGAAACAGCGGGCGGCCAGCTCGCCCGCACGCTCCCTTGCGCAAGCCCGGCCATCGCGGCGGCACACCGCTGGACCGATGCGGTGAAGGTGGTGGCGGTCCCCAGCCGCGCCGACACGCCGCATCCAGTGAGGTGCTCGCCCCTGACGGCCTCCGGCCGGTGCCGGCTTCGCGCCCCCCAGCGCCAGCCTCGATCCACTCGGGGGACGGGATCAGGAGGCCAGTAGCACGCCAGTGGCGCTCGCTGGCCTCAGGTCAGCAGGAAGAGACAGAGGGCGAGCCCGAAGACCATGGACAAGATGGCGAAGGTCTGAGCCTGCTGTGAGTCCTGACGAGCGCCCCAGACGTCCCCCTCGGCCCACTTCCTGGCGACTCGGTTGGCGTACACGACCGCAGGTATGCCCAGGGGCCAGGAGAACAGCAGCGCGGCGATCCATGCCCAGGTGAGGTGGCTGTTGGGCGGCGGCCCCTGACCGGTGAGTTCGGGTGGTGAAGGCTGCGGCCATGGCGCGATGACGGGCGCCGGTTGCGCCGCCGGCGCAACCGGCGGTGCGAAATGATCCGTCCACACCTGCCCATCCCCGCGGCTTGGCTGACGCTCAGAATGTGGATACCAACCCGCTGTACCGCTCATGACCTCTGCCCCCATTGGTGGTGACGGTGAGTGGAACCGAACTCAGCCCTGCGCTTTGAGCATCCAAGGGCAGTTGCCTGCCTTTGCACGCTCGATCTGTCGGTCGCGCCCTCTCAGGATGGCCAGAGCCCGTCCGCGCCAACAGGGACCTTTGGCCTCCAGATCAGATCGGACCCGGGGCCAACGCTTGGGGCGCACAGACCGGATAACCCCCAGGGCTGGTACAGGAAAGCAGCGACTGCCTCATGGACAGGGCGGACGCGTGCCGATGCCCGCGGGTGGACTGGCTCTGTTTGGCGGCCAGTGCCCACCGGTGGTGATCGCCTGGCCCTGCTCGGCCAGCCGGTCCGGCAAGGCGACGAGCCTCTCGCGGCGCGCGAGCGCCGCCTGCGCCAGCTCCACATCGGTGGTGGGGCGAACCCCTGCCGGGACAAAGCGGCCAGCCGTTCTTGGGCTTGCTGGTCTGGTCCTGCTGGCGACCCGCCGGCGGGACGAGCTCTGCGGGCGCCCACCGGGGCGCCGGCAACCAGCCTCTCGTTCATCCTCTGTTGTCCTTCGCGGGATCCATGGCTCAGGTGCGCTACGGGGGGGCTCTCAACTGTTGCTTCATGGTAAGTGATACGATGCGATAGTGAACTTGAAAGAGTGGGCTGTTGCAAACGGGGTGCACCCAGTCACCGCGTACCGGTGGTTTCGGGAAGGGAAACTCCCCGTCCCCGCGACCCGTGTCGGCGGGCTAATCCTCATCGACCAGCCCACGGCCACACCGCCCACGGGAGTGACCGTCGTATACGCCCGCGTGTCGTCCGCTGACCAGCGCCAAGACCTTGAACGGCAGGTAGCACGAGTAACTACCTGGGCAACAGGACGCAACCTCCCTGTGGATCGAGTAGTCACCGAGGTCGGGTCCGCGCTGAACGGGCGCCGCAGGAAGCTGTTGGCGTTGCTGCGCGATCCGGATGTCACGACGGTCGTGGTTGAGCACAGGGACCGGTTCGCGAGGTTCGGCGCGGAGTATGTCGAGGCTGTGCTGTCGGCGTCGGGTCGTAGGTTGCTGGTTGTGGACCCTGCCGAGGTTGATGACGATTTGGTGCGGGATGTGACGGAGATCCTGACGTCGCTGTGCGCCCGACGGTATGGGCGGCGGGCTGCCGCGAACCGTGCGGCACGTGCTGTCGCTGCGATCGAGCAGGACGTGCCGTGACCCTGTTGGCGTACCGGTTCGCGCTCGACCCGACCCCTACGCAGGTGCGCAACGTGGCTGTCGCACTGTGGCGCGGCCAGGGTCGCGTACAACTGGGGCCTGGCCCACGTCAAAGCGGCCGCCGGGCAGCGGGAAGCCGAAACCACCTACGGCGTACCCATAGAAGCCCTGACCCCGGCTGTGTCGTGGTCGCTGTACTCGCTGCGCAAAGAGTGGAACGCGGCCAAGGGTGAGGTTGCGCCGTGGTGGGGTGAGTGCTCGAAGGAGGCTTTCAACACCGGCCTTGACGGGCTGGCACGGGCGCCAGAAGAACTGGGGCGACTCCCGATCCGGGAAGCGCAAGGGTGCGCCGGTGGGGTTTCCCCGGTTCAAGTCCAAGCACCGCAGTAGATTGTCGGTCCGGTTCACCACGGGTGCGATCCGGTGCGAGACCAAGCATGCGGTCCTGCCACGGCTGGGTCGGGTCAAGCTCCACGAGGACGCCTCCGGGCTGGTCGACAAGGTCGACGCTGGGACTGCGCGGGTGATATCTGCTGCGGTCCGGTTCGAGCGTGGCCAGTGGAACGCGTCGTTCACCGTCGACATGCAACGCCCCACCCTGACATCGGCCATGGCTGGCTCGGTGGTCGGTGTGGACCTCGGGATCAAAACCCTCGCCGCGGCCTCGACCGGGGAGCAGGTTCCCAACCCGCGACACTCCAACGGTGCTGCGCGTAAGGTCCGTCACCTGTCCCGGACGGTGTCCCGCAGGGTCGGCCCGTACGATCCGGCGACCAAGACGCGCCAGCATCCGTCGAACCGTTGGCGGGCAGCGACCGCCGCACTGGCCAAGGCTCAGGGCAGGGTCGCTGACCAGCGCAGGGACTCCACCCACAAGCTCACCACCATGCTCGCCCGCAAGTTCGCGGCCGTCGTCGTGGAAGACCTGTTCGTCGCCGGGATGGTGCGCAACCACAGTCTTGCCCGGCATGTCGCGGATGCTTCGTTCGGGCAGATCCGCCGCCAGTTGGAGTACAAAACGGTGTGGAACGGTGGCCGCGTCGTTGTGGTCGACCGGTGGTTCCCGTCGAGTAAGACCTGCTCGGGATGTGGTGCGGTGAAAGCCAAACTGGCCCTGTCTGAGCGTTCGTACGTCTGCATGGCGTGCGGGATGGTCCTGGACCGGGACCTGAACGCCGCAAAGAACCTTGCCGTGTTGGGTGAGGCGATGGTCGCCGGGAGTGGCCCGGAGACCATAAACGGACGTGGAGGCCAGGGAGTTTTAGCCCTGCCCGTGAAGCGTCAACCCGGGACCGCGCAAGCGGGTAGCACCGGGACTGTCCAGCCGCAAGGTCGGACTGCGGTCAGAGAGCTCACCAATGCTCACTGACATGCAACGGACCCAGGACTTCTCCGGTGAGCGTGTCGACGGTGTGGCCGTTGACAAGCACCAGCGCCGGCGGGCTCTGGGCGGGCGGTGGCTTCGCGTCCGGGTCGAGATCCGGCTCGACGTGCGGGGCCGCGTCCCGGCTGAACAGCTCGCTGCGGGCGGCGATGGCCCGCTCGGATCCGAACTCGCGGTGGCGGCCGGCGGCCGGCCAGTGGTCGTGCTTGGCCGGGCCGCAGCTGGTCCCCAGCCGGGAGGCGGCCCGGTCCAGGAACGCCGGCAGGGCGTAGCGGTGCCACTCCTCCAGGGCGTCGCCGGTGAACGCGTATCCGGCGGTTCGGCGCAGGTCGGCGATGACGGCCAGCTCGTGGGCGATGTGCGGGTGCGCGGGCCAGCATGAGGGGATGAACCGGTCGGGCGCCCAGACGTACTCGTGGTTGATCCAGCCCGCCACCTGATCGAGCCACGCCCACACCTGGGAGCGCAGCGCGGGCGGGCAGCTGGGCAGGTCCCACGGGCGAGGCAACCCCGAGAGCTTGCCCAGGGCTCGTTTCTGGTCGTCGGTACCCGACCGGGCCAGGTCCAGCTCGCTGTAGGCGTGGCGGACCAGCGGCCCCGGCACCGGGAACGCCCCGGTGAGGGAGAGCATCAGTGACCAGGGGGCACGTTGTGCCTGCCCGGGGCGGGGCCGGCATGCAGGTCCATCTGCTGGGCCAGCGCCACCGCGGCGGCGGTGCGTACCGCCGCACCGACGGCTTGCCCGCGCGCGCGGCCCACCCGGTCCCGGGCCGCGCCCTGGTCAGCCAGCAGACGTCTGCCGGACCTCCCCTGGATACAGCGGTGCAGCGTCGCGATCAGAGGCCGGGCGTTCTCGGCGATCACCAACGCCTTGCCCTCGGGCAGCTGGCGGATCTCCTCAGGGCGAAGGACGGGGATGTCCTGGCCGGCGGTGGTCCGCCCTGAACCGCCCCGCCCGGTGTTGTAGCTGGTTCGAGACACCCGGGTGGTACCCACCAGGTCGGAGATCTCGCGGTAGAAGTGCCCGTCCTTGCCGCCGCCGAACACGACGATGTTGTTGGTCAGCCCGAACAGGGTCCTGGCCTCGTCCTGCCCGTAGCAGATCACCAGCTGACGCCACGTCTGGGCGGCGTAGATGAAGGAGATGCCCAGGGCCCGCTCGTTGGCCATCCGGGTACGCAACGTGGGCAGCGGCGTGGTGGACGGCAGCTCGTCAAGGCAGGCCAGGAACGAGGGGCACAGCCGGCCCCACGGGGACTGGTTGGCCAGGGCCAGTGCGGTGTCCAGGACGTGCTCGGCCAGTGCGGTCATCAGGGGCGAGGCCGACGCGTACGGGTCGTCGCGGCCCAGCAGGTAGATGGTGCCGCCGGCCGTGATCAGGTCGGTGATGTCGGTGGCCGGCCGGCCGGGGCCGGGTACGCAGCGGGCCCGGATCGGCTCCTGGAAGAAGAGGCTCATCGCCTGCTGCACCGTGGTGGCGGTGTTCCCGGCGGTTCGGTCGTCGCCGTGCAGAGCCCCCCTCAGCAGCCCGTGCCAGAACTGTGCCGCGTGGGGGTGGGTGAGCAGGATCTCCTCGGGTGTGGTGGCGCCCGCCGGGTTGGCCACCCATTCCAGGACGTGCTCCAGGGTGCGCCCGGTCAGCGCGGCGGCGTGGAAGAACGCCTGCAGCACCTTGGCGCCCTCGGCGGCGTAGAAGCGGGCGGTGTCATCGCCGCTGCCCCCGGCGACCGCGCCCTTGACGGTGCCGGCGGTGAACGCCTTGGCCCGGCGTTCGGCCACCATCGAATCCACGCACCCGGCAACCGGGTCCCACACCAGCTCGGGCACGCCGGGGGCCATCCCGAACGGGTCCAGGACCGCCACCGGGCGCCCACCGCTGGAGCGGTGGTCCAGGGTCAGCAGGAGGTCGTCGAGCTTGGTCAGGGTCACCAGCGCCGCACCAGGGGCAGCCAGCAGGGCGGGAGTGAGCAGATCCAGGGTCTTGCCGCAACCTTGGGGGCCATAGACCCCGGTGGTCCGGTCGAAGGGCACCCACAGCTGGCCGCCGCGGGGTTCATGGGCGCGGCCGAGCGCCCAGCCCACCTGTGTGGGATCGAACCGGGTCACCGGGGCCCCCCGCTCGCCGGTGGCTTGGCATACAGGTCGGGGCGAATCACGGCGCGGGCCCGGCGCATCCGGGAGCGACCCAGGACCTTCTCGACCTCGCCCCGGCCTGCCAGCCCCTCGCGCATCCCGGGCCCCCAGGTGCGCCACCACCTGGCCAGCCCGAGCAGGCTCACGACCAGCCAGGCGACCTCCAGCAGGCTCAGCACCAGGTACACGACGCCTGCGGCTGGCAGGGCGGAGGCGGCGGTTGGGACCAGGCCGGATGACGGGTGTCCCGCCAGGAGTCCGACCAGGCTCGCCGTCAGGCCTGCTCGGGTCGAGGGCCAGACCCATCCCCCGCCGGTCAGCCAGGACGCGGCGCCCCGGCCGGCGGGCGCCAGCATCGCCGCCACGCCCACCCACGCCAGAGCCGCCGCCGCCGGGAGCTCCCAGGTCAGCGGCATCACGTCGCGACGCTGCCTTCTGATACTGCTCATATCCGGGTAGGCACGCCCAGGCTCTCTTGGTGGACACCGAGAGAGCCTGCGATCGACGGTGGTCCTAGACCCGACCGGCCCGCCGGTCCCGGCCCCAACGGAGCGAGCTTGGTGATCAGGGCTCTGAGCAGGCTGGCCTACCGGCAGGCCACGCCATCGCGACGGCCGAGCGCAGGCTCGAAGTCCTGGGCGGGGCCACCCTGGGCCGACTGCGCGACCAAACCGATCGCCGGGGGGGTCTGGAGAGGCTTCGCGTGGATCATGCGGTCAGGTCGCGGCGGCGCCATCCGAGGTAGCCGGCAGCCGCCAGTACGCCAGCGGCGGCGGTGAGGGCCACGAGCGGGACGATTGCGTCGGAGCCGACGGGCAGCAGCGGGGTGTGCTGGAACGGGGAGAGATCCATCAGCCACTGTGGCGCGTTCCACAGCACCCCGAACTCGCCGAGCGCGACGAACGCCGCCAGCAGGCCCCAGACCGCGGCGGTGAGCCGGGGGGCCCAGCCGAACACGGCCAGCACCGCGCTGGTGATGACCCAGGCTGCGGGAACCTGGGCCAGGGACGCCACGGTAGCCCGGAGCACCTGGCTGCCGTCGTGCAGGGCCAGTGCGGCACCGACGCCGATCGACACCCCTGCCAGCGCCATCAGCAGGGCCACCCCGGCCAGTGCGGCGCCGAAGTGGCTGGTAGCCCAGCGGGTGCGGGTGGTCGCGGTCCACAGGAGGGCTTCGGTGTGCCCTGCGGTCTCCTCGCTGCGGAGGCGGTTGGCGGCGGCCAGGCCGTAGGCGGCCGCGAGGATCCCCGTGATGGCAATCTCGGCGGCCAGGAAGGCGTCGGTCAGGCCTTGGGCGCCGCCGAGCTTCTTGATCAGGTCCTGCGCGTTCGGTGAGGTCAGGAACTGGTTGACGTTGCCTGCGAGCGACCCGATCACCACGCCGAAGACGACGAACGCGACTGCCCAGGCCAGGAGTACCCGGTTCTGCAGCCGCACGGCCAGGTCCCAGACCCCGCCCAGGGCTCCGCGGGCCGCGCCGGGGCGCTCTTGTCGCAGGCCACCGCCGAGGTCACGGCGGGCCCGCAGCATGAAGGCCGCTGGAACCACGAACGCGCACAGCGCCAGCGGCAGGGCCAGCACCCACCACTGGTCCCCGGCGTAGGCCCGGATCTGCTGGTTCCAGCCGATCGGTGAGAGCCAGGACAACGCTGAGGGCCCCGGCTGGGCGAGGTCGCCGACCGCGCGCAGCACGTAGGTGATCGCGATGACGGTGATTCCCAGCCCGGTGGCGGCGCGGGCGCTGGTGGTCAGCTGTGCGCTCACCCCTGCTATGGCGCTGAACGCCATCCCGGTGGCGGCCCAGCCGAGGCCGAACGCCAACGAACCGGCTGCCGGCAGCCCGCCGGCGGCCAGAGCTGCTGCGGTGAGCAGCCCGAGGAGAAGGCTGGCGCCGAAGCTGATCACCAGAGCGGCCGCGAGCGATGCGTTGCGCCCCAGCCTCCCGCCGCTGAGCAGCTCCAGGCGCCCGCTCTCCTCGTCGCCGCGGGTGTGCCGGATCGTCACGAAGACCATGAGGGCGCCCAGGGCGGCGGTCATGAACGCGGTGTACTTGATCATGGACAGGGCGCCGAGGGAGGCCGGGTCATAGACGCGCCCGAACAGCGCCACCATGGAGGCGGTGGCGTTGAGGGTGCGGGCCGCCTCGATGCGGCCGGCCGTATCGGGGAACAGGCCGGCTGCGGCCGAGGCGGTGAAACCTGCCATCGCGGCAAACCCGAGGATCCACGCTGACAGCAGCAGGCGGTCCCGGCGCACTCCCAGCCGGACCATGTCGCCGGTTCCGGCCAGGCTCTCACGCATTATCGGACCGCCGTGGGCTCGAGGCGGCCGCACCAGCGGATGCCTCACCTTCAGCTGCGCTGTAGTGCCGCAGGAACAGGTCCTCCAGGGTTGGGGGCGAGCTGGCCAGGGTGTGCAGGCCGGCGGCGGTCAAGGCTTGCATCAGCGGGGCCAGACCGGACGGCTCGACCTGGGCGCTGACCCGGTGGCCGGCCACGACCACGTCGTGGACCCCGGGCAGGAGCTCCAGGTGCTGCGGTACGGCCGTGACGTCGGCGGTCACTGAGGTCCGGGTCAGGTGCCGCAGCTGCTCCAGTGGGCCGCTCTCCACCACCTTGCCGGCGCGGATGATGCTGACCCGGTCGGACAGCGCCTCGGCCTCACTGAGGATGTGGCTGCTCAGCAGCACGGTGCGCCCCTGGTCGCGCAGCCCGCGAACGCATCCGCGGAACGCGTCCTCCATCAATGGGTCCAGCCCGCTGGTGGGTTCGTCCAGCAGGAACACCTCGGCGTCGGTGGCCAGGGCGGCGATGAGGGCAACCTTCTGGCGGTTGCCCTTGGAGTAGGCGCGGGCCTTCTTGGTCGGGTCCAGGTCGAACATCTCCAGCAGAGCGTCCCGGCGGGCCTGGTCCTGCCCGCCCTGCAGCCGGCCGAGCAGGTCGATCACCTCACCGCCGGTCAGGTTCGGCCACAGCGCCACATCACCGGGGACATAGGCCAACCGGCGGTGCAGTGTCGCCACGTTGCCCCAAGGGTCGCGCCCCAGCACCCGGGTGGTGCCGCCGTCGGAGCGCAGCATGCCCAGCAGCAGGCGCAGCGTCGTGGTCTTGCCGGCCCCGTTCGGGCCAAGGAAGCCATGCACCTCGCCCGCGCTCACCGACAGGTCCAGCCCGTCCAGGGCGCTCACGGGCCCGAAACGCTTGACTACCCCGGTCATCTCCACAACGGTCGTCATGTGGCACACGCTACAGTTGCTTCAGGATGTTGTGAAGCAACTGACGCGGGTGAAGGTGATCACGTTGACTGGGCAGGAACGTGGCCAGGCGGCTTCCCGAGCGGCGCAGCCGCGCGACGAGCAGGCGGTGGCGCGATTCGTCGAGCAGGCCGCGGCGACGCTGGCCGACATGGGCTTGCCCCGGATGCCAGCGCGGGTTCTGATGCTGTTGATGGCCACGGAGGAACCGGGCCTGAGCGCGGCTGATCTGGCTGCCGGACTGAAGGTGAGCCCGGCGGCCGTCTCCAACGCGGTGCGGTACCTGATACAGGTGGGTCTGGCCGAACGGGAGGCCGTGCCTGGCGCCCGCCGCGACCTGTATCGCCTGCCCAACGACACGTGGTACGCAGCCAGCGGGGCCCAGCAACCGGCCTACCGCACGCTTGCCGACGTTGCCGGCCAGGGGATCGCGGCCACCGGCGGACCCGACACGCCCGCCGGAGCCCGCCTGCGCGACATGGAAAGCTTCTTCGACTACCTCGACACCGAGGTCCCCGGCGTCGTCGAACGCTGGCACCAGCTACGTGAGCGCCCTGCTTTCGACCAGGGGTGAAACCACCAACGCGCGAGCCGCTACCGCCAAGACCGCAGGCGGGCAACCGGCGCGGCGACAACCCCAGCCGGTGGGGACGCTCAGCACACAAGGATCATCAGCAGGGCTGGCGACCATGGGCAGGGTGCGGCCGGCCGCAGCGACCGCCCTGGTGTTCGCCCTGCCGCCTCGCAGGGGGCTGCAAACAGTTGCCAGTCGTGTGCACTTTAGAGAGCAGTACAGAGCTTTAGTCGGCCATGCCCTCGTCCGGGCTCGGGTGTTGTTGTTGTTGTTGTTGTTGCGGGCGTTGTCGGTACTGGGTGACACCGTGTAGCCCATGCTGCGCGGGTTGGCGGAGTCGTTTGTGGTCTCACCTCCGTCGGGGGTGACGATCAAGACACGTCTGCGCCCGACCCCGGCCGAGGAGCAGGCGCTGCGGGAGGTGGGCACGTTCCTCGGGTCGTTGTACCGCGCCGACCTGGTGAGGCGTTTGGGTGAGGGGAAGCTGGACGCTCAGGGCAGGGCGGCCTCGCGACGGGAACGTAAACGGGGCCTTACCTCAGCGTCGTCGTCGCGGTGGGCTGGCTCGATCACCCGGGCGACCCAGGACCAGTACGACCTCGCGGCGGGTGCCCTGGCTGCCGAGCGGGCCATGCTCGCCGCGGCGACCGGCAAACTTGCGCAGCCGGTCGCGGCCCCGGTCGGCGGTCGGGTCGGCAAGATCGCCGGGTACCGCAGCGCGGGCGAGCGGCACGGCAAGACCCGGCGCCTGGCCCAGCTCACATCCCGCCTGGCGGTTGTCGACACCACACTGGCTTCGGGGCGGCCGAGCGTGGTCCTGGGCGGCAAACGGCTGTGGCGGAACCGGAACAACCTGGCGCAGGCACACCTGAGCGTCCAGGCGTGGGAGTCGCTGTGGACCCACCAGCGGATGTTCCTGAGCGCTGACGGCGAGTCCAGGAAACGGTTCGGGAACGAAACCATCCGCGTTGACCACACCGGGCATCTCAGCGTCAAGGTCCCCGGCGCGCTCGTCGGGAAACTCGGCGCCCGCCTGAGCCTCGCAGTCCCGGTCGAGTTCCACCACAAGCAGCAGGTATGGGCCGACCGGGTCGCTGCCGGCCGCTGCGTCACGTACCGGATCTCGTTCGACCCGGACAGGGGCCGCTGGTACCTGCAGGCGTCGTGGGCCGCGGCCAAACCTGAGCACGTTCCCACGCTCGTGCAGCTGGCCACGTCCGGGCCGGTCCTGGGCGTCGACCTGAACGAGGGGCATCTTGCCGCGTGGGTTGTGGACCCGTCCGGGAACCCGGTCGGGGAGCCCCTGACGGTCCCGCTGGTTGTGACCGGCCTGCCGCAGGCCACCCGTGACGCCCGGGTCAGGGAAGCCATCACCACGCTGATCCATACCGCGCAGGCACGCGGGTGCGTCGCGCTGGCCATCGAGAACCTCAACTTCGCCGACGCCAGAGCCACCGGCCGCGAGACCATGGGCCGGGGCCGGCGCGGGAAGAAGTTCCGCGCCACCGTGGCCGGCCTGCCGACCGCGCAGTTCCGGGACCGGCTGGCCGCGATGGCCTACCAGGGGTGGCTGTGGATTATTGCGGTAGACCCGGCGTACACGTCCCGGTGGGGCGCCCAGCACTGGCTCAAACCCCTCCAGCAGAACCACCAAGCTTCCGCTGCGTCCGTGTCAGGCCATCATGTTGCCGCGGTCGCGATCGGCAGAAGAGCCCGCACGCTAACGGTGAGGCGTAAACGGAACGGACCCCGGCATGGACAGAGGACCATGCCGGGCCAGCCGCCCGTCAGCCGCACCCCGAACCGTGCGAGCCCGCGGCCAGGAGAAAGGCCGGTCCCACCGCCAACCCGCTCGAGGTTGCCCGGTCCTACCGGAACCATTCCACGCCAGCCCCGAAAACCGTTCGCGGGGCAGACCGGGCAGGACTCACTCCTGCTTAGTCCTCAGGAACGGTGTCAACCGATCCGGCGAACCGCCACGATCAGCGAAGCCCACTGGGTGGCCGGCGTCATCTGAACCACCGCGCCGGTATGTGGGGCCGACACGAGGTAGATCGACTCGCCGACGCGGCCGGCGACCATGCCCACGTGCCCGGGGTAGGTCGCCGTCCCGTCCGTGCCGGCGAGGAACACGAGGTCGCCCGACCTGGCAGCGGTCAGTGCGAGCGGGGCGCCGGCATTGACCTGCTCGAAGGTCGTGCGCGCGATCGCGACCCCCGCCCAAGCCCAGCCGGCCTGGACGAGGGAAGAACAGTCCCAGGAACTGGGCCCGCCCGACCCCCACACATAGGGCTTGCCCAGCTGGGCCAGGGCGAAGCGCGCGGCCCGGTTCCCCGCCCTCGACCCGTCCATGCTCATCGCGGGCGGGATCGCAGCTGAGCCGCCCCCGGGGCCGGTCCCGGCGACACCGCAAGGCTGCGGTGGGGCCGGCGATACTGGGAGCGGGCCGGTCGGGGTCTGCGCCGCCCGGGGCCTGGGCGCCGCCCGGGGCCTGGGCGCCGCCCGGGGCCTGGGCGCCGCCCGGGGCCACAGCTGCTCGGTCAGCGCAGCCGCCAGCGGCGCCCACTTCGCGTACGCCCCGGCCAGGTCGGCGCGCGGCCTCTGCACGGCGGCGACGACCTCGCTCAGTGGCCGGGTCGCCCATCGGTCGATCGTGACCAGGCGGTCCAGGAAGGCGCCGGTGGCCCGGGCCGGGTCGGCCGCCACGGGGGCGCTGTAGTAGCGCACCCGCTGCTGGAACAGGCCAAGGGAGTCGGCATCCTTGAATACCAGGTAGTTGTGGAACATCGACTCCGCCGCGACCGTGGCCAGGGCGACGGTCGCTGCATATGAGGGAAGTCCGCGTTGGGCAGTGACCGACACGACAGTTTGGGCGTTGCCCATCTGCTCGGCGTCCAGGTGCACGCCGCCAACGCTCTGCGCGGTGCCGCCCGGTCCGCACAAGGTCAGTGGTGGTGAGCCGATTGCCGCGCCGGCGATCATCAGCGGAAGCAGTAGGACGACCATTGCGGCGGTGGACAGAACCCAGGCGATACCGGCTGCGGCTTTGGCGTTCATCGGAACTTCTAACCTGCCGCCGCCAACGCGTCGTTGGTCCAGGTCAGGGCCTGCTCCAGCGGCGTGCGCACGACCTGCACCTTGTACTCCTGGTCGCCCACCATCCACAGCGCGCGACCTCGCCCGCCCATCGCCCACCCGGTGATCAGGTCTTGGGCCATGGGCCGCAGCCCCAGCAGCTCGCCCAGCTCGGCGGCGACCGCCTCGTCTTGGCCGTGCAGCACCTTGATGTCGCCCAGGTGCAGCAGGTCCTTGGCGATGGCCACCGCCTGTGACCCTGCCGCGCCGGCCGTCATGGGGTCGGAGGGTTTGTGGTAGATCACCAGCTGGATGTCGCCGTCGCGCCGGGAGAACCGCAGGTCGGCGTCCAGGGACTTCACCGCCTCCAGCCCCAGGCGCATCTGCTTCCACGTCTCGTCGCGCACCACGATGCGCAGGTCGCCCGGGGCCGCCATCTCGCGCTGGGCCCGGCCCCAGGAGTTCAGACAGGTCAACGCGATCCCCATCGCCTCATCCCCCAGCGGCTCCAACCGGGACAGGGACAGTGACTGGATGGGGGCGCGCCAGTCCACCGCGATCGTGGTGTGGTCGTCGAACAGGCCCTGCAGGTAGCCGTGGACGAGCTGGCCCAGGGCGTCTCGCATCAGGCGGGTGGAGTCAAGGAAGTGCTGAGCCCCCGAGTACCGGCACGCCCTGATCAGGTCCGCACTGGGCTCGTCCAGGGCGTGCCACAGCTCGGGGATGGTGACCTCGGCCAGCAGCGTGTTGCCATGGGTGTACCCGGTCAGGGTCCGCAACGCGGCGGCGACCGCCAGCTCGTCGCTGGGAGTGAACGGCACCCGTTGCTCGGCGATCTTCTGCGACCCGACCAGCCCCCGGATCAGGACCAGCCAGCGGGCGAACACGATCGCCGACCGCCGCCTCGCCTCGGGCCCGTCCAGGTCGGCCCACCCGTCGCCCAGCGGGCCGAACGCCAGCGGGTTGACCCGCGCCGGCAACCCGTGACCGATCGCGAACGGCTCCACTCCCAGGGCCCGGCACAAGGGCTCGTACTCGTCCTTGGGGTCGCCCAGGACCAGGGTGCGGTACCCGAAGTCCATCATCCGCAAGCAGAAGCACTTGCCGGTGGCCGACTTGCCCCGCCCCGGCTTGCCGAAGATGAAGACGTTGGGGTTGGTGGTGGCGATGTCATCGCGCAGCACCCACCCGGCCGGGTCGGCGTAGAACGACCCACCCGAGAGCTGGTCGATACCCATCTGCGCGCCGGTCGGCGGTAGCCCCGGCGCCGCGATGAGCGGCCAGAACACCGGTGTCTGCTCCGAGGTCATCCGCCACACCGACAAGGGGGCCTGGGCGGGCGCCCACCCGGCGCCGGCCCTCATGGGTCCCCGGGCCGGCACGAGCTTGGGGAACAGGTTTGCCTCCGGCGCCCCCGCCTGCGCCCTGGCCCGCGGCGGCAGGTCCAGGCCGAAGTCGGACAGCAGCTGCGGCACCCCGCGGCCGGCCCGGGCCCGCGCGGCCATACCAAGCATCAGCGCCACCCTCGGGCCCGTGGCAGCCCGACACCCAAAGGGATCGCCGCCGCCGCGAACCCCGAGTCCTGGGCGAGGTCCAGTCGCAGCGGGATGAACCCCGGGATGCGGATCGAGGCGTCCAGCCGCCGGCCGAACTCGCTGACAGCCCACGTGTTCGGCACGGTGACGGTCGCGGCCGCACAGGGGCGAACCAGGGCCCGGCCCTTGGCGAGCTTCTCGTCCAGGCCCAGGGCGCGGGTCTGTGCCCGGCGCGCTTTGGCCCGGGCCAGCCGCCCGGTGGCCCGGCGCAGCTCGCTGCTGGTGATCGCCGACATCTCGTCCCGCTGGCTGAGCCGGTCCGCCTTGGCCTGGCCCATCGCCGGGAAGAACACCGTCAAGGCGCGACGCTCCCCCGGAGCCGTCGGCGTCAGGACCGGCGCCAGCGCCCCCAAGACTGCCCCCCGCTCCGGCAGCAGGATGGTGTCGGTCACCGAAGACCAGGCGTCGTGGTTGTAGTGCCGCATCTCGCACGTGGCCTGGCTCGGGCCCGCCGCCGCCAAAGGGATTCCCGTGGCCACGCCGTGGTCCTGGGCTGCAGCAACCTCGGCGGCGACCAGGCCGGCGCGCTCTCCCGGGGCGAACCCGGTGCGAATGGCCACCGCCAGGGCGGGTGAGTCCAGCCACGTCACCTCGGTGCAGCCCATCGCGGCCCGCAGCCTGGACTCGACCTCCGCCATGGCCCCGTGCAGCACCCGGGCGCGCCCGTCCAGACCCCCACCGGCCTGCCTGGCCGGCTTGGCGATCCGGTCCTCTCCCACCACGATCGTGACGAACGCCTCGGTTCGCACCGACGCCGGAGTCAACATCTGCGCGAGCAGGTCGTTGACCTGCCGCGCCAGGACCGGAGCGCCGGCCCGCCGGTGGGTGTTCGCCCAGGCCGCCCGCTCGGCGCCGTCATCGCCGACGGTGCGGACCTGGATCGCCAGCAGGTCTATGAGCTCGGTTCGCGAGGCGATCTCGGCCAGCTCGGCCAGCCCGGCGCCCATCCGGTTGCGCGTGCCGGGCTCGGCCAGGCCGATCCCGGGATGGACGATCCGGGCAACGGCCGCCCAGGTCCGCGCCGAGTGGTTCTGAACGACCGCAACCCTGCTCATCGCGACGCCCAGAGGCGGGCCGTCGTGAATCTGGATCCCTGCCAAGACACCGGGCAGGTCTGTCTGCCCCAGGTCGGCGGCGATTCCCGCGGCAGCCCTGGACTGCCATCTGGTCCAACCCATGACGCCTCCCAAACCGTGAAGTACCAGTGCGATGGCCCACCCTGTGGCCGAGCGCCCACGGACCGGGACGGCCGCCAACCCCACAAGCAGCGCCCACGCCGGCGCCCACACCGCAAGGACCAGCCACCGCCCGCCGTTCATGGCCGCCAGACCCGGCAGCGCGGCGACCAGAACCAGCGCCAACCCCGGGCCGGACATACCGAAGAACCACCCGTTGCGGTCCGGGGCGTAGTCGCCGTACTCCAGGGCCGTCACGGGCGGTTGCCTTCCTCTTGCTCACGATTCGCCCATAGGACGCGAACAAGTCCGGGATCGCTCATACCCCGCTAAGCGCCACGATGGCCATCTGGCGGACACCGGCTTAGTCATGAGCCAGCCCCACCGGTTGTCGAGATTCAGCCACGTTGACTAGTCGCGACCGGCGACCACGAGCACTTCCACCGACTCCGTCGGCGGCAACTTGGACCGGCACAGGACTGGTGAGGTGAGTCCGCTGGCCAGATTCGGTCCACGTACTCGGCAAGACGGCTTCTTGAAGCGGCTGCTTACCAGTCAAATTCGAAGCCGCTATAGTCGCTCTGGATGAGAGCCAGGACCCGACATTGCCCGTCGTCGTGAGCAGGGCGCCCAGGGCATATGCCAGCGTGCTCCTTGCGATGCTCATGCTCGTTGCAGCCACGGCATCGTGTTCCTCCGGCCTGGCTTCCAAGGCTGCCCGCAGCGGTCAGCCCACTGCGGGACCAGCGCTCGGGTCGGCTCCGCCAGCTACGGGGACCACCTCGCTCGGCTCCAGCGGAGTCGAGTCGACAGCGATCGTCGCAGAGAACAAGCGGCCAGGAACAACGTCATGGGCAATCGCCGATCAGGGACCGGGCCTCATCGAGGGGTTCGCCGACAAGAACTACGCGGCGACCGGGACCAGCGTGGGCCTGCACGTGTCCACCGATGCCCCGAGTTTCCGGGTCGTCGCCTACCGCATGGGTTGGTATGGAGGCCGCGACGCCCGCCAGATCTGGAGCTCGGCCGTGGTGCCTGGACATCGTCAACCCGCGTGCCCGCTCGCGCCGAAGACGAACATGGTCAGCTGCGCCAACTGGTCCCGCTCGCTGACCATGGTCGTCACCGCGGACTTCGTGCCCGGCGACTACCTTCTCAAGCTGGTCAGCCAAACCAATGCGCAGAGCTATGTGCTGCTGACGATCTGGGACCCGAACAGCACGGCCACCTATCTCGTGATGAACCGCTCACTGGTGGAGCAGGGATGGAACACCTACGGCGGGTACTCCTTCTACCAGGGGAAGGGGCCCTGCATCCTGGGCTCGGGTCCATACCCTGTCTGTAACCGAGCACGGGTGGTCTCCTTCGACCGGCCCTACGACGTCAACGGCTCATCGGACTTCATCGACAACGAGTACCCACTCGTCCAGTTCATGGAAGAGCACGGTCTGGACGCGACCTACTGCACCGACGTGTGCATCTCGGAGCACCCCACGACGCTCCTTCGACACCGAGCTCTGATTGGCCTCGACCATGACGAGACCTGGACCAACAGCGAGCGCGTGGGCGCGATGAATGCCGTCCACGCTGGGGTCAACATGGCCTTTCTCGGCGCGGCGACGCTCGTACGCCACGCGCGCCTGCAGCCATCGCCGCTCGGCCCGGATCGCCAGGAGGTGGACTACCGGAACTCGCAGGAAGACCCGTTGAACGGCCATGGCGACCCGATGAAAGTCACCGGCAACACCTGGAGCTCGCCTCCGACCAGCTGGGAATCCAGCAGCTTTGTCGGCCAGATCTACAGCGGATTCATCAGGCCTGGCCAGCCGAGCGCCCCGATGGTTGCTTTGGATGCCTCAGCCTGGATCTTCAAGGGCACCTCGCTGGCGCACGGCCGGTCGGTACCGGCGGTGATCAACTCCGACTTCGATCACATTGACCCCTCCGGTCCCATACCCGCCAACCTTCACGTGCTCGCGCACTCACCGATACCGCTGTCGGGGGCGTACACCAACCAGGGCAAGTGGGGCAACGTCACCTACTCGGACATGACGTACTACACCGACCCGAAAAGCAAGGCAGCTGTGTTCGACAGCGGGGACAACACCTGGGTCGGGACACTGCGACCGTGCCCCTCATCTGCGACGAGCTGCCCGCGCCCGGCAATCCGCACGATGACCGGCAACCTGCTGTGGCTGTTCGGCCAGGGTCCCGCGGGCAGACTCGTGCCGGCGATCCCCAACTGGCGTAGCGTGAAGCCCCCAGGCTCCTGAACCCACTGCGACCTCCTGAATCTTGCGCATATGACGACACTTGATGACGCAGTAGAGCTGGGCGCGAGGGAACATGGCCTTGCCGTGATCTCCACGTTGCGAGCCGACGGAACCATCCACTCATCGGTGGTCAATGCCGGTGTGATGCGCCATCCATTGGTCGAGCCTCCGGTCCTGGGATTCGTCACCTATGGAAAGGTCAAGCTGGCCAACCTGCGTGTGCGGCCGCAGCTGACCGCGACGTTCAGGTCCGGGTGGCAGTGGGTGGCAGTGGAGGGCTACGCCGAGCTGATCGGGCCTGATGACCCACACGCCGAGATCGACGCTGAACGGCTGCGACTTCTGCTGCGACAGGCCTTCTCAGCGGCCGGCGGTCGCCATGACAACTGGGCGGAGTACGACCGGGTCATGGTTGAGCAGGGCCGCACGCTGGTCCTGATCGAGCCCACGCGGATCTACGGCAGCTGATCGCGAAAGCCGCCAGGGTCGCGCTCAGGACACCCGTCAGGTTCAACAGCAGCTGTTCGCTCAGATGCCAGCCGTGCCAGCGCGCACGTGCGCCCGCAGGACCATCGGCTCTCGCCACCAGAGGCTCGAGCTGCCCGCCGGCGGCGGGGTACCGCCAGCGGGTTCGGCAGTGGTCGCCACTGGGTAGCTGCTCTGCCGGGGCGCAGAAGCCGCGTCACCTGGCCTGGCCCAGCTGACGGCAATGGTCGCCAGCGCTTCAGCCCCCTGGGCTCAAATGGTGCATGGACACGATTCCGTAATACACGCCTGAGACCAGGGCGTAGGTCGCAAACACGTAGCAGATGCCGAGGGCGACGTACGCCAAGATGGCGCCACGCTCACGGCGCGCCTTGATCTGGAGCAATGCCACATGACCCGCACCTACCGCAGGGATGGCCAGCACCGTGAAGCCCGCGAAGATGGGCCCCCACGACCACGCCCGCACCGCGATGCCCATAAAGGCTGCCCCGACAAGAACGATCGACACGATGGACAGCGTGTTCACCTTTGCGGGCGCCACGATCGGCGGGCTTGACTCAGCTCGTGAGGTGTCGGCGCTCATGTGTGGTCCTTCCGGAGGTGCGGGTGTCCGTCACGCACAGCGGGCGGCGTCCACGATTTCCTCGAGCTGGTGCGACCGACCCTAGCCCTCTGCCAAGCACCGCACGTCAAACACTGGGCGTGGCGAACCGCCTTCGGCGGACGCCTGCCAGTGGCAGATGGAACCTGACCCCACATGCCTTTGCTTGACATCCTCCCGGCCATGAATGGCCAGGAGGATGTCAAAGATGTGCAGCCAGATCACACACCAGCTGCCGTAGCGGGGGGACCGGGGGGTGACCCCCAACGCTATAGCGCCTACGCCCATCTGCGCGTCCTTACATGGACCTCGTTCCTGCGCACGCTCCAGGCCCTGGCGGGCCGCCGCGGCGCTGGCGAATCCGGTAGTCTAGACCCCCTCGGATCTTGGTAGTTAGACATCGGGTGCTGCGGTACTTTCGCCCAACCTCGTCGTCTCGGCGAGGCTGCGGGTTGCCCGACATCGCTGAGCACCCGACTCCCAGGATGCTCCCCGGCTGCGACTGGCCGGGCCGCGCACCGAACCTCTGTGCGCACTGAAACTAAAACAGCACTTATCTGGGATAAATGCTACTTTGGTTTCAGGAGGACCGAATGGCTGAGATGTCCAGGACCAAGCGGCCCGCCCGCGCCCGCCCGTATTCGAGCCCGGCCAGGGCCGGCGTGCGGCTGCTGGGTGCGGAGATCGCACGGGAGCGCAAGCGGGCCCGCGTGACGGCCGCCGACCTGGCCGAGCGGGCCCGGATCAGCCTGGTGACCTTGCGCAAGGTCGAGCGTGGCGAGCCTTCGGTGGCGATCGGGACCGTGTTCGAGGTCGCCGTCCTGCTCGGCATCGACCTGCTCGGAACACCCGAGCAGGTCCGCGACCGGACCGGTCGCGCCCAGGAGTCGCTGGCGCTGCTGCCCCAGCGGGTGCGGCACCCGGCAGCTGGCGAGGTCGACGATGACTTCTGAGTGCGCTGGCCCGGGTCTGCGATGACCCCTCAGCACGCGTTCGTCTGGGTGTGGCTTCCCGGCGCGAGCGAACCGGTCGTGGCGGGACGCCTGGACGTCGTGGGCGACCAGCTCGCCTTCACCTACGGGCGCAGCTACCTGGCCCGAACCAGCGCGATCTCCCTGTTCACCCCGGAGCTTCCTCTGCGGGCCGGGCGCACCCTGCCTTCCCCCGACCGGGACACGTTCGGGTGCATCCGGGACGCGGCCCCGGACGCGTGGGGGCAGCGGGTCATTCTATCCCGCCTGGCCGGACGCCTTACTGCCGACAGTGACACCGGCTCGCTGCCGATGCTGACCTACCTGCTGGAGGCATCCTCCGACCGGATCGGCGCCCTGGACTTCCAGGGCGGCGCAGAGCACTACGTGCCCCGCCAGGGCGCCGCCACCCTGCAGGACATGCTGGCGGCCGCGGACCTGCTGCAGGCCGGGCAGGCCATCCCGGCCGAGCTGGAGCCGGCACTGCTGCACGGGACCTCGATCGGCGGCGCGCGGCCGAAGGCGACCCTGGTCGACGGGGGCCGTGAGCTCATCGCGAAGTTCTCCTCGACCACCGACCCGTACCCCGTGGTCAAGGCTGAGGCCGCCGCGATGGAGCTGGCCCGCCGGGTTGGCCTGAACGTGCCCGCCTGCGAGCTGGTCAGTGTGCTGGGCCGCGACGTGCTACTGGTCGAGCGGTTCGACCGCACGCCGGGCGCCGGGACGCGGCGGCTGATGGTCTCGACGCTGACGGTGCTGGGACTGACCGAGATGACTGGACGGTATGCCAGCTACCCCGAGCTGGCCGACCAGCTGCGCAGGTGGGCGCCGCCCGGGACGGTGTCCGGCATGCTTCGGGAGCTGTTCTCCCGGGTCGTGTTCAACGTGTGCGTCGGCAACATCGACGACCACGCCCGCAACCACGCCATGTTCTGGGACGGGGAGCATCTGGAGCTCACCCCGGCCTACGACCTGAGCCCTGCGCCGCGCAGCGGCGGGACTGCCGCGCAGGCGATGGCGATCTCCCGGCGCGGCGACCGGGCGAGCCGGCTGTCGGTGTGCCTGGACGCCGCCTCCGAGTACGGCATCAGCGCCGGGACGGCGCGCGACATCATCGAGGGGCAGGTGGCGATCATCGAGGCGGACTGGGAGCAGGTCGCCGGGGTCGTCGGGCTGTCCGTGGCGCAGTCCGACCTGATGCGCCACGGGCCGGGCGCGCAGATCCTGAACCCGTTCATCCACGGCGCCGGCTAGCTGTGCTGGGCCCGGCCGGCACACGAGACCGGCCGCGAGACCACAGTCCCAGCAAAGGCACCCGCCACGGCCGTCGGTGTCTCCCGTGGCGGAGCGCTGACCATCTCCAGAACCAGCGCATCGGCCAATCGCCGGTCAGTCGGTGCGCCCCTGGCCGGCCCCCGGCGCCGACCGGGGCGGCGCCGGGGGCCAGGCGGGCGCTGCCGGTAGCCAGACGCATCCGCGCCAGCAGCGGCCGGCGGCCCGCGGGCAGTGCCTGCCTGAACGGACACCTGTTGCCGCAGTCGCCCCGGGGGGCCGCGGCGTGACCGGGGAAAAACGCGCTTGCTGGGGACGTTCACAGCCCAGCCGGAGAAGCACCCGCCATTTCGACATCCCCAACATGTCAAACGGCTGGCAACACCTGTTGCCGGAGTGGCGGATTGCGGTGTGATTAAGCGTGACGTTGGCAGCACCTGTGGGGGGTGTGGGTGTCGCCGGGCTGCTGCCCGGCCAGATCATCACACGGCAATCCAATGGGGGGGGGTGCTCCTGGACAAGATCGAGGAACCTGACGCGAGGCACTGGTACGTCCGAGCGACCGCAGATGGTGGCTGGTCACGCAACGTGCTCCTGAACCAGATCAAGGCTCGAGCGCACGCGCGAGCAGGTGCCGCCCCGTCCAACTTCGAACTCACTCTGCCCGGCGAGGACTCCGAGCTGGCTGGCCAGATTGCCAAGGACCCGTACGTGCTCGACTTCCTGCGGTTCTCGGGGCGAGTCGCCGAGCGCGACCGCGAGACGGCCCTGGTCGGCCGGATGCGTGACACCCTCCTCGAGCCCGGCACGGGCTTCGCGGTTCGTCGGGCGCCAGGTCCACCTCACATCAGCGCCGACCAAGGCACGCGAGGTCGTCGAGGACCAGGTGGCGATCATCCAGCGGGACTGGGACGAGGTCGCGGCCGCAGTCGGGCTGTCCCGCGCGGAGTCCGACCTGATGCGCCTCGGCCCGGGCGCGCAGATCCTCAACCGCGCAAACACGGCTCGGCGTGACAACTTCGCCACCTGATGGTGGGGCCCGGGCCTAGTGCCGCGACGCATTAGTCCGTCGGGGGTTTGATCCAGTCGGTTGGGTCGGCGATGCCGAAACGGATACACGTGGACTGCAACTGCGATCACCGCATGCGGAACGGCCAGCGGAACATGTGACCGATGATCACCGCCGCCTTTTGGTCGTCCCGTAGCCGGATCCTCATCTGGACGTGTCGCACAGGGTCATCGTGAGCGATCAGCCAATGACCTGGACTCGGCAGCGGAGGCCGGGCGAACGGGACAACCGCTTGTCGCCGGTGACAAGGACGACGTCCAGCAGTTCGGCTAGGGCTACGTACGCGGCGTCGTACGGCGTCAGGTTCTGTCGCAGTTCCCAACAGCGGGTGAGCAGTTGTCGATGCGGGATCCGTTGCAGCGGCAGCGCCAGGAGATCCGCCACGGCGAGGTCAGCTCGTCGCGTTTCGAGCTGCCCCGCCATGACCTGTCGTCTCCAGACGGAGGCGACCTCCAGGTCGATCAGTTCCGGCGCGGCGAGAGCCTGGCCACGAAGGCCCGTGCGAGCGGCGTCGCCGTCAGAATTGTCGTCGGCGAGGGCGGGGGCCAAGATGCTGGCATCAACGACGATCACGATCCTCCCGGAGGATCTCGGTCGCCGTCTTGATCGGCACTCGACCGCCGGCCCTTCCGCCCGCGCGGTCAAGGACCTCCTCGACCGTCGGCGCGGATGCCTCTTGGATCAGCTTGGTTCGCAGGTATTCCTGCAGTGATTGATGAGCTGTCGCCGCTCGTTGACGCAACACTGCGTGGGTGTGCTCTGGGACGTCCTTGATCTGCACGCTAGGCATAGCGCCATTATGGCGCTCCGAGCGCCATTTCGCAATCGAACAAGGATTCCGCCGGTGAGCCCGCGGCCGGGTTCTTGCACCATCCGGGCCTGTTCCAGACACAGCTGTGGACCGTTGCTCACCGATCCGGGCAAGCTGGCCGCAATAGTCGCAGGCCCCTTCGGGATAGTGCGTCCGCCACCAGCGGCACGACCAGCACATCCAGTTGTAGCGGCGGAGGACACCCCACGCCAGGCACCCTTTGCACGAGCCCGGTTGCTGGGGGCTTCCGGGGTGGCAGCCGGCGCACAAGCCCTGGCTGAAATAGCCCTCGGTCGTGCCGCACTTGACGCATCGTGGTGGGGTGAACGGCCCACCGGGCAAACAGGCGTAGCAGTAGTCAACCCGGGCGGACGACCAGGCGACCCGGTTGGCCTGGCAGCGGGTGCACATCGACGGTGGCCGCAGCGCTGCCCCCGGCCCAGGGGCCGGAGGACTCACAACGGCGGCTCGGACTTCGGCCTGCCGAACCGGGGCGTCACGATCGGCGACCAGCCATGGCCTGCACCGTCCCCGGCGCTGTCGTCGTTGACGGTCTCGGTCGTGCGGGGGCGACGCGCGGCAACCTTGTCGGGCTCGGGGGTCATCAGGTCCGGCGTACTGCTCGATCCGCGCGTCGATGTCGGGCACGCCAAAGTGCTCCATGGCCGCGCGCGCACCAGCCATCCGCGGCACCCCGGCTACGAGCTGCTGGTACACCGCGGGCGTGAAGGCCTCAGGTGTCCACCGCGTCTGTTCGCGGACATCGCGCCAGTCGCCCTCCATGAGCGTCCGGAAGACCTCGCGCCAGGCCAACTCGTGCGGCGAGTCCACCAGCACGCCGTCCACGTCGAAGATCGCACCTTGAAAAGCCGTCATCGTCACCAGTCCTTGGGACGCTTCGTGTACGACGGTAACCCTGCCAAAGGGGATGCGGCATGTTGGCCGAACGAGACCCGACCTGATAGAGACTCTCGGGCCCGTCCAACCGATTGATCTCCATGGTGTGGACGCGCGCGGCGCCATGGGCGCCTCCCGGTCGACCCGCCAGGAACACCGCCTCGCGGCATCGTCGACCGCGGTTCGCAGCGGGATCGCCACTGCGGCAACAGGTGTTGCCCGCCGTTTGACATGTTGGGGATGTCGAAATGGCGGGTGCTTCTCCGGCTGGGATGTGAACGTCCCCAGCAAGCGCGCTTTTCCCCGGTCACGCCGCGGCCCCCCGGGGCCACTGCGGCAACAGGTGTTCGTTCAGGCAGGCCCTGCCCGCGGGCCGCCGGCCGCTGCTGGCGCGGATGCGTCTGGCTACCGGCAGTGCCCGCCTGGCCCCGGCGCCGCCCCGGTCAGCGCGCCGGTGTGGGCCGCCGCGGCCGCGTTGCACAACCCGGGCGCCGCCCTGGGCCGGGTGCTGGCCGCCGCCGCGGCGCTGTACGCCGGCCAGGGGCGCACCGACTGACCGGCGATTGGCCGATGCGCTGGTTCTGGAGATGGTCAGCGCTCCGCCACGGGCGACACCGACGGCCATGGCGGGTGCCTTTGCTGGGACTGTGGTCTCGCGGCCGGTCTCGTGTGCCGGCCGGGCCCAGCACAGCTAGCCGGCGCCGTGGATGAACGGGTTC
>Ga0097691_1000579_pt1 | contig 30952 bp, 28 predicted proteins | sample NGESurdeep072012_8_FD_72858 | JGI IMG/M metagenome (GOLD analysis project Ga0097691, IMG submission 72858) | Arctic peat soil microbial communities from Barrow, Alaska - NGEE Surface sample 210-1 deep-072012 | ecosystem: Environmental > Terrestrial > Soil > Wetlands > Peat ... | reverse complement strand
TCAGGCGGGGATTCGTGAGATTCTGTGACGCTTCCCAGGTTATGGAAAATTGTAAATTTTCTAACTAGAAATACAATAAAATCGGGCTTAACTTGCACGATTATAAAGTCGGCTCCAGCCACGCCGCCAGTGCAGCGGCACCGGAACCAGCATATCGGCCTCGTCGAGCAGCTCGCGCCCGGCCCGCGCCATCCAGCGCCCCATCGCAGGGGCCAAATCGGTGCGGTCCTGGTATTTCAGCGCATGCACCAGCGTCCGCGCGACGTCGTCATAGCGTACCGCGGCGCGGGCGCGCGCATAGGCCGGCGGATCGGCGATTGCTTCCATCGACAACAGGCCGGGGCCGGGATCGTAGACAAAGGGAATGCCGAGCCCGGGGCAAAACGGCGGCGCGATGAACGACAGTTTCGCCCAGCACTTGGCGCAGACGCCTTCGCCGTCGACGGGTTCGCGGCAGGCGACGCACAGCGTCGGCAGCGCGATGTCGAGCGCGAGCTGCGCGGCGTGAAACCATCCACCACGGCACGCGTTCAGCGCGCCGCGCAGGCGGTCGGAAATGGACCGTGATGGTCATGCCTGGGCGTCCATATGCGCGCTGCGGGATAGCTCCCGGATACCAGGCCTCACCCCCGCACAACGCGTTGGCGAGAGCCCGGCCGGTAGGCGAGCCGGCTGTGGCCCGCGCAATAGGGCAGGCCTTCGACCGGCGTGTTGCCGCAGAAACAGAAATCCTGGGCGCCCGGGGTGCTGATCGGCCAGCGGCATCTCTCCTCGCTCAACTCGAGCAATGAGCAGCAATGTTCGTTGTGGATAGGCTCGTCGTCGGCCGCAGGCTGCGGCTCGGCGAACAACGCCTGGAGCATCTGATATTGGAGCCTTGGCACCGTTCTCGGGCGGCCTCCCTTCGCGGGCTCCTTTCGCGCCGGGCGTCGTGCATCGCCACTTTTTTCGCGCGTCAGATTGAGGCGGGAGAGTTTGCCGATGACGGCGTTGCGGCTCACCCCGATGTCGCCGGCAATTTCGCGGCAAGACAGCCCGGCTGCAAAGCGGCTTTTCAGGAGCTCGACGCGTTCGGCAGTCCAGGTGGGTTCGTTGGCGGGCATGTTGATGGTCCCAAGCTACGAGTCGTCACTCCAAATTCTGTTGGCCTCGCTGTCGTCCGAACCGCGGCGCCCCGAAGGCTCCCTTTATGGCGTCTTGCCATTGTCGCGGATCGCAAGAAGCCCGTCCTTGATGGCGAGCCGAATGCCTTCCTCGATCAGGGTCTTTGCGACGCCGGGAACGCTGGTGCCGTGGGTGCCCTGTCTCACCAGCTTTTCGAGATAGCTGATGGTAGAGAGCGCCAACGTAATCGGAACACGGTCGGTTTCGGCTTTTTCTGTGGCCATGCCCAAAAGCTAGCCTTTAACGGGTGTACTGAAAAGTATCTTTTTAGAGTCTATTTGGATTCATTTGCGGTTGAGGTTACGGGCTGGGGGTCGTTGCCGCAATTCTCGCGACCGCCGCGCGCGGCGCCCAAGGGCGCCGGATTGCCAGAAATGGGGGGATCGGCGTACCAAACCGGGCATGGCCCCGAACCCGAACATCGCGCCTGTCCTGTTCGACCGCGCTTTGTTGCGAGCGCGGCAGTCGCGGGCGTTGGGGTTTGGTGCTGCGACATTTCTGCTCGATCGCGTCGCCGAGGATATGGCGGAACGGCTGCACGCGGTGCTGAGAGAATTCAAAGACGCGGCCGACGTCGGTACGCCGGGTGGTCAGGTCGGCGACGTGCTGACAGCGCGCGTAAATCAACTCGCACGCATCGATCTGCCGGACCTCGAGTCCGAGCCACTTCCGTTTGCACCGGAATCGCTCGACCTTGCGGTTTCCGGTCTCGCCTTTCAGTTCGTCAACGATCTGCCCGGCGTGCTGGCACAGATCCGCCGCGCGCTGAAACCCGACGGGCTGCTGCTGGCGGCGCTGATCGGCGGCGATACGCTGACCGAGCTGCGGCAATCTTTCGCCGCCGCGGAAGCCGAATGCGAAGGCGGCGTCTCGCCGCGGGTCGCGCCGTTCGCCGATCTGCGCGACGTCGGCGCGCTGTTGCAGCGCGCGGGCTTCGCGCTGCCGGTCACCGACGTCGATCGCATCGTGGTGCGCTACGACAGCGCATTCGCATTGATGCAGGATCTGCGGCGCATGGGCGCGACCAATATTCTGGCCGAGCGGCGGCGGACGCCGACCCGCCGCGCTACCATGTTGCGGATGGCGCAGATTTACGGCGAACGCTTTGCCGATCCAGATCAGCGCATTCGCGCCACCTTCGACGTGATCTGGCTGTCGGGCTGGGCGCCGCATGAGAGCCAGCAGAGGCCGCTGAAGCCCGGTTCGGCGAAAGCCAGTCTGGCAGAGGCGGTGAAGCGGCCAAAGCCGTAGTGTTTGCCCTCATGGTAAGGAGCGCGCTCTTGCGCGGGTCTCGAACCATGAGCGGTGGTGTCTCATCCTTCGAGACGGCGCCGAAGAGGCGCTCCTCAGGATGAGGCGTGCAGCCGCCCTACATCAACAAATCGATCAGATGCGGGATCAACGGAATGTCCGCCGGCGGCATCGGGTAGTCGCGCAGTTTGTTGGGGCGGACCCAGGCGAGTTTCTGGCCTTCGCGCGCGATCACCTCGCCGTCCCATCGCCGGCAGATGTAAAGCGGCATCAAGAGATGAAAATCATCGTAAGCGTGGCTGGCGAAGGTCAGCGGCGCGAGGCAGGCCTCGCTCACGGTGATGCCGATTTCCTCGTGCAGTTCGCGGATCAGCGTCTGTTCCGGCCGTTCGCCGGGCTCAATCTTGCCGCCGGGAAATTCCCACAGCCCTGCGAGCGTTTTGCCCTCCGGCCGCTGCGCGATCAGCACGCGCTCGTCGGCGTCAACCAGCGCACAGGCGACCACGAGGGTGACGTTGATATGAGCCATGCTCCAACGATGCTTTGGGGGACCGGTCTCGGCGAGACCTCGAACCGTTCAGAAGGGTTTCATTAACTTTAATTGGCCCGCAATTCTACGGTCGCGATAAGTCATACTTAATCGGTCACCGCTAGGTTTTTGCCGGATTTAAACCGGCACAGGCATCACCCCATGCGCAACCTTTTCCGCTTGATTGGCCGTTTCCGCAGGGAACAACGCGGCAATATCGCCGTGATTTTTGCGCTCGCGCTGGTGCCGATGGTGTCAGCGATCGGTTGTGCGGTCGATTACAGCAGGGCCAGCCAGATCCGCAGTAAATTGCAGGTCGCGGCCGACGCCGCCAGCGTCGGATCAATCGCGAAGACGTCGGCAGCCTTTATTGCCGCGGGTTCGATGACGACCGATGGGCCGATTAGCGTCGGCGCGACCGACGCGAGCAATATCTTTAGTGGAAATATGTCGGGGGTGACCGGCTATACGCTCAACAGCATGACGGCCACGGTGACCAAGACCGGTTCAGTGGTCACTTCCACAGTGCAGTTTTCCGCCGACATATCGACGATGTTTCTCGGCGTGATGAACAAGAGCGCGATGACCGTCACCGGAACCTCGACCTCCACCGCCAGCATGCCGCTGTTCATCGACTTTTACCTGCTGCTGGACAACTCGCCGTCGATGGGCGTCGGAGCAACGCCGGCCGATGTGGCTACGATGGTCAACAATACATCGGATAAATGCGCCTTCGCCTGCCACGACCTCAGTAACTCCAACAACTATTACAAGCTCGCAAAATCGCTGGGCGTAACGACCCGGATCGACGTGCTGCGCACCGCGACCCAACAGCTGATGGACACTGCCGCGGCAACGCAGACCTATTCGAGCGAGTTCCGGATGGCGATCTACGATTTCGGCGGCTCTTCGGATACGCAAGGGTTGCGAGCCTTGTTCGCACTGTCGTCGAGCCTGTCCAGCGCGAAGACAGCGGCGGGAAACATCGATCTGATGACGGTCAATGGCCAGAACGACAACAACGACCAGGACACCGGCTTCACCACCATTTTTCCCGCGATCAACAGCGCGATCAGCGCCCCGGGCTCCGGCGTATCTTCTGCTCCGCAAAAATATGTGTTCTTTGTCTCCGACGGTGTCGCCGACGAATCCAATACCAGTTGCCTCAAACCGAAATCGGGTACTTCGCGCTGCCAGTCTCCGATCAATACGTCACTCTGTACCACCCTCAAGAACCGCGGCATCAAGATTGCGGTGCTCTACACCACCTATCTCGCGCTGCCGACCAACAACTGGTACAATAGCTGGATCGCGCCGTTCAATCTGGGTCCCTATGGTCCCTCTCCGAACAGCGAGATTGCGCTCGACATGGCGAGTTGTGCTTCGCCGGGACTGTATTTCGAAGTCAGCCCGACCCAGGGCATTTCGCAGGCGATGAGCACGCTGTTTCAGAAGGCGGTCGCCGACGCCCGCATCAGCCGCTAGCGCTATCGGCTAGCGGTGTGATGCGGCAAATGGTGCCGGCCGCGCGCGTTCACGACCGGTAGTCGCCGTTGATCGCGATGTATTCCTTGGTGAGGTCGCAGGTCAGCACGCGATCGCGGCCTTTGCCGAGGCCGAGCGCGATCTTGATCTGGATCTTCGGATGCTTCATCGCCGCGGAAACTTCCGCCTCGTCATAGGACGGATCGCGCGCGCCACGACTGGCGACGCGGATGCCGTTGAACGAGATCGCGAGCTTGTCGCGGTTGGCGGGCTCGCCGGCCTTGCCGACCGCCATCACCACGCGGCCCCAATTGGCATCCTCGCCGGCGATCGCGGTCTTCACCAGCGGCGAATTCGCCACCGACATCGCGATTCTGCGCGCCGATGCCTTCGACATCGCGCCGTCGACGATGATCTCGACCAGCTTGCGCGCGCCTTCGCCGTCCCGCGCCACCTGCTCGGCGAGATCGGCGAGCAGGGCGCGGAAGGCCTTGGTGAAAGCCTTCAGGCGGGGATCGCTGGCGCGGCTGATCTTAGGCGCGCCGTTCGCCGCCGCAGCACCGGTGGCGAAAGCGAGCAACGTATCTGACGTTGAGGTGTCGCCGTCGATGGTGACGGCATTGAAGGTGTCCTCGACTCCGCTCTTCAGCAGCGATTGCAGCGCGCCGGCGGCGATCGGCGCGTCGGTGAACACGAACGCCAGCAGGGTCGCCATGTCGGGCGCGATCATGCCGGCGCCCTTGGCCATGCCGTTGATCGTGACTCTCGCCTTGCCGAGCCTCACGGTTGCGGTCGCGACCTTCGGAAAGGTGTCGGTAGTCATGATCGCCTTGGCCGCGTCCTTCCATTGCCCCGGCGCGGCTTGCTCAGCCAGCGTGCCGAGCACGCCGTTGAATTTGGTGGCGTCGAGCGGTTCGCCGATCACGCCGGTGGAGGCGAGAAACACCTCATTGGGGCTGCATCCGAGCGCCCTGGCGGCGATCGACGCCGTCAGCGCCGCCGCCTGCCGGCCGGTCTTGCCGGTGAAGGCGTTGGCGTTGCCGGAATTCACCACCAGCGCGCGGGCCTGACCGCGGCTGAGTTTGGCGCGGCACCATTCCACCGGCGCGGATGGGCACTTCGATTGGGTGAAGACGCCGGCGACCGTGGTTCCCGTGTCCATGACCGCGAGCATCACGTCGGTACGGCCACTGTAGCGGATACCCGCGGCCGCGGTCGCGAGCTTCACGCCTGCAACCACAGGCATATCGGGGACATCGGTCGGGGCGAGCGGGGAGACAGCGGTGGACATGAGGACGCCTTATCTCGACAGGAATTCGACCGTCAATGGCCGGATTTATTCCGGCCATCCACGTCTTTAGGGCCTGTCGAGGAGGTCTGAAGACGTGGATGCCCGGGACAAGCCCGGGCATGACGTCAAACTACTGAAGTCCGATTGCGAAGTCGATTTACTTCTTCGACGGGGCCATCTTGGAGTCGGCGGGCTTCGCAGCGTCCGGCTTGGTCTCTGTCTTCGCCGCCGTTTCGTCGGGCTTGTCCATGCGCTCGACCTTGGCGGTTTCGCGCAGCTTCGCCACATAATCCGCCTGCGCCTTGCGCGTCACATAGGTTTCGATCTGGGCCTTGACCTGCTCGAAATCGGGGGCCTTGCGGTTGCGCTTTTCCTCGACCTTGATGACGTGCCAGCCGAACTGCGACTTCACCGGATTGGAGATTTTGCCGGGCTCGAGCGCGAAGGCGACGGCGGAGAATTCCGGCACCATCTGGTCCTTGGTGAAGAAACCGAGATCGCCGCCGTCGGACGCGCCGGGATCCTTGGATTTCTTCTTGGCGAGTTCGGCAAAATCGGCGCCCTTCTTGAGCTCTTCCTCGACCGCCTTGGCCTCGTCCTCGGTCTCGACCAGGATATGCCGGGCATGAACTTCCTGTTCGCCGGTGATCTGCTTGGAGGCGTCCTCATAGACCTTCTTCATGGCCTCGTCGGTGGTCGCGGCCTTGCCCTCGACCGCCAGCAGACTGTCCATCAGCAGCCGGTTGCGCGTGAACGCCAGCCGCTTCTTGAAATCCTCATTATTTTCGACTTTCTTGTCCTCTGCGGCCTTGGCGACGATCTTCATGTCGATCAGGAACGCCAAGACGTTTTCCTTCTTGGTCGCGGGATCCATCTGGGCGAGGCTGGGCCCGAGTTCCTCCTCGGCGAGCGCGAGGTCGCTTTGGCGGATCTCGGCGCCGTTCACCTTGGCGAGCACCGGGTTTGCCTCTTCAGCGCGTACCGGCAGACCGGCCAGCAGAACCATCGCGAGACAACCCGTCACGGCGGCGGAGGCGAGGCCGAAGCGCGGGCCGGTTTTCGTTTCCGGGAACGGAGTGGTCATGAAAAATCCTTATCTGCAAAGATGGGGCTGTTCGGGGCCGCCGGACACTCGCCCAATCATGCGGCCTTGGCAACGCGAAAAGTCTGTCAAAATGATGAAATCCTTGACAGCTTCGCGCCGTTGACAAGCCTCTGGCCCAGCCATATCTCTGCAAAACCGGGTCAATGGCGATAGCGCGTATTTGGCTGCGTTTTTGGCCATTGAACCTTGGATTGCTGAATTCCCACTCATTTGGCGGATGCTCCCGGATCGGAGCCGGCGCCGCAATGCGTCACGATGAGTTGATAGGCAACCGGGTGGACCATTTCACGGCTGCAACGCCGAACCGCAAAGACAGGAATCTGGCATGATCGGCGCGCTCGCCCGCAAGTTTTTCGGCTCCGCCAATGACCGGCGGATCAAGGGATATCAGCCCCGCGTCGACGCCATCAACGCGCTTGAGCCGGAGATTGCAGCGCTGTCGGACGAGGCGCTGAAAGCCCGCACCGCCGAATTCCGCCAGCAGCTCGCAGACGGCAGAACCCTCGACGACATTCTGGTCCCCGCCTTCGCCACCGTGCGCGAGGCGGCCAAACGCACGCTCCGCCAGCGGCATTTCGACGTGCAGCTGATCGGCGGCATGGTGCTGCACGAAGGCGACATCGCCGAGATGAAGACCGGCGAAGGCAAGACGCTGGTCGCGACGCTTGCGGTTTACCTTAACGCGCTGGCCGGCAAGGGCGTCCACGTCGTCACCGTCAACGACTATCTCGCCCGGCGCGACTCCGAATGGATGGGGCAGATCTACAGCTTCCTCGGCATGACCACTGGCGTCATCGTCCACGGCCTCGACGACGCCGAGCGCAAGGAAGCCTATGCGCGCGACATCACCTACGGCACCAACAATGAATACGGCTTCGACTATCTGCGCGACAACATGAAGTACCGGCTGGAGGATATGGTCCAGCGCGGCCACTTCTACGCCATCGTCGACGAAGTCGACTCGATCCTGATCGACGAGGCGCGCACGCCGCTGATCATCTCCGGCCCGCTCGACGACCGTTCGGAATTCTACAACACCATCGACACGTTCTTTCCCAAGCTCGACAAGACCGATTACGACGTCGACGAGAAGCAGCGCACGGTGACGCTGACCGAAGCCGGTATGGAAAAGATCGAGACGCTGCTGCGCGACGCCGGCCAGCTCAAGGGCGACACGCTGTACGACGTCGAGAACGTCTCGGTCGTTCACCACATCAATCAGGCGCTGCGCGCGCACTCGCTGTTCCAGCGCGACAAGGATTACATCGTCCGCGACGATGAGGTCATCATCATCGACGAGTTCACCGGCCGCATGATGCAGGGCCGGCGCTATTCCGAAGGCCTGCATCAGGCGCTGGAAGCGAAGGAGCACGTGCAGGTTCAGCCGGAAAACCAGACGCTGGCCTCGATCACGTTCCAGAACTATTTCCGGATGTACGAGAAGCTCGCCGGCATGACCGGCACGGCGCTGACCGAAGCCGACGAACTGTTCGACATCTACAAGCTCGAAGTCGTGGAAATCCCGACCAATGTGCAGGTGGCGCGCCTCGACGAGGATGACGAGGTCTATCGCACCCAGGGCGAGAAATACGCCGCGATCCTGGCCGAAGTGGAGCGCGCCAATGCACGGCTGCAACCGGTGCTGGTCGGCACCGCGTCGATCGAGAAATCCGAAGTCCTCGCCGAATATCTGAAAACGCACGGTTACAAGCAGATCGATTTCGGCAACGAAAACGCGATGGAGAAGCTTTACGCCGCGGCCCGCGCCGGCAAGCCGGCGAAGCTGTTCGCGGTGCTCAACGCCCGCTTCCACGAACAGGAAGCCTACATCGTCGCCGAGGCCGGCGTGCCCGGCGCGATCACGATCGCGACCAACATGGCGGGCCGCGGCACCGACATCAAGCTTGGCGGCTCGCTCGAGATGCGGATCATGCACGAGACCGCCGGGATCACCGACGAGGCCGAAAAGGCCGCGAAGATCGAGCGCATCAAGGCCGATGTCGAGCGCTTCCGCGACATCGTGCTGAAAGCTGAAGATGTCGTCGAGGTCGAGCCAGCCAAGGGTGCGAAGCCTGCGAAAACCGTGACCCGGCCGGGCGGGCTCTACATCATCGGATCCGAACGCCACGAATCGCGGCGCATCGACAATCAGCTGCGCGGCCGGTCCGGACGCCAGGGCGATCCCGGGCGCTCGAAATTCTTCCTGTCGCTGGAAGACGATCTGATGCGGATTTTCGGGTCCGACCGGCTCGACAGCATGCTGACGCGGCTCGGCCTCAAGGAGGGCGAGGCCATCATCCATCCCTGGATCAACAAGGCGCTGGAGAAGGCGCAGCAGAAGGTAGAGGCCCGCAACTTCGACATCCGCAAGAATCTCCTGAAGTTCGACAACGTGCAGAACGACCAGCGCAAGGTGATCTTCGACCAGCGCGTCGATCTGATGAAGGACGAAAGCGTCGCCGAGACCGTCGCCGACATGCGTCGCGCCTTCGTCGAGGATGTCGTCACCAAGCACGTGCCCGAACATGCCTATGCCGAGCAGTGGCATGTGACCGAGCTGAAGGAAGAGTTGAAGCGCGTGCTCGACATCGATCTGCCGGTCGACGAATGGGCCAAGGAAGAGGGCATCGCCGACGAGGAATTGCTGTCGCGTATCGAGCAGCGCGTCGATGAGCACATGGCGGCCAAGGTGGCGCAGTGGGGCCCCGACGTCATGCGTTACGTCGAGAAGACCATCCTGCTGCAGACCCTCGATCATCTCTGGCGCGAGCATCTGGTGATGCTCGATCATCTGCGTCAGGTGATCGGCCTGCGCGGCTACGGCCAGCGCGATCCGCTGCAGGAGTACAAGTCGGAAGCGTTCAGCCTGTTCGAGGCGATGATCGCGCATCTGCGCGAGGCGGTGACCGCGCAACTGATGCGCGTCGAAATCGTGCCGCCGGAAGACCAGCAGCCGGCATTGCCGCCGATGGAAGCGCACAAATTCGATCCGAATACCGGCGAGGATGAGTTGGCGTTCGCCAGTGCCTCGCTGGTGCCCGCGGCCACCGCCAACCGCGATCCGAAAAATCCGGCGAGCTGGGGCAAGATCGGCCGCAATGAGGATTGTCCCTGCGGCTCAGGCAAGAAGTACAAGCACTGTCACGGCAAGTATGCGTGAGGACGAGGCGGCGTAAGTCCCTCTCGTTCGTCATGCCCGCGCTTGGCGCGGGCATCCACGTCTTTCTCTGACGCCCGTTCGAGACGTGGATGGCCGGGACACCCCCGGCCATGACGAGATAGTCGCTGCAGTAAATTGGCTTACTTGACCGCCGAGAAGCGGTTCTCGAACGAATTCGCCGAGACGATCGGCTGCGAGCCGGCGACCAGGCCGTCTTTCGCAGGCGCCGCTGCTGCGGCCGGGGTGTCCGAGAGCGAGGGTTTCAGCGGCGGGCGGGCGGCGGCCTGTTTCGTATCCGGCGCCTTCGGTGTAGCGGCCTTTGGTGCCGATGCTTCCGGATGCGGCGGTTCGCTGCGCTTGGCCTCGATGACTTTCGGTTTCGCCGGAACGGGCTGCGCGCTTGCGGTGGTATCAGCCGCGCCGAAGCCCACCTTGCGGGCGAGGTTGCTGAAGAATCCGTCGGACTGCGCATTCGGCGCCGCGGACGCCACGCGCGTCGCGGGCGAGGGTGCAGTAGCCGGAGCCATTGAGGCTACCAAAGGCTCTTGCGGGGACGAAACGGGCCCGCGCGGCGGATTGACTGTCGAGGGAATGGTGCCGGGCGCGCGGGAAAGCGCGACGAGCGACAGGCCCTGACCGTCGCCGCCTTCCGAAAGACCGGTACTGCCGTCGGGCAGCTTGGAGGCGAACACCCTGTTCATGCCGCCGTCGATGCCGGTGTTCATGCGGGCGACCGGCGTTCCCTTTGCAACCAGCTTGGCGATCTCGACCTGATCTTCCTGCTGCTTTTTGCGCATGGCGTCAGCGACTTCATCCGGGACCACATAGGCAGGACATTTAGCCGACGCGTCGAATACCGGATCCCGCTTGGCATCAGGCGCCTTGACGGCATCGAACACGTATTTCTTCTCGCAGAAATCGACCTTCGGTTCCTGCCGCGTCACCTCGAAATGATCGTAGCCTTCCTTGATCATTTTCCAGAACGGCATGTTCGGATTGTTGCGGTGCCTGGCCATGTTCAGCGGCGTCATCCTGAACGGATAGGCCTGCAGCTGAAACGCGCGCTGGCCGCCGAAGAAGGATTCCCGCCCCAGTGAGTAGATTTCCGCGATCTGCTCGTCGGTCATGGCGTAGCAGCCGCGCGAGGAGCAGTCGCCATGCACCATCACCTGCGAGCCGCTGTGTCCCAGCGCCTTGTCGTAGGCATTGGGGTAGCCGGTGTTGAATGAAAGATAATACGCCGATTGCGGATTCATCTGCGCCGGCGAGATGGAATAGAAGCCTTCCGGGGCCTGGCGGTCGCCTTCCCGGACCTTGGGACCGAGGTCTCCCGACCAGCGGCAAATCGGATAGGTCTTCAGCAGCGCGAAACGGCCGGAGCGATCCTGCTTCCAGACCTCGAGTTCGGCTTCCTGCTTGAACAGCCGGACCAGCATCGGCGACTGCAGGTCCATGTCTTTCGCCGCCATGTCGGCGACGAGCTTTGGCGGAACCGGCTGGTTGGCCTTGGCGTTATTCGCCAGCGAGATTTCGTCGCTGTTGCAGCCGGCGAGCAGCACACCGGCCGCGAGCGCGGCCGAGCTGATGAGCGCGCGAACCAGCGAGCGATAAATCAATGCAGAGCTCCACACCCAACAGGCAATTTTCGCACCCCAATATAGCGTCCAAGCCCTGAAGCCATTGGCTAAAATACTATCCTTTGGACCCCTTGCTCGCAAGCCGATCACGGGGCCACGAAGGGTTCCCTACCAAGCATGGTCAATAGACGTTAAATATCGGTGTCTGGGCCTAATTGGGGCCGAAACGGCGGATTCTTGAAAAAGCGGGGGATGAGCGGCGGCGGTTAACTTTTGGTGCCCTAAAGTTCACCCCACCTCGGACGGCCAAGGCCGCCCGACCCCGAGGGCGAGCCCCCCGGAGGGGTCGGGGTGGCGCGGCTTCTTGCTCGCGAATAACGCCTATCAGCCCAGTTTCCTGCCGATATCGAGGAATTTCTGCCGCCGCTGCTTGCGGATCATGTCAGGAGTGAGGTTGCGCAGATCGTTCAGGGCTTCCGCGATGGCGTCGCCGGTGGTGCCGATCATGGCGTTGGGATCGCGATGCGCGCCGCCCGAAGGCTCCCTCAGAATGGAATCGATCACGCCAAAACGCAGCATATCCTGCGCGGTGATTTTCATGTTGGTGGCGGCTTCCTGGGCCTTGGTTCCGTCGCGCCACAGGATCGAGGACGCCGCCTCCGGCGAGATCACGCTGTAGATGGCGTGTTCGAACATCAGCACGCGGTTCGCCGTGGTGATGGCGATGGCGCCGCCCGACATCCCTTCGCCGGTGATGATCGCAACATTGGGCACGCCAAGCGACAGGCAGGCATCGGTGGAGCGCGCGATCGCTTCGGCCTGTCCGCGTTCCTCCGCGCCGATGCCGGGATAGGCGCCCGCGGAATCGACGATCGACAGCACCGGAATGCCGAATCGATCCGCCATCTCCATCAGCCGGACCGCCTTGCGGTAGCCTTCCGGACGCGCCATGCCGAAATTATGCTTGATGCGGGATTCGGTGGTGGCGCCTTTTTCCTGGCCGATCACGCAGATGCTCTCGCCGCGGAAGCGGCCGAATCCGCCCACCAGCGCCTCGTCCTCGCCGAACTTGCGGTCGCCCGCCAGCGGCGTGAATTCGGTGATCAGCGCGTTGGTGAAATCGGTCAGATGCGGACGCTGCGGATGGCGCGCGACCAGCGTTTTCTGCCACGGCGTCAGATTGGCATAGAGGTCGCTCAGCGCCTGCGCGGCCTTGTCCTCGATCCGCGAAATCTCTTCCCCGATGTCGCTGCCGGTCGCCGCCAGTGCGCGCAATTCATCGACCTTGGAATCGAGTTCGGCGACGGGCTTTTCGAAATCGAGATAAGAGCGCATGTGATCCGGCATCAAAACAATATAAGGACGAACGCGCTTGAGAGCGAAGCGGGTTCCGGTTCGCGCCAAGAAAGCACGCTTCTTCAATTGTTTAGCGCGCATTCCGACGCAAAAATGAGACCCGTTTTGCTGAGCGCGCAAGGCGGTCGCGGGCGGGAAATGGCTCTTTCACGGCAGAAGCCGCCGAAGTCAAGGTGGGGCACTCTTAACTAACCTCCCCTTGAAAAGCGGAGGTCGGTTTGCGCGAGCAAACCGGGTGGGGATCGATATCGCAGAATGACCCCTCCCCCTCCCCCTCCCAGGAGAGGGAGAGCCGCGAGTAGCGATCTCCCTACTTCTCCGCCAGCGGATGCAGGTCGCGCACCAGGCTCTTCAGGCGCTCCTCGACCACATGGGTGTAGATCTGCGTGGTCGAGATGTCGGTGTGGCCGAGCAGCGTCTGCACGATGCGCAAATCGGCGCCGTTGTGCAGCAGATGGCTCGCGAACGCATGACGCAATACATGCGGGCTGACCAGCCGCGGCGCCAGACCGGCCAATGCCGCCAGCTCCTTCAGGTCGCGCGCGAAATGCTGCCGCGTCAAATGCCCGCTCTCGCCGAACGAGGGAAACAGCCATTTCGAGCTTGCTGCGTTTTTCTTCTTCTCCGGCTTGAGCGCTTCCATCGCCGCGAGGTAATCGGCCATCGCCTGCCTTGAAGGCTCGTTCAGCGGCACCAGCCGTTCCTTGTCGCCCTTGCCACGCACCACAATCATGCGTGCGTCGCGCCGCGACGCTGAGATCGGCAGCGCCACCAGCTCCGACACCCGCAGGCCGGTGGCGTAGAGTACCTCCAGCAGGCAATATAATCGCATCGCGCGAAGCCGCTGCAGCGCAGAGGTTTCTGGCGTTCCGGTCAGCGCCTTCGCGCGCACCAGCAGGCAGTCCACATCCGATATCGACAGCACTTTCGGCAGGCCGCGGCCGCGCTTCGGCCCGGACAGGATCGCCGCCGGATCGTCGCTGCGAATCCGCTCGTTCAGCAGGAAGCGAAACAGATGCCGCATCGCCGACAGCCGGCGCGCCACGCTCGACGACTTGAAGCCGCGCGCGTCAAGATCGGCGAGGTAGTCCCGCAGCGCCTGGGTTTCGACACTGGCAAAGGCCTTGCCGGCGCGGGCGAGAAATTCCGAAAGATCCGTGAGATCGCGGCGATAGGCATCGAGCGTGTTGGGGCCTGCACCCTGTTCCGCCGCGAGCATGTCGAGGAACAGGGCTGTCAGTCTGGCGTCTGAGGTCTTGCTGGAACGCATTGGTCTTCGACGTCTCCGCGATAACGGATGCGCTCCCTCTCCCTTTGGGAGAGGGTTGGGGTGAGCAGTTACGGTCTATCGTTAGGCCTTAACCCCTCACCCGGCGCTACGCGCCGACCTCTCCCTGCGGGAGAGGTAACGCCGAGTTCGCCGCTCACATCCACGAATCAGACTCTAGCGCCTATTTCTTGAGGAACTTGTCTGCCGGGATGGTGACGGTCATTTCCCGCGGCTTCGGGTTAACGAAATTCGCCAGCGCGAAAATCGCGCCATAGACGATCCCGCCGATCACGGCGACGACCGTCAGAAAGCGGAACAGGCTGGGCATCAGCGAGCCTCACGCGGCGAATTAACCATTGAAATCATCGGGGATGGCCGGGCTTGACTACCCCGACTACCAACATGTTCGCCCCTCCGTTGCAAGAGTCTCTGGCAACGGTATCGGCGGGGGTAGTATAGGTGGCGCGGAACGCCGCAATCCGCGGCGACTGAGCAATTTAGATGCCTGAGACAGCCTCACCAGCCGGCGCCAGCGCATCCCAGGAGGCCGAGATATCAGCGGCGCTGGGAACGCGTTCGGTCGTGCTGGTGGGCATGATGGGTGCCGGCAAATCCACCATCGGACGGCGGCTGTCGGCGCGGCTGCGCCTGCCGTTCCTCGACGCCGATATGGAGATCGAGGCGGCGGCGGGCATGTCGATACCGGACATTTTCGAAACCCACGGCGAGCCGCATTTCAGGGATGGCGAGGCGCGGGTGATCGCACGGCTGCTCGACAGCGGCCCCGCTGTGATCGCCACCGGCGGCGGCGCATTCATGCGCGAGGAGACCCGCAGCCGTATCGGCAGCAGGGCGGTCTCGATCTGGCTCAAGGCCGATGCCGATGTCATCATGAAGCGCGTGAAGCGCCGCGCCGACCGTCCGCTGCTGCAGACCGCGGATCCCGCCGCGACCGTCGGGCGTCTGATCGAGGAACGCGAGCCGGTCTACCAGCGCGCGGACATTACGATCTGGTCGCGCGACGTGCCGCACGAAAAAATCGTCGATGAATGCATCGACGCCTTGCATGCCTGGCTATGCCACAACGGCGCGGAAACATCGAACACTATGGGCGCAACACAATGACCGCGCCCTTAAAACATTCAGATCCGATCACGGTCGGCGTCGCGCTCGGCGAGCGCGCCTATGACATCGTCATCGGCCGCGATGTGCTGCAATCGCTGGGCGCCCGCGTCGCCGCGTTGCGGCCCGGCGCGCGTACCGCTGTGGTCACCGACCGCAATGTTGCCAGGCATTGGCTCGAAAAAACCGAGGCCTCGCTGTCGGAGGCCGGCATTGCCACATCGCGAATCATCGTCGACGAAGGCGAAGGCTCGAAAACCTATGCCGGCCTCGAACAGGTCAGCGAAGCGCTGATCGCCGCGAAAATCGAGCGCAACGATCTGGTGGTCGCGCTCGGCGGCGGCGTGGTCGGCGATCTCGCCGGCTTCGCGGCCGCTATCCTGCGCCGCGGCGTCGATTTCGTGCAGGTGCCGACCTCGCTGCTGGCGCAGGTCGACTCTTCGGTCGGCGGCAAGACCGGAATCAACTCGCCGCACGGAAAAAATCTTCTCGGCGCGTTTCACCAGCCGGTTCTGGTGGTCGCGGATACCGCGGTGCTCGACACCTTGCCGCCGCGCCAGTTCCGCGCCGGCTATGCCGAGGTCGCCAAATACGGCGTGCTCGGCGACGAAGCGTTTTTCGCTTGGCTGGAGGCCAACCACGCCGACATTTTTGCCGGCGGCGCCGCGCGCGAACACGCCATCGCCACCTCCTGCCGCGCCAAAGCGGCGATCGTGGCGCGCGACGAGCGCGAGACCGGGGAGCGCGCGCTGCTCAATCTCGGCCATACCTTCGGCCACGCGCTGGAGGCCGCAACCGGCTTTTCCGACCGCCTTTTCCATGGCGAAGGTGTTGCCGTCGGCATGGTGCTGGCGGCGGAATTCTCAGCGCAGCTTGGAATGATCGGGGAATCGGACGCGACACGCGTCAAACATCACCTTGCCGAGGTCGGTCTGCCGACCCATCTGCAGGACATCGCGGGATTTGCCCAGGAAGGGCTCAGCGATGCCGATGCGCTGATGGCGCTGATGGCGCAGGACAAGAAGGTCAGGCGCGGCCGGCTCACTTTCATTCTGCTGAGTGCTGTCGGCCGCGCCGTGATTGCCCCCGACGTCGAACCTTCGCTGGTTCGCGATTTTCTTCAGCGCAAACTGGCGCACAAAACCTGAGCATGATCCTGAAAAGGCGAAAATCGGTCTTTCCGAAAAGATCATGCTCCAACGATAGATGAAGTAAATATTACGTCATGGACTGGCTTGCACTCTCCATTGTCATTGGCTGTCTCCTGGTCTCGGCGTTCTTCTCGGCGAGCGAAACCGCGCTGACCGGCGCGTCGCGCGCCAGCATGCTGCGGCTGATGAAGCAGGGCAATCGCGAGGCCGGCGTCGTCTCCAGCCTGTTCGCGATGCGCGAGCGGATGATCGGCGCGCTGCTGCTCGGCAACAACATCGCCAATATCGGCGCCTCGGCATTGGCGACCGGCATCTTCACCGCCTGGTTCGGCGAGGTCGGCGTGCTCTACGCCACCGGCGTGATGACGGTGATGGTCGTGATCTTCGCCGAGGTTCTGCCGAAGACCATTGCCATCAATGCGCCGGACCGGGTTTCGCTCCTGGTCGCGCGCCCGATGAAGCTGATGGTGTACCTGCTGAGACCGCTGCTCACGGTGATCGAGGCGATCGTTCGCGTGCTGATGAAAATGCTTGGCATCAAGATCGGTCACAACCAGCCACTTTTGTCGCCGACCGAGCGGCTGCGCGGCGCGGTCGATCTTCTTCACCACGAAGGTGGGGTCGAGAAGCAGGACCGCGACATGTTCGGCGGCCTTTTGGATCTGAGCGAGTTGCAGGTCTCTGACGTCATGGTTCATCGTACCGAAATGGTGATGATCAACGCCGACCTGCCGGCCGAAGAGCTGGTGCGCGAGGTGCTGGCCACCGAATACACCCGGATTCCGTTGTGGCGCGACAAGCCCGAAAATATCATCGGCGTGCTGCACGCCAAGGATCTCTTGCGTGCGATCCGCGCCGCCGAAGGCGATACATCCAAGATAGATGTCTCGACCATCGCGCTGCCGCCGTGGTTCGTGCCGGAGATGCGGCCGGTATCCGAACAGCTCAAGGCGTTCCGCCGCCGCAAGACCCACTTCGCGCTGGTGGTCGACGAATACGGCGAAGTCGAGGGCATGGTGACGCTGGAGGATATTCTGGAAGAAATCGTCGGCGATATTTCCGACGAGCACGACGTGGTGGTGGCCGGCGTGCGCGCCCAGCCCGACGGCTCGGTGGTGGTCGACGGCTCGGTGCCGATCCGCGATCTCAACCGCGCGATGGACTGGCATCTCCCCGATGAAGAGGCCACCACGGTCGCCGGCCTGGTGATCCACGAGGCCCGCTCGATCCCGGAACGCGGCCAGAGTTTCACCTTCCACGGTTTCCGCTTCCGCGTGCTGCGCCGCGAGCGCAACCGCATCACCGCGCTGCGGATCGTGGCGGTGCCGCGCGATGCCGAGGTCGAGGAGAAAAAGCCGAAGCGGGCGGGCACGTCGTTTTAGAAGCGTCCGAGGTCGTCATCGTCCGCGAACGCGGATGATCCCGTGCGCCGTGCCGCCTGCGTTCCAGCTTCGAAGCCTCGGAATACTGGGTGCCCCGCTGGAGCTTGTCATCGGGCTCGCCGAGGGCGAGACCGCGGTGGCGGTGCATGAAGGCGAGGTTGCTACATGGAATCTCAGCCCCCGGCTTCCCCCGGCGCCTGCGCCTTGACCGCCAGCGCGTGCACGGAGCCCGCGAGTTCCGCCGCGAGGGTCGCATTAATCATGCGGTGACGTTCGATCCGGCTCTTCCCTTCGAAGGCCGGCGACACAATATAGACTCTGAAATGCGTCTCGCCGCCCGGCCTGTGGCCGGCGTGGCCTTCATGCAGATGTGATTCGTCCGTAACGTCGAGGCTTTCCGGCGAGAAAGCTTCGCGCAACTTGTTCGTGATATTGTCTTTGGTGCTCATGGCGGCGGCAATACGTCCATGACCGCCTTTCGTCAATGGCGCATCGAGAGTGAGATATTCGCAATGTCAAGACTTGAAGCCTTTCGCATTGCGTTGTCATAGTCAGCCATGCCGATTGATTCATCAAAATTCTTCGACTCCATCCGGATCAAGCCCAACAAGCTGACCGCCAAGCAGCAGGCCCAGGCGCGCGAAGAATCCGCCATGTGCGAATGGCCCGACTGCAAGAACAAGGGGCCGCATCGCGCACCCAAGGGCCGGGCTAACGACAAGGAATACTGGCACTTCTGTCTCAATCACGTCCGCGAATACAACCAGTCCTACAATTTCTTTTCCGGCATGAATGCGGACGCGGTTGCGCGCTACCAGAAGGATGCGCTGACCGGCCACCGTCCGACCTGGAAAATGGGCGCCAATACCAGCGCCAAGAAGGGCAAGGGCAGCCCCGCGGCCGATCTGGAAGGCGCGTCCGATCCGTTCAGCATGTTCAGCGAGCTCAACGGCCGCGGCCGCTGGCGGCCGGGGCCGGGCGGCGCCGCCGGCGAGACCAAGGTCGAAACCCGAAAGATATTCAACGCCGAGCGCAAGGCGCTGCAGGTGATGGGGCTCGGCTCCGATGCGACGCTCGAGGTGGTCAAGGCGAAATACAAGGCGCTGGTGAAGCAGCACCATCCCGACGCCAATGGCGGCGACCGCTCCACCGAGGATCGCCTGATCGAGATCATCAAGGCGTATAATTATCTCAAGACGATCGTGCGCGGCGCGAGCTGACCTTAGGAGCGCGCGGTCGCGCGCTCATAAGGTCGTCAAGTCGCGGTCTCAATCCGGCATCGGGGCGATATAGGCCGAACTTGGCCGTATCAGCCGGCCGCCCCGCTGCTGCTCGCGGGCGTGCGCCGTCCATCCTGCGGCGCGGGCAACCGCGAAGATCGGCGTAAAGGCTTGCCGCGGGATCGTCAGGGCGTCGAGCAGGATCGCGGTGAAGAACTCCACATTGGTGTCGAGCGGACGGTCCGGTTTTTCGCGCCGCAGCGCCGCGCGGATATAGGCCTCAACTTCGCCCGCGAACGGAAGGCCGGTGCCGTCACTGGCGAGCCGCTCGATGGCGCCCTTCAGCACATCTGCGCGCGGATCGCGGACGCGGTAGATGCGGTGGCCGAAGCCCATCAGCCGCTCGCCGCGTGCAAGCGCGCTGTCGACCCACGGCTTGATGCGCTGGCTTGTGCCGATGGCATCAAGCATTTCCAGCACCGGCTCCGGGGCGCCGCCGTGAAGCGGTCCCGTCAGCGCGCAATATCCCGCCGTCACGGCCGCGAACAGGTCGGCCTGGGTCGAGGCCACCACGCGCGTTGCGAACGTCGATGCATTCATGCCGTGATCGCACACCGTCACGAAATAGGCATCCAGCGCCGCCGCCTCGCGCGCGTCGGGTTTGCGGTTGAGCATCATCGACAGCGTATCGGCGGCATGGCTGACGGTCGGATCGGGCGCGACGGGGTCGCCGCCCTTCGCGCGCTGCACCAGCGCGCCGGCGATCACCGGAAACGCACCGACAATCGTGGCCTCATGCTGCAGCCCGTTTTCCGCGCGCAATCCGGCGATGGCGGCACGGAAACCATCGACGATCGAAAGGCCGCGCGTAATTCCCAGCAGGTCCGGAAGCCGGGCAAAGGCGCGTTCGCGGGCCGCGCCCAAAGCGGTCTCAGCCGTAGGCTGGCCCGTTCCGCCGCTCCACAACCGTGCGGTCACGCCCTCGAAGCCGGTTTCGCGCACGAGGTCACCGACGCGTTCGCCGGTGATGATCAGTTCGCCACGCTCACCATCGACGTGGCTGAGCACTGTTTCGGCGGCGGGAACGCCGTCCAGCCCGATCGGGCTGTTGGAAAGTTGCACGTTCATGGTCGGTCTCCTTGTGGCACCTCAAAGGTCGATCCTCTCGACAGATTGATCAATCTTGATTATGTAAATCAATATGAAAAAATCCGCGGCACTTTACCTCTCCGCCCGCGAGGCCTCGGCTGAACTCGCGATCTCGCCCGCCACGCTCTACGCCTATGTCAGCCGGGGATTGATCCGCTCGGAGCCCTCGTCGGATTCGCGAAGCCATCGCTATCGGGCGGAGGACGTCCGCGGCCTCAAGGAACGGCGCACGCCGTCGCCGGAGCCGCGCGGCCTGCGAAATTTCGACGCCGATTTGCCGGTGATGGATTCGGCGATTTCGACCATCACCGAGGACGGCCCGATTTACCGCGGCGTGAACTGCATCGAGCTTGCCAACACCGACACGCTCGAACATGCGGCGACGCTGCTGTGGGACGTGACTGGCGTCGATCCGTTTTCCCAGGATAATTGTCCGCATGTGTCCGGCGAAATGCGCGCGGTCGCCGACGCCGCGCGCCATGCCGCACCGATCGATCGCGCCATTGCCGTGCTGGCGCTGGCCGCCAGCGCCGATCCGCGGGCTTTCACCCGCGCTGCCGACGGGCGCGCGATGGTTGGCGGCCGCATCCTGCGTCTGGTGATCGCCACGATGTTGAACCGCTCATCCTCGCCGCTGCCGCTTCATCTGCAGATCGCCAAGGCATGGGCGCCGGACCACAAGCGTGCCGCCGATCTGATCCGCCGTGCGCTGGTGCTGCTGGCGGAGCATGAACTGAACGCCTCGGCCTTTACTGTGCGGTGTGCGGCATCTACCGGATTGAATCTCTATGATGCGATGATCCCCGGCCTGGTGGCGTTGAAAGGCCCAAAGCACGGCGGTGCGGGGGTTCTGGCGGCGCAGCTCGTGAAGACGCTGGTTGATGGCGATGTCGCGTCCGTCATCAGGGAGCGCGTTGCGCTGGGCGAACGTTTCGCGGGCTTCGGTCACGGCGTCTACAAGCACGGCGATCCGCGCGCTCACGCATTGCTGGAAGCGTTGGCGCGCGCCGGCGCAATGGAGAAACTGACCAGGGAAATTCCGGAGCGGATCGCGGAGGCGACCGGCGAATTCGTCAACATCGACTATGCCCTGGCGGCGCTGGTGCATACGCTGGGCCTGCCGCCCGGCAATGAATTGGTGCTGTTTGCCATGGCGCGCACCGTCGGATGGATCGCGCATGCCAGCGAGCAATTGCGGCATGGCGGGCTAATACGCCCCCGCGCGCGCTATATCGGTCCGGCACCGGGGCGCGCCCGGCTTTCAGCAGGCCATGAGGCTTTGCAGGATTCGACTAACGGCAGGAAAGACCGTGATGCGCGGCGCGAGCTGTGACCGCCTCATTCGATCACCTCGTCGGCGCGGCCGAGCAGCGGAAGCGGGACGGTGAGGCCGAGCACCTGGGCGGTTTTGAGATTGAAAAACAGCTCAACTTTCGTGGACAGCTGTACCGGCAGGTCGCCGGGCTTCTCGCCTTTCAGAATGCGGGCGGCATAAACGCCAGCCCTATAATATGAATCCGTGATGCTGCCGCCGTAACTCATCACGCCGCCGGCCGCGACGAACTCGCGATATTGGTAGATCGCGGGGATTTTCATTCGCAGCGAAATGGCGCCCAGCCTTTCGGACCTGCTGGTGAAAAACGGATCGGTTCCGATCGCCAGAGCGCCAACCTTCATTCCGGGCAAACTCGCAAACACGGCGCCGATGTCTTCGTCCGTATGTGCGCGCACGACTTGAAGCTGTAACCCGAGGGCGCTGGCCGCTGCCTTCACGCCCGTCGATACAGATTCAGCCAACGGATTTGTCGGGTTCACAAGAAGCCCCACGTTCTTCTCCGCGGGCAACAATTCGTGCAGCAGCTCGAGGCGCTTCGGCGCAATCTCGACGTTGATGTGGGCCGCGTCGGTGAGGTTGCCGCCGGGTCGGCTGAGACTGTCGACGAGCCCCGTCCGCACCGGATCGCCACCAATCGCGAAGACGATCGGTACGGTTGCGGTTGCAGGTTTTAGTGCAAGCGCCGCCGGCGTGGTGGCCGCAACAATCAGGCTCACCTGACGGCGGACCAGATCGTCCGCCAGCGCCGGCAGGCGGTCATACTGTTGGTCGGCCCAGATGTATTCGATCTTCACGTTCTGGCCCTCGGCATAGCCACCTTCACCCAAACCCTTTCGGAAGGCGGCCAGCATCGGCACATAGTCGCGAGAGGAGGCGCTGCTCAGCACGCCGATCACCGGCATCGCCTGCTGCGCGCGCGCCGCGAGCGGCCAGGAAATTGAAGACACCGCCGTGCCGCCCAACAACGCGACGAATTCGCGGCGTTTCATCATCAGGAATGTTCCACTCGCTTGGTCGGCGAGAAGTCAGTTCGTAAGATTGAAGACTAGCATATTCACGGATGTTGCGCAGGCCGAAATCAGCCGGCCTTCCTGCGAACCCGCTCCGTTGCGGGCTCGATCGCGCCTCCGCCATGCCTGCGGCGGATCGTCCAGACCGCCAGCGCGACGACCAACGCAACCCCGATCACCGACAGCATCCAGTAGTACTTGCCGATCCCGCTATGATGCGAAATCCCGGCGTATTCGTGCAGCGCGGATACCGCCAGCACCCCCGGCAGCACATGAGCGGGCGCCCACAGCAGGATCGCCGGGATGTTGATGGCGTAGAAACGCAGCGGCGACATGCCGAGCGCGCCTGCCGTCATTGGCACGAAAGCGCGAATCGGCGGCACGAAGCGCGCGAAGAACACCGCCAGCGAGCCCCAGCGATGAAAGAACGCTTCGCTCTGCGCCACCACGCGCGGATAACTTGTCATCGGCCAAGTGCTGAGGATTTCTCGTTGCGCGCGATGTCCGATCCAGAACGCCGATCCATCGCCGAGCAACGCACCGGCGACCGCGACCGCCAGCACCCACTCAAGCCGCAGCTCGCCGCCGGGCACCAGCGCGCTCAGCGCAAGGATGATGGTCGAGCCCGGAATCACCGAGCCCACGACCGGGACGGCCTCCAGCAGGGCGGCGAGAAATAGCGTGAGGTAGGCAAGCCACGCATGTGCCGAGACGAAGGCAATCAATGGATCGATGAATGAAGTCACAAAGTTCCTATGCTGGCACGGCGGTCCGGTTTAGGCGCAGACCTAACATAACTCAGGGTAGGGGTGGAAAGTGCCATCAAATCCCCTGCTCCGAGCCGGCGGCCAATTGTCTCGGGGAAAGTGCGGCGTGATTCGCAGGGCAGCCTTCCAAAAACCGGGCCCGACCCCTATCTTGATGATAACGCGACGGAACTTTGATTGAGCCGCGGGCTTCTGCCGGCCGTTGCTCTCTGATAGGTTCCGGTCAGCACCCATCCGCAGCCATACCGCAAATCTGGTTTCGGGAGCGTCCGAGACCTCGGAGGATTGATGACGACCGCCGCAATGACCAAAATGCTGGAGCCCGCCGGTTTACCCGACATGAAGGTGTCGGTCCGGCAGGTATTCGGTATCGACAGTGACCTCGAAGTGCCGGCCTATTCCGAAGTCGATCCGCATGTGCCGGACGTCGATTCGGATTACCGCTTCGATCGCGCCACCACGCTCGCCATCCTCGCCGGATTCGCCAAGAACCGCCGCGTCATGGTCACGGGCTATCACGGCACCGGCAAGTCGACCCATATCGAGCAGGTCGCGGCAAGGCTCAATTGGCCGTGCGTGCGCGTCAACCTCGACAGCCACATCAGCCGCATCGATCTGGTGGGCAAGGATGCCATCGTCGTGCGCGACGGCATGCAGGTCACCGAATTCCGCGACGGCATTCTGCCCTGGGCGCTGCAGCACAATATCGCGCTGGTGTTCGACGAATACGACGCCGGCCGTCCCGACGTGATGTTCGTGATCCAGCGCGTGCTGGAGGTTTCCGGCCGCCTGACGCTGCTCGACCAGAACAAGGTGATCAAGCCGCATCCGGCGTTCCGGCTGTTCTCGACCGCCAACACGGTCGGATTAGGCGATACGTCCGGCCTCTATCACGGCACCCAGCAGATCAACCAGGGCCAGATGGACCGCTGGTCGATCGTCACCACGCTGAACTATCTCGCGCATGACGAGGAGGTCGAGATCGTGCTCGCCAAGGCGCATCATTACCGCACCCAAGAGGGACGCGACATCGTCAACAAGATGGTGCGGCTCGCCGATCTCACCCGCAACGCTTTCGCCAACGGCGATCTGTCGACGGTGATGAGCCCGCGCACGGTGATCACCTGGGCCGAGAATGCCGAGATTTTCACCGATATCGGCTTTGCGTTCCGCGTCACCTTCCTCAACAAGTGCGACGAACTGGAACGGCCGCTGGTCGCTGAATTCTATCAGCGCTGCTTCAATGTCGAGCTGGCGGAGTCTTCGGTGAACGTGGCGATGAGCTAGCGTCGTCCCGGCGAACGCCGGGACCCACGCCGGGAAGTTTCAGTAGGATGATGGTGCTGGATCTCGGGAGAGCAATGACCGCCGGTGGTTATGGGTCCCCGCTTTCGCGGGGACGACCCGAGGTGCGGGGACGACCCGCGGTGAGGCCACGATGACGACGTCGAACACCAAATTCCGTACCGGATCGAAGGAAGCGCCGACCGAGCCGTTCAAGCGCGCGGTGACGGCCTGCCTGCGCGCGATCGCGAAGACGCCGGAGCTGGAAGTGACGTTCGCCGCCGAGCGGCCCGGTCTGGCGCCGGGCAAGGCGCGGCTGCCGGAGCCTGCGCGCAAGATGACCCGGCGCGACGCCGCCATCGTCCGTGGCCATGCAGACTCCATCGCGCTAAAACTCGCCTGCCACGATCCGAAAGTGCACCGCAAGCTGATGCCGGGAAATCCGCAGGCGCGCGGGGTGTTCGAAGCGGTGGAGCAGGCGCGGGTCGAAGCGCTCGGCTCGCGGCGGATGGCGGGGGTTGCGAAAAATCTCACCGCGATGCTCGACGATCATTTCCACCGCGGCAAGTTCGACGAGATCACCGACCGCGCCGACGCGCCGCTGTCGGACGCGCTGGCGATGCTGGTGCGCGAGCGCCTGACCGGCCTCGCGCCGCCCGCGGCTGCCCGCAAGATGGTCGACCTCTGGCGTCCGGTGCTGGAAGACAAGATCGGCGCGCGGCTCGACCGGCTCGATCGCCTCGCCGAGGATCAGGCGAAATTCGGCGACGCGGTGCATGATCTGTTGTCCGCGCTCGAACTCGGCGACGAACGCAACGCCGAGGCCGACGAGGACGAGAACCAGGACGACAACCGCGACGGCGAAAACGACCAGTCCGGCGCCGAGGGCTCGCCCGACAGCGACGCGGCGCAGGAAATGAGCGCCGATCAGGCGCAGGCCAGCTCGGACGAGATGTCGGAGAGCGCGATGGAAAGCGCGCAGGCCTCCACCAGCGACACCTTCGACGACGGCGAACTCGGCGACGACGAGACGCCGGGCGAAGCGACGCGGCCGAATTCGCGCGGCGCCAACGAGCACCGCGGGCCGGAATATCACGCTTTCGCGCCGAAATTCGACGAGGTGGTCGCGGCCGAAGACCTTTGCGACCACGACGAGCTGGAACGGCTGCGCAGCTATCTCGACAAGCAGCTGGCGCATCTGCAGGGCATCGTCGCGCGGCTGGCGAACCGGCTGCAACGCCGGTTGATGGCGCAGCAGAACCGCGCCTGGGAGTTCGATCTCGAGGAGGGCGTGCTCGATCCGGCGCGGCTGTCGCGCGTGGTGACCGATCCCTATCATCCGCTGAGTTTCATGAACGAGAAGGAAGCGACCTTCCGCGACACCGTGGTGACGTTGCTGCTGGACAATTCCGGCTCGATGCGCGGACGCCCCATCACGGTGGCGGCGACCTGCGCGGATATTCTGGCGCGGACGTTGGAGCGCTGCGGCGTCAAGGTGGAGATTCTCGGCTTCACCACGCGGGCGTGGAAAGGCGGGCAATCCCGGGAAGCGTGGCTCGCGGCCGGCAAGCCGCCCAATCCCGGACGCCTCAACGACCTGCGCCACATCATCTACAAATCCGCCGACGCGCCGTGGCGCCGCGCGCGCAAGAATCTCGGGCTGATGATGCGCGAGGGCCTGCTCAAGGAAAACATCGACGGCGAAGCGCTGGACTGGGCGCACAAGCGGCTGCTCGGGCGCTCCGAGCAGCGCAAGATCCTGATGATGATTTCCGACGGCGCGCCGGTCGATGACTCCACGCTGTCGGTCAATCCCGGCAATTATCTGGAGCGCCATCTGCGCCACATCATCGAGGAAATCGAGACCCGCTCGCCGGTCGAGCTGATCGCGATCGGCATCGGCCACGACGTCACCCGTTACTATCGCCGCGCGGTCACCATCGTCGATGCCGAGGAGCTCGGCGGCGCCATCACCGAAAAGCTCGCCGAGCTGTTCAGCGAGACCCAGGGTGCGGCCCCCGCCAGGGCGGGCCGCCGGCGCAAATTGCATTCGTAGGTTCATGCGCACGCGTCTCAGCCGCCGCCGCTTCCTGCAGTCGACGGCGGCGGGGCTTTCGACGATTGCGATGCCGCAGTTCGCGCGGGCGCAACTCGCAACCCAGCCGCCGCCGAAGCAGGCCACGGCTGACGAATTTTCCGTCGCCGCACCGGTCTCGATTGAGGTCAACGCCCGGCCGATCCCTTCGTTCGACACCCGCGACCGCTCGCACGTGCGGTTCGGCTCGCTGGAATATCGCAGCGGGCTGATCCTGACCTCGGGGTTTCGCGGCTTTGGCGGGCTGTCGGGATTGCGGCTCGACGCCAAAGGCGAGCGCTTCATTTCCTTCAGCGATCACGGAAGCTGGTTCACCGGCCGCATCGTCTACCGAGGCCGCGAGATGACCGGGCTTGACGACGTCGAGGCCTCGCCGATGCTCGGGCCCGACGGCAGGCCGATCACCGCGCGCGGCTGGTTCGATACGGAGTCGATCGCGCTCGACGGTCCCTATGTCTATATCGGCCTCGAACGCGTGAATCAGGTGCTTCGTTTCGATTTCAGCAAGGGCTTTACCCGCTCGCGCGGCGAAGTCTTTCCCATGCCACCGGCGGTCCGCAGGCTGCCTTACAACAAGGGGCTGGAAGCGCTTGTCATGGTGCCCAGGGGCCTGCCGCTCGCAGGCGCGCTGATCGCGATCTCCGAGCGCGGCCTCGATGAGAAGGGTAACCTGATCGCGTTTCTGGTCGGGGGTCCTTCGCCCGGCCAGTTCAGCGTTCGCCGCACCAACAATTTCGATGTCAGCGACGCGGTGCTGCTGCCGTCGGGCGACCTGCTGGTGCTGGAGCGGAAGTTTTCACTGCTCGCCGGGGTCGGCATCCGGATCCGCCGCATCGCGCTCAAATCGCTGGCGCCGGGCGCCGTGGTCGATGGCCCCTCGATCTTCGACGCCGATCTCGGCCACGAGATCGACAACATGGAGGGGATCGACGCCCATGTCACCCCGGAGGGCGACACCGTGCTGACCATGGTCTCCGACGACAAATTCTCGCTGATCCAGCGCACGCTGCTGCTGCAATTCACGCTGGTGGAATAGTTTTGTCGTCGCGGCCAAGCCTGAAATCTTCGGGAGCCAAGCCAAGCGGTTTCCACAACGGAGGTCTGCTCCCTTTCCCTCTGGGAGAGGGTTGGGGTGAGGGGTTACGGTCTATCGTCAAACCTTAACCCCTCACCCGAATTTCTCACCAGTTCGAAATTCGACCTCTCCCAACGGGAGAGGTAAGGATAAGGCTCGCAGCCGATCTTCCCTCCCTCCCATCCGGACATCCCCCATGAGCGCCCTGTTTTCCCCGTTCCAGCTGCGCGGCCTTGCGCTTCCCAATCGCATCATGGTGGCGCCGATGTGCCAGTACTCCGCCGTCAACGGCGAGGCCAACGACTGGCACTTCACGCACATCAACATGCTGGCGCTGTCGGGGGCGGCGATCTTCTGCATCGAGGCGACCGCGGTGGAAGCCGTCGGCCGCATCACGCCGGGATGCCTCGGCCTGTGGAACGACGCCACCGAGGCGGCGCTGAAGCCGATCCTGGCGTCGGTGCGCAAGCATTCCAAAATCGCGGTCACGATGCAGCTCGCGCATGCCGGCCGCAAGGCGTCCAGCCATACGCCGTGGAACGGCGGCCAGCTGATCCCCCTCTCCGAAGGCGGCTGGCAGGCGGAAGGACCATCCGCGGTGCCGCACAAGGAGGGCGAGGCTGCGCCATGGGCGTTCGATGCGCCGGGTCTTGCCCGCGTGCGCAACGCGTTTGTCGCGGCGGCGAAACGCGCCGAGCGGCTCGGCCTCGACGGCCTCGAGCTGCATTGCGCGCACGGTTATCTCCTGCACCAGTTCCTGTCGCCGGTCTCCAACCGGCGCACCGACCGATATGGCGGGAGCCTGCAAAATCGCATGCGTTATCCGCTGGAAGTGTTCGACGCGATCCGCGCGGCGTTTCCGCACTCGAAGCCCATCGGCATCAAGGTTTCGGCGACCGACTGGGTCGAGGGCGGCTGGGACCTCGCGCAGACCGTCGAGTTTGCCAAAGAGCTGAAAAAGCGCGGCGTCGACTGGATCGACGCCTCCTCGGGCGGCGTGTCGCCCTTGCAGAAAATTCCGCTCGGCCCCGGCTATCAGGTGCCGTTCGCGCAGGCGATCAAGGAAGCAACCGGCGTCAACACCATCGCGGTCGGCCTGATCACCCAGGCGAGGCAGGCCGAAGAGATCGTCGCATCAGGCAAGGCCGACATGGTCGCGCTGGCGCGCGGCATGCTCTATGACCCGCGCTGGGGCTGGCACGCCGCGGCCGAACTCGGCGGCCACGTCGATGCGCCGCCGGCCTACTGGCGCGCCCCGCCGCATGAGCAGAAGGATCTGTTCGGGGCGACGACGTTTGGCACGAGGTGAGGGAACAAGGTATCGGCGGTTGCCTGCCCGAAAATCATTTCGGCCCATTGCCGTGAGCGACCAAGCTGCCGGCGCTGGCGATCTGGATCGTGCGGTGACCGAACATCTCGACCGCGTAACGCCGCTCACCCGCTCTGTTGGTGAAGACCGCGACCACGGTTCCCTCGACGTGATTGCTGTAATTCTGGTCGACCTTGTCGCCGATTTCAAATTGCGCAGCCGATCCGGAATCCATGGCGAATCCTTTCGTATTCAGGCTTTGCGCCCAGTGCGGCTGAACTACGGTATCTCTGTGTTTGGTGTGACGGAGCGCAACGCTTGCTCCGGGGAACCGGAGTGAGTTCCGGTCCGCTTTGGCACCGGCAGAACGATCTGTTCGAAGCGCGGTGAGGGGCGATCAGGATTTTTTCGCCATCTGGGCCACAGCGTGCATTGCCGCGATATAGCCGTAAGGTCCCAGTCCGCAAATGACGCCAGAGGCGACCGACGAAATCTTCGAATGACGGTGATGCTCGTCGCGCGCATGAATATTGGAAATGTGGACTTCAAGCACCGGCCCCTCGAACGCCTTGATCGCATCGAGGATGGCGATCGAGGTGAAGGAATAGCCGGCCGGATTGATGATGATGGCGTCGGCGGTCTGCCTTGCCGACTGGATCCAGTCGACCAGTTCGCCCTCGTGGTTGGACTGGTGAAAGGAAAGCTCGAGCCCGAGCTGCTTTGCGTGGTGTTCGCAGTTCTCCCGCACCTGCGACAGCGTCGTCGTTCCGTAGATATGCGGCTCGCGTACGCCCAACAGATTGAGGTTGGGACCGTTCAGGATCATCAGTCGTTTCATGGTGTCTGCTCCAGGTTGGCTTCCTTGAGGTGCGGTGACGCGCGCCTGCGATGGCGTCAGGAGCGTAACCCGGATGCAGCCAGCGGGCCACGCCCGGCGGGAGCATAACTCTCAATGTCGTCCCCGCGAGAACGCGGGGACCCATACGCCGCGGCTTGTCGACAAGGCGATGGGGCCAATTGCCTTTGCAACAACCGGCGGCGGTGGTTATGGGTCCCCGCGTTCGCGGGGACGACGCATGGATGGCGCGTTCGTGCGCAATGAATTGCTTCGGATTCAAATGTCAAACAGCCAGGTCCTGCGCGGATACTTGTTCGCGGACACGGCATCGCGATCTCGCCGCGCATCCACGCGAGTTTTACCCTGAACGTCTGCCCTCGGAACTCAGAGGGCGCAGGGAATGCCGGGCGCCCGCCGCGCCCGCAGCCTCGCGTGGTGTGTAAAAAACACGCGAGTTAGTCACCACGGTCACGCCGGAAATCGCCCGGCATTCCCCGCGCAATGGTTTTAACGGTTTCCTTCGTGCTCTCCCCGGCGACCGGGCTTGTTTGCCACCGTCGCCTGCGAAAGTTGCCTCTCGCAAACTTGACGCCAGCGTCGGGGCGTCAGGACCACACGACTTCACCGTCCGCTTCAGCGCCGTTCGTCAAAGGCGCCGCCAGCGTCCACCGCATCCCGCCCCACGTCCGTGACGATCGCGAGCGCCCCTCCAGAGGGACGGGACGGCAATCGATATAGATTTGATTTGGGTCAGGCGCGAAACGAAAAGTTTTTGCAAACAGGGCTGGACAGGGGGAACTACAGACTGACCTGATTTGCCCGTCGGGCAATCACGTTGTGCGCCTGACGCTGCGCTGGTCCATCGGCAAGGGTGTCTGTTGCCGCTTATTCTGTCGGTCCGGTCATAGTACTCGACGCGGTTGGATAAGGCGTTGAGTTGATTCATAAATGTGATTCTTGGCCTGGCAGCGAAGGATCGCACTCATGCAATCGATATTCTCGAACGCCTTATCCAGAGCGGTAGCA
>Ga0097691_1000577_pt1 | contig 31035 bp, 29 predicted proteins | sample NGESurdeep072012_8_FD_72858 | JGI IMG/M metagenome (GOLD analysis project Ga0097691, IMG submission 72858) | Arctic peat soil microbial communities from Barrow, Alaska - NGEE Surface sample 210-1 deep-072012 | ecosystem: Environmental > Terrestrial > Soil > Wetlands > Peat ... | reverse complement strand
TGATTCAGACCATCAAAGATCTGCAGCGCGAGAACGGGTTCAGCGCGATCCTCATCAGCCACGACCTCGGCGTCGTCCTCGAGGCCACCGACCGGGTCATGGTGATGTACGCCGGCCGGATCGTCGAGGACCAACCATCGAAAGACCTTGTGAGCGGGCCGCACCACCCGTATACCGAAGCGTTGCTGAGGTGCTACGCAGACCCGCGCGCGGACGAGATCCATCTTGGTGGGATTCCCGGCACCCCACCTGACCTGTCACTGCCGCAAGCTGGGTGTTCCTTCACGCCACGGTGCCCGCTGGTGCAGGACATCTGCCGGACGCTTGACCCGCAAATGTCACCACTGGGGCACGGCTCGGCCGCATGCCATGTCAGGGCCCCGTCCGCGGCGGTCGCCGAGGAGGGAGTGAAACCTGTCCATTAATGTGCGGTCGGCGGCCGATCAGGCCACTACCGTGGCGCCACTCGTCGTCAGCGGCGTCTCGAAGGTCTACACCGTACGGGGACGCGGCAGGGGGAAATTCACCGCGGTGGATGACGTGTCGTTCACGATCGCGCCCGGCGCCGCCGTCAGCCTGGTCGGGGCGAGCGGAAGCGGCAAGAGCACGATCGCCAAAATGATCACCGGCTCGGAGCGGCCCACCTCGGGATCGATCAGGTTCGGCGAGCTCGCCGTGGAACGTCTGCACGCCGGCGGGCTGCGCAAGTACCACAGCCGGGTGCAGATGGTATTCCAGGATCCGTACGCGGCGCTCAACCCGCTGCACACCGTCGAATACACGGTCATGAGGCCCTGCCAGAACTTCCTGCGCATGGCCCCTGCTCGAGCCAGGGAGCGGGTCTACGAGTTGCTCGAGACGGTGGGGCTGACGCCGCCGGCCCAGTTCGCGGGCAAGTTGCCGCATCAGCTCTCCGGCGGCCAGCGGCAGCGCGTCGTCATCGCCCGTGCGCTGGCGTGTGACCCGGAACTGATCGTGGCCGACGAGCCGGTCTCGATGCTCGACGTGTCACTGCGGGCCGACGTGCTACGGCTGCTGGCCAGCCTGCGCGCGAAACGAGGCCTGAGCCTGCTCTACATCACCCACGACCTGCTCGGCGCGCGGGTGATCACCGACGAGATACTCGTCCTCAACAAAGGAAAGGTGGTCGAGCAAGGCCCGACCAAACAGGTTCTGCAGCATCCAAAGGACGAGTACACCGTGCAGCTGCTCGACGCGGTTGCCACCCCGTTCGCCGCAGCTGGCCCGAGCCCGAGCCAGTGAATTCTCACAGGAGGAGTTGCCACAGATGAGAAGAGAAGGACTCTTTCGGCCGATCGGGACGCGGCGCTGGCCGCTTGTGGTGTTGGGCGTCATCGCGTCGATGCTGCTGGCGATGCAGGGGGTGGGCGCGGCGGATGGCATCGGCGCATCCCCCGGCGGCGGCCTGGCTGATGGGCAACGGGCGAGCCTGTTGCAAATCGCCCGGGACACGTGGAAGTTCTACGGGACGGACGTTGACCCCAATACCCATCTGCCACTGGACAACGTCAGCTTTGCCGGTGGTTCCCCCACACCCACTTCTTATGGCAGATACACCTCGGCCGCCAACATCGGGGTATACCTCTGGGCGGTGGTGGCAGCCAACGACCTCGGTCTTACCAGCAGGCCACAAGCGCGCGCCCAACTGGCCGCGACGCTCACCGAGATGGCGAGCCTGAAGCGGTTCGACGGCTTCCTGTATCAGTGGTACAACACCACCAGCGGTCACGTCATCCGAAACCCGGGCGACATCGACTGCACCACCGAGACGACGCCGACATTCGACAACTGCTATTTCATCTCCAACGTCGACAACGGCTGGTATGCCTCGGGTCTGATCGTGGTGCGGCAGGCGATGCCAGAGCTCAGAAGGCTGGTTGACAGCCTGATGGCCCCAATGAACTTTGGCCTCTTCTACGATGCGCGAGCTGAGACACACTGCAACACAAATCCCGCAATCACTGGCAACCAGCCCACCGGCCAGATGTTCGGCGGGTACTACGTCGGCCTGCCCCCCGACCAGGCTGACAACTCGACGCACTACTACCACAACGGCGCTCTGTACAGCGATCCGCGTATCTCGGCCTACATAGGCATGGGGCTGCACCAGATGCCGGGCAACGTATGGTGGCGCAGCTGGCGGACGCTTCCACCAAAGGCTCCGTACACCGACTGCCAGAGCACCGATCCCGACTTCTCCTGGCAGGGACAGTGGCCGCCATCCGGCTACTGGCAGACCTATTCCGATCCGCAGTCGGGCCAGCAGTTCAACGTCTGGGAAGGGCACTACGTCTACACCGGCTCGGACCTCACCTTTGTGCCGACGTACGCCGGTGGGATGTTCGAAGGCCTGATGGCAAACGAGGTCGTGCCGGAGACCACCTGGGGACCGCACAGCTTCGGTCTTGCCGACGTGCGCACCGCCCAGGTTCAGATCAAGTACGCGACTGAACAGCTCCACTACCCGGTCTGGGGCCTGTCGCCGTCCAGCACTGCCGACGACAGTGGCGGATATGGCGGCTTCGGGGTCGAGGGCCTTACGTTCCCGTACTACGGGGGCGGGGCGGACGCCAGCCACCCGAACGAGGGATTGTCCCAGTGCCATGGCTGCGCAACTGAGGACGTTGTGACTCCGCACGCGTCGTTCATCGCCCTGCAAGTCGCGCCGCAGCAGGCCTACGCCAACATCCAGGCGTTGCGTGCGCTCTACCCCGGGGTGTACGGGCCCGCCGGTTTCTTCGACGCGGTAAACCCCATGACGGGGTCGGTCGGCCACCGGTATCTGGTCCTCGACCAGTCCATGATCATGGCCGCACTGGACAACGCACTTCGCAACGGTGCGATGCAGCAGCACTTCGCGCGAGACCCGGTCTCCTGGGCGGCACAGACTTACCTCTCCATGGAGACGATGTCGATTTAATAAGTCAGCGAACAGAGCTTGGGGAGTTTGGCTCCAATCGTGTTGCCGAGCTCCCCAAGATTGACTTGTCGAGCTGGCGCACGGCCGACACCAAGCGTCTCATTCGCAGGTGATGCAGCCGTTGCTACCAAGGACCGGGAGTGCATCGCGAAACTGGAGTTTCAGGACACCTCCACGGCCAGCGTGTTGCCCTCGGCTCGCAAAAGGGCGCGCAGTTGTGCCATGTCGACCGCGACGCCGGGCGGGCGGTAGGGGTTTGACAACGCCTCGGTCTCGAGCCGGACGCCGTTTAGGCTGACGCCGAGCGGTCCGACGCCGCGCGCGCCGACGCGGAACATCACGTCCATCGGTACACCCGCAACCGGCACTCGCGCCCGCAGGCCGTCGAGGTCCGGGGCGAGCACCGGATCGACCTCCAGAACGTGTGAGCGGCGGCGCAGACCGAGCAGACACTCCACGACGAGCCGCAGGAAGATGCCAGGGCCCGACGAGTACACCCGCCAGCCACCCTCGAGCGGAACGTCCCCCCGGAGCACGCGATCGTACTGCTCCGCCGCCTCGTACCGGTCGGCGATCACGGCGTCGGAGGACGAGTAATAGCAGTTCGACTGGCGGGGCCGAGCTGACGGCACCCGCGCGGTCATGCCGATGGGGTTCGCGAGGGCCAGCGCCCCGAGCAACCGCTGCGCGTCGCCGTGACGGGCGAGTGCCTCGGCGTAGCGCAGGTGGGCGTGTGTGTACATGAGCCCGATCTCGCGGCCGAAGAAAGTGCCGGCCTCGGCCCGCTGGAAGACCTCCATCGGACCGCCGTGGTACCGCGGGGGACGGTCGAACAATCGCGCGCCGTCAGGACCAAGGAGGTGCTCATGTAGGAGCGCCAAGTGTGCCTCCGCCTCTTCGGGCGACAGCAGCTCGCCGGAGATGGCGTGGATGACTTGCAACAGGCCGTAGTGCAGTCCGGTGCGGCGATCGGAGGGGTGTACCAGGTGCTCCACCGAGCCGTCGTCGCGGAAGAGCCCGTAGCCGGCGAGAAGGCCGTCGCGTACGAGCAGGTCACGCATCGCCTTGGTAGACTCCGCGGCCGTGTGCTCGGCGGCGGCGGCCATGGCAGCGGTCCCTCCGTCGGCTGCATCGTGCTCTCTAACAGCACGGAGAGCGTTTGCCAGCGTGCGCAACGCATGGATCTGAAGAGTCACGGTCCAGGTGGAGCAAAGCCGAGCGGCCAAGGCGGGATCCGCAGGCTGCAGAGAATCGTTCCAGTCCCCAAGGCCGTACGCCGGCAGGGGTGTGCCGGGGACGGTGTCGGCCGCAATCCGGGCCAGCGCCCGGCGCACGTGCTCGAGTACCGGCTCGGCCGCGGTCGCCCCGTCGTCGCCGACGTAGGGGAGACGCTCCTCCAGGACACTATGGTCACCGCTGGCTGCGAGGTACTCCCCGAGCGCCAAAAGGGGCCAGAAAACGACGTCGCCGTGGGCGTCGCGCTGCCCCGGCGCCGCCTCCCGGGGGTAGAACTCGAACCATTGGGGCCAGTCGCCCCGCGCGTTCTGAGCGCGGAACACGCGCGTGAGCAGGTCGCGCAGGGGCGCCATGCGGTCGAGGGCGAGGAGCAGGCTGACTGGGCCCTGGCAGACGTCACGGGTGCCCCAACCTCCTCCCGTGTACTGCTCCAGGCCGCGGGGGGAAAGGTAGTGCACGAGTGCGTCGTGGGCGAACCAGGGGAGGACGGCATCGAGCTGCGCGATCTCCTCAGCCAGCGGCGAGCCCGGCGGCGGGAACAGCCGCAAGGATCCGCCCAGCCCAGGCCAGAACTCGGGCCAGGCCGGCTCGCCGAGAGCCTGGGTGGCGCGATCAGCGTCCGGCACCAGATCGGCGGTCAGCGTGAGCCTCAGGTCATGGGTCGGAGGAGTCCGCATTGTCAGCCAAGGCAGGTTGCGCGATCGCCCGTCCAGGAACAGGGCCTCGTCGCGCTGCACCAGCTCGACGGCACCCGCTTGCCAGGAGAGCCGGAAGGAGCCGCTCGGAAAGCGACTCGCGATCGCCGAGCCCGCCGGCGGTCGGACCGTGACACCGCTCGCGTCTATTGATAGGGGGGGAGGGTCAGGGTCCTGGCCGTCGTCATCGCCGAGTGCCACATTGGCGCAGACGAGGAGGCGGCACGAGGCACCCTCCCGCACCCGAACCTGGAGGGTGAGCTCGTGCTTCGCCGCGGGTGCGGTGACGACCACCTCGATCAACCCCTGAGCATGCCCGTACCACCACCGGCAGGAATCCAGGGCGACCGCCCAAGCGCTCGGCGCGTCGAGCAGCACCCAGCCCCCGGGCGCTGCAGTCGCCTCCACGAACACCCGCAGCCCGTAGGCGCGCCGCGGCCCGACGTAGCCCCGTCTCGTGGACAGCATCCGGTTGAGGTTCACGTGCCCCTGGGTGACCTGCGAGTGGAAGACACCAGCCATCCACGCCGTAGAGGTCAAGCTGCCCTCATCCGGCACCAGGCCGTTCCCGGTGCGCAGGATGTGCCCGTGAGGCCGCAGCACCGCACGTTCCTTCGCCTGCAGCACGACGTGAGTGCCGTCGTCGGTGAAGAAACTGAGCATGTCCCGGCCATCACGCTCCGCGTGGCGTCGACTGGAACCCACCAGGGCTCCGATCTCGCCGTCGGCGAGGTCGCGGCAGTGGAGGACTGGAGAGGATGAGAACAGCGACCCCACCACCGAAACCGCACCATCCGCTCCCGCAGGCTCTGGCGGTAGGGCCTCTGGCTGACGGAGAGCTTCGGCGGCCTCGACCGCGTCGGCGGCGGACGTCGCTCCCGGATGGTTGGCTTTGTGGATCCCGAAGAAGCCGGATGACAGCCGCTCGCCGGGGCGCAGTTGGGTGGTCCGATCCTGCAGCAGGACGAGGGTGTGCTCGTGCTGCAGGCGGGTGCTGGGCAGCCGGTCGGCGAGTAGGCCGGGAGGCGGATCCCCCGCCCAATGCGCACGTCCGAGCTGGAGGGCGTCCGTTCCCCAGCCGACCCCCTCGCGCAGGCAGCCAAGGAGCACCCAGGGGGCGGCGGGACCTGGCATGTTCTGCCGCACCGCGACCGCCGTCCCCACCGCCTGGGTTTGAACCGGCGTGAGGTCGAGATACTGGCTTACGTAGTACTCGTTCGTCCGCACCGCCCCATACGGAGCGAGGGCGACGTCTTGCGTGTGAAGGATGTCGACGTCTATGGCATCAGGTCCGCGGTTGGTCACCTCGACGTGCCAGAACCAGGCCGTCACGGCGGCGGCCAGACGAAAAGTCACCCGGTACTCCAGATTGCGCCATAGGCCTGTCACTACGAGACCTTCTGCGGTCCATTGCAGGCTGCCGCCCGCCTGCGGTCCGAGCATCGGCGTGGTCTCGACGACCGGGCCCTTGAGCCGCAGATAGAGGTTTGCCGGTCCTGCCTCGAGGTCGTCGGCCGGGTACAGCAGAATGCTCCGACCAGCCACTTCCAGCCGGCGCAGGGTTCCGCTTGTCGTGAACTGCGCTCTCATCCCGGAAGGGCTCCTGAGGCCAGCGGCAGGGTGCCGGTCGTCCCGCCCGGTGGTGGACATCAACCTATGCCAACCTCGCGTATCGCCAAGGAAATCGCGCACAGCGGACGCCCACCCCAGGATCGAAAGTGCGCAGTGATTGTCGTCGATCCATACGGGGAGGTTATCCTTTTGCGTAGCGGCAAAAGTGCTGTAAAGCTGTTTTTAAACAGCTGCTCTACTGAACCCTCGCTGGATGTGGTGAAGACGGGCTGGCACCTTCCTGAGGACTTCACCGAGCTCGACGCTTGGATCGAGTACGCGATGTTTTGCGCGTCACGCTACTTGGCTGTCGGGCCGAACGAGAACGGCGCCAGTGGGCTTGGTGCCGACTACGCGCGGCTCGCAGTAGCTACCGACTACGGAGACCGTTGGCCCTCCGCATAGATGGCCCGATCTCGAGCACTCAGGACATGTAGAACTGGTGAAGCGCGTTCGCGTAAGCGGAAGGGTTCTGGAGCCAGTGCAGATGACCGGAGCCCTCAAGTGTCACCTGGACAGCTTTGGGAAACCGCCTTCGGACGATCTCGGTGGCGTCACCGAAGATGTCGTAAGCGCCGTAGAGGACCAAAACCGGGCCTTCATAGCTCGACACCCCCTCGAGCGCGCCTGGCTGTTCCTTCGACACCTCCCGATCTGTCTTCGTCATGGCTTCTACGGAACACCCAAGGAGCCAGCTCGGGTCAGGAGCCGGGGCCGAACCAGGGTCCAAGAAGTAGTTGTGCCACGTCTCGTTCATCACGTGACGCATCGACCACGAACCGATCGGACCGGGGACCGCCAGACCTGACCCATAGGCCAAGAAGCGAAGGCGGCCCCAGAATCCCGCACGAGTGAGACCAGTGCGAAAGGACTCACGCTTGGTGCGCTGCCAGTCAGCTCCGACACCGAGCGACGAGCTGGAGAGGACAAGACTCTTGACCCGTTGCGGGTACGCCGCGGCGTAGGCCTGGGCGACGAGACCACCCCAGGAATGTCCCAACACATGCCAGGATGCGATGCCTAGGTGCTTGCGAATGGCTTCGACATCGTCCAGATAGGCAGGCAAGTCGTACCGCCCATCGCGACACACGGATTCGCCGACCCCTCGCTGGTCGAAGCTGATGCTCCGGAGCTCCGGCAACATCGGAGCGATCGTCGTCTGCATGCTGTCGGGCACTCCGGGGCCGCCGTGCAGCAGAAGCAGCGGCTCGCCGTCGTCTCGGCTTTGCCGTACTGCGAGGAGGGCACCGGGGGATTCCACGACGAAGAGATCCATCAAGACGCCGCCCCTTTCCTGTTTGTCTCCATCTCAACTTCCTCTTTGATGGAATCTGTGTCCACGGCTGGAGGCTAAACCCGTACCGGTTACCCCCATAGGGTCTGCTAGCCCGCTGTGGACAGGACGTACGGCACTGGATGCCCGGCGAGCTGGCTCATAGCCTTACCTCATCAACCAAAAGGAGACTTGATCGAAATGATGTGGGGCTATACGGACGGCTGGAGCATGTTGTGGATGGGCGGGATGATGGTCCTGTTCTGGGGCGGCATCATCGCGTTGGTGGTTTTCGCGGTCCGAGCGTTCGCTGGACCCAGAGGCACCGACCAGGCCATTGATGTTCTTCGGCGGCGGCTTGCGAGCGGCGAGATCAGCCAGGAGGACTACGAGAAGACGCGCAAGGCGCTTCAGGGTTAGTCGGCCATGCGCTCAAGACTATTGATATTCGGGGTGAGCGCCGTCGCAGCGTCGTTGCTGCTCGGCGTTGCCGGCATGGCGACGGGTCGGATCGGCGGCTGGTCGACCGGCGCGCCAGGCGGAATGATGGGAACGGTGTTTAACGTCGGTGGCGCAGGCAACATCGGAATGGATCGAGCCGTCAAGGTCGCCCAGAACGTGGCGGCCTCCTATCCGACCGCAGGCCTCGCGGCCGACGAGGTGATCGAGTTCAGCAACAACTACTACGCCTCGATCCGCGAGAAGAGCACCGGCGTCAGTGCATTCGAAGTTCTGATCGACCGCACGACCGGAAACGTGACCAGGGAGCCGGGGCCCGACATGATGTGGAACACCAAGTACTCGCCGATGGGCGGGGGCATGATGGGCGGCTTTGGGTTCACAGTTTCGGGGCCGATGACCGTGACCGGGCAGCAGGCTCAAGACATCGCGCAGCAATGGCTCAACGCTAATCAGGGTGGCGCAAGCGCGAAGACGGCTGACCCCTTCTACGGCTTCTATACGGTCGACTTCGAAAGGAACGGAAAGCTGGTCGGCATGCTTTCCGTGAACGGTCGTTCCGGCCAGGTCTGGTACCACAGCTGGCACGGCAGCTTCATTCAGGTAAGAGATCTCGGCGCGTCAAGCGCAACATGAAACAACTAATACCCGCAGGGGGTATGTTGTAAAGATGGCAGGCTACAAATCTCACAAGACTCAAGTGCAAGGTCGTCTCAGGCGGATCGAAGGCCAGGTCCGCGGCGTCCAGAAGATGGTGGATGAGGACCGTTACTGCATCGATGTCCTCACGCAGGTGGGCGCTGTGAAGGCGGCACTGGACGCGGTCGCCCTCCTCCTGCTTCAGGACCACACAGAGCACTGCGTGGTTGAGGCCATTCAGGCGGGCGACGGCTCACAGAAGGTTCGCGAGCTCAACGACGCGGTTGAGCGCCTCGTCAAGGGACGGTAAGAGTGCCGACCCGAACCACATGCACGATAGGAAGCCAGGCGGCGGCGCGGCTTTGAACCCCGCGGATCTCGCCGTGGTCGCCGGTGGGCTCGCCCTGACCGGTTTGCTGGGCTGGTTCTTCTTCGGACCAAAGAAGGCGCACTCGGCAGAGCTGGTCGGGAACGTTCAAGAAGTCAAGGTGACCGTCAAGGGCGGTTACTCGCCCGATCTGGTGCGAGTTCGCCAGGGCGTTCCACTGCGGATCGTCTTCGACCGCCAGGAAAGCGGCGAGTGCACCTCACGAGTTGTCTTTCCTGACTTCGCGCTCAACCAGCCCCTTTCTGCCTACGCGCAGACGACTGTCGAACTTTTGCCGGACCGTCCTGGTGAGTTCGAGTTTGCATGCGGGATGAACATGATCCACGGCAAGTTGGTCGTCGAGCCGCATGCAAACGGCAATGGCGTAGCTGCTCCCATAGGCGAGATCAAGTCTTCGCCCGCCGAGCCTGACGGCATGAATGAGCCGGTGCAGCTCACCGAGGACCACGAGATGGCGGAGCGCAACGCCGAGATAAGAGACCTCACCCGGCGCGTGGTGTTGAGCGCACTGCTCACAGCTCCGGTGCTGTTCTCAGTCATGGCCGGCAACTTACTTCAGGTCGGGATCTTGGGCAACCACTGGCTGCAGCTGGTGCTGATCACTCCGGTGATGTTCTATTCGGGCTGGCCCATCCACCGCACCGGCTGGCTCAGCCTCCTCCACCGCCAGGCTGAGATGAATTCGCTGATCACGCTGGGCAGCTCAGCGGCGTTCGCCTACAGCCTGGTGGTGACGGCGGCGCCAGCGATCCTGCCTGCTGGGCTCCGTGAGGTGTACTTCGAGGCAGTCGGCGTGATCATCACCCTGATCCTGCTCGGTCGGCTCTTTGAGGCCCGCGCCAAGGCCGGCACCGGTGCAGCGATTCGAAAGCTGATCGGGCTGCAGGCGCGCACCGCACGGGTCATCCGCAACGACATTGAAACCGACATCCCGATCGAAGGTGTAGTCGCGGGCGATGTCGTCATCGTGCGCCCCGGCGAGAAGATCCCGGTCGACGGCGAGGTGGTGGAAGGTGAGTCGTCCATCGACGAGTCGATGGTCACCGGCGAGCCAATTCCGGCGACCAAGCGACCTGGCGACAGGGTGATCGGCGCCACCATCAACCGTACGGGCTCATTCCGCTTCCGAGCCACCAGGGTCGGCCGAGACACGATGCTGGCCCAGATCATCAAGCTGGTCCAGCAGGCCCAGGGCTCGAAGGCGCCGATTCAGCGCCTGGCGGACGCGGTCTCCGGTTACTTCGTACCGGCGGTCATCGGCATCGCGATCTGGACCTTCGTGGCATGGTTCCTGTTCGGGCCGCAACCCGCCTTCACCTCGGCGATGGTGGCGGCGGTGGCAGTGCTCATCATCGCCTGCCCCTGCGCGCTCGGGCTTGCGACCCCCCTTTCAATCATGGTCAGCACCGGCAAGGGTGCCGAGCAGGGCATCTTGATTCGCTCGGCGGAAGCCCTGGAGACGGCGCACAAGCTGGACACCATCGTCCTGGACAAGACGGGGACGATTACTCGCGGCCAGCCCGCGCTCACTGATGTGCTCACCGTGGGCGACATTAAAGAGGACGAGCTCCTACGGCTCGCGGCTTCGGCCGAGCAGTCGTCCGAGCACCCGCTTGCCGCGGCAGTTGTGGCGGGAGCCAGGTCTCGCGAAATCGTCCTCGGGGAGTCAGTCGGATTCGATTCCGTCACCGGCAAGGGCGTTCGCGCCACAGTGGACGGTCACGCCATCCTGATTGGAAATCCAGCGCTGCTTCGGGAGGTTGGTATGGACACCACCACTCTGGAGGCCGAAGCCGACCGGCTCTCGGGCGACGGTAAAACGCCGCTGCTGGTCGCAGTCGACGGCAAGCCGGCCGGAGTTCTCGCTGTAGCTGACACTCTGAAGGAGGAGTCGGTGGCAGCGGTAACCAGCCTGCGGGCGCTCGGGCTCGAGGTCGTGATGATCACGGGCGACAACCGGCGGACGGCGGCCGCGATCGCACGTCAGGTGGGCATCGGGCGCGTCCTCGCGGAGGTCCTGCCTGCTCGGAAGGCGGCGGAAGTGAAGCGGCTGCAGTCCGAGGGCAGGCGCGTGGCGATGGTCGGCGACGGTATCAACGACGCGCCTGCGCTGGCTCAGGCCGACGTCGGCCTGGCAATCGGAACCGGCACCGACGTGGCGATCGAGTCGTCGGACATCACGCTCATCTCAGGGGCGCTCACAGGTGTGGTCACGGCGATCCAGTTGAGTCGGTCCACCATGCGCAACATCCGCCAGAACCTCTTCTTCGCCTTCGCCTACAACGTGATCGGCATCCCGATCGCCGCCGGCGTCCTCTATCCGTTTGTGGGCCTACGTTTGAGCCCGATGATCGCGGCCGCTGCCATGGCGATGAGCTCGCTCTCGGTGGTGTCCAACTCAAACCGCCTTCGCGGTTTCAGATCGAAGCCGGTTCAATCGGCCGCGAACGGCCGCTCAGTGGCTGAGCCGAAAGTCGAGGTCGGAGCCGATGACGCTCGGCCTACCCAGGAAAGTGCCCTAACGGGCCAAGGAGACGACATGAGCGACAAGACGACTGCCACCGATCCCGTATGCGGTATGTCGGTCGATACCGCAACCGCCGAGTATCGGTCCTTCCACGACGGCAAGGCCTATTACTTCTGCTCCGCCAACTGCAAAGGGACCTTCGACAAAGATCCCGCGAAGTTCGCCAGCGCTGGCGCCGGGGGCGGGCACGAGGGCCATTAAGCCGCGATCGACCAGCTATGACGCTGACCGCTACCTCTAAATCGGAGCATTTCAGCGACCCGGACGGGTACATCTGGAAAGTCTCCGGCTATTAAGGTGACGGCATCTAAAATGCCGGTGATTGGCTGAGGCGCCGGCGGCAGACACGGGCAGGTGTCCATGGGCCGGCAGCTCGCCGGCCATGCGTGACTACCACGACAAAGAATGGGGCGTTCCGTCGCGCGATGATCGGTACCTCTTCGAGATGCTGATCCTGGAAGGCGCGCAGGCGGGCCTTTCCTGGGCCACCATCCTCAACCGCCGCGAGGGGTATCGGCGGGCTTTTGCGAATTTCGATCCCGCCAGGGCGGCGGCGTTCAGCGATCGCTGGCTCGAACAGCTCCTCGAAGACCAGGGAATCATCCGGAACCGGCTCAAGGTCTTCGGCACCCGCAGGAATGCGCAGGCATTCATGCGGGTGCAGGCGGAGTTCGGTTCGTTCGCGTCATTTCTGTGGAGCTGGGTCGACGGAGCTCCTGTCGTTCACCGCCCACGCACTTTGGCGGACGTGCCTGCCACGACCGAGCTGTCCGACCGCATCAGCAAAGACTTGAAGCGTCGCAACTTCACGTTCGTGGGATCCACGATCGTGTATGCGCTTCTTCAGTCCGTCGGCATCGTCGACGACCACCTGACCAGCTGCCCGCAGAAGCGCACGCGTAAGGAATGATCCGGGCCCGCACGCGGTAGCCTGCGGCCAGGTGGCGATCACCCGGCTCACCGTCGTGGGATAGAGAAGGGCGATGCCGAGGCCGGTGCATCGGCGACCGGGAGCCGGATTTCATCTCTCCCAGCGGCGGCTCGCCGTCAGGCATCCGCCCGACGCGGCCGCCGCCCGAGCCGCGCTCGCGTCACGCCTCGCGATCGGAATCGCGCCCTTCGTGCTGGCTCAGCTGTCCGACGCGATCGGGCTGCGCGCGGCCTTTCTCATCGTCCCTGTCCTGCTCCTGGTGCTTGCCGTCCGCGCGGGGAGGGTCTACGCGTCTTTGCCGAGGTGACGGCTGAGCCAGGCCTCGAGGTCCCTGCCATCCACCCACGCCACCCTGACACGCTCTAGCGCCGTCGGAGTTGCGATCCACGGTGCGATCGCCCAGCGTCGCCAGTAAATGAGGCGTTTGTGCTTCAGGAGGTCACCCCGCGGATGGTCTTGAGGGTGGGGCGAAGGCACGCGTTTCAACTCCTGCCCGGCGACTTCGTAACCCCTCGCGCGAAGCGCGGAGACGATTGCCGCGATCTTCTCTCCGGAACCTTTCGCCGCGACAGCCTCGCGAAAGGTGACCAGGTCCGAGGGTTCCATCATGTGCCGGCCACCGCCGGCCACCAACCCGTCGGCGTCCAACGCCACGTACCCGCCTGCGCTCGTGGAGGCGTAGATGTTCGTCTTGTACGGCGACTTGTCGGCTGAGAACCGGATGTCGCGGTTGGGCCGCGAGAGCCGCGCCGCGCCAAACTCGGCCTCGAGGTCGGCCAGAAGGGCCACCATCGGCGCCTTGACGTCCTGTTCGTACTGCTTGCGGTGGCTCTCGAAGTAGGCCTTCGAGTTGTTCAGCCGCAAGCCCAGGAAGAAGCCTTTGAAGTCACCCTTCCAGCCGGTGAACGCGCCATCCATCCGACGCAGCCTAAACGCCGATGTCCTTGTTGGCGAATCGCATCGTGCCGAGCACCAACGCCACTGCGGCGACCGCCAGGACACCCAGCACCGAGGCCGGCTGCAGCCCGTGCAGCAATGGAGTGCCGTAGTAGTAGAAGGCCGAAAGGCGGAGGGTCGCGTCCGGCAGCTTGAGCTCCGGCCCGATGAAGCTGATGAAGAACCAGGCCGCCAGCACGAAGCTCAACAACCCGGTATCCGCTGCGGTCCGCAGCCAGCCGGACGCCAGGTACCCGATGGAAGCGATGAGCAGACCGAACGGGATCATCCCCAGCGTGGCCGCCGCCAGATCGCCCCCATCGAGATTCACGCCTGCCGCGGCTGCGGCCGCGAAACACGCAATGGTGGTGATCACGGCGATGGCAACCGTGGCGGTGGCGAGAGCGGCGAACCTGCCGAGCAGTACCGACGCCCGGGATTGCGGCGCTGCGAGTATCAGCTCCAGCCTGCCGTCGCCTTCGTCGGCCGACCACCGGTTGACCTGAGTGACCGCGAAGGTCATCAGGGCCAGGGGTAGGAAGAAGAACATCGCGCTCAGGAATCCGGCGTTGACCGCGGCGTTGCCTCCACCGAGGTTGTTGATCAGAGTCGTGAAGGCGGGCGAGGAGGAAAGCAAGGAGGACAGCTTCGATTCCATGAGCTGAACCACGAAAACCATCCAGCTCGCGAACCCCGCGATGCCCAGGGTCCACCAGAAGGTCGGCATCGCGCTCACGCCCAGGCTGCGGGCGTAAACCGAACCCAGAGACCAGTCTCCGACTGGCAGGGCCCTGCTCGCCTGGCGCTCCGGAAGCCGGAGCCAGCGCGGCAGAGCCACGGTCCCTCCGACGTCGCGGCGCACGAAGAGCCAGACCGCAGCCCCGCCGAGCACTGCCGCCAACGCTAGCTGGAAGACCATCGCTCCGGCATTGACCCCGTAGCTGGGGATCAGCGGCTTGCTCAAGTTGTAGTAGTAGATGGGGGAGAGGCGCGAGATCCAATCGGTGTTGGGGACGACCCGATGGACCATGTCGAGCACGATGAAGACGAGCAGGAGGCCAGCGGTCCAGCCGGCCGCCGGGCCTTGCTCTTGCGTGAACTGCGAGATCAGCAGAGCCAGGCATCCGAACACCGCGCAGATCAAAGCGAGGTTCAAGCCGTAGAGGAGGGCATCGCCGAGCCCGAAGTCCGCGCCGAACTTCTTGCCGCCTGCGAACGCGAGCAACCCGATCAGCACGCCCATGGCGAGCAGCGCCGTCCACATCGCGGCCAGCTTCTCCAGCGCAACGTTCAGCCTTGGGCGTGGAAGCGAAAGCAGCACGTCCATCGAGCCGCGGTCCTCTTCGCCACGCAGCATCCGGCTGCCGGCAAGCAGCGGCCAGACCGCGATCAGGAAGATGAAGATGCCGATCTTGAAGGTCGCGTAGCCGCCGATCGTGTCCACGGCGATGGCGTCCGCGTTCCAGGCGAACGTCGCGGCGATGCTGATCAGCTGCTCCCTGGCCTGCGGCGTCGTGACCAGCGCGGCGACGCTCGCCATCGGCGAAACGACGACGAGTCCCATACCGATGCCCCAGCCCAGGATCGCCACCCTGTAGTCGCGCAGCGTCTTGAGGAAGATGCTGCTAAGCCACACCCTGGGCCTCATTGGCCGGCGCGCCGTCACCCTCGTAGTAGCGAAGGAAGATGTCTTCGAGGCTTGGCTCGTAGCTGGTCAGAGAGACGACCTGGAATCGCGCTGCCGCCTTGATCACCGCATCAGCCGATCCCTGCATCGCCAGGCGCACCGCGTTGCCGTGATCGAGTGTCTCGACATCGGTCACGCCTTCCAATGTCTTGAACGTGTCGGCCGGAACGGGGCTGGCGAACGTGATCGTGATCTCGTAGCGTTTGATGGCCTTCACCTCAGCCACGTCCCCGATGCGCACGAGGCTTCCATCGCGAATGATGCCGACCTTCGTGCAGGTCTTTTCGACCTCGCTCAGGACGTGTGACGACAGAAAGACGGTGCGCCCTTCGTCGCGCGCCTCTTTGACCATGTGATCGAACTCCTGCTGGTTGAGCGGATCGAGGCCGCTCGTCGGTTCGTCGAGGATGAGCAGGCGCGGGCGGTGCATGAAGGCCTGGATCAAAACGACCTTGCGCTTGTTCCCGGTCGAGTACTGGCGGAACTTGCGGCTGGTATCCAGGTCGAAACGCTGGACCAACTGCTTGAGGTAAGCCTGGTCGACGCCTCCGCGCAGATGGGCGAAGTATTCCAGGATCTGGCCGCCTGTCAGGTTGGGATCCAGTGCGGGCTCGCCCGGCAGGTACCCGACGAGGCGCTTGATCTCCAGCGACTGCTTCCAGCAGTCGAGGCCGGCGATTTTCGCGCTGCCGCTGTTTGCGTGCAGCAAGGCCATCAACAGCCGGATGGTCGTGGTCTTGCCCGCGCCGTTCGGGCCGAGGAAGCCGAACACCTCGCCCTCTTCGACCTGGAACGAGACATCGGCGATGCCTTTCTTGCTCCCGTAGCTCTTGGTCAGATTTTCAACTTCGATGATCGCTGCCATTTGAGTACCTCTTTTCTCTAGCCGAACCAAAAACGAAGGGTGGGCTCATCCGTGAGCGTGATCGACCCTTTAGGAACGCCGAGGATCCGCTCGAACGCCTCGGTGTTTGCCGCGACAGCACGCTGCACCACCTCAAAGGTGATGGCTCCGGCCTGACGCGCGATGAATAGGTCGGTGGCCTGCTGCTGGAAGCCGAGCATGAGCGACGCAAGGACCTTCGCCATTTCGTCGGGCGAGTCGACCTGCAAGGTTCCCTCGTCAACGCCCTGCGTCACGACCGCGGAGAGGAGCGGGACCATGATGCGCTCCGACAGCCGCCGGACCTTTTCTCGGACGATGGCGTTGCCGTCTGAGTTCCAGACCTCGATGATCGCCAACATGAGGTCCTTCTGTTCGGCCTTCAGGCTCGCTATGCCGGAGAACAATCTCTCCAGCTTCTTGAGGGCCGGAAGCTCGGGATCACTCAGGATGGGCGCGAGAGAGGCCATCGCGCCGTCGGCGAAGCGCTCGACGACCGCCTCCAGCAGCTTCTGCTTCGAGCCGAAGTAGTGGTAGAAAGCTCCCTTCGAAGCTTCGAGCTGGTCCAGCAGATCCTGGATGCTCATGGCCTCGTACCCCTTGGTCTGTATCAGGCGCTGGGCCACGTCCAGGAAGGCGTCCCGGCGAACCGTGTGGAGGGTCGGGTTCACGGTGCGAGCCACCTCGCGACTTTAACAGACCGACGGTCGGTTTGTTTATCGGACCAGCCGAAGCGGACGGGGTCATCGAGCTGTTCCGGATGCAGCACGACCGGTACCAAAAATGAGCCTGGACGTTTGCTCATCGAAATCTAGGCTTGGTGGGATTATCGGACCGCTACACGGCGGTTGATTACTACAGGCGCTGATGGGCTCTCGGAACCGGGCTCGGCGCAACGGTTTCAATTGGAGGATTACGGGGATGACGGCCTGGAAGCGGTGGCAGGACTACGCCGCCATGGTGTTCGGCGTTCTTCTCTTCATCTCACCGTTTGTCTTCGGTGAGACTTCGCACCACCTCTCGACCTATGCCGCCTACTCGTTGGGAGTCTTGCTGTTCGTATCCGGGATCGTCGCCGCGGCGACCCGCGAGCCCTGGCGATCGCTCATCGTCAACGCGCCGGGCCTCGTGGCCGTCATCACCTTTATCGCAGCGGTGGTCCTCGCGTTCGAGGGGGCGCTGGGGGTTGCGTGGACGGCAGGGATACTGGCGATCCTTACGCTCGCTGTGGGTGCGACCCTGCGGATGGGCCGCACGCCTGAGATGAAGAGCGTCTGACGTGGAGACGAAGACGGCGTGCCCGTATTCGAATGCCACCCGGGGCAACATCGAGGTCAGGCTGATCGCCAACGGTCGCGAGGTCTAGCAGCTCTAGCGCCTGCGCCTGCCCATGAATAGGTCGCGCCCGAAGTCGTCGAGCGGGACCTTGATCGTTTTCAAATCAAACCCGACCTCGCGCAGCAGGCGGCGCCACGTTGGCCGAGGGAAGAGACCGTAAACGTGGCGGTCGTGCACCACACGCGTCTGGCCTTGTGTGTCACGGATCAGGATCGCGAAGTCGACCAGGTAGGTCGTGTCGCGCGGGTCCGGGTCGGTGGTCCACTGCAGGAAGCGCACGCTGCCCCGGTCGGTGTCGTTACCTCCATGATCTGTGTTCTCGACAAACGTCTCGCGCACGAAGTCGGGGACGAACAGCGCCACGCCACCTGGTCGCAGATGATCGAACGCGGTCTGCATCACGGAGCGGAGGTCCGCCTCGGTCGTCATGTGGCAGATAGCGTCGTACACGAACACCGCATCGAAGGACCGGCCGAGGCGAAGCGTCCGGATATCGCCTTCGATGTGCTCGCACTCGGGGTTGAGCGCGCGGCTCACCGCAAGCATTTGGGGGGAGAGGTCGACCAGGGTCATCGCGAATCGCTTCTTGAGGTGGAATGCGCTGTTCCCGCCGCCCGACCCGAGCTCCAGCACGCTTCGCGGCGCGGGATCGCCTGACTGGGTCAGGGCGCGGACGACGAACGTCGCTTCTTCCCGATAGTCGTCTGGAGACGAGAAGATCGGCCACCACTCAGACAGCTCGCCGTAAAGCTTCATCCGGTGTAGATGGTGGGCCCTCGAAGCCCGAGACCGCAGGTCAGGCCAGGGCGCCGCGCCCGCCGACCAGCGACATCCGGTAGATCTCGAGGGCGCCCGTGCGTCCCCTGACGGCGGATTGGTTGGTCAGCTCGCTCTGCAGCATCGCGGACACTTCGCGATAGATCGTGCCTGTCATCAACACCTCGCCGGGGCCGGCATGAGTCACCAGCCTGGCGGCGACGTTGACCGCATCGCCCAGGACGCCGAGCTCGGAGCGTTCCGGCGACCCGACTACGCCGATGACGACTGGTCCCGATGCGATGCCCACTCCGACTTCGAGTCGAAATCCCCAGGTCCCGGCGTGGCGTCGGTTCAAAGCCTCGTTGGCTCCGACCAGCCCGATCGCGGCTGCCATTGCTCGATGCACGTGGTCGGGCTGCTCATCTCTCGCACCGAACGTGGCCATAACCCCGTCGCCTACGAACTTCTCGACGAGACCTCCGCAGATCGTGATCGAGCGGACGACCTTCTTGAGGTGCGCGTTGAGCACATCGAGCAGTCCGGCCGGGTCATCGCCGAACCGCTCTGTGAGACGGCTGAACCCGCGGATGTCGGTGAACAGGATGGAAACCGTGCGCACCACAGGTGTCGGGATATCGGGCCCGACGACAAGGTGCGGGCTGATCTGTTCGTACGTCTGCCTCAGGCGGATCAGGCGGGCGCTGTCGGCGGCGTGATCGAGAATCATCGGGGCCTCGTCCCGCTTGCTGATCAAATCGCCACCAGCTCCGAAGCCAGGCCTTGCGTGATCAGGTTGGCGGCCAGCGCCGCGGTACCTGGTCCCTTGCGCAGCACGGCCGTCACTCCTGCCTTCTGCAAAACCAGGTTCTCTGCCGGGCCCAGGTCTTTCAGAGTCACGACCACGACAGGGATGCCGGTCCCTCGAGTCGCTCGCAGATGGAGCAGAAAGGCTTCTCCCGACAGTCCCGGCAGCATCAGATCAAGGACGACCGCGCGCGCTTTCGTCACCAGGCGTCCCGCCGTCTCCGCGTCCGCCGCACAGATCGCGCTCAAGCCCTGCGCCGCAAGCTCGGCCTCGACCAATGTTGCGAAGCCCGAATCGTCCTCGACCACGAGCACGTCACCGCTTTGCGCTTGCTCCCGGACCACGGGCACGGTGAATGAGAAGACGGCGCCTTTGCCGAGCCCGCCCGAACGCGCCACGATCTTGCCGCCGTGGCTCTCGACAATGTTCTTGCAGATCGCGAGGCCGAGCCCTGTTCCACCGATCGCAAGGCGATCAGACGACTCGACGCGAAAGAACTTGGCAAAAAGTTGGGAGAGAGCCTCGGGAGGAATGCCAAGCCCGTGGTCCTGGACACGGACCTCGACCATCCCTTCCATGGCGGCCGCGCCGACCACGATCGGCTCGCCCGACGGTGAATACTTGCGAGCGTTGGAAAGCAGGTTCGTCACCACGCGGAACATGGAATCGCCGTCCACGCGAACGAGCGGTAGGTGGTCGGGCACGCGAATCTCGATCGGTGATGCACCTGGGTCGCTGAACAGCTCGACCGCGCGTGTGATCAGGGCCTTGATGTCGGTTGGTGTGAAGCGCATCGAAAGATGTCCACCCTCGAGGCTGCGCAGATCGAGGAAATCGTTGACGAGCACAGTCAGGCGGCGGCCCTCCTGGAGCATCACCGCGAGGTATTCCTTTCGTTGAGCAGCCGTCACGTCGCGCGTCGCCAGGAGCTCGGCGAAGCCGACGATGCTGGCGAGAGGAGTGCGCAGCTCATGGCTCACGATCGTCATCATCTCGTCCTTGGCCTGACCCAGCTCCGCGGTTTGGGCGGCGCGGGCGTGCGATTCGGTCAGCTCGAGCTCGAGGCGCTGGATTTCGGTGAGATTTTCCGCGAGCACGAAACGAGCCCGGTGGTCGCCGAAGGGCACCGCGTGCGAAGTGATCAGCACCTGGATGATCGAACCGTCTCTCAAGAGGTGGCGCCACGGGCCGGTCTGGTCGGAGAGAGGCAACACTGTCGCCTGGAGCTCGAGGAACTTGGCGACGTCCTGGGGTGGACGGATGTCTGTGATCTTCATCGTCAGGAATTCGTCGCGTGAGTAGCCGTAGTGCGCACAGGCGCTGTCGTTGACCTGGAGGAACGAGAGCGTGTCAACGTCGTACAGCCACATCGGCTGGGGATGGCCCTCGAAGAGCATGCGGTAGTTGCGCGCGGACACCATGGCCTCTTGCTCGCTGTTGAGCCGATCCACGAGCTCGCCCCGCGGGATCATCGGAGCTCGAGCGCTTCCTCGACCCTCGTCAGGAGATCCAGCGGCGAGAAGGGCTTTGTGAGGTAAAAGTCCGCACCGGCGATGAGGCCGACCTCGATGTCGCGCTCTTGCGCCTTCGACGTGAGAAGGATCACCCTTGTTTGCGCAAGACCCGGATCGGCCTTGATCGAGCGAAGGACCTCGAGTCCGGTCTGCCCCGGCATCTGCACGTCGAGCAGCACGAGCGAAGGCTTCAGCTCCTTGGTCAGCTCCCAAGCCTGGGCCCCATCCGCGGCCTCGACCACCGCGTAATCGTCGGACTCGATCGTCGCGTGAACAAGAAGCCGAATGCTCGACTCGTCATCCGCGATGAGCACTGTGCGGAGGCGTTCGAGCTGGGGCGGAGTTTGATGGTGACGCATCATCCCGACACCTTTGGTATGACGGCCAGGACGCCGGCGATCACGGCTACCGCGGCTTGCGGGGCGCCGGCCTCTTTCGGGAGCACCACCGTGACGCCCATCGTCTCCAGGGCCGATATCTCGTCCGGCACGAGATTCTTCATGGTCAGAACGACAGTCGGCAGCGCGCTGCCTCGCGCCCACATGCGCGCGAGGAAATCCTCGCCCTGCAAGCCGGGCAGCACCAGGTCGAGGAGGATCGCGCGCGGCTTCAGGAATGCGAGCAGGTGCTCCGCTGTTTCCGCGTCGGCTGCTCGTACGGTGCTGAATCCCTCCGTCTCGAGCTCAGCCTTCATCAAGCGCGCGTAGCCGGCGTCGTCTTCGACGATCAGGACGTCAGCTGATGCGTCGCCCGGCTGGCAGATGGGGAGAGTGAACTGGAATCGAGCACCGTGGCCGAGACCTTTCGAGCTGGCGACGATCTGGCCGCCGTGTGCTTCGACGATCCGGTGATTGATGGCCAGACCCAGGCCGGCGCCTGGGGCCACGCGGCCCACCCCCGTGTCGCCGCGATAGAACTTCCGAAAGAGCTTTGGCAGCGTCTCGGTATCGATTCCGATGCCGTGGTCCGCGACCTCTATCTCGATCATGTCGCCGACCTGGCGCGCGGTGATGGCGATGTCCCCACCCTCGGGTGAGAACCTGCGCGCATTGGTCAGGAAGTTGTGGAGGACCTCGAGAATGGCCTCGGCCTCGGCGCGGATCAGAGGTAGGTTGGCAGGCGCGCCGACTGCGATCGGGCGCAGGTCGTCCTTCCCCGCGGCAAACACCGCGCGCCGCAGCAGAGACCCGATGTCGACCGGCGCCAGGTCCAGCTCGCGGTCGCCGTGCTCGAGGTGCTGGAGCGCCACCGCGCTGTCGATCAGCGCACTCAGGCGGCGGCTCTCGCGCAGGACAATTCCCGAGTACAGACGGACTCGTTCGTCGATCAAGGCGCCGGAGTCGAGAAGCTCTGCGCTGCCGATGATGGTGGCGACCGCATGGCGCAGCTCGCGCGCTCCAAGAGAGACCAGGTCGTCCGCAGGATCGTCGGGGGTGTTGAGGGCATGACCTGCAGCCGGGCCGAGCACCCTGAGCCGGGTCGGGCTGGAATTGGCGCGACTCATCGCCGCCCACCAAGTACCCGCTGCGCGTCGCGCACGGGAGCGCTCGATGGGGTTGCGTAGACGGGGTCCTCGTAGGACGACTGCGGCTGCTTCAAAACGAGAAATGCGGTCCACACGCCGAGGATGTATCCGAGAGTGACCAGGGCCAAGACAAGGCCCGCATACCCCATGATTTAGATCTACGCCGAGGGGGTCCGGATGTCGCCATGAGCTAACACGGCATGGCTGCCCTCTATGCGCAGGGTGCCGCGTTCACGCCCTTCAGGCGAACAGTCAACCGCCCATTGATTTGCATGGGCGGAAGACCTGGTTTCGTAGGGAGACATAACGTTCGGGCGCGCGTATTACTTGCGCGTGGCGACTATGGAGGCTCGCAGAGCCGCACCGGTCGGACCGCTCGCGTGGGGTCGGAAGCTCAGGACATCTCGCCTGCCCGCTCTGGTGGCCGATCCAGCCCAGGTTCGACTTGGTCACGCGCTTGCGGCGCGAGTCACCGACGTCACGCGGTTGTGCCTTGCCTCGGCTGTGGCCGGAGGTTTGATCGAGCTGACCTCGCCGCGATTTGTGAAGCAGGTCCGCGATGTGCACACGCTGACCAGCCGAGCCATTGCGCGGTTCCTGATCACGGGCCAGGGCACGACCGAGGTCGAGCGAAACTTCATCAGCCGGGTCGGTGCCTCCGCGGCGCGCTACGGCCTGTCACTGGCGATCCTGTCGCGGTCCTTCGTCCTGTGGCGCGACACCAATCTGCGGATCCTGAATGAAGAGGCCGGCCGCCTCGGTATCGGGCCGGCGGTTTCCAGCGTCGCCCGCAACATCATCAAGTCGAGCGCTGAAAGCGGACTCCGGCGCATGACTCGGGCCTACGACTATCAGCTGCAGCATGCGGGGCGCCCAGAGCCTTCGCTGGAAGGGTCAGTCGCCAGGTAGGGGCGGCCTCAGTCGGGCAATTCGAGATTGGCGGGGAGGCGGGCGAGGATCGAGTCCGCCAGCTTCCGAAGATCCACGATCAGCGGGTCCGCCGGGTTGGCGGTGACCAGCGGCCGGCCGGTGCTCGCCGCGTTGTCGAGGTTCTCAGAGTTCTGGATCACGATGTCCGGGCGGCGTCCCAGCACAACGGCGACCGCGTCGCAGTCCATGGCGCGGGTCGTGCTGTGGTTGAGGACGAGAAGCACTCGCGCCGGCGTCACGCCAAGCGTCTCGAGAAGGACCAGGCACCGGCGGGTCGCTTTGAGCGAAGGCAGCGACGGCGAGGTGACCAGACAGACAAGGTCGCATGTGTCGAGGGCTGTCAGCGTGCGTTCGCTGAACGACGCCGGCGCGTCGATCAGCACGTATTGGCAAGTTGCGCTCAGGCGGTCGATGGCCAGCTGGATCGCAGGGAGTGTCACGAGCTCGGCCCGCTCGGGAAAGTCGGAGCCGACCACCAGCCGCACGCTCCCCGATTCGGTCACAAATCCTTCGAACAAAGTCTCGTCGACGAGGGCGCCCGGCGGAGCTTTGAGGTCGGCCAGCGTGCGGCTTGGGTGAAGGTTCAGATAGACCGCCGAGTCGCCGAACTCGACATCGAGGTCGAGCAAGCCGACCGGCTTTGAGGACTCCGCCGCGAGCAGCACGGCTGTGTTGACCGCGAGACAGGTGGTGCCAACACCCCCTTTCGCGTGGGCGAAGAGGATTACCTTGCCGCGGTTGCGCCTCGCCGTGGCGCCTGCCGAGCGCCGCAGCAGAGATTGAACCTTGGCCTCCAGGATTTCGAGCTCGAACGGCTTGGGTAGATAGTCATCGGCGCCTGCCGCATATCCGGCGAGTGCGTCGGGCGCGCCGCTCAGCTCCGAGAACATCAGGATCGGCACGCTCGCCGTGCGGTGATGGGCACGCAGCCGTGAGGTCAGCTCGATGCCGTTGAGCTCCGGCATTCGAACGTCGGTGATGACGAGGTCAGGGATTCGGTCGCGAACGTGCTGGAGCGCTTCGATTCCGTCCTTCGCCTTGCGCACCTGATAGCCCCGCCGCTCCAGGAAGCTGCCGACCATCTTCTGGATCACGCGATCGTCGTCGACGAGGACGATGTCTTCGTCAGCCATCAACGCGTCTCCGCTGTGAGCTTATACGCGATCGCGCTCGCCAGGTCACGGCGCGTGTAGCCCCCCAGCCCGGACATGTCCTCGGTGCCGTCGCCGCCCACCATCGCGAGGCCCGCGGCGCCATACGCACGCCGCGCCTCGCGTGGATCGCCCGCGAGCTCGAGCGCGGCACCCAGCTGAAAGTATGCGATGGCCACGTTGGGGTCGAGATACGTCGCCTGCCGGAATGCGCGAACCGCCGCTCTAAGGTCTCCGCTGGCCGCTGCGCGATCGCCCTCCGTGAGCAGGCCGACCAGGTCGTGTACTGGGCTCGCGTCGTCGCGACGCTGCCCGACCATCGGCGCGGCCGGCGCGCCCGCGAGACGCTCATAGCAGAGTGCGCCGGCGATCCGGACCGCGGCAAAGCATTCGGTCATACGACCGGGCGAGTCCGAGTGGCCGAGGAACAGGTGCCCGCCCGGCTCGATTCGGGACGCGATGCGCCGGATGCTCGCCTCCGTCTCTTCGCGTCCGAAGTACATGAGGACGTTGCGGCAGAACACTGCCGCGGCCTCCGGCACGACTGATTTCGCATCGTCGAGCGCGAGGTTGTGGTGAGCGATGCGCACCTTTCGTCGAATCGAAGGAACGACCTCGTAGCCGCCGTCGACCGGCGTGAGATAGCGCCGCCTGCGTTCGGTTGTCAGGCCGTGTACCTCGGCTTCCGAGTAGCGCGCGGCCTCCGTTCGGGCGAGGGCGCGGGACGACACGTCGGTGGCGACGACCTGCCAGTTGGCGCGCCCCGTTTCGTCGAGCAGCATCGCGAGGCTGTAAGGTTCCTGCCCGTTGCCGCACCCGGCGCTCCAGACGACGTGCTGCGAGCGGGTCTCCTTGCGCAACAGCACGGCCAGCGCATCGAATTGAAGCGGGTCTCGGAAAAAAGCGCTGTGTTGAACCGTGACCCGGTCCAGGAGATCGTCAAAGGCGGCAGGCTGGGTGTCCACGATGCTGACGTATGCGTCCACCGGGATGCCGGCGATGCTGGCGCTCTCTTGAAGCAACCGTTCGAGCCTCGCCTGGCTTGCGGGCTCGGCCTTCAGACCGGCCCTCGACCGCAGGAGCGAGGTGGCGAGGGACAGCGAGGTCATGACCGTGCCGCCGGCGTCGCTGCGGCCGGCTGCGAGCCGGGTGCAGGCGCGCGGCCGCGCGCACCGTTGCGTGTTGGGGAGGTGACGCTTACTGAACGGCCCAGCAGGCGTGAAACCGCGCTGAGCAACCCCGCCTCGTCGAATGATGTCTTCACGATGTAGCCGTCCGCGCCCGCGTCGAGGCCGCGCTGCCGATCCTCCTCCGAACCGTGCGAGGACACGATCAGCACCGGGACGTTGGCCAGGCGCGAATGTGCCCGCATGTTTTTGATGAGCTGCAACCCGTCCAGGATTGGCATCTCGACGTCGGTCACGACCAGGTCGGCGGGTGTCTCGCTGAGCATGGCCATCGCCTCGGCCCCGTCGCTGGCGGTCCGCACCGCATAGCCGCCTCGCTCCAGGATGGATCGCTGCAGCTCGCGCACCATCATCGTGTCGTCGACGACGACGACCGACAGCTGAGGAGGCGGACCGGCGGCTATCTCGGCTCCCTTGGAACCCACAGCGACGGCCGACATGCTGCGTTCGATAAGGGTCGAGACGTCCAGCACCAGGACGATGCTCCCGTTCGGTTCGATACATGCTCCGGTCACGGCTTTGAGCTCGCGCAGCCTGCCGGTCAAGCCGCGCACGACCACATCCCGTTTCTGCAGCACGGTTTCGACCTGGAACGCATGGGGGCTGTCGGCGCTGCCGAGCAAGACCCAGGGACCGACGCCCGCCGACGGCAACCCCAACAGCGCGGCGAGATCGGAAACCGGAACGGCCCGACCGTCGACGACCGCGAGATTCTTGCCGCTCACGACCTGGACGTTCTGTGCCTCAAGCATGCGAATAATTCGATGTAGTGGCAGGGCGAACGACTGGCCGCCAATCGAAACGAGCAGGCACGGCACGACTGTCAGCGTGATTGGAACCACGATCCGGAACTCCGCCCCCGCGCCGGGGTGGTTCACGATTTGAACCTCGCCGTGGACGGCCGCCACGGCGGTGCGCACGACGTCGAGCCCGACGCCGCGGCCCGAGGTTTCAGTCAGCGTTTTCGCTGTCGACACGCCGGTGTGGAAGATGAGATGCAGGGATTCGTCTTCGGTGAGTCCGTCCACCTCGAGACCCCGTTTGGCCGCCGCCGTTCGCACAGCGGCGACGTTGATCCCGGCGCCGTCATCGCTGACGGCGAGCACCACCCTCGATCCCACCTGCGTCGCGTGCAGCCGGACGACGGCCTCCTCGGGTTTGCCCGCCGCCAGCCTCTCTTCTGGAAGCTCGATCCCGTGACCGATCGAGTTCCGTACGAGGTGAAGCAGCGGAGAGACGAGCTGCTCCAGGACCCCTCTGTCGACTTCGATGTCTTCGCCGACCAGCTCCCAGCGGACCTTCTTTCCAAGCGAGCGCGCGGTGTCACGGACAGTCCGGTGCAGGATCGCTCCGAGCGTTCCGACAGGCACCATCCTCGTGCGTTCGGTCGCCTCCTGGAGCTGGTTGATCACCTTGGTGAGCTCGCGGTACTCGGTGACTTTGTCCGGGTCCGTCCGCAGCTCAGATCCCAGGACATGCCCGACCCTGAGCTGCGCCGCCGAAACCTCGCCGACCAGCCGGTTGAGCTCGTCGATGCGCGCCACCGGGACGTCGAGGGTGGCCGTTTCGACCTTCTTAGGCTCGATTGGAACGGGTGGTGGCGCCGGAGGCTCGGCCGGTCCGGGCGCTGCAGGCGGGGTAGCGACGCCGGCGGGCGCGGGCGGTGGCGGCGCGGACGTGGCGGTCGCCGCCGCCGATGGAGGAGGCGCGGGCGCCGGGGCGACCAGCACCGGGCTTGGGGTCGGGGCTGCCGGCGGCGGGGCGATGGTGACGGGGACGGAAACTCCAGGAGTGGGCAGAAGGCGCTCCATCGCCATCTCGTCGCTCGCGTCCTGTTCCGTGCTCGACGGGCTGGAGATGAGCCTGCCCAGACCGTCGACGACCAGCAGCATCGAATCCGTCAGCTCGGGCGTCGAACGGCGGGTCCCCGAACGCAGCTCCACCAGGAGGTCCTCGAGCCGGTGGGCGAGCCGGCTCACCCGCATCATCCCGACCATTCCGGCCGCTCCCTTCATCGTGTGGGCCTCGCGCAGGATCCCGTCGATCACCGCCTGGTCGTCAGGTGTCGCCTCGAGCGTCATCAGCCCGGTCGCGATCCGCTCCAGGTGCCCCTTTGCCTCCTCGATGAAAAGCGGACGGAACTCGTCTTCTAGCTCGCCCGTTTCAGATCCAGCCGGTTCTTCACCAGCTCCTCCACGTCGATCAGGACCACCAGGCGCCCTCCGTTGCTGTAGACGGCGACCTCCCCAGGCTGGCCTCCGGCGCCGACCGGCTCGTCCAGGTCTGCCGCGATCGGCAGCTCCTCAGCCGCCAGCGCGACCATGTCGTCTCCGTCGCTCACCAGCACGGCAAAAGGGGGTTCGCTGAGGCTGCCGGTCCCAGTCAATATCGCGGTGTCGAGCAGAGGGACGATCTCACCGCGAACGTTGACGATCCCGAGCAAGCCGGCGGGCGAGAGCGGGATCCGGGTCACAAACGGGTGGCGAAGCACCTGGCGCACGGATGCCATCGGCACCGCGAAGTGGGCGCCGCTTGCCGCCAGGATCAGGACCCGCATCACCGGATCGCCCTCTGCGATTCCCTTGTCGCGTCCTCATCGGAAGCGCTTCGCGAGCGGGCGAGCTCCTTCGCGGCCGCCGCCACCGCCTGACTCGTCTGAGCAACGACTCGCACGGCGAGCTCGACGCTCTCGGCATGGGCATGATGCTGTTCGATCGCCGGCGCGACCTTTGCCGTCAGCTCTGACATGGCGCGGGTCAAGCTCATCCACCTGTCGAGCTGCTGGCCGCGCCGCTCGATCGCGATTACCGCCTCACCGCCGGTGGTCTGTGCGCCCTGAGCCAGCGTGGCGATCTCCGCGGCGGCGGCCTTGGACCGCTCGGCAAGACGCCGCACCTCGTCTGCGACCACCGCGAAGCCGCGCCCGGAATCCCCTGCGCGGGCGGCTTCGATGGCTGCGTTGAGCGCTAGCAGCGCGGTCTGGTCGGCGATGTCGTTCAACATCCCGATCACGTCCTGAATCTCGCCGACCCGCTTTGCGTTTGCCTGGGTGCGATCGCTCGCTGCCTGCAGGTCGGTCTGGGCGCGCTGGATGTTGGTCCGAAGCTCCTCGGCCTGCGCGGCAACGGCGGCGACCGATTCCACGACCGCAGCCGAGTCGTGCGTCAAGGCGTCGAGCCCGGCGGAGGCCAGGGCGGCGGCCACGGATTGTTCGGCGATGGCAGCCGTCACGCGGCCGGTCGACGCCGAGATCGCGTCGGCGGTACCGGCCTCCTCGCCGCGAAGCCCGGTGACATTTCCTTCGAGGCGCTCGAGAAGCATGTTGAACGTGGCCGCCAGCCGGCGCGTGTCCGGACCTCCTGCCGGGAGGGCCCGGGCGCCAAGGTCTCCAGATTCGACGGCCCCGGCCGCGCGCGACAGAGCGGCCACCGGCCGGGTGATCCACCAGGTCGTCACAGCCAGAACGGCCGCCATGACAACCAGCAGGGCGAGGCTCAACCACACGCCCCACCGCGCCAGGTCGAAGATCGCCGCCAGGACGAAGAACGGCGCCGCCACGACCAGGGAGCCCAGGAGCACCCGGACGAAAAAGCCGTCCCAGGAATTGGAGCTCGCGAATGCGGGCCGAGCAAATCCAGGCGCTGGAGCTTCCGGCTTCAACACGCGAAGGTTGGTCGCCGACCGGCGGGGCGCCTCCGAGGTGGGCGGCAATCTATTCACCTCGGCTTCCATCCTCGACCTCCGCCGCGGCGCTCGCGAGCTCGGCCGCGATCTCGCCCTGTCGCGCGGCGGCAAGCGCGATCGACTGAGCGGTCTCCGACACAAAGCGGCTGCTGATGGCGATCTGCTCGATCGCACCGACGGCCTGGTCAACCGCGGAACGTTGGTCCTGCGTGGCGAGCTGAACAAGGCCGCTCGCGTCGGCCATCTTGACCATCATCGAGAGCCACAGCTCCATCTGGCGGCCGCGTTCTTCGACTGCCTTGACGGTGGCTTCGGCCTGAGTCTGAGCGCCACCAACCAGCGTGCCGATCTGGGCGGCGGCGGCCTTGGAGCGCTCGGCCAGGCGCCTGACCTCATCCGCGACGACCGCGAAGCCGCGGCCTGACTCGCCCGCACGAGCGGCTTCGATCGCCGCATTGAGGGCCAGCAGGTTGGTCTCGTCTGCGATGTCGTTGATCAGAACCAGAATCCCCTCGATCTCGCCCACGCGCTTCGACAGCGCGTGCACCCGCTCGAGCGACGTCAGGAGCTCGATTTGAGCGGAGGCGATCCGAGCGCGCATATCCGTGGCCTGGCCGGTGACGCCAGCGACGGTCTCCGTGATCGAGGCGGCGCTGCGCGACAGCTCCTCCATGCTGGCCGAGGTCTGGCTCGCGGCCGCGGTCTGCTCCCGCGTCGCGCCGGCCAGCTCCTGTGCGGCCTGCGCGAGGCGCGTCGCGGCGTCCACCACCTCGTCGCGAATCCGGAGCTGCATGTCCGCGAGCCGCTCGAGCATCGAGTTGAACGCGTGGCCCAGCACGCGAATCTCGGTGCTGCCTGCGGGAGTGACGCGCACCGAGAGGTCGCCTGACTCGACGCGCGCCGCCGCTCGCGAGAGTGCCAGGACGGGGCGGATCATGAAACGGGCGGTCAGGCCGGTGACCCCGATCAGGATGGCAGTGGCCAGGATTTGCGGTCCGACTCCCAACGGGGCAAGGAGGTTGGGGACCAGGCCGGCGACGATGAAGAACGGCAGCGCGACGGCCAGCAGGCCGATCAGCATTCTGGCGAAGAAGCTGTTCCAGGGCCTCTCGTGCGGCATAAGCGCAAGGCCGTCGGTCCGCTCGGGTGGTGCGATCGTCAGCACGCGGACGCTGGACGAGGCGCCAGGGTCGAATAGCTTCGGGGCGATTTTCTTAAGTTCCACGATCGACCTCGACCGTAGTTGCCAGATCCGAGCCGGCAAGCTCGCCGGCGAGCACACCCTGTAGGGCCGCGGCGGAGGCGATCTCCTGGGCCGTGACCGCCACGGACCTGCTTCCCTCAGCGATGTGCTCGATCGCGAGCACGACCTCCTCGGTGGAGGCACGCTGCTGCTGCGTGGCGACCTGGACCTGGTTGCTGACCTCGGTGATGGCCTGCATCATCTTCAGCCCGTGCTCCATCTGCTTGACTCCCTTTTCGAGCGCCATCACGGTCTCGCTGCTCTGCGCCTGAGCGCCCTCGACGAGCTTCGCGATCTGTGCCGCCGCCGCCTTGGATCGCTCGGCCAGCCGGCGCACCTCGTCGGCGACGACGGCAAAGCCGCGGCCCGCATCGCCTGCTCGCGCCGCCTCGATGGCCGCGTTGAGGGCAAGGAGGTTGGTCTGGTCGGCGATGTCGTTGATCAGGTCGAGGATTCCCTCGATCTCATTGACGCGGCCGGCAAGCGCGAGCGTCCGGTCGCCTGAGGCTTTGAGGTCGGTCTGCGCCAGCTCGAGATTGGCCTGCGCCTCACCGGCCTGGATGGCTACGCGGTCGACCGTGTCGGCAATCGCCGAGGAGGTGCGGGCGACCTCCTCCATGCTCGCCGAGGTCGCGGTCGCTGCGGTCGTCTGCTCGAGAGTCGCCGACGCGAGCTGCTCAGCGACTGCTGACA
>Ga0097691_1000576_pt1 | contig 31042 bp, 23 predicted proteins | sample NGESurdeep072012_8_FD_72858 | JGI IMG/M metagenome (GOLD analysis project Ga0097691, IMG submission 72858) | Arctic peat soil microbial communities from Barrow, Alaska - NGEE Surface sample 210-1 deep-072012 | ecosystem: Environmental > Terrestrial > Soil > Wetlands > Peat ... | reverse complement strand
CCGAGCAGGGTGTCGGGATCGAGGTCGGCCACCAGGGCACCGATCAGATTCTTGGCTGCCGACATGCGGGCGAGGAGCCCGAGATCCAGGGTGTGAGAAGTGGTGGTGGCCAACGCCATGTGGCCATCGTCGTCGGGGGATGTGACAGCTTGACTTCTGGTGGAGGTAAGTGGATACTTACGGTTAGTGGAGACTAACGGACAAGCCATCGGGGTGCTGGGGGACCCGACCCGTCGGGCGATCTTCGAGCTGTTGTCGGAGCGGCCGTCATCGGTCGGTGACCTCGCTGCCCTCGTTCCGGTGAGCCGTCCTGCGGTGTCCCAGCACCTGAAGGTCATGAAGGACGCCGGACTCCTGATGGACGAGCGGGACGGCACCCGACGCATCTACCGACTCGATCCGGACGGAGTGGCGGAGATGCGGGCATACGTGGACCGGTTCTGGAATTTGGCGATGGCCGGATTTGAGCGACGCATGGAGCAACGACGAGAGGAAACGAAATGAGCATGTCGGTGAGTACGCCGGTTGAGGTGTCGACCGAAGTGCAGGGATCCATTGAGGAGGCGTTCCACGTCTTCACGCAGGACATGGGGAGCTGGTGGCCGGCCGACCACCACATCCTCCAGGCCGAACTGGCGGAGATGGTGTTCGAGCCGAGGGTGGGCGGCCGGATCATCGACAAGGGGGTCGACGGCAGCGAGTGCCCGTGGGCCCGTGTGCTCGTGTACGACCCGCCAAATCAGCTGGTGTTCTCGTGGGACATCACATTGACATGGCAGGTCGAAACCGACCCGTCGCATTCGAGTGAGGTCGACGTTCGGTTCACGTCGGTGGCGGCCGACCGGACCCGAGTCGATCTGGTGCACCGCAATATCGAGCGCCACGGCGACGGCTGGGAGCAGATGCGCGGTGCCGTGGATTCGCCCGAAGGTTGGACAGTCGGTCTCGGGCGGTTCGCCCGACGGGTCGCCACCGGGTCCGCCGACACCCCGGAATGACCCCGGCAGCGACGCTTCGGCGACGGGTCGGAAGTGGCGGGTGATCGTACGGGTTCGACAGGCGCGCGTACCCCTGCGCACCCGATCGCGCCGATTGCCTGTAGGGTAGGTGAGTCCACCCGCGCCGTTTCGACTGCGCCTGGTGGTTCCCGAGGCACACTCCGGTGCTTCCCCTGTAGCCCGAAAGTGTCTCCATGCCTGCCTCTGCCTCTTCCTTCGCCGTACTCGGCGTGCCCTCGGACATCGTGTCCGCCCTCGATGCCAACGGCATCACCTCCCCATTCCCCATCCAGGCGATGACCCTGCCCGACGCTCTGGCCGGCCGCGACGTCTGCGGCAAGGCCCCCACCGGATCGGGCAAGACGCTCGCCTTCGGCATCGGTGCGGTGGCCAACCTGAAGGGCAAGTCCTCCAAGCCGAAGTACCCCCGCGTACTCGTGCTCACCCCCACCCGCGAGCTTGCCGCGCAGGTGGCCTCCGAGCTCCAGGTCCTGGCAGATCCCCGTGGTCTCCGAGTCGAGTGCTTCTACGGCGGCGTCGGCTACGGCCCGCAGTTGAAGGCGCTGTCACGCGGCGTGGACGTGGCCGTGGCCTGCCCGGGCCGTCTCGGTGATCTCCTCGAGCGGGGCAGCATCCGCCTCGACGCCGTCGAGATTGTCGTCATCGACGAGGCCGACCGCATGGCCGACATGGGCTTCCTACCCGACGTCCGCCGGATTCTCGACCTCACCCCGGACGGACGCCAGACCCTCCTCTACTCGGCCACACTCGACGGCGACATCGACGTCCTGGTGAAGCGCTACCAGCACGATCCCGCCCGACACGAGATCGAGGTCGACGAGGACGACGCCAGCGCCGCCGTGCATCTCTTCTGGCGGGTGTCTTCGGGTGATCGCGTGGAGCGGACGGCCGAGGTGGTCGCGGCCAGCGGCCCGACCATCGTGTTCTCGCGGACCAAGCACGGCGCCGACCGGATCGCCCGTCAGTTGGAGCAACGGGGCGTCCGGGCCGCGGCCATCCACGGGGACCGCAGCCAGAAGCAACGGGAGAAGGCCCTGGACTCCTTCGTCCGCGGCGCGGTCGACTGCCTGGTGGCCACCGACGTGGCCGCCCGGGGCATCCATGTGGACGGCGTCAACGCCGTGGTCCACTTCGACCCCTCGGCCGACCCCAAGGACTATGTGCACCGGTCAGGTCGGACCGCCCGGGCCGGTGCCACCGGCGTGGTCGTGAGCTTCGTCACCCCGGACAAGGCAGGCGCGGTCAAGAAGCTCCAGCGCGAGCTGCACGTCCCCATCGGAACCACCGAATGTGACCTGGTTGCCATCGAGAAGGTCCTCGGACCTCCTCCCCCGCGGCGCGTCGTCAAGGAGCGGGAGCCCGACCGCTACCGGGAGTCCTCCCCGAACGCCAACCGCGGTGGCGTCCGTGCCTCCCGGCCCTACAAGACGCGGAAGCCGGGCCATGGCAGCACGTCCCGCAACGGAAACGGTAGTAGCCCGCGCAACGGAAGCGGTCCTCGGGAGGACGGCGGCAGCCCGTCCGGGTTCTCGAAGCCCGGGAAGCCGGCGCGCAATGGCAAGCCCGGCAAGCCCTCCGGGTTCGTCAAGCCGGGCAAGCCCGGGCGCACTACCAAGCCAGGTGCGCAGGGCAAGTCGGGGACGCCGTCCACCCACGGCCCGGGCCCGTCCGGACACAAGAATCGGGGTGCCGGCGCAGGTGCTCCCGGAGGACTACGTCGCGGCGGGGCCGCCGGTGCCCGCCCGACGAGCGGCGGCGCAGGGCGTTCGCAGCGGGGTCGCTAGCCACCTCAACGCGATCGGTGATCGCGACCCGACACCGCTGCGAACCTCTACAGTCGCTGGATGCCTTCCGACATGAAACCGACCGTGACCGTGCCCGACGGCGCGCCTCCCACCGACCTGATTCTCGAGGACCTCGAAGAGGGAACGGGCGCCGAGGCCGTAGCGGGCAAGCCGGTCACCGTGCATTACGTGGGTGTCTCCTGGTCGACCGGCGGCGAGTTCGACTCGTCGTGGAATCGAGACGAGTTGTTCAGTTTTCCGCTGGGTGCCGGACACGTGATCCAGGGATGGGACGAGGGAGTCGCCGGCATGAAGGTTGGCGGACGCCGTCGCATCACCATCCCGCCCGAGCTCGGTTACGGGAGCCGTGGCGCCGGCGGCGTCATCGGCCCCAACGAGACCCTGGTCTTCGTGGTCGACCTCTTCGACGTCGGCTAACGGAACAGGTCGCCGGACGGGTCCCGCACGATCTCGGCGGCCACCGAACCCGGACGAAGCCACGCGGGGTCCACACCCCGTACCACCGCAGCGGGCACCGACCGGTCCTTCCCCATGACCAGTTCGGCAGCTCCGGCCACCTCGTCGGCGACGCACACCTCCGTTGCCTCGAGAACCCGCCCGGTGGCGTCGGGGGTGCCACGCAGGTCGACGACACCGGCGATCCCGGCGATGCCGATGGCGACGTCGGTCACACCGTTGCGCCAGGTCCGACCGAACGTGTCGGACACGACCACGCCGATGCTGACACCCAGACGGTGGGCGAGCACCTCGCGGATCCTGCGGGCAGACCTGTCCGGGTCCACGGGCAGCAGCGCCGCCGTGCCGGCCTCCACATTGGACAGATCGATGCCGGCGTTGGCGCAGACGAATCCGTGGGGCGTCTCGGTGATGACGAGGTCGCCGCGGCGCCGGAGCACCCGTACCGACTCAGAGTCGACCAGACGATTCTTCGCCTCCGGGTCGTCGGCGTCGAAGGGCACGATGCGGCCTTCGGCCTTGGACACCACCTTCTGGGTGACCACCAGGACGTCGCCGTCGTGCAACCAGGGGACGGGCCGGCCGTCAGGTCCGGGGGTGCACAGTGCCTCAGCCAGCAGTCCGGCCAGGTCGTCGCCGGACCGGACCTCGCCCATCCCGTGGACCGGCACCACGGTCATGGTCCCGTCGGGCACCCCGGTCCCCGAGGCGACCGACCGGTCAGGCACCGGCATCGAGGACCACCCGGGCCAGTGCGGCCGAGTGCGAAACGTCGGACATGATCGTCGGGGCCACGATGCACCGGACGCCCTCGGCCTCCACGGACTGGGCCAGTGCGGCGTCGGCCTCGTCGACGACGAGGGTGCCCACCCATGGGGCATACCAGCGGGCCACGCCGACCACTGAGGATTCGAACCCCATCTCGACCAGCAGGCGGTCTGCCGGACCCTTCAGCGCCGCCCCGGCCACGATCGGGGAGACGGCCACGATCGAGTCCCGGCGGGCGGCGAGCGCCTCGGGGATGCCAGGTACAGCCAGCAACGGGTCGATGGAAACGACCGGGTTGGACGGACAGACCACCACCCGGTCAGCCTCGCCGATGGCTTCGAGCACGCCGGGTGCAGGGCGGGCATCCGATGCGCCTTCGAACCGCACCTTGCGCACGACCACGTCGTGATGGAGCTTCACGAAGTACTCCTGGAACCCGACGTCGTCACCGCTCTCGAGGAGAAGCCGGGTGCGCAGCGGGTCGTCAGTCACTGGAAGCAGGCGAACGCCGACGCCGAACCGCTCGGCCAACTCCGCCGTGACCGTCCCGAGGAGGGCGCCCTCGGACAGCCGCTGGGTGCGGTAGCAGTGGGTGGCCAGGTCCTGGTCGCCCAAGTTGAACCAGGTGACGCCGCCGAGTCGGCGGAGGGACTCCATGACCCGCCAGGTCTCGCCGGAGAGGCCCCAACCCGTCTCGGGGTTGATCGCGTCGGCCAGGGTGTACATCACGGTGTCGAGGTCGGGGGAGATGTGCAGTCCGTGGAGGTCGGTGTCGTCGCCGACGTTGACCACGGCCGTTATGTCCCCGGGGGCCACGACCTCGATCATCCCGCGCAACAGGCGGGCGGCGCCCACACCTCCGGCCAGGGCGGTGATCACGGGACATTCCGTTCCGGGGCACACACGGTGGGCATCCGCGCAGGCTACCCGGACCACCGGGTCGACCCGGGCGGCCGACGGCGTCGTCACGGCCGGGCGACCGGGATGTGCAAGGCTCACGGCGTGCCGCCGGAGCGACCAGCGACCGCCGCGAACGACCGGCTGTCTGTCGGATTCGACGCGACCCCCCTGCTCGGACGTCCTACCGGGGTCGGCGTGTTCTGCGCGGGGGCCCTGGCCGGCCTGGCCGTCCGCGATGATCTCGACATGTCAGCCTTCGCGGTGAGCTGGCGTCGCCGGGAGGGCATTGCCGAGCGCGTGCCCTCCGGAGTCGCCATCGGCCAGCGCCCCATGCCGGCCCGGCCCCTCCACGCCGCCTGGCGGCGCATGTCGGTGCCGCCTATCGAGTGGTTCGTGGGCCGCCGGGATGTAGTGCACGGGTCCAACTTCGTCGTCCCCCCAACGCGATCGGCCGCGCGGGTGGTGACCGTCCACGACCTCACGGTGGTCCGGTTTCCCGAGCTGTGCGACGCCCCCACCCTCGCCTATCCCGGCCTCATCCGCCGGGCCGTCGCCGAGGGGGCATGGATCCACACGCCGTCCGCGTACGTGGCCGAGGAGGTGGTGGCCGCATTCGGCGTCGACCCGACCAGGGTGCGGGCCGTCCATCACGGCGTTCCCGAGCTGGCCGCCGGTCCCGACGGGGGCAGCGGAGTAGTACTGCCCGACGGCTGCCACCACTACGTCCTGTCCGTGGGCACCATCGAGCCGCGCAAGGACTACCCGCTCCTGGTCCGGGCGTTCGACGAGGTGGCGGCAGTCCACCCGGACGTGGCCCTGGTCATCGTCGGGGGTGACGGCTGGGGTTCGGGGGCTTTCGACGAGGCAGTGGCGGCGTCCGCGGCGCGGAAGCGGATCGTCCGAGCCGGCTACCTCGATGACTCCGGACTGGCCGCAGCCATGCACTCCGCCGACGTGCTGGCGTACCCCTCGCGCTACGAGGGGTTCGGGTTCCCGCCGCTCCAGGCCATGGCCGCCGGGGTTCCGGTCGTGGCCACCGCGGCCGGCGCGGTGCCCGAGGTGGTCGGCGACGGGGCCTGGCTGGTGGCCCCCGGCGACGGCGACGCCTTGGCCGCCCGCCTCGTGGAGGCAATGGCCGGTGGCGGCGCGGTCGATGCCCTGGTGGCCCGGGGCCTGGCCCGCAGCAAGGACTTCAGTTGGGCCCGATGCGCCAGCGGGCTGGCGGACCTCTACCGGGACGCCGTCCGCGAGCAGGGCACGGAACGGGGAGGCGACCGGTGAGCCGGCTACGGGTCCTCTTGTTGGTCGAACAGCTCCGCCGGTCGGCGGCCGGAGGGATCGGCACCTACGTTCTGGGTCTCCTCCAGGGCCTCAACGAGCTGGCCGCCGTCGACCCTGAGGATGAGCCGGAGTTGATCCTGACAGCCAGCAGGGCCCGGGGGGGTGAGTCGGACGATCCATTGGCCGGCCTGGGCCACGCGCTGCGCACGTCGCCCCTGCCCGGCCCGCTGCTGACCCGGGCGTGGGACCGCGGCATCGTACGGGCCCCGTCGGGACTCGACGTGGTGCACGCCGCGTCATTGGCCACCCTCGAGCCCGGGCGGGTGCCTCTGGTGGTAACGGTGCACGATCTGTTGTGGCGCCGGGTGCCGGACGCCTACCCGCCCCGCGGACGCCGGTGGCACGAGGCGGCACTGGCCCGGGCCCTGCGACGGGCCGACCATTTCGTGGTGCCGGCCGAGGTGGTGGCCGGCGATCTGGTGGAGGCCGGCGCGTCACGGGAGGCGATCACGGTGATCCCGATGGGATCGGACCACCTGCCGCCACCTGACGTGCCGGGCGCGGTGGCGCGCCTGGCGTCGCTCGGCGTGCGCGGGCCGTTCTTGTTGTGCGTGGGGACCCTGGAGCCGCGCAAAAACCTCCCGCGCCTCATCGAGGCCTACGAGTCGATCCGTGAGGACCTGCCGGAACGGTGGCCGTTGGTCATGGTCGGTCCGTCGGGCTGGGGCGACCAGGTGATGACCGGCTCCGGCGTGGTCCACGCCGGCACGGTGTCGGCGACCGAGCTAGCCGGCCTGTACGCGTCGGCCCGACTCCTGGCCTATGTGCCCCTCATCGAGGGGTTCGGGCTCCCACCGGTCGAGGCGATGTCAGTGGGCACCCCGGTGGTGGCGAGCCCGCTGCCGAGCACCGGCGGCGCGGCCCGCGAGGTGGACCCGAACGACACCGCATCGATCGCAGCCGGTCTGCTGACCGTCGCCACCGACGACGCGGTCCGTGAGGAGCTGATCAGGCGCGGCTCCGCCCGGGCGGCCGAGTTGTCATGGGCGTCGATCGCCCGTCGGCACCGCGAGGTGTGGGACCGGGTGTCCGGCCGCCGGGGTGCGGGTTGATCGCGGCAGGCGGGCCGCTGCGGGTGGTGCTCGACGTCAGCGCGGTGCCCGACCGGCCGGTCGGCGCCGGGCAATACATCCTGCAGCTGGCCGGCCAGCTGGCCTCACGTCCCGACATCGACCTGGTGCTGTGCAGCCGCAGGGCCGACCGAGACCGTTGGGAGCCGATGGTGCCCTCGGGAAACCTGATTGCCACCGCCCCGGGCCCACGCCCGCTCCGCCTGGCCTGGGAGCAGGTGAGACTCGGCCGGCTGATCGCCAACTCGGGCGCCGCCGTCCACCATGGCCCGCACTACACGATGCCCCGGCGTTCCCCCGTGCCCTCGGTGGTCACCGTCCACGACCTCAGCTTCTTCGACGCCCCCGAATGGCACGAGCGTTCGAAGGCGATCCTCTTCCGGCGGGCTATCCGGCGGGCGGCCCGGGATGCCGCAGTCGTGGTCTGTCCCAGCCGGGTGACGGCCGAAGCGCTCAGCCGCTGGTGCACCGTCGAGGCCGAGGTGGTGGTAGCCCCGCATGGGGTCGACACCGGGCGGTTCCGTCCCGAGGAGCCCTCACCGGGAGCGGACGCCGAACGCCTGGCGGCCATCGACGGCCGGTTCGCATCGGGCCATCCGCTCCTGGTGTTCGTGGGGACTCTTGAGCCCCGTAAGGATGTGCCCACCCTGGTCCGGGCGTTCTCGGCGGTCGCCGGCCGTCATCCGGAGGCGCTCCTGGTGCTGGCCGGAGGGCGGGGATGGGGTGCCGACCAGGTCGAGGCGGCCGTGCTCACCTCCGGGCTCGGGCAGCGGGTGGTCCGGACCGGGTACGTGGACGATGAGGTCATCCCGGCACTGCTGCGAACCGCGGTGGCCGCCGTGTACCCCTCGCTGTACGAGGGGTTCGGCCTGCCGGCGCTCGAGGCGCTGGCCTGTGGGACGACGCTGGTCACCACGGAGGGGACGGCGATGGAGGAGGTGGCCGGGACGAGCGCCCTGCTCGTCCCCTCCGGCGATGTCGGAGCCCTGGCTGAGGTGGTCGACACCGTGTTGAGTGGCCAGTTGGACGAACGGGCAGCATCGGAACGGCGCTCACTCGGCCTCGCCATCGTGGAGCGTCACACCTGGGAGGCCAGCGCCGACCTCCACGTGGCCGCCTACCGCGCAGCGGCCGGCCAGCGCGGCTGAGCAGCCCGGGATGCACCCGGGGAGGCGCCCGGACCGGCGAGGCGAACCGGGCGCACCACCTGGCGCGCCCAGCCAGTAGGGTGACCCGTCGTGCGCTCCCTGATCACCGGCGGCCGCGGCTTCGTTGGCACGTGGCTGGCCGATCATCTCCGTAGTTCGGGCGACGACGTCGTCCAGATCGACCAGGAGGTCGAGATCACCGACCCGGCCGCCCTGTTGGCCGCGGTGAAGGAAGCGTCCCCGGATGCGATCTACCACCTGGCGGCCCTGACCCATGTGGGCCAGTCGTGGGACGAACCGCTCCGGGTCCTCGAGGTGAACGTACTGGGCACCGGTGCCCTGCTGGCCGCCGCCCGGGAGTGCGGCTCCGACCCGACAGTGCTGGTGACCAGCTCCGCCGAGGTCTACGGCGCCGTCACGGACCCGCTGCAGCTGCCACTGACCGAGCAGTCGCCGACCGCCCCGCTCAGCCCCTATGCCGCCTCCAAACTGGCGGCTGAGGCCCTGTGCGGCCAGGCGTGGCTCGGCCATGGCCAACGGGTCGTCGTGGTCCGCCCGTTCAACCACATCGGACCCGGCCAGTCGCCCAACTTCGCAGTGTCGGCCCTGTCTAAGCGGATCGTGGATGCCGAGCGGTCCGGGGCCACCGAGATCCCCGTCGGCAACCTGACCGCCCGCCGGGACTTCACCGACGTGCGCGACGTCGTGCGCTCCTACCGCCTGCTGATCGAGTCCGGCGCTTCGGGTGGGGTCTACAACGTGTGCTCGGGCCGGGACGTGGCCATCCAGGAGATCGCCGACCGCCTCCTCGCCCAAGCCGGCAGCTCCGTCCGGTTAGTGCCCGATCCCTCCCTGATGCGCCCTGTTGAGGTCCCCGTCCTCCGTGGCGACCCCACAAGGCTGATGCAGGCGACCGGATGGGCACCGGAGATCACGCTCGACCAGACGTTGTCCGACGTATTGGCCCACTGGCGGGCCACCCCCACCTGATCACCCACGACTGATCACCTCCGGTTCGCCCCCGGACGCTGGACGGCTCACCTGCGGACCCGGGGCCAGTGGGCCCGGAGCCGGCGACGCCCAAGGCACCTCTGGCGCCAATCCACTCTGGCGCCGATGACGTCAGGCACTGATGACGCCAGGCACTGATGACGTCTGGCACGGATGACGTCTGGCACGGATGACCGTGGGCCCGGACGCGACGAACGGCCCGCACGGGGCGGACCGTTCGTCCAGGGACCGAGGGGGTCGGTCCGGTGCGACCGGGCCTCAAGGGCTCGCCGGTCCGGGCGCCGGGTCGTCGGGGGAGACGACGCGGCGACAGTTGGTGCCGCTCAGGCGGCGGCGGTGGGTCGCATGTTGCGGATCTGGGTGCGGGCGTCCTTGGCCTGCTCGTGCGCCTGCTTGGCGATGTCACGGGCTTGGGTCGGCAGACGGTCCTCGAAGGGGGCGAACACGGCCTCGATCCGCTCGATGAGCTCCTCGGCACGGTCCATGAGATCCTCGACCTTGGCATCGACGTTCTTGACGGCCTCGTTGAGGTCGCCCCGGACCGCGGTCACCCGCTCAGAGATGGTCGAAGAAGGGTCCTGCAGCTTGGCCACGAGCTCGCGACGCTGGACCTGGGCCTGCTGGAAGCCGAGGACGCCGGCGCCGATGACGACGAAGGTGGCGTCCTTGGCGACGTTGGCGATGTCTTTTGCTGCCTTGGTGATGTCGGTGTTGATATCGGGCATGGTGTGCTCCTTGTGTGGGGTGGGGTGATATCTCGTATTCGTGGCGCTGCGCCGGGTCCTGCGTCCAGTTCCTTGCGTTGCGCTCGAATACAACTGTATAGGTCATGATATACATTTGCAAGCACCCAGCAAGCACTGGTGTCCCCGGGACGGCTTTTACGTCCATGAGCAGGGCGGATGCAGATCTGACCCCGGAAACCCTCGTCACCCTCCCCTTGGCCCGATAGCCTCTGACCCCTGATGGAAACACTGGCACCGCCGGTTGTCGCCGTCGTCGTAGCCCACGATCCCGGTCCGTGGTTCGCGGAGACGCTGGCCTCGATCGCCTCACAGGACTACGCGGAGTTGTCGGTGCTGGTCCTCGACACCGGGAACTCCGACGACCTGGCCGTACGTGTGGCCGAGGTCCTGCCCAGCGCCTACGTCCGGCGCTTTGAGGGCAACTGGGGGTTCGGGGCCACCGTCAACGAGGTGCGGACCATGGTCGACGGGGCCGCCTACTACCTGATCTGCCACGACGATGTCGCCCTGGCCGTCGACGCCGTCCACCTGCTGGTCGAGGAGGCATTCCGCTCGAATGCCGGTGTCGTGTCGCCCAAGGTGGTCAGCTGGTCCGACCCCGAGCTGCTCGTCCACGTGGGGATGAGCGTGGACAAGGGCGGTTCGGTGGTCGACCGGGTCCAGCCCAACGAGATCGACCACGGGCAGCACGACGCCGTGCGGGACGTCTTCGTGGCCCCCGGCGGGTGCACCCTGATCCGGGCGGACCTGTTCGACGAGCTCGACGGCTACGACCCGGCCATCGTGGCCATGGGGGAGGACCTCGACCTGTGTTGGCGGGCACAGGTGGTCGGCGCCCGGATCATCGTGGCCCCCGACGCTCGGGTCCGCCACCTCGAGGTGCTGGCCTCCGGAGAGCGCCCGCTCGAGGCGTCGTTGCTGGCCGCCGCCGATACCGCCGCCGATACCGCCGCCGATGCCGGAGCGACTCCCACGAGCCCCGAACGACCGGTCACCCTTCAGGAACTCCAGCGCCGCCACGAGCTGCTGGCCGCCTTCACCTGCTATTCGCGCAGCCACCTCGTGCGGGTCGTGCCCCAGATCTTCCTGTTGGCCATGGGAGAGGTCGTGGTGGCCGAATTGGCCGGCAACCGGACCAGGGCCCGGGCCGTCGTTCGTGCCTGGCGATGGAACCTCGGCCGGATGGCCACTATCCGGGCGCGGAGGTCGGCGCTCCAGCCCAAGCGGCGCACCAGTGACAAGGAGATCCGGCTCCTCCAGGTCCGGGGGAGTGCCCGGCTCTCGGCCTACTTCCGGCGGGTCTTCCAGTTCGGGTTCCACGGAGCCCACGCCGACGAGTTGGCCGCGGCCGCGGCATCGGACGCCGAGACCTACGGGACAGCCGACGAGGGTCTGGAGCTCGAACCCAATGTCGAACAGACCGAGGCCGGACGTGTTGCCGGACGGGTCCGCCTGGCCTTCTGGCTGGTGGCCGCTCTGCTCGTCATCATCGGATCGCGAGGTGTCCTCACCGGGCGTCTTCCGTCCCTCGGACAGTTCACGCCGTTCCCGACCTGGTCGTCCACGTTCTCCCAGTTCTTCACCGGGTGGCACCCGTCCGGGGTCGGGACCACCGCTCCGGCTACGCCCGCCCTGGCCATCTCCGGAGTGGTGGGCACCGTCCTGCTCGGTGCCATGGGCCTCACCCAGAAGATCCTGATCTTCGGCTGCCTGCCGCTCGGTGCCTGGGGAGCGGTCCGGTTGCTCCGCCCGTTCGGGTCGCAGCGGGCCGCCCTGGTGTGCGGACTCGCCTACCTTGCCGTCCCCCTGCCGTATAACGCGCTCGCCCTCGGCCGCTGGGGCGCTCTGGTGGTCTATGCCGGCGCTCCGTGGGTACTGGCCACCCTGGCCCGTTCCACCGGGCTCGAGCCGTTCGTGCGTCGGACCGGCGTCCCCACGGCTTCTGCGGGGGTGGGGTCGGCGGAGCCGGGCGCGTGGGCCACGCATCACGGACTCCTCGGCGGCGCCCTGGCGCTGGGCGTCCTTGAGGCCGTGCTGATCTCGTTCGTGCCGGCGGCCGCCGTCGTGGTCGTGCTGGTCGCCTTGTCGATCGTGCTGTCGTCCCTGCTCTTCGGTGACATCCCCCGCACGGCGCGGTCGCTCCGACTGGCCCTGGCGTCGACCGGGGTGGCGTTGGTCATCAGCCTGCCGTGGCTCATCGGGGTGCTGTCGTCGGGGCGGGGGATGGTGGCTGTCTTCGGCCTCCAGACCCCGGCGTCCGGCGCGGCGAGCTGGGGAATGGTGCTCCGGTTCGCCGCCGGCCCGATCGGCGCCTCGCCGCTCACGTGGGGGTTCGTGGTGGCCGCCGCCGCCCCCCTGGTGTTGGCCCGGGGAGTCCGGTTCCAGTGGGCTGCACGGTTCTGGGCCATTGCCCTGGTGTTCTGGTTCGTCGCCTGGATCAGCGGTCGGGGCTGGACCGGCGGTCTGGCAATCGACCCACTTGTCCTGCTCGGCCCGGCCGCCGCCACGACATCGGCCTCGATCGGCCTGGGGGTGGCGGCCTTCGAGCGGGACCTGCCCAAGGCCGAGTTCGGCTGGCGTCAGTTGGTCACCGCCGTGGGGGTGCTGGCTGTAGCCGTGGCGTCCGTCCCGACTCTGGTGTCCGCCCTGCCCGGCCGCTGGGACCTGCCCACCAACGACTTCTCGCAGTCCGTCTCGTGGATGCACGCCAAGGTGGCCAGCGGGGCGTTCCGCGTGCTTTGGCTCGGCGACCCGCGCAGCCTCAACCAGGGCGGGTGGAATGTCGGCGGCGGGCTGGCCTACGCCACGTCGGAGAACGGTCCGCCGGACGCCCGCTGGATGTGGAACGGGACGGCGCCCGGTCCGGCCGGTCAGCTGGGTTCCGCCGTGAACCTGGCCATGAACGACGGGACCGACCGACTCGGCGGTCTTGTGGCCCCGGCCGCCGTCCGCTACGTGGTCGTCCTGACCTCCATCGCCCCCGAGATCGCCGGTGAGCAGAGCCCGACCGCCTATCCGGTACCCAGCGGCCTCCTGCCGGCACTCGGGCGCCAGCTCGACCTCCAACCGGTGCTGTCCGGGACCGGGATCACCGTGTTCGCCAACGCCGCCTGGGTACCGCAGCGGGCCGAGGTGACGGGCCGACCGGGCTCGGCACGCCCGGCCGAGTCGCCGCTGGCCACCGCGCCGTGGATGCCCGTGGTGCCCGGTGCAAAACCGGTCCTGCCCGGTGCGGCCGCCTCGCGCTCGTTCCAGGGTCCGCTCACGACGGGGACCCTGTTCTCCTCCGCCGCACCCTCGGGTGCCTGGCAGCTGGTGACGTCCTCGGGGACGCCCGCTCCCCGCACGGCCTCCTTCGGCTGGGCCTCTCGGTACGCAGTCCCGGCGGCCACCACCGGCACCCTTCGCTTCAACGACGGATTCCTGCCGCTGCTGGCCGGGGTGTTCTCGCTCGTGGCGTGGGGCGTGGCGCTCGCCGCGCTGATCGACCGCCGACGGCTCCGCCGGGAGTGGGAACGGGTGGGCCGACCCCGATCCTGGTCGAAGGGTCGGTTGCGGCCGCAAGAGGAACTCGAGGACGCGTGGTCGATGGACGAGGGGGTCCTCGGATGAGCGGCCCCGGAACCAACGGAACCCCCACAGGGGACCCGACGCTGAATCCGCGCCAGGCCGAGGCCCCGGGTGCAACGACCGGGGAAGGGTCCTCCCCTCTGGTCGAGAGCCGGTTGGCCAGACGGCGCCGGACGCTGCGTCCGGTCCGCGGTCGGACTGCGGCGATCGTTACCGCGGTGGCGGTCGTGGTGGGCGTGGGCGTCGTCTCGTCAGCCGTGTCGGTTCCGCCGCCCGCGCCGCCGGCCCCGTCGCAGGACGGTGTGCAGGTGGCCCCGGTGTCGGCCCGGACCTCGTCGTTGTTCTGCGCCAGCGGCGCCGGCCTCGCGGCCGGGGCCGGAGCCACCGGGATGGTGGTGCTCACCAACACGTCGCGTGCCACCGCTCGGGGGGTCATGACCACCGTGGCGGGGTCGGGGGCACCCATGGTGCGGCGCGGCGTGGCGGTTCCTCCGCTCGGGACCGCGGACGTGAACCCGGCCCTGGGGCTGCCGGCTGGCGCGACCGCCTCCACCTTCACCTTCGAGGGCGGAGCGGTGAGCGGGACCATGGTCGTCAGTGGGCCGGCCGGGTGGAGCACGGCGCCATGCGCGTCCTCGGTGTCGTCCCAGTGGGATTTCGTGGGCGGGTCGACCACCACCGGGCTCCTCGACCTCTCGCTCTACAACCCGACGGCTGCCCAGTCCGTGGTCGACGTCAGTTTCCTGACCCCTGACGGCAGCGTCCTCGTCCCACAGGCCTACCAGGGCATCACCCTTGCGCCGGGCCAGCTGGCCGTGGCCGGTCTCGGCTCCTACGTACAGAACGTGCCGGTGGTGGCCACCCTGGTCCAGACCTCGTCGGGGGCGATCGTGGCCACTGAACTCGACCAGATGAGCGTGCCGTCGGGCTCGGGCCTGGCCCTGGTAGCAGGCACGCCGGGACCGGCCACCACCTGGCGGTTCGCCCAGACCACCGCCGTTCGCGGCGGCACGGTCACGCTGTCGTTGGCCAATCCGAGTCCGTCGGCGGTGACTGCCGTCATCGCGGTCGGACTGTCCGCAGCGACGGTCACCCCGAAGCAGGTCACGGTTCCCGGACACACGGTGGTGGCCTTCGTCGCGTCGGCCGCCGCCGGGTGGCCACTCGGCTCGCCCTATTCGGTGACGGTCAAGGCATCGGCACCGGTCATCGTCGGCCGCAGCGTCAGCGCTCCGCCGGCCTCCGCCGCGCCCCAGGCCGGACTGACCGGTGGAACCACCACGACCGCCACGTCCTGGCTGGTGGTGGGCCCCGGAATCCCTGGAAACCCCATCGTGCCCGGAACCTCGATGCAGACCCTGGCGGTGGCCAACCCGGGTTCATCGTCGGTCAAGGTGACTGTCACCCAGCTGGCTGGCGGCCGCCCCGTGGGCATGGCCATCGTGGCGGCCAACGGCCTGGTGGTGTTCGGTGCCGCGGCGCTCGTCGGCCTCCATCCGCTGGTGGTCACGGCGTCGGAACCGGTGTCGGTCGAGGTGGACGACGGTCCGACCGGAGCACCTGGTGTGGTTGCGGCTTCGGGGTTCCCCCTTCGAACCTGAACTGGCGGGACACGGGGTCCAGGTCCGTGTTCCGGCCAGGATCGGGTCGATCGGTAGATCCGGTTCTACGGACGGCGATGCAGCAAACGGGATCAGTCAGAACACGCCCGTGACGAGGGCGGTCGCGGAGTGACCTGGGACCGGGCCCGCCAGGATTCCAATTGGTTCAGTGCGAGGTAGGCGGCGGCGGTGGTGGCCAGGGTGTCTGCTTGGCCGGCCACGGACTCTGGGCCTGCGGCCATGTACCAGTCGGCGGGGTCGCAGGCGGCGTCGGGCCGGAGCCGTTGGCCGGTGCGGTAGAGCCGTTGGCCGGTGCGGTGGAGCCGTTGGCCGCTGCGTCACCGTTGGCGCCGCCGGTGTCGGATGCAGCGCTGACCGTCCCGGCCGGCTCGGACGGCTCGGACTGCTGTTCGGACCCCGCAGCCGCGGGGACCGGAGTGGGTGCCACAGTTGCCGCACCGTTCGCCTGGTCAGCGGGCGGGCCGTCGACGTTCTCAGCACCGGTCGGCCCGTGTTGGCTGGCCACGAAGATCGGCGGCACCGTCTTCACGCCGGCGGCGTGGACCGGCCGACCGTAGGCGGTGTCGACGAGCCGACCCACCGTCTCGCCGTCGATGGTCTCCTCGTCGAGGAGGGCCCGGGCCACGGCGTCGAGGCCGCCCCGGTGGCGGGCCAGGACCTCGAGCGCCCGCTGCTCCTGGGCACGGAGAATCTGCTCCACCTCGTCGTCGATGATCTGGCTGGTGTGCTCCGAGTAGTCCCTCGTGTGCATGAGGTCCTCGCCCAGGAAGACCTGGCCTTGTGAACCCCAGGCCATCGGACCGATCTTGTCGCTCATACCCCACTCGCGGACCATCTTGCGGGCCAGCTCGGTGTTGCCAACCAGGTCGTTGGCCGCACCCGTCGAAAGGTCGCCGTAGACAAGGAGTTCGGCTGCCCGCCCGCCCATGCGCACGGCCAGCGAATCCTCGATGTGTTGGCGCGGGTGGATGTGGCGTTCCTCCATCGGAAGCTGCATGGTCACGCCGAGGGCCATTCCAGTCGGCAGGATGGTGACTTTGTGGACCGGGTCGGCGTCGGGGAGCACGTAGGCGAGCACGGCGTGTCCGCCCTCGTGGAAGGCCACCCGCTCCTTTTCGGCGCCGGACAGGACCAGGCTCTCGCGCCGGGCGCCCATGAGGACCCGGTCGCGGGACGCCTCGAAATCCTGGTTCTGGATGACCTGTGAGCCCCGACGGACCGCGTGCAGGGCCGCCTCGTTGACCAGGTTGGCCAGGTCGGCGCCGCTCATACCGGGCGTGCCGCGGGCCACCTTGCCGAGGTCGACGGTCGGATCGACCCGCTTGTCCTTGCAGTGGACCTGCAGGATGGGGAGGCGCTCGTCGAGGTCGGGCAGAGGCACCACGATCTGACGGTCGAACCGCCCCGGGCGGAGGATGGCGGCGTCGAGGATGTCGGGCCGGTTGGTGGCGGCCATGACCACGATTCCCTCGGTGGGGTCGAAGCCGTCCATCTCGGACAGCATCTGGTTGAGCGTCTGCTCCCGCTCGTCGTGGCCGCCGCCGAGTCCGGCGCCACGCTTGCGGCCGATGGAGTCGATCTCGTCGATGAACACGATGGCCGGTGCCTGCTTACGTGCCGTGGCGAAGAGGTCGCGCACCCGGCTGGCGCCTACACCGACGAACATCTCCATGAAGTCGGAGCCGCTGACTGACATGAAGGGCACGCCGGCCTCACCGGCCACGGCCCGGGCCAGCAGTGTCTTGCCGGTTCCGGGAGGACCGACCAGGAGAATGCCCTTCGGGATGCGGGCGCCGATTTCCTTGAAGCGTGCCGGTGTCTTGAGGAAGTCCACGACCTCGCTGATCTCCAGCTTCACTCCGTCGTAACCGGCCACGTCGTCGAACGTCGTCGACGGGCGTTCAGTGGAGTAGAGCTTGGCCTTCGAGCGGCCGATCGACATGATGCTGCCCATCTGTCCCTGGGCACGGCGGCTGATGAAATAGAAGATGCCGAGGATGATGGCGAACGGAATCAGGTAGTAGAGGAGGGATACGAGTGGGTTCTGGGTGGTGGTGACGAATTTCCCGTTCACCCCGAGCGGCTTGAGGGCGGTCTGCTCGGAGTCGATGACCGGACTTGGCCCGTTGACCGAGTACTTGGTGCCGTTCGTCAGGGTGCCGGTGATGATCCCGGAACTCTGATCGACGGTGGCGTTCGACACCTGCTTGTCTGAAAGTTTGGTCAAAAAGGAGTTGTAGGTGATATGGGAGGTATTGGCCTTCTGCACCAGGGATCCACCGAAGAGGACCGCCACGACGACGACCATGATCACCGCGAAGAGGATGATGCGGTTCCTGTTCTGTCCTGGCGCCTCCGGGCCTGAGCCGTTCGGGGAGGACGGTCCGCTGGGGGTGTTGGGGTTGGGCGGGGTCACCCCTTCATGCTATGCGCCTCGGGGGGCCGTTGACGCATCGCCCTGGGGTCCATGCCCTGTGCGATCGGCGGTGGTGCACGAGTGACCGATGGTCCGGTGCCCCGTCGCAGTGCCCGGTGCCCCGTCGCAGGGTGCGGTCGGTATCGTGGGGGAGTGAGCGACCGGCCCGAACAGGCGGTGGATGCCGCAGGACCCGGCGCACCACCCGAGACCACTGCCATGCCCGCACCCGAGGGCACAGCTGCAGGTCGATGGGGACGCTTCGGTCCCCGTGACGTGAGCCTGGGGAGGCAGCTCGATGCCGGCGGGGTGCCCTCCACCCGCAATGCCGGCTGGATGTGGCTGCTGTACGCCGGACTCGGCTTCCTCGGCGGGCAGGTCCTGGCCGCGGTCATCGTAGGCGTGGCGGCAGAGCTGGCCGGCCAGTTCCACCAGCTCAGCGCACTGGCCAAGCTGACCGAGCCGCCCACCTGGTACGTGGTGTCGACCCTCTGCGGCCTATGGGGCGGATTCTTCGGTGCCGCGGTGCTGGCGAGCCGATTGCGCGGGACCAGGCACCTGGCCACCGACCTCGGCATCCGCTTTCGCTGGATCGACGTGCTCGGCATTCCGATCGGCGTGGGCGGGCAGTACCTGGTGGCATTGATGTATGTCCCCATCGCCCCCCACGTGCACGACTTCCACCAGCGGTTCGCCGCCCCGGCCCAACGCCTCACCGGCGGCTCCCACGGTGTCTCCTATGCCCTGATCGCCCTGGCCACCGTGGTCGGCGCGCCGTTCTTCGAGGAGCTCTTCTTCCGCGGGGTGCTCCTGCGGTCCCTGGCACGGCTGTTCGGGCGATGGGGGGGCTGGGTGGGCCCGGCGCTGGCCATCGTGGTGAGCGGAACACTGTTCGGCCTGGCCCATGCCGAGTCGCTGCAGCTTCTCGGCCTGGCCACCTTCGGCGTAATCCTGGGCGTGGTGTCCTACCGGACCGGTCGTCTGGGCATGAACATCGTCGCCCACGCGTCGTTCAACGCGGTGGCCCTCACCGCCGTCGTGTTGCCGGCGCTGGTGGGCGCACGGGGACTGGCCTGACGTGACCTCGAGGGAGTCCGGGATGCCCGACGGGGCGACCGCCGTGGTCGACTCGCCCGCGGGGGAGATCAGCCCGACATGGGCGGCAGACGCGGCGCTGCTCCGCCGGTCGGCGCCGTGGTGGTGGCGGATGACCCGACGCACGGCGTGGCCGGCGTGGTCGAACGCTGTGGCCATTGTCGGGGTCATGGTGGTGGTGCTAGCCCAGATGCACCCGAACCTGCTGTTCCTCAACACCACCACGGCTGGGGGAGATACCGGGGCTCACGTGGCCCTGCCGGCGTACCTCGAATCGCACCTGTTGTCCCACGGGCAGGTGACCGGGTGGGATCCGGGCTGGTACGACGGATTCCCCCTCTATACCTTCTACTTCCCGCTTCCCGGGCTGCTGGCCGTCGTTCTGAACGGGTTCGTCACCTACGACATCGCGTTCAAGTTGGTGACCATCGTCGGCAGCCTCCTCCTGCCGCTCTGCGCCTGGGCCTTCGGCCGCCTGGCCGGTCTGCGTGACCCGGGCCCGGGCTGCCTCGCCGCGGCCACGCTGGCGTTCCTGTTCGAGCCCAGCTTCTCGATCTACGGGGGGAACCTGCTCTCCACGCTGGCCGGCGAGTTCTCCTTCTCCCTCAGCCTGTCGATCTCGCTGCTGTTCCTGGGCGTCGTGGCTGCGGGCCTGCGGACAGGACGCCACCGGGCGCTGGCCGCCGCACTCTTGGCGGCCACGCTGCTCTGCCATCTGATCCCGGCCATCTTCGCGGTGGCCGGAGCGGTGGTCTGGCTGGTCCTTGACGCCGACCTGACCCGGGCGCTGTCCAGCGGGCTCCGGGCCGCGGCAGCCCGCCGGCGGTGGCTGCGGCGCCTGTCGTGGTCCGCCCTGGCGGGGATCCTCGGCCTCGGATTGACCGCCTGGTGGCTGCTCCCCTTCACCACTGAGCAGGCCTACACGACCAACATGGGGTACACCAAGGTGTTCGGCTACCCCCACCTGCTGTTCCCTGGGTCGGCCCGGTGGGTGCTGGCCGCCGACATCGTGGGCCTGGTAGCCATGGTGGCCCGCAAGAACCGGGTCGCCCTGTTCCTGGTGGTGATGGGTGCCGTGTCGGCCGTGGCCATGATCGTCGACCCGGCCTCCAAGCTCTACAACGTGCGGTTCCTGCCGCTGTGGTTCCTGTGCATGTATCTCCTGGCCGGCTATGCGTTGGCCGAGGTGGTGGCGTTCGTCGCCCGGTGGTGGCGGCGCCGTCGTCTCAACGTGTGGGCGCGTTCGGTGCGGGCACGTCTCGGCTCGGTGGGCGAACAGGCCTGGGCGCCGGGCATGCGAGTCACCCGGTTCCGCCGCCCGGTGCCGGTTGCGGTGGCGGCCGGCGCCGTGGTCGGTCCGCTCATCGCCCTGGCGGCCGTGTGCCTGGCCGTGGTCCCGCCACTGGTTCTGCCGGCCACGACGATGGCCAAGGTCGGTGTGAAAGTGGGCGCCGACCAGCCGAGCGCCTGGGCCGCCTGGAACTATTCGGGCTACGAGCGCAAGCCTGACTATCCGGAGTTCCACGCGGTCATCCAGATGATGGCCTCGGTTGGGGCCACCCATGGCTGCGGTCGGGCCATGTGGGAGTACGACCCGAGTCTCAACCGGTTCGGCACCACCGAGTCGCTGATGCTCCTCCCGTACTTCACCAACGGCTGCATCGACTCGATGGAGGGACTGCTCTTCGAATCGGCCTCGACAACGCCATTCCACTTCATCAACCAGAGCGAGCTGTCCCCCACGCCGTCGAACGCAGTGGTCGGCCTGCCCTACGGCGGCCTCGACGTGCCCCTCGGGATCAGCCACCTCCAGCAGTTGGGTGTCCAGTACCTGCTGGCCTCGTCAGCCACCGTGGAGAACGCGGCTGCCGCCGATCCGAACGCCACGCTGGTCGGGACGAGCGGACCGTGGAGCACCAACTACAACGGGCGGCCCCTGGACACCACGTGGAAGGTCTACCGGATCGCCGACACGTCACTGGTGGTGCCGCTGGCTAATCGACCGGTGGTGTGGAAGGGCGTCGGCGCGGCCCAGTCCAGCTGGCTTGCTCCGGCCGTCGACTGGTACGACCACCCGTCACGGTGGAACGTGGTCCCAGCGGCCGACGGACCGTCATCCTGGACCCGGGTCCCGGTCGGTGCGTCCACGGTGGCGGCCGTCCACGAACCGGTCACCACCGTGTCGAACGTGCGTCAGACCGACGAGGGGATCTCCTTCCACGTGGACAAGGTGGGCACCCCGGTAGAGGTGCGGATCTCCTATTTCCCCAACTGGCACGCCACAGGCGCCCAGGGGCCTTGGCGGGTGGCCCCGAACCTCATGGTTGTGGCCCCGACAAGCCACGACGTGACCCTCACCTACGGGAGCGTGCCGGCCGACTACGTGGGTCAGCTGATCACCGTCGTGTCCCTGGTTGCCGTCATCATCCTGGGTGTACTCGGCTGGCGGGCCGGACGGTCGAGGCGGACCCGGCGGGCCGCCGGGGCGACGCGGTGAAGTAGTGGCTACCGCTCTCGGGATGTTCCCGTTGTCCTCCGTCCTCTTTCCGGAGGCGGGTCTGCCGCTTCACGTGTTCGAGGAGCGCTACCGCGCGCTCATGGCCCACTGCCTCGAGGCTGACGGCGAGTTCGGTGTGGTCCTCATCACCCGCGGCTCCGAGGTGGGCGGGGGCGATGAGCGAGTCGACGTGGGCACGGTGGCCCGCATTGCCAACGCCGCCGAGCTCGAGGACGGCCGGATGCTGGTGGTGGCGACCGGTGTGCTCCGTGTCCGGGTGGCCGAGTGGCTGCCCGACGACCCCTATCCCCGGGCGCTGGTCGACGAGATTCCCGACCGATCGGGACCGTGCCCCACCGGCGTGCTGGCCAGGGCGGAGGGGTCGATGCGCCGATTGCGTTCGCTGCTGTCGGAGTTAGGAGACGTCCCGGCGCTCCCGTACAGCCTCAGGATCTCCGGGGACGAGGAGGAGGTCGGCTGGCAGCTCTGCGACATGGCCCCCCTGGCCTCCCTCGACCAGCAGCGCCTACTTGAGGCGGACGGCCTCGAGGTCAGGATGACGATGCTGGCCGATCTGTGCGACGCCATGTCGGGCGATGTTCTCGGCCTCCTGTCGGGTGCCGGGTCCGACCCACCGGACAACTAGCTCGTCCTCGACGGGCAGGCCGGGCCGGTATCCCGGCGAAGGGCGCCGTCAGGGCACCTCGCGGGAGGGCGCCGTCAGGGCACCTCGCGCTGGACCAGGAAGTCGGTGATCCCGTCGGCCAGGCCCTGGGCGGCACGTTGGCGCCACCCGGCATTCTCCATGAGCGAGGCATCGCCGGGATTCTGCATGTTCCCGCACTCGATCAGGATCTTGGGGACCGTGGACAGGTTGAGGCCGCCGAGGTCGGAACGAGGGACGATCCCGTCGACGCCGATGTAGTCGGCGACGTGGAGGCCGGTATCGGTCAGGAACCGGTCCCGGACATCGGTGCCCAGCTGGCCTGACGGCGCAACGATGGCCCGGTTGTCGCTGATGGTGCTGATCACGGGGAGCGGCACGTCGGCGGAGAACCCGCTGCCGGTGACCGGGCCCCCGTCACCGTGGATCGAAACGGCGGCATCCGACCCGGCGGCGTTGCCGATGGCGTCCCGCGTGTTCACACAGGGGCCGACCCCGGTGTCGGTGGTGCGGGTGAGGACCACCGTGGCTCCGCCCGCGTCGAGGACGGCGGCCAACCGGGTGGCCACGTCGAAGTTGAAGGCGTGCTCGGTGTAACCGGCGGCGTCCTCGGTGCCTGCGGTGTCGCAGGGCTCGGTGACGCCACCTCCGTCAATCGGCTGGCCGATGGCTCCCGGATCGGACCCGTTGCCGCCGTCGTGGCCCGGGTCGATGGTGACTACTTCGCCGACCAGCGGAGGCACGCTGACCGAGCCGAGGAAGGGCGCACCACCGAATTCGTAGACGGATCCGTCGGTTGAGACGACCCGGTAGCCGGCGCCGGACGACGCCACCGACACGGCGGCCCGGCGGAGGAGCCCTACCGCCGAGCCCGCGAAGGGTGCCCCGAAGCAGAAAATCCCGCCGTCGGCCGCCACCAGCCGGTAGCCACCCGACGCCGTGTCCCACGCCATGCCGACCACCGGCGAGGCCAGGGAAATGTTCCCGGTCGACCCGAGGTACGCGGCGTCGCAGTAGGCGAAGACGCCCCCGTCGGAGGCGACCAGCCAGTACCCCTTCCCGTCGGACGTCGGAGCCATGCCCACGATTGGCCGGTTAAGTAGCTGTCCGCCCATTGACCCCAGGAACTGTGCGGTTCCAAAGGCGAAGATGCCGCCGTCGCTGGCGACCAGCCAATACCCCGTCCCGTCCGGGGTGGCGGCCATGCCGACCACCGGTCGGTTGAGGGGCAGGCCTCCCATCGAGCCGAGGTACGCCGCGTCTCCGTAGGCGAAGACGCCTCCATCGGAGGCGACCAGGCGATAGCCGTTTCCGTCCGCAGTGGCGGCCATGCCGACAACCGGCGACCGGAGGCGGAGGGCGCCGGCCGAACCCTCGAACGGGGCACCGAACGAGAACACGCCTCCATCGGTGGCCGCCAGCCAGTAGCCCCCGGTGGCTGGATCGGTGGTCGAGGCGACGATGAGGTGGTTGCCGGGGACGGTGAGTGTTGGCACATCCCGGACACCATGTACCGGGCCGGCAGACGCGCCGGGGGCGACCACGGCGACGGCGGCCACCAGGGCGAGCACCGATCCGGCGACGACCCCCATCCTGAGAGATCGACTCGTGCGGCCCGAGGCGGCGGATCCGGTCATCGTCAGATCCTGTCATGGGGGCGTGGCCTAGGATGGCCCGGCCATGGGCTCCCTCTCCCACGTCTTCAAGGCGTACGACATCCGAGGCGTCGTTCCCGACGCACTCAACGCCCTCCAATTCCAGGCCATCGGGGTGGCCGTCGCCCGATTCACCGGTGCGCCGACGATCCTGGTCGCCCGTGACATGCGGGAGTCCGGGGTGGAGCTGTCCGAGGCGTTTGCCCTCGGCGCACGGTCCGAGGGCGCCACGGTGGTCGACCTCGGCCTCGCATCGACCGACCTCCTCTACTACGCGGCCGGCAGCCTCGACGCCCCCGGTGCCATGTTCACGGCATCCCACAACCCGGCCCGGTACAACGGGCTGAAGCTCTGCCAGGCCGGAGCCCGGCCCATCGGCCGCGACACCGGTCTACGTGAGATCCAGGCCACCGCCGAGCAGCTGCTCGACGCCTGGTCGGCGGACGGTCCGCCGGCCCCCGACCCGGCCATGCTGGGTGCCCTCGAGCACCGCTCGGTCCTCGACGCCTACGCCGACCATGTGCGGTCGTTCGTGGACACCTCGGTGCTGCGCCCGCTCACGGTGATCGCCGACACGGCCAACGGTATGGGTGGCCTGGTGGCCCCCAAAGTGTTCGAAGGGCTGCCCTTCAAGGTGGAGATCCTCTTCCCCGAGCTCGACGGCAACTTCCCGAACCACCCGGCCGATCCCATCCAGCCCGAGAACCTGGTCGACCTGCAGAAGTTGGTCCTAGCGTCGGGCGCCGACGTCGGCCTGGCCTTCGACGGCGACGCCGACCGGGTGTTCCTGGTCGACGAGAAGGCCCAGCCCGTGTCGGGATCGTTGACCACCGCACTGGTGGCCTCGTCGCTCCTCGACAAGTACCCCGGCTCGACCGTGCTGTACAACTGCATCTGTTCGCGGATGGTGCCCGAAGTCATCGCCGAGAAGGGCGGGATCGGTATCCGCACGAAGGTCGGCCACAGCTTCATCAAGGAGGTCATGGCCGAGACTGGTGCCGTCTTCGGCGGCGAGCACTCCGGGCACTACTACTTCCGGGACAACTACCGGGCCGACTCGGGCATCATCGCTGCCATGCTCGTCCTCGAGCTGCTCAGCGAGACGGGCAAGCCCCTGTCAGAACTGCTGGCCCCGTTTAAGCGGTATGCCGCCTCGGGGGAGATCAACACCGTGGTCGACGACCCGGCCGGCGCCGTCGAGCTCATGGCCGCCGAGGTGGTGGCTGCGGGAGGCGCGCTCGGGACGCCCGACCGCCTCGACGGGCTCACCGTCGACCGGGGCGACTGGTGGTACAACCTGCGCCCGTCGAACACTGAACCGCTACTCCGGCTCAACGTCGAGGCCCTCGACGAGGCCTCATGCGCGGCGCGGGTGGCCGAGGTGCAGGAGGCGATCGCCCGCCTGCTCGACGCGTGACCCGGGCTGACCCACACGTCCCACTCCCCGACGACACCCACCCAGAGAGGAACCACCGATGACCCTCGACCCGTTGCTGATCGAGGTGCTGGCCTGTCCCGAGGACAAAGGCCCGCTCCTCTTTTTCGCCGACGAGCAGATTCTGTTCAACCCCCGGCTTCACCGCACCTACCCGGTGCGTGAAGGCATTCCGGTGATGCTGATCGACGAGGCCACCACCGTGGACGCTGCCGAGGACGCCCGGCTGACTGCCAAGGCGGAGGCCGGCGGGGCCGTCACCACGAGCACAGCCCCCGGGGCGTGACCGTCTCGTCGCCGGCGGTGGACTCCCGGGGACTCTGGGAGGCGACGCTCGGGCTCCCCGAACAGGTGGCGGCCGCGGTGGAAGCCGCGCGCGCCGTCGACGGGCTTCCCGGGCACGACGACGTCGAGAACGTGGTCGTCCTCGGGATGGGTGACAGCGGCATCGTGGGCGACGTCCTGACCGCAGTTGCCGCCCCCTTCATGCCGGTGCCCGTCACGGTGGTGAAAGGCTATGTGCCGCCCGACTACGTGGGCACCGGTTCGCTGGTGCTGGCCGTGTCATTCTCAGGCGACACCGAGGAGACGATCGAGGCGGCCACCGCCGCCTACGAGGCCGGCGCCGCGTTGGTGGTCGTGTCGGGCGGCGGCAAGCTGGTTCGCCTGTCCGGCGAGTGGGACGTGCCGCTCATCCCGGTGCCGGTGACGATACCTGAGGCCCGCACCGCACTCGGTGCGATGGCCGTGCCGCCACTGGTGCTGCTGGAGTCGATCGGACTCTTCCCGGGGGCGCAGCAGTGGATCGACCTGGCCATCGACCAGCTGGGGCGTCGCCGCGATGAGCTCGACCGTGCGGGCAATGTGGCCGAGGCCACGGCCCGCCGCATCGGTCGCACCATCCCACTGATCCACAGTTCGCAGGACCTGGGTGCTGCCGCCGCCCTGCGTTGGAAGTGCCAGATCAACGAGAGTGCCAAGTCGCCGGCCTTCTGGAACGTGCACCCCGAGCTCTGCCACAATGAGGTGGCCGGTTGGGGGCAGAACGGCGACGCCACCCGCCAGATCATCACACTGGTCAACCTCCGGCACGACGCCGAGCATCCCCAGGTCAGCCGCCGGTTCGACCTGGTCACCGAGGCGCTCCGCGAGGTCATGGCCGACGTCGTCGAGGTGCAGGCATCTGGCGAGGGTGACCTCGCCCAGCTTCTCGACCTGGCCCTGGTGGGCGACGTGGTGGCCCTGCTGCTGGCCGACCACGAGGGAATCGACCCCGGCCCGTTGCCCGTGGTCGACGAGATCAAACACGTTCTGGCCGCCGGCGACGCCTGAAACGGCCAACCCGGCTCTGGGCGGCCCCACGCCCGTCGCCACAATCGATGTTTCGGTTGGATGACGTCCCGATGAACTCGTGGCGGAACCAGTTACGTTTCGCGAAATCGGGGCGTATGGTTGGAGCCGTGAGCAGCGTGCGGGTCTGTGGTTGCAAGTCGAAGCCAGTCGCAGGCGAAACGACCCACGTAAGGCAACTCATGGTTGCTGAGCATGGTGCGGCTTAGGAGTAAGCCCTGCCCGTGGCGTCCCCGGCTGTCGGGGACGGGCGGAGAGGAGATGACGCGTGCCTTCAGTGGTCCCGCTGGGTGTCCGACCGGAGACGGTCGGTGCCGCCGGGGTCCGGCCGCAACGCTCCCAGCAGGCGAGTGTGGGGTCAAAGACCAGGTCAGCCGCACGCCGCTCACGATTTCACCCATCCCATCCGTTCACCGACCGACCAGGAGGACCGGCCAACCAGTGCAGTAGCTGTCGATCAACGATGCCGAGGAGGCGAAACAGTGGACGTAGTCATCACGCATGGCAGGAAGATCGTGTCCGACGAGGTTCGAGCTCTCACCGAGGAGAAGGTGCGCCATGTCGGCGAGCACTGTCCCGTCCTCGAGCGGGCCGAGGTCCACTTCTCGGAGGAGCACAATCCGAGGATCTCCGACCGTGAGTGCTGTGAAGTGGTGATGGAAGGCCATGGCCATACCATCCGGGCCAAGGCCGCCGGCCCCACCCCGTTGATCGGAGTCGACCGGGTCGTCGAGAAGTTGGAGCACCAGATCGAGCGGACCAAGGGCCGGGTCGTGGGCCGGTCCCAGCCCCGCCATCGCATGGCCGCCACCGTGTCCCTTTACCGGAAGGTCCGCACCGCCTGACCGACCCGTCGGACGTCCGGGTCCCCCTACGGGGGCCCGGACCCTGGCGGGACCCGTCGCTCCGGTGACCTGCCCGAGGTCGTCGACAGTAGAGTGGGTCCCCCATGAGCATGTTCTCGAAAGTCCTCCGCGCCGGCGAGGGCAAGAAGGTCCGGCGACTCGCCGAGCTGGTGCCATTGGTCAACGCGCTCGAGCCCGAGATGGAGGCGCGCTCGGACGACGAGCTGCAGGCCATGACGGCCCCGTTCCGCGAGCGCCTCGCCAACGGCGAGATCCTGGAGGACGTGCTCGTCGAGTCTTTCGCACTGGTACGCGAGGCGGCCTGGCGAGTCCTCGGCCAGCGGCACTTCGATGCTCAGCTGATGGGCGGCATGGCCCTCCACTTCGGGTGGATCGCCGAGATGAAGACCGGCGAGGGCAAGACCCTGGTGTCGACCCTGCCGGTCTACCTCAACGCCCTGGCAGGGAACGGCGTCCACGTGGTGACGGTGAACGACTACCTGGCCACCCGTGACTCCGAGTGGATGGGACGCCTCCACCATTTCCTAGGTCTGACGGTGGGCAGGGTCGGCCCGGATATCTCCGACCCCGCCGAAAAGCGCGAGGCGTACTACTCCGACGTTACCTACGGCACCAATACCGAGTTCGGCTTCGACTACCTGCGGGACAACATGGCCCGCTCCAAGGACGCCATGGTCCAACGCGGCCACCACTTCGCCATCATCGATGAGGTGGACTCGATCCTCATCGACGAGGCCCGGACCCCGCTCATCATCTCCGGCCCGGCCGCCGAGTCGGCCCAGCTCTATTACCAGTTCGCCGGGATCGTCCGCACCCTGCGGGCTGAGCATGACTACGAGGTCGACGAGGAGAAGCGCACCGTCGTGCCCACCGAGGCCGGCATCGAGAAGGTGGAGCGCCAACTCGGCGTGTCGAACCTCTATGACGCGGTGGCCGTCAACTACGTGCACCATCTGACCCAGGCGCTGCTGGCCAAAGAGCTCTACAAGCGGGACAAGGACTACCTGGTCGCCGAAGGCGAAGTCCGCATCGTCGACGAGTTCACCGGCCGCACCCTCGACGGCCGACGCTGGTCCGACGGCCTGCACCAGGCCGTCGAAGCCAAAGAGCGGGTCAAGATCAAAGAGGAGAATCACACCTGGGCGACGGTGACCCTCCAGAACTACTTCCGCCTCTACGAGAAGCTCGGCGGCATGACCGGCACGGCCGAGACCGAGGCCTCGGAGTTCGCCAACACCTACGAGCTCCCGGTCGTGCCGATCCCGCCCAACCGCCCCCTCATCCGCGACGACCAGCCCGACCTCATCTACAAGTCAGAAGAGGCCAAGTTCGCGGCGGTCGTCGAGGACATCGCCGAACGCAACGCCAGCGGCCAGCCGGTGCTGGTGGGCACGGCGTCGGTGTCGAAGTCGGAGCATCTGTCGCGGTTGCTCGACAAGCGGGGGATCCCCCACGAGGTCCTGAACGCCAAGCAGCACTTCCGGGAGGCCGAGATCGTCGCCCAGGCCGGACGCGTCGGAGGGGTCACCGTCGCCACCAACATGGCCGGTCGCGGCGTCGACATCATCCTCGGTGGCAACCCCGAGGGCCTGGCCGTCCGCGAGGCCAAGGCACGCGGCATCGATATCGAGTCCGAGGAGGGCGTCGCCGAGCTGGCCCGAATCGAAAAAGAGTTCACCGACAAGTGCACCGGTGAAGGCGAGGAGGTCCGCGCCAAGGGTGGCCTCTACGTGCTGGGCAGCGAGCGCCACGAGAGCCGGCGCATCGACAACCAGCTGCGCGGCCGTTCGGGTCGCCAAGGTGACCCCGGCGAGAGCCGCTTCTTCCTGTCGCTCGAGGACGATCTGATGCGGCTCTTCGCCACCGGGGCGATGAACTGGGTGATGGGCCGGGCCCTGCCCGACGACATGCCCATCGAGGCGAAGATGGTCACCAAGGCCATCGAGCGGGCGCAGAACACCGTCGAGGGCCGCAACGCCGAGTCCCGTAAGGACGTCCTCAAGTACGACGACGTGATGAACGAGCAGCGCAAGGTCATCTACGCCCGACGCAACCAGATCATCGAGGGCGACGACCTGAAGGACGACACCGTCGACCTGCTCGAGATGACATTGACCGAAGTGGTGGCCTCGTCGTGCCCGTCGGACTACCCCGAGGAGTGGGACCTCTCCGGCCTCATCGTCGAACTGACGCAGTACTACCCGACCAAGTTCGTGTCCAAGGACTTCGCCGAGGCGGCAACGGCCGGCCAGGTCACCGAGAGCGTGATTACCGAAGCACTCGAGCTCTACGCCGACCGGGACGAGACCATTCCGGGCGGTGACGAGACGGCGCGCCAGCTCGAGCGGGACATCATGCTGCAGATCATCGACCAGCGCTGGCAGGACCACCTGGCTGACATGGATTACCTGAAGGAAGGTATCAACCTCCGGGCCATGGGCAACCAGGACCCGCTGGTGGCCTGGCAGCGGGAGGGCTTCGCCATGTTCGGCAAGCTAATGGACGGCATCAACGACGACTACCTCCGCTACCTGTTCCATGTCCAGGTGCTGACCGAGGAGAGTGCCGCCGAGCCCGATCTGGCCAGGGCCAGCTACGTGGCCGCCGACGACCCGGTGCAGGGCGAGGCCGCCGTCAACGCCGCCTTCGCCAACGCCACGCCGGCCGAGCTCGAGGCGGCCGCCGCTGTGGCCGGAGGGATCGGGAGCCAGCCGAACATGTCCTTCGAGGACGGCGAGACCCAGTCGCCCATCGTCAAGTCGGACCGCGAGAAGATCGGTCGCAACGAGCCGTGCTGGTGCGGTAGCGGCAAGAAGTACAAGCTCTGCCACGGCGCCAACTGAGATGGCCGCCGACGCCCCCCGTCGGGGAGAGGGGGAGCCCGACCGGGTCGACATCCCCGAACAGCTTCGATCCCTGGCTGCCCGGATCCGGGAGGCGGAGCGCTTCCTGGGGGCTGACGGACTGGCCGCCCGCCGTGCCGAACTCGAGCAGGCGGCGTCGACGCCCGACCTGTGGGACGACGCCGACAACGCCCGGGCGGTGACAACCGAGCTCGGCCGCGTCTCTGAGGACCTCGAGGTATTGAGCGGGCTCCACGAACGCCTGTCCGATGCCGAGACCCTGCAAGAGCTCATGCAGGAGGAGGTGGACGAGTCCCTCCGGCCCGAGGTCGAGCAGGTGATTTCCGACCTCGACCAGACGCTGGGCGCCCTCGAGTTGCGCGCCCTGTTCGGGGGCCACTACGACGACGGCGACGCGGTGGCCGAGATCCACGCCGGGGCCGGTGGCACCGACGCCCAGGACTGGGCCGAGATGATGCTGCGGATGTACACCCGTTGGGCCGAGCGCCGTGGCTTCACCATCGAGGTCGAGGAAGCCACCGAGGGCCAGGAGGCCGGGCTGATGTCGGCCACGTTCATCGTGCGGGGCCGCTATGCCTTCGGGCTGCTGGCCGCCGAGCGCGGCGTGCACCGGCTGGTCCGGATCTCGCCGTTCGACGCCCAGCACCGGCGCCAGACCAGCTTCGCCTCGCTCGACGTGGTCCCGTTCCTGGAGGACCCGTCCGGTGAGGTCGAGATCGACGAGAAGGACCTCCGCATCGACAC